>Ga0307372_10000064_pt1 | contig 158356 bp, 146 predicted proteins | sample OX1MG_FD_202533 | JGI IMG/M metagenome (GOLD analysis project Ga0307372, IMG submission 202533) | Soil microbial communities from Risofladan, Vaasa, Finland - OX-1 | ecosystem: Environmental > Terrestrial > Soil > Coastal area > Acid sulfate soil | place: Finland: Risofladan, Vaasa... | reverse complement strand
GCGCGGATTTCCATCATGGCCACGGGCGCTACCTATGCCCGACAAACAGGCCGTATATATGACTGCAACCGTTTCCCCTCGATCCCCACTTCACCTCTTGCTCCAGGGCGGGGTCCATATATGACACGAGGTGGCGCGATAGAGTGGGTCGGTGTCACTATCTTGTGCAGGACTCAATAATTCTCAGCGTCTCGACCGCGGCCAGAACCGCGCGACCTTTCGCATCTGGCTTGCTGACTGGCACTTTTTGGCCTTGCCCCCTTGTAGGGCGACGTTAGTTTAGACGGCTCGCGAGGTGCAAGCGCGAAGGGCGCGAACGATTACGTACACATCGCGCTTTCGGCAAATTCGGAGCGATACGACGGCGATTCCAGCTATTTCGCGCGTCACGCATTCGGCGTTGGGGGTAGGCCGCCGAGGATGAAGGTTTTGCGGACCAGCGTGGTCGAGTCGAAGAACAGGAGCGGCGTCGGCATCAGGTTCGGTGGGCGCGGGGTTATTGCCATTCCGGGAAGGCTCGGCAGCCAATCGCTCTGATCGATTACGTTGATTCGGACCGGGCCGGGCGCGGCGAGCTTGAGCGTCAGGTCGAAACCGTCTTCGGGAGCGCCCCAGAACCATGCCGAGTAACCGTCGCTGGGTCCGGCGGCGGAGGAACTTGCGGAAGACTCGCCGCCGATCGATGAGCCAAGCACCTTCACTCCGCGCGCGATCGTGATCCACACAATCGGGGCGTGACGCGCTGACGCGATATGCATCGTGACCGTGCGCATTCCCGCCGTGGTGGAGTCGTCGATCACGTTCAGCTCGGGCGGGGCAATCTTGCCTGCCGGCGCGTCGCCTTCGATCGTCGCGCCGTGGTTCAATTGACAAAATCGGCTCGCGCGGGCCGCAGCCTGGTGTCCGGCCGACTCGGCGTTTTGTGCGAGCCGGGCGGTTTCGCCGGTCAGGATCGCGAGCGAACCGGAGCGGACGTGATGCTGAAAAAACTGCGCGGTGAAGGGATCCGGCGCCCGGTCAAGGCTCGCCCACACGGCGTGCCCGGCATTGGCATCGAGCATGTAGAAGATACTGTCGGGGCGCGGTTGCGTGTCGCTGAAGCGGCCTTGCCGGATTCCGATCACGAACATCGCCACCGCGGCGACGCCCAACGCACCGGCGAGCAGGTCTTCATGATTTCCCGATAGCATGTCGATATACGGCAGGAATATTCCGAACATCAGCGCGGCCCGGATCGCGCTTAACCCGACCCCCCCTTGGCTTGCGTCGCCGATGCCCGAAAATACGGGTGCGATGATCACCGCGCAGGGGATCACTGCGACGAGCGCGGCCACAATCGGCGCAATCGATTCGCGCGTTTGCCGCCATCTGAGGTTGAGCGCGAGCGCGGCGAACATCAGCGGCCAGGTGAGCAAGTAACTGCCCCCGGGATTAAAGGCCGAGCGCACGAGCATCAGCAGCGCCCACATCGCCAGCGCTCCGGCGGCAAGATCCGCGCGCGATCGATAGCGCGCCAGCCACGCGTAGATCGCGCATAGGGTCGCGATGATTAAGGCGGTCGATGCGGCGATATCGAACGCCCTGCTATACGTAGTGCCGCTCGGAAGCATTTCGCTCGCGGCGAAATGCGCGAATATCAAGAAGACGATACGACTCTCGGCGAAGGTCAGCACTATCGCCGCGAAATAGATTCCAAGTCCGGCTAAGATTCCGCCGACGCTGAACGTTGCGCGGCGAACGCCGTGGTCCAGTGTAATGAGCAACAGGAGTGAGACGAGAATCGCAAATGGGATCGCCAGTCCCGCGGGATAATGGAGAAACTCGCCGAACGCGGAAAAACAAATCGAGTCGCCCGTGTGAGGCTGGCTCAAGTCGGCCGCGCCGAATTCGCGCGCGAGTGCGAGCGCGTAGCTGCCCTGATGCTGCAGCGAGCGCCGATCGAGATTGGCGATATTGTCGAGCCGCGTGTGGTAGCGCGTGAACCCTCCCGTCGCGGCGAAATTCATTCCCGCAAGGCCGGAGTGCAGGAACACGTTCAGGTCGGTATCGGTCGGCATCCGTTTGTAAATCGCGGACGCAAGCGAGCCGGTGCGCGGAAACGGCGCCGCCGCAAGCGCACGAATCAGCCACGCGTTGTCGTTGCTGGTCTGGAACATCACGACCGGGCCGTAGTCGCCGCGCATCTCGAAGTTCAGCGCGACTTTCACGTCGCGCAGGCCCGGATAATTCTCGACAAACGCCTTCGCGCCGAGTGACCCCAGTTCTTCGCCATCGGTCAGGAGCACGATTAGGTCATTGCGCAGTGGCGGGCCGCTGTTCAGCGCGCCCACGGTTTCGAGTATCGCGGCGACGGCGGCGGAGTCGTCGCCCGCGCCGGGTCCGCTCGGGACTGAATCGTAATGCGCGACGAGCATGATCGCGCCGGTGCTCGCCGTGCCGGGTATTCGCGCGACGACATTATTTACGATTGCGAATGTCCGCGGTCCAAACAGGCTCTGGCGCGCGACGGTCGCGGTTTCGATTTCCGGCGCGGCGCCCAGCTCGGTCAGGCGCTTCATCAGGTAGCCACGCACTCGAGCTTCATCGGATGACGCCAATGGATGCGGCCGCGCGGCGATCGCGCGCAGATCGGGCATCGCGCGCGCGGCGGAGAAATCGCGGGTTGGCGCTCCTGCGCCGACGATCGGCGGCGGACCGCCCTTCTGGATCGCCGAGATGGTCAGGATGATCGCGAGCACCAACACGATCGGGCCGCTCGAATAAGCCGGATCGCGGGTGGAAGCGGAGGATGCGGGGGGCGCGGCGGATCGATCAGTCATCATGGCGCGTTTTATATGGCGCCCATACGCCTTCGCAAGCACGCGGATCCGAAACCTTCCGAATTCTGCCCCGTGCGTTCGCGTGGACTGTACGCCAAGCGATGCTGGGATGCCCGCAGCGGGTTCGTTTTTCTCACCGGACCCCCGCTTTGCCCGCGACGGCTGCGCCGATATCATCGTGCGCGAGGGTTATGCAACCCTCGCCCGTATGAACGAGCCTGCAACCATCCCGCACCCGCCCTTGGCGGCGCCACCGCGGCGAGTCCTGATCGTACTGCACGGTGCGATTGGCGACGTGGTGCGCGCGCTGCCGCTGCTCGGCCGGATGCGCCGCGGATGGCCCGGCGCGTTCATCGCGTGGGCGGTCGAGCCGAAGTCCGCACCGATCCTCGAGCGCCATCCGTGGCTCGATGAGGTTATCGTCTTTGACCGCCCCCGAGCGCCGTGGTCGGCGGTTCCCTTCGTGCGCAAATTGCGTGCCGGTCATTTCGATCTGGCCGTGGACTTGCAACGGCATCTGAAGAGCGGCATCACCGCGCTCGCTTCGGGTGCTCCCGCCCGAATCGGATTCGCTCCGGCGAACGCCAAAGAATTCAATCATCGCTTCTCGACCCTCCAGATCGCGCCGCAGCCGAATCTGCGCCTCAAGCTGATCCAGTATCAGGCGTTCGGTGATCGGCTGGGTCTCGCCCGCGCGCCGATCGAGTTCGGCCTTGAGGCTTCGGCCCAAGAGCGTGCGCGCGCGCGGGAACTGCTCGGCGGCGCGCCGGCGCCGATCCTGGGAGTGATTCTGGGTTCCTCGTGGCCGAGCCGGATCTATTTTCCGGAGTCGATCGCGGCGGCGATCGCGGAGCTGGCGCGTTCCGCCGACGGCTCCGCGCCGATTTTCCCGGTTCTGCTCGGCGGCGCGGACGAGAGCGAACTCGCGGCTGAGGTTATGCGCCGGCTCGGCGATATTCATGCGCTGAACCTAACGGGACGCACGCGGCTGCGCGACCTGATCGCGATCTTCCCTGAGTGTGCCGCCGCATTTGGTCCCGACTCGGGTCCGATGCATATCGCGGCGGCGATGCGATGCCCTGTCGTGTCGCTGTGGGGAGCGACGGCGCCTGAGCGCTCCGCGCCGTGGGGATACGCGCAATTCGCGATCGCGGGCGAGATCCCGTGTCATCCCTGCTACCTGCGCGAGTGCCCGATTGGGCGCGAATGTATGCGGCGGATCGAGCCGGGCGCGGTCGCGGCCGCCGTTCGCCGCGCGATCGGTGCGTCACCGGCCGAGTCGGCGGATGCGGGTGAATGGGGCTTGGCCGGCCAGCTCGAGACCGAGGCGCCGCGATGATCGGCGATTCGGACGGCGCCGCGCTCGAGCGCGGCGGATGGCGGCTGGTGCTTTGCGGCGAGCCCACCCTTGCAGCCGGGTTGCGCGACGCGGCGGTGAATTGCGCTCTGGAAGCCGCCGCCGGACATGGACCCGGTATTTTGCGCCGCTCGCGGCGTGCGGCGACTTATCGGGCACGCCTCGGGGACGGCGGCGATTTTTTTATCAAGGTATTCGATGCTCCGCGGGGCTTCGAGCGCCTGAAGCGATTGCTCAGCGGTTCGCGTGCGGCGCACGTCGCGGCAATCTCGGCGGCCCTCAGGCGCGCGGGACTAAACGCTCCGGCGGTCGTGATTTGGGGCCGCGAGCGCTCGAGCGGGCGCGAGATCGTGATGACGCCGCGCGCCGACGGCGTAATGCCGACGCGTTATCTGCGCCGCGCGCCGGGCGCCGCAAGCGCGCGCAAGCGCGCGATGCTCCGCGCGATCGGCGCGGAGATCGCGCGGCTGCATCGCGCGGGCTTCGTTCATGGCGATTTGACTCCATTCAACATAATCGTGGACGACGGCGACCCGCCACGCATCTGGTTTATCGATCACGAGCGGACGCGCACGGCGGGCCGCTTGGCTCCGGCGCGCGCGCGACTGCGAAATCTGGTTCAGCTCGGGCGCTTCAGCTTTGCCGGTCTAAGCCGCGCCGACCGGATGCGCGTGTGGTCGAGCTACGCCGCCGCGATGGAGCCGCGCCGCAGGCGCGCCGAATTGCGCCGTGTGCTCAGGATGCTCGCGGCCCGGATCGCGCGCGACGGCGCGCAGGCTACCGATAGCGGGCCGCCAATTCCGGTACATCCGGAAGTGAGAGAGGGGTGATGGACGCAACGCCGAAGATCTCGGTCGTGATTCCGGTCTTCAATGAAGCAAACACGATCGGCACGGTGATCAGCCGGGCGCTTGGGTGCGGCTTCGACGCCGAGGTGATCGTGGTCGATGACGGATCGACCGACGGCACGCGCGAGTATCTGCAAAAATTCGAGCATCCGAATGTGCGATGCTTTTATCATTCGCGCAATCGGGGCAAGGGCGCCGCGCTGCGGCTCGGCTTCGCCGCGGCGGTGAATCCTTACGTGTTCGTGCAGGACGCGGATCTCGAATACGACCCGGCGGATTACAAACTCATGATCGGACCGCTGCTCGACGGCCGCGCGGACATGGTTTACGGCTCGCGGTTTCTCGGCGGACCGCATCGCGTGCTTTTTTTCTGGCATTACGTGGGCAACCGGATGCTGACGTTCGCGTCCAATATCATCTGCAATCTCAACCTGAGCGACATGGAGACCGGGCAAAAAGCTTTTGTGCGCGACAAGCTGATGCAGCTCAGGCTGTCCGCCGACCGTTTCACTTTCGAGCCTGAGATCACGGCCAAGGCGGCGCGTGCGCGATGGCGAATATTTGAAGTACCGATCTCGTACTCGGGCCGCACCTACGACGAGGGCAAGAAGATCGGGTGGCGCGACGCGCTGACCGCGATCTGCGCGATTATTTATTACCGGTTTCTCGATTGAGGCGCGGCGCTTCCGGCGTGCGAACCGCCAAGTGACCAAATGTCAGTGAGTCTTTCCGAAATCGAACCGCCGCAACCTGATTCAGGCGCCGCGCTCAGCGTGGCGGGCGTCGATCCGGAGCATAATTTCGCCGGCGGCGAGACGCAGGTGCTGGGGCTTACACTTGAGCTGCTGCACGCGGGGCATCGCGCGGAACTGATCTGCGATCCCGCAGGACGGCTCTACGAGCGAGCAAGGCGCCGGGGCGTGGTGTGCCATCCGCTGCGGATTCGCAACTCGGTTGACCTGGCGGCCGCGATCCGGTTCCGCGCGATTCTGCGCCGCGGGCGCTACGATATAGTGCATTTTCATACCGCGCGTGCGCACGCGATGGCGCCGTACGCACGCGGATTCGCGCGCGGCCTGATCGTGACGCGCAGGATGGATTACCGGCCCAACCGGGTCTTCGCGCCGATCCTGTTTGGCCGCGCGGTTGACGCGATCGCGGCGATTTCCCTCGGGGTGGCCGATTCCCTGGCCGCGGCCGGGGTCGCACGCGAGCGCGTGACGATTATTCGCAGCGGTGTCGATTGCAGGCACTTCCGCCCCGCCGAGTCCGCCACGCGCGCGGCGGCGCGCGCCACGCTCGGGATCGATGACGACGCGCTCGCGCTCGCCAGCGTCGGAATGCTCGAGGCGCGCAAGGGCCATCGCTATCTGCTCGAGGCGGTTGCCCGGCTTGCGCGCGGCGGGCTCGGCGCGAAGGTGGTCTGCGTGATCGCGGGCGACGGCAGTCTCCACGCGGAGCTGGACAAAATCGCCGACACGCTCGGAATTGCGCATCAGGTACGGTTTCTCGGGCGGGTCGATGACGTTCGCACTGTGCTGGCCGCAACCGATATCTTCGTGTTCCCGTCCCTGCAAGAAGGCTTGGGGGTTGCGGTGCTGGAAGCCGCCGCCAGCGGCTTGCCGGCGGTGGCGAGCGACGCGGGCGGAATCGGCGAGGTGATCGAACCGGGCGTTACAGGGATACTCGTGCCGCCCGGCGACAGCGAGGCGCTGGCGGACGCGATCGGAAGCCTGGCGGCGGATTCGGCGCTGCGCGCCGCGATGGGACAGGCCGCGCGGATTCGAGCCGAGCGGGAATTTGCGATGAGCACGATGGCGGCCAGGACGCTCGAACTTTATCGCGCGTGTCTGGCCGCACGCGGGAGGAAAAACTGATCACGATGCGAAGCATGACTGGATTTGGACGGGCGGTGGTTCAGCGCGCGGGCGTCCGCGTGGTGGTGGAGATTCGATCCCTCAACCAGCGCTTCTTCGAGCTCAAGCTCAACCTGCCGCGCGGATGGGGCGAATACGAGGCGGAGATCCGCAAGACCATCCAGGCCTCGGTGGCGCGCGGCCGGGTCGAGCTGTTCATCAAGTACACGGCGCTGAAGCCGGCCCCCGCCCGGTTGGAGGTGAACGAGGCGCTCGCGGCGCAGTACGTCACCGAGCTGCGCCGCCTGGGCAAAAGGCTGCATTTGAGCGGCGCCCCGGGAATTGACGCGATTCTCAACCGGCCCGAGATTTTTCACGTGATCGAAGAGGAGAACGATACGCGCGAGGCGATCAAACTCGCGATGACGGCGCTCACCGCCGCCCTGAAAGCGCTCGATGCCGAACGGGCGCGCGAGGGGCGGAGCCTGCGCCGGGATTTCGGCGAGCGCATCAAGCTGATTCACGCCGCGATTCCACGAATCGAGCGGCTGGCCGAAGAGACCCGCGCCGAAATCCTGAAAAACTTCGAGGCGCGGATTCGCGACCTGCTCGCGGAGTTGCCGGTCAATGAAAAGCGGCTCTACGAAGAGGCCTCGATCGCGTCGCAGCACGGCGATATCAGCGAGGAAATAATGCGGCTCAAGACCCATCTCGAGGGCCTTGAGGCATTGCTCGATCGCAAGGGTCCGGTCGGCAAGTCGATCGAGTTTTTGCTCCAGGAGATCAATCGGGAAGTGAATACTATGGGCTCGAAGTCGCAGAATGCGGCGCTGTCGCAGGTAACCGTCGAGGTGAAGGCGGAGGCGGAAAAGATGCGGGAGCAGGTGCAAAATCTCGAGTAAGCATAGTATAAAACATCATTTGCAACCGGCCCTACGCTCCGATAATGTCAAACGAGGAACATCTTCCGCCTCTCAGACGCGGTATAATTTTTATACTTTCCGCTCCGTCTGGGGCGGGCAAGACCACGCTCTACCGCGCGGCCCTCAAAGGAATCGCGGGACTGGAGTTTTCCGTCTCGCTGACCACCCGGCCCCCGCGCGGCGCGGAGGTCGAAGGGGTCGATTATCATTTCGTGAGCGAAGCGGATTTCATCGCCAAACGTGACGCGGACGATCTGGCCGAATGGGCTCGGGTGTTCGACGCCGCTTACGGAACGCCGCGCGCGCCGCTCGAGGCGGCGGTGCGCGAGGGCCGCGACATCCTGCTCGATATCGATATTCAGGGCGCGCGCCAGATTCGCGGCAAGTACCCGCGCGATGCGGTCGCGATCTTCGTGCTGCCGCCCAGCTTTGCCGAGCTTGAGGGGCGCCTGCGCGGACGCGGCACCGAATCCGAAGATGCGATCGCGCGCCGCCTAAAGCGCGCGCGTGAGGAAGCGCGCGAATGGCCCGCGTACGATTTTCTGATCGTCAACAACCAAATCGAACGCTCGGTCGGCGAGCTCGAGGCGATCGTCAACGCCGAACGGCTCCGGGCGGCCCGCCTGCGCGAGGGGTTCGCGCCGTGGAAGAGCTAGCGCAAGCCGCCGCGCCCGCGTCCGACCAACTCGCGCCGCTCTTGGCGCGGGTGCAATCCTACAACTCGTCCGCCGACCTCGAACTGGTTCGGCGCGCGTATGACTTCTCGGCCCGGATGCACGCCGAGCAGAAGCGGGTCTCGGGCGAGCCCTATGTGACGCATCCGCTCAGCGTAGCAATGATTGCGGCGGAGCTGAAGCTCGATGTCGCGTCGGTCGTTGCCGCGCTGCTGCACGACGTGGTCGAAGACACCGCGACCCCGCTCGACGAGGTGCGCGCGCAGTTTGGCGCCGAGGTCGCGCAACTGGTCGATGGGCTGACGAAGGTCTCGAAGATCAGCTTCCAGAGCCATGCCGAGAAGCAGGCCGAAAACTTCCGCAAGATGATCATCGCGATGTCGCATGACATCCGGGTGGTCCTGATCAAGCTGGCCGACCGGCTCCACAATATGCGCACGCTCGAGTCGCTGCCCGCCGAGCGCCAGCTCGAGATCTCGCGCGAGACGCTCGAGATCTACGCGCCGATCGCTCATCGGCTGGGAATCTACTGGCTCAAGTCCGAGCTTGAAGACCATGCGTTCCGCTACCTGAATCCCTCGTCATACTCCACGCTCAAGGCGTTCGTCGCCAAAACCAGAAAAGAGCGCGAGGAATATATCCGCGACGTGATCGCGATCCTGTCACGCCGGCTCGAGGAGTCCGGCGTCAAGGCCGAGGTCACCGGCCGCCCCAAGCATTTCTTTTCGATTCACTCGAAGATGCAGGAGTTGGACCTGACCTTCGAGCAGATCTACGACCTGGTCGCCTTTCGCATCATCGTGGCGACGGTGCGCGAATGCTACGAGGCGCTGGGGGTGGTGCACGCGAACTGGAAACCGGTGCCGGGCCGCTTCAAGGATTATATCGCGCTGCCGAAAGCGAATATGTATCAGTCGCTGCACTCGACCCTGATCGGCCCGCGCGGGCAGCGCATGGAAGTGCAGATTCGCACCCGCGAGATGCACGAGGTCGCCGAGGGGGGAATCGCCGCGCACTGGAGCTACAAGGAAGGCGTGCGCGCCAAAGAGCTCAAGGAGACCGAACGCTTCGCGTGGCTCCGGCGGCTCATCGAATGGCAGCAGAACCTGAAGGACCCGCAGGAATTTCTCTCGACCGTCAAGGACGATCTGTTTCCCGAGGAAGTTTTCGTCTTCACGCCCAAGGGCGACGTGCTGGATTTTCCGCAGGGCGCCACCGTGATCGACTTCGCCTACCGCATTCACTCGCAGGTCGGCGCTCATCTGAGCGGCGCGCGGGTAAACGCGCGGATGGTTCCGCTGCGCTACAAGCTGCGTTCCGGCGACACCATCGAGGTAATCACTTCCGAGCGCCAGACTCCCGGCAAGGACTGGGCGAACTTCTGCGTGACCGCGCGCGCCAAGTCGCGCATCCGGCAATGGCTACGCGCGCAGCAGGCCGAGCGCTCGCGCGAGCTGGGGGTGCAACTGCTCGATCGCGAACTCGAGCCGCTGCATCTGAGCGTCTCGCAGCTTCGCGGGGCCAAACGCCTGGAGCCGAGCTTGAAGGAGTTTTCGCAGCGCGATATCGACGGGCTGCTGGCCGCGGTCGGCTACGGAATCATCACCCCGGGCCAGTTGCTCGCCAAGGCGCTGACCGCCGACGAGCTCAAACTTTATCGCGACGGCAAAACCGCCGCGCCCGCGCCGGCCGCGCCCGCCACCACCAGGGAGCGGGCGGAGAAGGCGGCGCGCAAGGCCGCCAGCGGCGCGGTCGTGGTCTCGGGCATCGGCGACGTGCTGGTGAGATTCGCGCGCTGCTGCAATCCGCTGCCGGGCGAGGCGATCACCGGCTTCATCACGCGCGGGCGCGGCGTTACCGTGCACGTGGCCTCGTGCCAGCACGCGCTGTTGACCGATCCGCAAAGGCGGGTGCCGGTGGTATGGAAGGACGGCGAAGAGTCGCCGCGGCCGACCCGGCTCGAAGTGCTGTGCGTCGATCAGCCGGGGCTGCTCGCCGCGATGACCCGCACGATCGCGTCGGCGGGAGTTAACATCTCGACTGCGGAGGTGAAGACACGCGGCTCCGACGGTCGCGCGCTTTCGATCTTCGAGGTCAGCGTGTCGAGCGCGCGGCAGCTAAACATGCTGATGAACGCAATCGGCGCGATCGACGGCGTGATGCGCGTCTCGCGCATCGGCTATCACAACGCGACCCGCGACGAGTAGCCGCGGTCTCGGCCAGGAACTCCGCCGCAAGATGAAACGCGCGCTCGAAACCGCCTTGGCGCCGGCCGCGATCGGCCCGTACTCGCAAGCCGTCGAAGACGGCGCGATGGTCTTCTGCTCGGGGCAGATCGGAATCGATCCGCACACCGGCGCGATCGTCGCGGGCGGAATCGAGGCCGAGACGCGCCGCGTGCTCGCCAATCTCCGCGAGGTTCTCGCGGCGGCGGGGCTTGGCTTTGGCGACGTGGTCAAGACCACGATTTTTCTCGCCGACCTGGGAGACTTCGATCTGGTCAATCGCATTTATGCCGAGCATTTCGAGCCGCCATTTCCCGCCCGCTCGACGATCCAGGCGGCGGCCCTGCCGCGCAAGGCGAGAATCGAGATCGAAGTTATCGCGATGAAGCGCCGCGCCTGAGTTCGGCGGCGCGGCTAGCCGACATCTAGGATCTTCAGCGCCGCGGCGTCGAAGTAGCGCCCGGCGGGATCGAGCTTGCGCGCCGAGCGCATCAGGCGCCACGCGTTTCTGCGCCGCAGCGCCGCCGACAGCGGCGCGTCGAAGATGCGCGCCTTGTCGAGGTCAAGAATCACGACGGCGAAGCTCTCGCCCGCTTGGGTCACGAACAGGTTGTGCAGATTCAGGTCGGCGTGAAACACCCCGAGGTTATGCATGGTCGCGACCACGGCGCGCGTTTTGAGCAGCACATGCTCGCGAACGATCGGGTCGTCGTCGGCCCGCACAAATTCCCACAACGTCCTCCCGGCGATCGCGCGGGTCAGAAAAAATCCGCGATACAACGCCGGTCCGACCGGCTCGACGCTCGCGCCCATCGGCTCCGCGACGCTGATCCCGCGCCGATGCGCCTCGGCGGCGACGGCCAATTCCGCCAGCGGACGGGGGCGAATGCCAAAAAAGGTTTCCGCGAGCAACAGGCGCATCAGGCCGCCGCGCCGCGCGCGCCGCGCGAACAATTCGGGTGCGCCCTCGAGGGTCACGCGATACCCGCTGGCGCGATTGCCCGCTCCTGCGGCGTGCCGGGAAGTTTCGAGTTCGCCGAGCCGCATCGCAATCGCGCCGGCGTGGGGCAGGATCTCGCGCCGCAGGATCAGCACGCGCCGCTCGAGCGCAATCCGCACGAAGTTCGGATCGGGGCGCCAGTCGATTTCCGCGCGCGCTCTCATTGCGCCGCCGCGCCGTCGCGCTCCGCGTTCCTGCCGGCCGATGTGACGGCCTGGGAAGGCAACACCCAGACGCCGGTCGCGACCGCGAAGAATGCCGCGATCGAAGACAGGAAGTGCGCCGAGTAAAACAGCGCCAGGTTTCCAAGCCGGCGGCCGGGCACGAAGTTGAGCACGATCGAGATCGCAAAGTATGCGAGCGACCTGATTCGCAGCCGCGCGCCCGCCGGCGGCGCCCCCAGCAGCATCGCGACCATCAGCATGTACGGCACCAGCAGCGCGGCGAAATAGCTCTTCCACGATATCGGCGCGAAGCCGGGCATCAGGCAGAACAGACCGGCCAGCGCCGAACGATCATGATCGATTTCATAGCCGGGGGTACGCGCCGCGCGCAAGATCCATTGCGCCTCGAGCGCGATCAGTACCGCCTCGAAGCCCATCCCCATCCACAGCGGACGCGCACTGGCCGCCGCCGCCTCGCCTCCGGCGCGCAGCTCGAGCCGCGCGATCCACGCAACCGCCGACTGGTTGGTAAGCATCGTGCGGTAGCGGCCGGTCATCGAGGCGACCGCATCGAAGTAGGCGCCGGTTTGATCGGCGAGCCCGTGCGGGCCGAACACCACGATCGGCGCGGCGAGCAGGATCGCCGCGGCGGCGATCGTCCATCCGAGCGCGGCAAATCTGCCGCGCAGCAGCAGGTAAAGACCGACCAACAGCGCGAACGGCTTGACCAGGATCGCGGTCGCCAGCATCGCTCCGCAAGCCTTCGCGCGGGACTCGCGCGCGTACACTATTGCCCATACGCACAGCGCCAGCACCGGCAGATTGACCTGTCCGTGCTCGAAATTGTTGCCGATCGGCAGCGCGGTCAGGAGCACTGGCACCGCGATCAGCGCCGCGGGCAGGATGCGCGCGCGCCCGAACAGCATCGCGCCCGCCCCGATTATCAGTGCGACCAGGCCCCACGCATTGACGATGAAGAACGCGGCCTGCGCCGCGTGGCGCGGCAGCGCGGCGATTGGCGCCATCGCGACGGCGAAGATGGGCGCGTATAGGAAACGATCCCGGTCGTCGGCCGGGTAGATCGCGGCGCCGCGCAAGACCCGATGCCCCGCGCGATAGTACACCGCGAAATCGCCCTGCATGCGCAGCGTGGCCGAGACCGCCAGCGCCAGGAGGTAGATCCCGAGCGCCCACCACGCAAGCTTGCGCGCGCGCTCGGCGTCGAGCGCAATCATGATGAGCGCGCGGCGTCGCGCCCGAGTGGGCGCACAATCCGATACGGCGCGTGCCTCACTTGAGCGGCTGGGCCTCCTCGATCAGCATGATCGGGATGTCTTCGCGAATCGGATAGACCAGCCGGCATCCGTCGCAGGCCAGAGCGTCCTTCGCGTCGGTAAGGCGCAGGCTGCCCTTGCATTTTGGGCACGCAAGAATCTCGAGCAGCTCCGGGCTAACGGGCATCGCGGGAAACCTCCTGTGCGGCGGCCGCTCGGGCTCCGATGCGCGCAACGAGCAATTCATCGAGCGCGCACGCATCGGCGTCGGCCATCGTTACCTCGACGCGCAAAGCGTACAAGGAATCGCGCGCGAACGGAAATCGCTCGAGCTTAACCAGATCCTTTTCCGTGCTGACGATAATATCCGCCGCGCGGCCCGCGGCTGCGATCTCCTGCCAGTCCGCGGCGGTGTACGCATGATGGTCGGGGAAGTCGAGCACGCCCACCAGCTCCGCTTCCAGTTCGCGCAGCATCGCGTGAAACCCCGCCGGATCCGCAAGCCCGCTGACCGCGAGCACCCGGCGTCCGGTCAGCGACGGCGGTGACGGGCTCCAATTCCCGCCCGCGGCGCTTACCAGGCTCACCGGACGAACCGCGGCATGGAACACGCGCCCGCGCTCGATGCGCGCCAGTTCAGAGGCCGAAAGCGCACCGGGCTGGCTCGCGTTGGCGGTGACGATTACGGTCGCGGCGGCGCGGCGCAGCGCCGCTATCGGCTCGCGCATCGGACCTGCGGGGAGCATCCGTCCGTTGCCGAACCCGCGCTCGCGGCTGATGAGCACCAGGTCGGCGGCGCGCGCGAGCCGGATATGCTGGAAGCCGTCGTCGAGGATGACCGCGTCGAGCGGACCGCGCGCGCGCAGCAACTCGATCGCGTCGCGGCGCCTGCGCGCGATTGCGATCGGTCCGTTAAACCGCCGCGCCATCATCGCCGGCTCGTCACCGGCCGCCGCCGCATCGAGCAGCATCGCGCCGCCATCGGAGACCATCGCCGCGCGTGCCGAGGCGGCTGCGCCGTCACGGTTGTAGCCGCGGCTGACGATCGCGACGCGCAGGCCGCGGGCGCTCAGGCGGTTCGCCACAAAGATCGTGAACGGAGTCTTGGCGTTGCCGCCGACGGTCAGATTGCCGACGCTGATCACCGGAACGCCCGGCTCGGACGCCTGCCAACGCCACCAGAGGTTTCGCAGCGCGGCAGCGCCACGAAAAATTTCCGCGGCGGGGCGCAGTCCGAGCGCAAGCAGATGATCGATCCCGGCCGGCTCGCCGAGCCAGATTCGTTCCAGGCGGGCGGCGTGCGAGGCTCGCAGGGGCATCGCCGGTCACGCGCCCGCGGCGAGCCGGTGCAGATGCTCGACGGTGGCGCGGGCCGCGCCACCCGCGCTTTCGGCGGCGGATTTCGCGCGCGCGCCGGCGATGGCGCGCGCGGCGTCGTCGCCCAGCCATCGCGCGCACTGCTCGGCTAGCTCGGAAGCATCGCGCACGACCGCGCCGCCGCCCGAACTGAGCAGCGCGGCCGCCATCGCGCGCTGGTTTTCGTGGAACGGACCGAACATCACCGGAGCCGCCACCGCGGCCGGCTCTCCGACATTCTGCCCGCCGCGGCCGGCGATCATGCTACCGCCCACAAACGCGACCGTCGCCCGGCGATACATCCCGCGCAGTTCGCCCATCGTGTCCATCAGCAGCACGGCGGCGGCGCCGTCGCGAGCGCAATCCGCTTCGAGCGCGCTCGCGCGCAGGTAGGCAACGTTGGCGGCGCGCAGCAATTCTTCGATTTCCGGTGCGCGGGCGGGATGCCGGGGCGCGATCACCAGCGCGAGGCTCGGAAAGCGCTCGCGCAGCGATTGCCACGCGGCCAGCACCATCGCCTCCTCGCCGCGCGCGGTGGAACCCGCGACCAGAATCGGGCATCCGGCGGCGAAGCGCGCAAGCGCCTGGCGCGGTTCGGTTTCCGCGCCGGCGAACGAGACATCGAACTTGGTATTGCCGGTCACCGCGATCCGGTCTCTGGAAGCGCCGAGCGCCGCGTAGCGATGCGCATCCACCTCGCTCTGGGCAAGAATAAGATGCGCCGACTCGAGCGCGGGGCCGAACAGCGACTTGGCGCGCCGGTAGCGGGCCAGCGAGTGCTCGGAAATCCGCCCGTTGACGATCGCGATGCGCGCGCCAGCGCGGCGCGACTCGAAAAAATAGTTTGGCCACAGTTCCGTCTCGCCGATCACGACCAGGCTCGGGCGCACGGTGCGCAGGAACCTGCGCACGGTCGCGGGACAATCGAGCGGGGCGAGCGCGCACAGTGCAGCCGCGGGTATTCGGCGCCGCGCGGCGTCGCGTCCGGCCGCGGTCATGGTGGTGATAACGATCTGAGCGCCGTCGAGTTCGCGATGCAGCCCCGCGACGACCGGGCGAATCGCTTCGACCTCACCGACCGACGCGGCATGCACCCAGATGCGTGGGCCGGCGCCGTTGGGCTCAAGCGCGATCGTTCCCATCCGCTCGCGCCGGTCCTGTTTGTTGCGTGCTCCGGCCGCGGCCAGAGCCAGCGGCAGAGCAGGATACCAGAGCGTGTTGTAGATTACGCGAAGCATCGGAGGTTCGCGGCGCTCCCGGCTGGCCGGGAGTGCGCGGCGCGCTGTTTCAATTTATTAAGCCGCCCTCGGATACGGCTTCGGGGTTCGAAGCGAATTGGAGATCATAAAGCTTGCGATATTCTCCGGCGCGTGCGAGCAGTTCGTCGTGAGTGCCTTGCTCGATAATCCGCCCGTGAACCAGCACCACGATCCGATCGGCGCGCCGCACGGTGGACAGGCGATGCGCGATTACCAGCGTGGTGCGATTGCGCATCAGCAGTTCGAGCGCTTCCTGCACCGAGCGCTCGGATTCCGAGTCGAGCGATGAGGTTGCCTCGTCGAGAATCAGGATCGGCGCGTCCTTGAGCAGCGCGCGCGCGATCGCGATGCGCTGGCGCTCGCCGCCGCTCATGCGGACTCCGAGTTCGCCGACGATCGTGTCGTAGCCCTTGGGCAGGCGGATGATGAAGTCGTGCGCGTTGGCGAGCTTGGCCGCGGCGATGATGCGCTCGAGGTTTCGCGCTTCGGAGCCGTAGGCGATATTGGCGCGCACCGTGTCGTTGAACAAGAACGTGTGCTGCGTCACCAGGCCGATCTGTGCGCGCAGCGAATCGATCCGGATACGCCGGACGTCGATTCCGTCCACCGTGACGCGCCCCTCCTGCACGTCGTAGAAGCGCGGGATTAGGTCCGCGATGGTCGATTTGCCGCCGCCGCTCATGCCGACCAGCGCGATCACCTGGCCCGCGCCGATCTCGAGGTTGATGTCGCGCAGGACCCAGTCGGCGCCGTAACGGAAGCTGACGTGTTCGAGGCGCACGCGATGCGCGCCGCCGCCCAGCTCGAGGCCGGCCGGATCGTCGGGCACGTCGCTCGGCTCATCCATCATCTCGAATACGCGCTCGGCCGCCGCAAGGCCTTGCTGGATCGTGTTGTTGGTCTTGCTGACGGTTTTGAACGGGCCGTACACCAGCAGCATCGTGGTGAAGAAACCGGCGAATGAACCGAGCGTGCGGCGCCCCGCGGCGACCGAGGGAAACGCCCACCACACCACCACCACCACCGCGACCGCGCCGAGCGTCTCAATCATCGGGCCGGTGATCGCCTTGATGCGCGCGACCCGCATGTAGATGCGGAACAGGCGGCGCAATTCGGCGTGGAAGCGGCGGCGCTCGTAATCTTCCATGCCGAAGGCCTTGACCACGCGATTGCCCTGGAAGGTCTCCTGGAGCAGCGACTGGAGGCCGCCGAGCTGTTTCTGCGCGTTCTTGGTTTCCTTGCGCACCCGTTTCGAGAAGCTGACGATGGGACCGATCGTGATTGGAAATCCGATGAACGCGACCAGCGCGAGCTGCCAGTCCATGTAAAACGCCGCCGCGATCAGCGCGATCATCGACAGTCCGTCGCCGAACAGCGAAAAGACCCCGTTGCTCAGCGTCTGCACGACGACGTTCACGTCGTTGAGCACGCGCGAGACCATCATCCCGGTGGGCGTCCGGTTGAAGAAGCTCAGCGACTGCCGCTGCAGGCTCTCGTTCAAGTCGGCGCGCATATCGAGCACCACCTTCTGCGCGATATAGGCGCTCAGGTAATCGCTCGACAGATTTCCGCCCGCGCGCACCATGAACAGTCCCGCCAGCATGAACGAGAGCGCGTGCAGTCCGCCGACCGATTTCGAGTGCGTGAGGTCATCGACAAAGCTCTTGATCACGAACGGGATGCCGGCGTTCGCGCCCGCCAGCGCCAGCAGCGCCAGCGCCAGCAGGGCAGTGTAAGGAAACAGATATGGGCGCAGGTAATTGGCCAGGCGCCGATGCATCGGCGAAAGCAGTTTCATGCGCAAATCTCGAGCGCGATCGCCGCCACGCGCGCGGCGGCGCCGGGCGCGCCCAGGCGCTCACGCAACCCGGCGAGTGCGGCGACGGTTTCGCGATGGATCGCTTCGCTGAGCAACGGTTCGGCGGCGCGCACCAGGTTGGCGGATGTCATCGCGCCCTGAATCAGCTCCGGGACGATCTTGTGTCCCGCCAGAATGTTAGGCATCCCGATAAAGTCCACCCCGGTTACCAGCATCTTGCCCAGAATATAGGTTAGCCCCGATGCTTTGTAGGCTATCACCATCGGACAGCCGAGCAGCGCGGTCTCGAGCGTCGCGGTGCCTGAAGTCACCAAGGCGACTTCGCTCGCGGCTATAATACTATACGTGTCGCCTTCGATTATACGGATTCCGGACAGGTCGGCGCCGGATTCGGCGGCGATACTGTCGGCGCGCACGGTAGGCGCCAGCGCGAGCACCGGGACGAGCCCGTGGCCGCGCGCGAGGGTGCGGGCGGCCTTGGCGAACGCGGGCAGCATGAAGCGGACCTCGGCGCGGCGGCTGCCCGGCAAGAGCGCCAGCAGGCGCGCGCCGGAGGGCAGGCCGTGGCGCGCGAGGGTCTCAGCGCGCGGCGCGGCGGCGGCGACCCGATCGAGCAGCGGATGGCCGACGAAGCTCACGCGGTCGCCCCCGCGCGCGAAGATCTCTTTCTCGAACGGCAGTACGACCGCCATCCGCTCGGCGCGATCGGAAATTTTCTTGACTCGCCCGCGCCGCCACGCCCACACCTGCGGCGTGATGTAGAACAGCACCTTGACGCCGGCGCGCTTGGCGACGCCCGACAGGATGAGATTGAATTCGGCGTAATCGATCAGGATCACCAGATCGGGCGGCTCGCGGTGGATGATACGGCGCAGGCGCAGGAACACCTTGGCGGTGCGCCCGATCGTCGCGGCCAGTTCCAGGAGCCCCAGGCCGTGGATCTCCTCCATCTTGACGAGCGCGCGTACGCCGGCCGCGCGCATCTTCTCGCCGGCGATCCCGAACAGATCGCACGCCGGGTCGCGCGCCAGGATCTCGCGCGCCAGATCCGCGCCGTGCAGATCGCCCGACGCCTCGCCCGCGACGATCATGATGCGGCGGGCGCGCGCAGTGGCGCGTGGCGCGGCGGCGCCGGGGTCAGTCGAAGACGACATCGCGCAGATTGTGATCTAAAACCGGACGTGGCACCACCGGGATCGCCGCGAAACTTCAATTTGACTCGGTTCGATCTAATGCGGCGGCGGCGTGTTGGCCAGAATCGCCGACCATCCCAGCACGGCCGCCAGCAGCACGCATTCGGCCGCGACGTTGCGGATCAGAATTTCGCGCGCGCTCGAGTCCTCGAGCCGCATGATAATCCGCAGGCGAATTTGGGCCGCGGCGGTCAGCACCAATCCGAACGTCACGAGCTTCCACAACAGCGTGCGCCCGTACATCGCGTCGATCATCAGATGCGGTTTCCATCCTATTCGCTCGTGCGCCATGTACAGTCCGGTCACGGTCAGGATTCCCACCGCGGATGCCGCGATCGCCGAAACTCGCGGCGCCGCCGCCCGAATCCATCGCGTGCGCCCGGGTTCCTCCGCGCAGCCGAGCAGCATCGATGCGAGCGCTCCGATCCAGAGCGCGGCGCCCGCTTGATGTATAAAATCAACCGCGATCGAAAAGCTCCCGAAGTCGATCGCGTGGCTGGTGATGCTGCCGAACAGGAGCAGCGCGCCCGCCAGCGGCAGCATCGCGAGCGCCGCGGCCCGAATACGCATCGGAACCCACGCGGCCGCGGCCAAAAGCGCGGTCACGGCGAAACGCCATCGCCACGCGCGCCCGGCCTCCGTCTGGCCCAGTATTTCGCCGAGCAGCGGCAGCACGCGCCACCAGCTCATCTGCGCCATCCCAGCCGCCATCTCGACAAAGGCAAGCGGCGAGAATCCGAGAATCGCGAGTCCAAGCGCGCGCCACACGATCGCAAGCCGGCGGTGCAGCACGATGCGATCGCCGGGCGCGAGTCCGGCGGTCATCAGCGCGAACGCGGCGGTCCCGAAGATGAGCAATTGCGCAGCCAGAAGCGGCCACGCGAAAATCGCCGGACCAGCTATCAACCGCCGCTTCCTTTTACCGTGAAGATGTACGAACCGTTGGTGTGATGAGTATCGATGCAGACCACCGCCCATTTCACCGTGTAAACCCCGGGCGCGAGCGGACCGAGCTTGACCGTCATCGTGCGCGCGCCGGAACTTATCACGGGGCCGCCGACGGCGCGGTTCTTCCCGTCGGGGCCGTCAACTTCCAGGCTGGCGAACAGATGCTCGATCGGCGCGTCGAATTTGATCGAAACCGCGGCCGGTGGCGCGTCGAGCGTTTTTCCCGCCGACGGGGTTTCGGTCTCGGGGAACGAATGGGCGCGCGCGATACCCGTGGTAAGCGCCGCGATGGCGAATACGCAGGCAAATACCGACAATGGAACTCGGGACTTGTAAAGACGCACTATTGAGTCCTGCATGTCATAGTGACATTTTCGCCCTTGCTCGATTCCTTGGTGTGTCATTCCCGCGCCCTTCGACAGGCTCAGGGCAGGCTCCGGCTGCCGCGCGAGGAATCCCGGTCTTTTCGTCCGCCGCGGTCCTGCGTCCGGGATTCCTCGCGCACGCCGGACACGCGCGCGGAAATGACACAAGGTGGCGCGCTGGAGCGGGTCGGTGTCACTATCTTGTGCAGAACTCACTAAATCACTATTCACCTGACGGTCCTCAATTGCCAAACAGCTTCCAGTTGCCCTGTGGAATAATCGAATCATAGAAGATATCGAGCAGTCCCAGAACCGCGGCGTGCGTACCCGGCACGCTCGCATTGTTGAGCGCGAGTTGCGTGCCAACGCTCAGCTCGAAGCGGTAGCCCACGTACGCGATTCCCGGTGTCGCCACGAAATTTGGAAAAGTTTCGCCAGGCGGTCCTTTGACCAATTGCGAATAATTGAATTCGGTGAACAGGAACAGGTTGCGCAGCGGCGGTTTGAGCCCGATATCCTGCACGTTATTGCTCAGATATTGCAGTGAGTATTCTATCACCTGATCGGCGAACAGTTGATGGCTCGTATGGCCGCCGAGCGCGGGCAGATAGCCAACATCGCCCTGAAACCCCAACGGACGCAGGTACTTGAGATAGGGAAGATTGGGCAAATCACCCAAGCCTTTTTCCCACAGCAGCTCGGGACCGAGACTGGCATGCTGCTGCTCCTCGACGCCCGGGTTCCCGGCCGGGATCTGCATCTGGAGCGCGAACGACATCAGAAATTCGTGTTCGGGAACAATCAGGAACGCATACTTGGCGAACAGGTCGAGATCGCCGAATCCTTCGGCGTTCGGGCCCTGGCTTGGCGACTGGTATAGCCAGGTAGTGCCGCCCCCGACGCTCAAGCGCGGCAGCCCTTCGCTGTCGGTGCCGAGAACCTTCTCGATCGAGCTGCCGATCGAAAGGGTGCGTCCGCCGGCGCTGCGATTCCATGTGGGCTGCACAATATCCAGTTCGTTGGCGGGGGTAGGATCCTCGGCAATCAGCGGCTCGAGAAAAATGTAATCGCCCACGACTCCGTGCGCGCGGGCAATCCGCGCCCCGGCAAGAACCGCGAGGATCGAAAGAGTCACTGCAAATGTTTTCAATCCCGTCTCCGTCGGCGCCACGTCGCGGCGGCGCACGTCCGCGAGCGTTCGCGTGGCGCTGCGGCCGCGCGCGCTCGGAGCCATCGCTCAAACAAAGAAGAGTCGCCGTTCAGGAGATCGCTTTTGGCGGCGGAGGATCGGGGGTGAGAATCAATTCGGCAAGCGCCGGCGGCAGATATTCCGGCAGCTTCGAGAACTCGGCGGGCGCCTGCTCGCGCGCCGCGAGCGCCGGGCGCGCCATCGGCGCCACATCCCCGGCGCGATCGAGAGATTGCAGCGGATGGCAGATGTCGGCGCTGAGGCACGGCATCCTCGAACCGGCAGCGGGCGGAGTAATCACCAGCGGGAGGCTCGCGAGGGCGAGTCCCAGCGCCAGCATCGCGGCTACCAGTCGCTCGACAGGCCGCGTGAAGCGATTATGGCGGTAAAGAGGCATCGCGCTTTTATTGCTACATGTGGCGGCCTCGTCTATCAAGCGTCGGGTATTGCGGACGGCGCGGGGTTTATTGACCGGGCCGGAGGCCGTATGATCGCGGGCGCGAGGATTCACGATGCTGATCGTTACCGGGGCGGCGGGCTTTATCGGGAGCAATCTGCTCCGTGCGCTTAACCAGCGTGGCGACACGGATATCCTGATCGTCGATCGGCTCGGGGAAAATTTCCGCAATTTGAGCGACCTGCGCTTTTCCGACTACCTGACGCCCGAAGCGATGCTCGGCGCGCTCGAGCGCGGCGCGATGCCGCAATCGGTCGAGGCGATCTTCCATCAGGGCGCGTGCGCCGACACCACCGAGACCGACGGCCGCTACATGATGGAGAATAACTTTGCGTTCTCGCGCGCGCTGCTCGGGTTTGCGCTCGAGCGCCGGGCGCCATTCGTGTACGCCTCGAGCGCGTCGGTGTATGGCGCGGGCCGCGAGACGGCGGTCGAGCCGGCCTGCGAGCGCCCGCTCAACCTGTACGCGCTCTCGAAGCTCGCGTTCGACAATCACGTTCGCCACGCCGCACGCGGCGCGGCGAGCACCGTCGTGGGGCTGCGCTATTTTAACGTGTACGGTCCGGGCGAGGCGCATAAGGGCAAGATGGCATCGATGCCGTATCAGCTATTTCGCCAACTGCGCGATACCGGAGCGGCGCGATTGTTCACCGGGACCGATGGTTTCGGCGACGGCGAGCAACGCCGCGATTTCGTGTTCGTCGATGACGTCGTGAAGGTCAATCTGCACTTCGCGGCCGCTCCGGTTTGCCAGCGAATCGTCAACGTGGGCACGGGCGCGAGCCGCAGCTTCAATGATGTGGCGCGAATTCTGATCGGCCTGCGCGGCGGCGGCAAGATCGAGTACGTGCCGTTCGACGAGCGCCTGAAAGGAAAATATCAGAGCTTCACGCAGGCGGATTTGCGCACCCTCAGAAGCGCGGGCTATGCGGCGGAGTTCACTTCGCTCGACAATGGAATCGCAGCCGCGGCGCCGCGCTGGGAGTAGTGGGGCGCTCAGGCTCCGCTTCCGGCCCGGTCGATATCGCTCACCACGGTTTGCGCGCTCACGTCCAGTCCGCTGTACTGGCGCACTTGGCGCCCGTCGGGACCGAGCAGATAGGCGGCGGTCATGTGCATGATCGAGCCGTCGGGCGAATGGCTGAGCTTGAGTCCGTAAATCGCGAGCACTTGGGCGATTTGCGCGGGCGTGCCGGTCAGAAAAATCCAGCCGGGATCGCTTGCGCCCATCCGATCGGCATACTTCGCAAGCTCGGCGGGTCCGTCGTGATCCGGATCGATGGTGAAGGAAACGATCTTGACCTTGCCGCCTAGCTCGGGCCCCAGCAGCTTTGCGATCGCCGCCATCTTCTGCGTCATCATCGGGCAGGTCGAGGTGCAATTGGCATAAATGAAATCGACCAGCACGGGGGTTCCGCGCAGCGAATCGAGCGGGACTTTCTTTCCACTCTGATCGAGCAGCACCAGATTTTTCGGCAGGCACTGCGCCCGGTTGGCCGCGGGGTAGGAACCGGGCGCCTCGCGATGCGCGCATCCGGCGCTCGCGATCAGAAACGCGAATGCCGCGGCCGCGAGCATCGGCGCGGCGGACATTGATTTCATTGAGCGCGGCATAGGGCTTGAAGCGGGTGTGGCTCAGAACAGATAGCGGCCGGACTCGAGATCGGAAGTGCGAATCGTGATCGTGCCGCGCGCCTCCTGATGCGGCAGCCCCGCGGGAACGCACGACGCCTTGCCCTCGGCCATGTGTTCGATCGGGTAGTGATTTCCGCACACTCGGCAGATCAACTGATCGTGCGAGATCTTGAATCCGCTATGATAGGTGAAGCATTGCCGGCACGCGTCGAACACCGAGCGCACCTTGCCGTCGGTTCCGCGCGCCAGGATAAAGCGCAGGCGGCGACCCGCGGGATCGGTGTAGCAATAGGTTTGCGCGCCGCCGCGCAGCAGGCTCGTGATGCTGACGGTCACGGCGGAGACTCCGGACACCGGCAGGCAGCGCGCGCGCGCGGCATGGATCATCCAGGCGGCCGCCAAAATCGCGGCTCCCGCACCGGCCGCTATTTTCAATTTCGCCAAGCGCATTGCAGGCCAATGCTTGCGCGGCGGACGCCGGGGGTCAACCCTCGGGCTCCGCGTGGCTGGCAGCCTCGATCATCATCTCGCGCTTGATTCGTTCGGAAAGCTCCATCACGCGCAGGCCATCCTCGGCGGTGACGGCGGGAGCCGCGCGGGTGCGCACGGCGGCGACGAAGGCGGCGACTTCATCGGCGAGCGGATCGCCGCTTTCGAGATCGATCTGATCGGCCTCGATAACCGGAAACCTGCCGCCGGGCGGCGGCGGACTCTTGCGATAAACCTGCACCCGGCGCGCTTCGTAATCGACTGAGATATAAGCGTCGGGCTGGAAGAAGCGAATCTTGCGCTCGCGCTTGGGCGCCACGCGGCTGGTGCTGATATTGGCGATAAGCCCGCTTCGGAAGCGGATGCGCGCGTTGGCCAGGTCGATCGAGTCGGTCAGAATCGCGACGCCCACCGCCTCGACCGAGACCGCCTCGGACGGCGCGAGCGACAGGATCACGTCCAGGTCATGCACCATCAGATCGAGAATTACATCCACGTCGGTGCCGCGCTCGGTGAACGGCGCGAGCCGATGGCATTCGACGAAGCGCGGCCGATTGATGATCGGGCGCAGGCGCACGATCGCGGGGTTGAAGCGTTCGAGGTGCCCGATTTGCAGGACCCGGCCCGCGGGCGCGCCGAGCGCGGCCAGCTCGCGCGCCTCTTCGAGCGTGGTGGCCATAGGTTTTTCGAGCAGCACGTCGATTCCCGCGCGCAGCATCGCGGCTGCGATCTCGAAGTGCGTGCTGCCCGGCGACGCGACGGTGACGAGATCGATCTGGCCGGCCAGATCGCGGAAGTCGGTCATCGCGGCCGCGCCGGTTTCGGCCGCGAGCTGGAGGGCGCGCGCGCGATCGATATCGACGATCGCGGCCACGCGAACTCCCTCGAGCGCCGCGTACTTGCGCGCGTGCAGGGTGCCGAGCCGTCCCGCGCCGATGACCGCCGCGCGCAGCTCAGACATGGCCGTACAGGGATACTTTGGATTGAGCGGCGAGTTCGAGAGTGCGCTCGCGCTCGAGCACCAGGGTGACCCCGGCTTCGATTCCCAGCATCGCCGCGCCGATTTCGGCGACCAGCGCGATCGTCTCCGGGCCGATCGCCGGCCGATCGAAACGCAGGTCCTGTCCGGGCTTGGCCGCCTTGGCAATCACCAGCCGCGCTCCGACCAGCCGCGCCGCGCGCCGCAGGGCGGCGTCGGTGCCCTCGACCGCTTCGACCGCGCCCACGATTCCGTCGCGCACCGCGACGGTCTGCCCGATATCGAAGCTGCCGAGCTGGCGGGCGACGGCGAAGGCCAAATCGAGATCGCGAAGCTGGCCTTCAGTCGGTTCGGGACCCGCGGCGAGTCCTGGATGCGCCAGGCAGTTCTCGACCATCGGGACCGGGTCGATCACCGTGATTCCCTCGGCCTCGATTTCACCGGCGACCCCACGCAGCACGGCGTCGTCGCTCATGCGGCCGATCGCGGATAGCATCTTGATCGCGCGGGCGTCGGGCGCGAACGAATCTTTGAGGCGCTCGCGCGAGATTCCACCGGCCATCGCGACTTCGGTGACCCCGGCGCGGCGAAACTCCGCGATCATTTTTTCGAGTTCGCCGACCTTGATCCAGGTGATTTCATCGACCCGCGCGGCGAGCTCGGCGCGGGTCTCGCGCAGATGGGCGATCGCGATAACCCGAATTCCGCGCCGGCGCGCCGCGTCCGCGACTTCCAGCGGAAAGACTCCGTTGCCCGCGATAAGCCCCAGACTATTCACGCGCGCGGCCGACCACGCCCCGTTCGGAGGCGGCAATAAAATCGACCAGGCGGCGAACCTCGGCGATCGCGCCGTGTTCCTTGCGCACCCGCTCGATCGCATCCTTGCGCAGCAGCCGCGAATAGAACAGCGTGCGCACCGCGGCCTTGAGCGCGGCGATCGTTTCCGGGGCGAAGCCGCGGCGCTGGAGCCCGATCACGTTGATGCCGACCAGGCGGGCGCGATCCCCCGCGACCATCGTGTAGGGCGCGACGTCCTGCGCCGCCTTCGCGCCGGCGGCGAGAATCGAATGCGCGCCCACGCGGCAGAACTGATGCACTCCGCACATCCCCTCGATATTGACCCATTCCTCGATTACGCAGTGGCCTGCGAGCTGGGTCGAGTTGACCAGGATGCAATGGTCGCCGACCTGGCAGTCGTGCGCGATATGCACGTAAGGCATGATCAGGGTCTGATTGCCAATCCTGGTGACCATCCCGCCGGCTTCGGTGCCGCGATGAATCGAGGTGAATTCGCGGAAGATGTTCGCGTCGCCGATTTCGAGGGTCGACGGTTCGCCGCGAAATTTCAGATCGGGCGTCGCCAGTCCCACCGCCGCGAACGGAAAGAACCGGTTGTGCTTGCCGATGACGGTGTTGCTCTCGACCAGCGCGTGCGCGTCGATCACCGTCCCGGCTCCCACCCGCACCTTGGGACCGATCACCGCGCCGGGGCCGACCTCGACGCTGGGATCGAGTTCGGCGCTTGCATCGATGACCGCGGAGGGATGAATTCGCCCGGCTATTTTACTTGCTCCTGGACTTCCATCGCGGACAGCTCCGCTTCGGACGCCGTGTCCTCGCCGACTCGGGCGATGGCGCGCATCCGCCACAGCGGGCGATGGTACTTGATGAGGTTGACTTCGATTTTGAGTTGATCGCCTGGGATCACGCGGCGCCGGATGCGGACCTTGTCGAGGCCGGTCAGCATGAATAGACGCGCCGGATCGGCGCCGGCGTCGCTCAGGGCCAGGAGCGCGCCCGATTGCGCCATCGCCTCGACAATCAAAACTCCAGGCATCACCGGCGCGCCTGGAAAATGGCCGGCAAAGAACGGCTCGTTGAAGGTGACGTTTTTGAGCGTGACGATTCTTCCCGGCCCGATCTCGAGGACTCGATCGACCAGCAAAAACGGATAGCGATGCGGCAGGAAATCAAGCACCCGCCGAAGCTCCGCCATTTTCACGTCTGCCGCCATCAACCGGCCCCTCGCCTCGATGCGCTCGCGGTGGTCCGCTATTTCGAGCGCCGCTTCGAGACCTACTTCGATATCGTCGAGCGGCGCGCGGCCGCCGAGCCGAAATCGCTCAGCGCGGGAGCGCCGGCCTTGGCGCTTGGCGCGGTCGTGCCGGTCACGCCGAGCATCCCGATCTTGACGTGGGTGGCGTTGTAGCTGCGGATCACCTGGTCGGTGATATCGATCGAGGGGGAGCCCCACAGGATCGAGCCCTTCTCTAACACCAGCGTGTATCCATCGCGCTCGCCGAGGCCGCGGATAATCTGGGCCAGGTCGTGGACGATCTTGGCGGTGATCTCGTGATCCTTTTGCTGGAGTTCGTCGCGGGCGTCTTTGTACTCGCGATCGAAGTCCTTGGCTTTGGCGACGTACTGATCCTGCAGGCTCGAGCGCTGGTCGGGATTCATGAGCATCCCTTTCTTCTCGATCTCGTCCTTGAGCGATTGCACCTCGCCCTGCTGGCGCTGGAGTCTACTCTCGAGCGCCTGGACGCGGCCCTGGAAGTCGGCCTTGGCGCGTTTGCCGGCGTCGCACTCATTGAGCGCGCGCTGCACATCGACGTACGCCAGCTTCACTTCGGCGTGCGCGGGTTGCGCCGCGAGCATCGCCAGCAGGAGCGCACCGGTTATCAGCCGTAGCCTCATCGTGAGCACAGTCCTCCTCGAAAATTTGACTCGAGCCCGGCCGCCGCGCGCGCCGGCGAATATCGCCGGACAGCCGCGTGGCGCGTATCAAGACATTAAAGCCGGTTTTGCCATTGCGGCGCTAGAGCGGCGCTCCGGCGCCGATCTCGAACACCGTGCTCTGGTCCGCGGGGCGTGGATTGATCGGGAACGCCAAGTCAACGCTCAGCGGACCGAACGGCGAGCGCCAGCGGATGCCCATCCCGGCCGAGGCTTGGAGCAGCATCGGGTCGACCCCCTGCTTGAGGGTATAGGCCTGCCCGGCGTCCGAGAAGACAACTCCGCGCAAACCGAGCCCGGACAAAATCGGAAAGGTGATCTCGTTGCTCAAGATCAACATCTCGCTGCCGCCGATATCCTGGACGCTGATCGGCTGGCCGGCCTGATTGTAAACGTTGACCAGCGGTCCCAACGAGTAAAGCTGATAGCCGCGCACGTCGGCCGGGCCTCCTACGCCGCCCGGGAAGAACCGCTCGTACAACGGCAGCTCGCCGCCGGTGCCGCTGGCCAGGGCGGTGCCCACGCCATAGGTAACACCCTGCGAAAACACCCAGGTTCCCCAGGTCGGACTCTTGAGGAACGAATAGAAATAGCGGCCGTGCAGGATCGCCTTGACAAACGCTTCGCCGCCGCCGATTCCGCCGATCTGTCCGTTGAACGACAACACGGTTCCGCTGCGCGGATCGACCGGGTTATCGACCGTGAAGCGGCGCAGGCTCGGCAGCAATTCCGATTCCCGCGTGTAGCCCTGCCAGCGCAGGATATTGTAGGTTGTCAGCGGCTGAATCCCGCTGATGCCGACGCTCTGGAACTGGTAGCCGAGTCCGGCGGTTACGTCCTTGAGCGAAAATGGCCCGATTTTTTTGAATCCAAGCTCGGTCAGCGGATAGTAGCTGTTGACCGCGAAGCCCGCCGCCGACTGATTGAAGGCCATCAGGAATTCCTGGTTGTCGAATAGCTCCAGCCCCACGCTCAGCGGCATATCCAGGAACCATGGCTCGGTGTAGCTGATCGAGTAATTCTGGAACAGGAATCCAACCTGCGCGTTCAGCACTATCGATTCGCCGCCGCCGAACAGGTTGGTATTGCCAAGCGTGAAATTGCCGAATATGCCCATGTAAGTATCGTATCCGCCCGCGACCTGGAGCGAAGAGGTGTTGGACTCGGCGACGTTGACGTCCAGGTTGATCTTGTCGGGCTGCTGCGCCGGTTCGGTGGTGATGCGCGTCTCCGAGAAGAAGCCCAGCCGATCCAGCGCCTGCTTGGATTCGCGGATCGCCTCGGCCGAATACGGCTCCTGCTCCTGGATTTTCAACTCGCGGCGGATGACCTTGTCCGAAGTCTTGGTGTTGCCGGTGATATTGATCCGGTTGACCAGCACCTCGTGGCCGGGGTTGATGTAGAAAGTCACATTGATCCGATGCGTGATCGCATCGAGCTGGGTGCGCGGATCGATGTTGACGAACGCGTAACCGCGGTTCGAGTAAAAATCCGACAGCGTCAGCACGTTGTGTTGCAGCGTCGAGCCCTTGAAGCGCTGCCCGCGCTTGAGGGTGAGCAGTTTGGCCACCTCGCGATGCGGATATTTCATGTTGCCCGCAATCGCAACTCGGCCTACCCGGTAGGCGATTCCCTCGTCGATATCGATCCCGATATGCAGCGAGTTGCCGACCCGCTTAATATTGGGCGAGCTGACGTGAACATTCAGAAAGCCGTTTTCGTAATAGAACGCGGTCAGATGGTCCACGTCGCTCTGCAGCTTCTGGCGGTCCAGTGCGCCCTGATTCGTCACCCAGCTGAGCAGCCGGCTGTGCGTGCCGGTCTCCATCACGGCGCGCAGCATGGTCGAGGAAAACGCCTTGTTGCCGTGGAAGTCGATCTCGGTAATCGAGACCTTGGGCCCTTCGGTTACGTCGAACACCGCCACCGCCGTGTTGTCGGGCTGCAGGATGGTGCGGAAGTTCACCTTGGCGTCGAGAAATCCCTTATCCTGGTAGATCTTGGTGATTTCATTGATCGTGTCCTTGACCTGGCCGGGATCGAGGATCGCTCCGGGATGTATCTTGGTCGCCGCTACGATCTTGTCGTCGGTGGTGCGAATCGCCTTCATCCCCTCGAGCCGGACGTCGGTTATCTGCGGACGCTCCTTGACCTTGTAGGTCAGGACTATGCCGCCGTTGACGGGAGTTTTATCCACCTCAACCGTGTCGAAAAAACCCATCTTGTAGATGGCCTTGACGTCCTTATCGACTGCGGTTTGATCAAGCGGCGTCCCGGCGGTTTGCGAGATATGAATCCGGATCGCGTCGGTCTCGACGCGCTGATTGCCTTCGATTCGGATCTGCGAGATGACCGGCGCCGGCGCCTGCGCGAAGGCCCGGCTCGCCGCAAGCAGCAACGCCAGCAGCACGAGCGACGCGTATCTGGCGGGCAGGCGCCGCACGCTGGCGTTGGGAAAAAAGGTTGTCACCGAAAAACACCGAAAAGCGGCGACCAACGTAACCAATCATTTCCGGTAAGTAAACCCGAAGCCCGTTTCGCATTCGCCGGCGAGGCCGCTTGACACGCTTGCGCGGCTATCCGCGCGGCTCGTCGAGCAGCCCGCCGTCCTTGAGTCTTAGCGCCCGGCTCATGCTGCGCGTCAGGTGTTCGTTGTGGGTCGCGATCACGAGCGTGATGCCCAAGTCGCGGTTGAGCAAATGGAAGAGCTCGTGCACCTCCTCGGCGGTGTGCGGGTCGAGATTGCCTGTCGGCTCGTCGGCCAGCACCAGCCGCGGCTTGAGCACCACCGCGCGCGCCACCGCGACGCGTTGCTGCTCGCCGCCCGACAATTCCGCAGGCCGGCGATGCAGCTTGTCGCCGAGCCCGACGATCCGCAGCATCTCCGCGGCCCGCGCTTCGGCTTCCCGGTCCGGCATCCGCGCGATCAGCGCCGGCATCATCACGTTCTCGAGCGCGTCGAAGTCGGCCAGCAGGTAATGAAACTGGAACACGAAGCCGAGCCTTAAGTTGCGGAATTCAGCGAGCGCCTTGGGATCGAGCGCGAACAAATCCTGGCCCTCGAAGTAAACCTTGCCCGCGGTCGGCTCCTCGAGGCTGCCGAGCACATGCAGCAGGGTGGATTTGCCTTCGCCCGACTGACCGACGATCGCGATTTCCTCGCCCGCGCGCACCGTCAGGTCAAGTCCGCGCAGGACGCGGATCTCACGGCCCGCGTCGTGGAAGTTTTTGACGATTCCGCGCGCGTCGATCAGCGCGGGCGCAAGGGACGGGCTTGCCGCCGCCGACTCACTCATAACGGATCACCTCGACCGGAGACAGCGAAGCCGCCTTGAGCGCGGGATAGAGCGCCGCGACGACGCATAGCGCGATCGACGCCGCCGCCACCGCGATAAAATTTATCGCATACAGCCGCACCGGGACCGCGCTGACCATAAACAGATCGGCGGGCAGGCGGATGAGATGGAAGCGGCCGATCGCCCATGAGGTCATAAATCCGCCGCCGTCACCCAGCACGGTGCCGATCACGCCGAGCGCGATGCCTTCGCATAAAAAAATCATCGCGATCGATCCCGCCCGCGCGCCCATCGCCCGCAGGATCGCAATCTCCTTGCGCCGCTCCATCACCACCATCACCAGCGTCGCGATAATATTGAATGCCGCCACCAGCACGATCAGCAGCAGGACCAGAAAGTAGGTGAATTTCTCGAGCTTCAGGGCCGAGAACAGCGGCGCGTTGGCGACCGTCCAGTCCGAGACCGTGAAGCCGTGGCCCGTGATTTTCGAGATCGCCGCCGCCACCGCCGGTGCGTCGAACAAGTTCCTGAGCCGGACCTCGAGTCCGGACTCAAGCTCGGGGTCATCGGCCAACAGCGCGCGTCCGTTTGGCAACGCGACGAAAATCAGCGTCGAATCGAATTCGTACATCCCCGAGTAAAAATATCCCGTCACCACGAACCGCTTCAGCCGCGGCGTCCCCATCGCACTGCTGAGGCTTGCCGGCGAGATCAGAATCACCGGGTCGCCCGGTGAAAGACCCAAATCGAACGCCAGCGTTTTGCCGATGATCGCGCCCGGCAGATCGACCTTGCGCTTATGCCCCTGCTCGACGACCTGCACCGGATGCTCCCCGTCGAGCGACGCGAGCGTGCCGGATTGCAGGGTCCGGGTCAGCTCGCTCAACACCGGATTGTGCTGCGCCACCACCCCGCGCAAGATTCCGCCCGAAACGTAGCCCGGCGCCCCCGAAGGCGTGTTCGACACCGCCATCACCTGCGACGAGATATACGGCGCCACCGCCGACACCGAAGGCATCGCCGCGATTTCATGGCTGAGTTGCGCGGGATTCCATGCCGCGCCGTCGGAGCGCTCGACGGTTACTTCGGGCGTGAACGCGAGCAGCCGCGAGCGCAGGTCTTCCTGGAAGCCGCTCATCACCGACAGCGCCACTGTCAGCGCGAAGGTCCCGAGCGTCACGCCGGTCAGCGAAATCACAGCGATCAGCGAGACAAAGCGCTCGCGGCGCCGGGCGCGCAGATAGCGCATTCCTATCAGATACTCGAAACGCACCGGAATTCAGGCTCGTGGCGCGCGACGCTGCGGGCGCGGATGCGCGGCGGGCCGGCGGGGGCGGTGAATAGGCTTCATTGAATCAAGCGGGCTTGGGGTTCGTCTATTGTCGGCGACGAGTATTATAGTCCGCGACGAGTAAGCGATTTGCAACGATCGAAGGTTGCGCTGTCTCGCGGGGGTGCCATATGCTCACGCCGAATTCCGATCCGGAGGTTCCACGGATGAACCGCTATTGGTTTGTGGTGCTGGCAGCGGCGTTGTTCATATTTTCGCTGGCAGTCAGCCCGCGGGCGGACGAGCGGCGCATTCCGCAGGACCAGATCACGATGAATTTCCAGAACGTGGACATCCCCGTGCTGGCCAAATTCATCAGTGAAATAACCGGCAAAAATTTTATCATCGACGAAAGCGTGCGCGGCAAGGTGACGATCATCTCGCCCACCAAGGTCACCCCCGCGCAAGCCTATTCCCTGTTCCAGTCGGTGCTTCAAATCAAGGGATTCACCACCGTGCGGGCCGGCAAGGTCATAAAGATCGTGCCCGCGCGCAACGTGCGCTCCGACGCTCCGCTGACCGAATCGCAGGCGCCCGCCGATTCGCAGGGCGACCAGTATGTGACCCGGATGATCAAGCTGAAGAACGTGGATGCCGCCTCGCTGATCGCGGTGGTGCAGCCGATGGTCTCGCACGACGGGCTGGTGGCCGCCTATCCGGAAGATAACACCCTCATCATCACCGACGACGCGTACAACGTGCAGCGGCTCTTGCAGATTATCGGCAGCCTCGACATCGAGGGCGTCCAGCAGAACGTGGCCGTGATTCCGCTCAAGCTCGCGTTCGCCAGCGAGATCGCCCCCGAGATTGAACAGATCATGGCGGCGCGCTTCGGCGGCGCAGGCGTCACCCCGCAGGGCCCACGCCCCGGGATGGGCGTGGCGGTGCCGGCCGGGTCGGGTCCAGGCGGCGGTTTCAAGGTGATTCCCGATGAACGCACCAACTCGCTGATCGTGCTGGCCGGGCCGCTTCAGATGCGCGAAATCAACGATATCGTCGCCAAGCTGGACATCGTGCCGCCCAACGTCACCTCGCGTATCCATGTCTACCGGCTCAAAAACGCGCAGGCGCTCGAGATGGTCCAGGTCATGGACAACCTGCTCAACGGCGGCAGCGCTCCCAGCACGCTTTCGCCCCAGACCGGGCGCGGTTCGCTCGGCCGCGGCAGCTCGCTTGGCGCGATGGGCGGCGGGATGGGCGGCGGCATGGGTGGCGGGATGGGTGGCGGGATGGGCGGCGGCATGGGCGGCTATGGCGGCGGAATGATGAGCAGCATGGGCGGCGGCATGGGTGGCGGGATGGGTGGCGGCATGGGTGGCGGGATGGGCGGCGGGATGGGCGGCGTCAGCGGCGGGATGGGCAGCGGGATGGGCATGATGGGCGGAAACTCGTCCGGAAATACCGGTTCCGCTTCGGCCAGCACCGCGGGCGGCAAGGGCAGCAACTTCGCCAACCCGGTCAATATCACCGCCGATCCCGCCACCAACGCGCTGGTGGTCAGCGCCTCTCCGCAGGATTGGCAAACCCTAAAGCAGATTATCGACCAGCTCGACGTGCCGCGCGTGCAGGTCTTCGTGCAGGCCGTGATCGTCGAGGTCAGCGCCGAGCGCAGCCGCCAACTGGGCATCGAGTTCAACTCCTCGAGCGGACTTGGCAGTGGGATGCTCGGTCTCGGCACGATGAATTACGGCAATCTGCAAAACGCGCTCGGAAATCCGCTCGGACTTAGCGGACTTGCGCTTGGCCTGGCCTCAGGCAGCTTATGCAGCGTGCCTTCATCTCTGGGCGCCGCCGCCTCCGGGATATCGCCGGGCGTAGGCGCGGTCGCGAGCACGATCACGATCCCGTGCGACCTCGCGCTGCTTGAAGCGCTCGAGACCGACACCCACGCCAATGTGCTCTCGGCGCCGACCCTGCTTACCTCCGACAACGAAGAGGCGATGATCGTCGTTGGCCAGAATCTGCCGTTCGTCGGCTCGGCGTCGGCCAACGCCGGTCTGCCCGGACAGATCTTCAACTCGGTCGAGCGCCAGAACGTCGGCATCACGCTCGATATCGTGCCGCAGGTTTCCGAAGGCGATTACGTCAAGCTCGACATGTATGAAGAGGTCTCCAACGTCGTCGGCAACACGGTCAACAACCCGCTCGGACCGACCACCACCATCCGCTCGGCTTCCACCAGCGTGATGGTGCAGAATCATCGCACCGCCGTGATCGGCGGGTTGCTTTCGAGCCAGGACAGCTACCAGAAACAGGGCATCCCCTATATCTCCGATATCCCGGTGATCGGAAATCTGTTCAGCTTCAAACAGACCGATCGGCAGAAGGACAACCTGCTGGTCTTCCTGACTCCGCACGTGATTCGCACCCGGACCCAGTTGCGCGCGCTGGCGCTCGACCAGCGCCACAAGTACATCCAGTCGCTTGGCCGCAAGGAAATTCACGACATGCCGGCCTCGCAGATTCACGAGCTCTACAAGCCGTCATTCTCGATCGCGGTGCCGCCGTCGGCTGATCTTGGCGCGCCGTCGAACTCGACCGCGGTCCCGCCCGCCGCGCCGCCACCGGGCGAGCTTTCCGCGCCGCCCGCGGCCCGGCGCGCCCCGTCGGGCGAGACCCCATTCAACACCGAGGAAATCGGCCCCTCGAGCATGCGCGCCCCGGGCGCCACCACTGCGCCCGCGGCGGCTGCTCCTCCGGCGCCGATCGCGAGCCGCGACCTGGGCGCGGGAATCATGCCGCCGTCGCGAGCCTTCGACGCGACCGCGGCGGGGATCGGCGCGGCGGCGCCCTGAGCAGCCTCGAGGGTTCGATTGTGGATGCGATTTTCCTCCGCACGCGGCGCGCGGGCCTGGACCCGCGCGCATTGCTTCGCACAGCGCGATGCCCCGGCAGGTAGGCGGACTTCAGGCGCGGGCCGAATGGGTCGGTGCGGCGGCGTATATCGCCGCGATGCGCGCGTTGCCGCTTGATCGCGCGGTGCGGCTGGGCGCGAAACTCGGGCGCATCGCGATGGAGATCGATCGCTTCAATCGCCCGATCGCGCTCAAGAATCTCGAGATCGCTTTTCCCGATCTAACCGTCGCCCAGCGCTTCGCAATCCTGCGCGGCGCCTATCGCAACTGGGGGCGGATGGCCGCGGAGTGGTCCCATATCCTGAAACTCAACCGCGCGAATATCGAAGACGTCGTCACCTATCAGGGCAAGGAACACTGGGACACGGCCGAGCGGATCTCGGGTGGGCGCGGAATTATCGTGCTGACCGCGCACTTCGGCAACTGGGAATTGCTCAACGTCGCGCATTCGGTTTACGGCAACCGGATCGCGATCGTAAATCGCGTCGTGCGCAATCCATTCATCGACAAGGCCGTCCGCGCTGCGCGCGTCAGCTTTGGCAACGCGCTTATCGAGCGCAAGACCGGAGGGCTGACGGCGATGCGCCTGCTCAGAAAGAACTGGCAGGTTGCGATTACCCTGGACCTTGACGTGCGCAAGGGCGTGTTCGTCGATTTCTTCGGACTGCCCGCCTCGACCAGCGACGGCCTGGCGCGGCTGGCGCTCGCGACCGGGGCGCCGATCGTGCCCACCTTCATGGTCCGCCAGGGCGCGGCGGCGCGGCACAAGATTACGATTCATCCGCCAATCGAAATTCAGGCGACCGGCGATCGCGCCGCCGACGTGCTCGAGAATACGCAGCGCTTCGTGCGCCCGCTCGAGACGATGATCCGCGCCTATCCCGATCACTGGAACTGGATCCATCGCCGCTGGAAAACCCGCCCCCCCGGCGAGGAGCGATTTTATTAGTTTTCTCCTCCCCCATTGTCTGAGAGCCTGTCGATAAATGGCGAATCGCGCATTGAACGACCGGCGAGACGCCGGCCCTACTGAAAAAAGGCTTAACGCCAGTAGGGCCGCCGTCTCGGCGGCCTCTTGCCTCCGGGTATCTACAGGTTGCGAATGTGCTTTTCTCGGTTTATCGACAGTCTCGTCTGACATGGGGGAGGAAAAAGGAGGGGGTGCGGCGAGATTCGTCGCTATTACGCACGGGTATCAAAACCGGTACGATTCTCCTCCGATGCCGCGCGAATCCGAAAATTCCGCCGCCATAGGCGAAACTCCCGCCGAAGCGCCTGAGCCGCCGCGCATTTTTATCCGCGCGTGCGGTGCGCTGTGCGATGCGTTGTGGTGGGCGCGTCCGTCGCAGCCGGCCGCGCGCGCCATCGCTTCCGCAGCAACAGTCCACACAGCCAGGGTTGCGCGGGCAACTCCGCCGCGCGCGCGGGAATGATCGCCGGAGAACCCGCCGCGGCGACCTTCTGATTCCTTCTCCCGCCGGGAGAAGGTGCCCGAAGGGCGAATGAGGGTTCTTACTTCTCGCTATTCGAAACGAAGGTTGCGGAGTAAGCACCCTCACCCGCGCGTCACGATGCTTGCGAAAAAAAACGCAAGCATCGCGCCGCGCTTCCCTCTCCCGGTGGGAGAGGGGCAGACACGGGCGCCGCGCCGCCGTGTGCCAGTGGCGCCTCCCGGGGGGAGAGGGTATTTTCGGCACCGCGCCGCCCGTGTGCGGGGGGCTAGGGCATCAGCGGTGGCGAAATCGCAAGGGAGCGATGCCTCTAACACCCGTTAGGTATTTTGCCAGATTTGTTCAGGGCTGAACTGTTCAGCCTTATGCTCGAAACGCCGATGCGCCAGAATTGTCCCGCGATGAATACCGCAGGCAAATTGCCGGCGCTCCGAATGCGCGATAGCCGCGAATCCGGGGCGATTCTTCAGGGCGCCAATCGCTCAAGTGTTGGCCCCAAAGACTGCGGACGCAAGAAAGGCGAAGGATGTGCGCCTGGCCCGGAAATTTTCCGAACGAACCCATCGAACACGGCGCATTTCCCAGTATCTACAAGGCTTTTATCCGTTTTTGCGGATACTGAAGGGCCACGCAACCCTGCTTTGAAGCACGATCTGAGCTCACAAATTCGCGATTACGGCGCGGGCGAGCTCGTTTGTAGTCGCCGTGCCGCCTTGGTCGGGGGTCAGCACTTTGCCGTCGGCGTAAACTTTGCGCACCGCCGCGTCGAGCCGCGCTCCCGCGTCGGCGAAACCCAGGTAGTCAAGCATCAGCGCCGCCGACATCATCGTCGCGCTCGGATTGATGATTCCCTGTCCCATGATATCGGGCGCGGTGCCGTGTACCGACTCGAAGTAGGCGTAATCTTCTCCGTAGCATCCGCTCGGCGCGAGGCCCAGCCCGCCGATAATTCCGGCGGCGGCGTCGGACAGGATATCGCCGTAAAGATTCGGCATCACGACCACGTCGAGTTCGTGCGGCGAGGCGACGAGCCGCCGCGCGAAGTCATCGACGATAAACTGCTCGTACTTGAGCTCGGGATATTTGGCCGCCGTCTCTTCGACGATCCTGCGGAACAGCCCGTCGGAGTCGCGCAGCATGTTGTACTTCGAGGCGCAGGTGAGCTTGCCTTTGCCGCCCGCGCGCTTGCGCCTGAGCGCGAGCTGGCAGGCGAATTCGGCGACCCGGCGGGTGTTGCGCTCGGTGATGATCTTGATCGCGTAGATTCCGCGCTCGGCCGTGTCGAGCGGAGCGCGCAAAATTCTGCTGTAGGGTTTGAGCGGCGCGAGATCGGCGATCGGGCCTTCAAGTCCCAGGTAGAGATCCTCCAGGTTCTCGCGCACGATCACGAAATCGATTCCCTCGGGCCGCGCCATCGGACTGCGATAGCCCTTTGACCATCTGGCCGGCCGCACGTTGGCGAAAGTCTGTTTGCCCCAGCGCAGATAGCCGATCGAGGTGGTCTTGCCCGAGGTCGAGCCGAACAGCGTCGTGTCCGAAGCGTCGATCGCGGCGCGCGCGCTCGCGTCGGTCTGGCCGCGCACCCACTTCTCGCCGGGCGGAAACTCGAGGTACTCGATCGGCAGCTCGATCGCGCGCAGGACTTCCATCGTGGCCGCCATCGCCTCGGGCGCGGCGTCGTCACCGGGCAGCACGACAACTTTCTTGTTCGCCAACTTATTCTCCTGTGCGGGTCCGCGCGCTCACGCGTCGAGCGCCTCACCCAGCGCCATCAGGCACAGTCCGGCGCCATACGGGGCGGTGCCCAGCTCGATCGAGTTGTAGAAATTGAAATCGCCGGGGGGAGTCTGCTGCGAGACGCCGGTAAACTCTCCCGCCGGATTTATATTCGCGCACAGGGCGTCGAGTGCGAGTTCATATGCGCGCCGCGCCCGTTCGTGGTCGAGTTGCCGCGTGGCGCCGCCCAGCGCGCGGCCGAGCGCGAGCGCGAATCCGGCCGAGGCCGACGCCTCCAGATAGGAATCAGCGCGGTCGATCACCGTATGCCACAGGCCCGCGGCGCTCTGCAGAGCAACCACCGCGTTCAACTGCCGTGCCGTCGCGGCCTCGAGCGCGGCGGCCCGTGCGCGAAGCTCGGCGTCATCCGCGAACGATTTCAGATCGTCGAGCACCTGGGTCGCGGCGACCGAGAACCAACTGTTCCCACGCGCCCACAGGCACTGCGAGTGAGTTCCGCGGTCGGGATATGCGACGTGCCAGAACAGCCCCGACGCATCGTCGGCGAGAAAGCGCTGATACGCCGCCATCGCGTCGAGCGCCCACGCCGCCATCGCGCGGTCGCCGGCAAGCCGCGCCAGGCGCGCGGCGGCCGGCGCGGTGAAGTAGGCCGCATCGATCCACACCTCCTGCGCGGGCGGATGCGGTGCGATGACCCCGGCGGGACTGCGCGCGGCGGCCTTGGCGAACTCCGCGACAATCGCGCGGGCGTAGCCGAGATAACGATCCTCACGCGTCGCTGTGTACACGTCGATGGCGCTTAGGGCTTCCGCCGCCCAGAACCAGAACCATCCGTCGAGCCGCGGCCCGTGCTCGAGCCGGGGCGCGAACCACGCGCGCGCGGAGTCGAGCGGCGCCGCGATATCGAGCGCGCGCGCCGCGTACGTCAGTCCGTCGCACAGGATAGCGTCGCCCCAATGCGGCGGCTTGGAATTGAGCTCCGCGCCGGCGTGGACCGTCAGCCGCGCAAGCGCAGAGCGGATCGGTTCGCGGGTCGTCATCGCAGGGCTCGCAAGCGGGCGCGGCGGGCTATCCGCCGTAGTTCCAGCCGGTTTCCTTCATGGTCAAAACTTCACCGTCGCGCTTGACGTGCGCCTCGGTCACCTTGCCGACCACGATACTGTGGTCGCCGAGTTCGTAGAATCCTGCCACTTCGCATTCGACCGAGGCGGGCGCGTCGCTGACGATCGGAGCGCCGTTGGCGGCGTTCTCGTACGCGATCTCGCCGAATTTGCCGTCCTTGGGCTCGACGTGGCGGAAGAACGCGCCGGCGATTGCCTTCTGCCCGGCGCCCAGCATCGAAAGCGCGAAGCGCTTGGAGTCCTTCACCATCGCGTGCGAACCGGAATCCTTCTTGATCCCGACCACCACGAGCGGCGGATTGAAGCTCGCCTGCGTGACCCAGTTGACCGTCGCGACGGTGCTTTTTCCGCCGTGAGCGGCGCCCAGCACGAACAGCCCGTATGGGATCATGAGCAGCGCCTGTTTTTTTGCTTTCTCGTCCATGATTTGGAGCCTCCAGGGTTAAGCCGAATCTCGCTCGCGACTGCGGGCGCGTAGCCCGAGCTTCGCGTTGCGCGATGCGCAAGTGTTATAATGAATCCGAGAGATCCTCTATGGCACTTATCAAGCCAAAGAATCCAAAGATCAAGGGGCTCAATGAGGTCGGGCGCTATGCCGTCGGTGTGCAATGGACCGACGGCCACGACTCGATCTACCCGCTCGACAACCTGCGCCGTCATTGCCCATGCGACGCGTGCGGCGGAGCCGTCGAGGGCGACGTGCCGACGGCCAGCCAGCGCCTCGAGCGTTTGTCGCGCCTGGGCGAGCAGGCGATGTTCCTCAGTTGGGCCGATGGACACGAGACGATCTACACGATGCGCCAGTTACGCGACATCTGTCGATGCGCCTATTGCGTCGCGGAGCCTGAGCGTCCGATTACGGGCGGATAAATTTTTCCCGCGCGCGCCGGCTCGCTCCGAGAACCTTGATGGACCGGGGGCCGCGGCGCTTCAGGAGAAGTTCCATGCAAAGGCCGATAGCCGGTGCTTTTGGATTGGGTGTCTTTGCGATTGCGCTGGCCGCGCTGATTGCGGGCGCGAGTGGCGCGCTCGCGTTTCCGGCGGGATTCGGCGCGGCGAGCGGATTTCAGGCCAACCCGGGATCTTCGATGTCGATGCCCGGGATCCTGAACCCGACGCCCAGCCAGTCGCCGCAGCGGTTCCGCGATCTGACAGTGGTCGGAGACGTCGGGCTAAAAGAGTCCGATCTGCCCGCCGGATCGAAAATAATTCGGCTGCGGGTTGACGGGCACGACGTGTACATGCGGCTCGATACGGAAATCAGCAGCGCCGAGTTGCAGTTCGATCCCAACGCCGGCTACGCGCGCGATCTGTACCGCGCGATTCTGACCAAGCGCATCGAAGTGGTTGGCAAGCAGGAGCTTCGCGATCAGATCACGGCGTCCGCCGACAAGGCCCATCCGCTCAAGGTCGAGGGCTACGTCTTCGACCGCGTCAGTCCGTTCCTGGTCGTAAAGTCCGTCTCGAACAAATAGGCAGGACGCGCGCTAGTGGCGGCTGACGCTGCCGCGGCCGGTCGAACCGGAATCGAGCGCGTGCAGGTTGCTGCGCGCCACCGCGAAATTCGGATCGAGGTCGATTGCTTTCTGAAACGCCTCCGCTGCCTCCGGCCCGCGGGTCAGGTCGCTCAGCGCCATGCCCTTGGCGTTGTACAGCCGGGCATCGCGCGGATTCTTGACGATGCCCGCGTTGGCCGCCATCAGGGCGTGCTCGGGGTCGCCCACCCGCATGTAGATATCGGCCAGCTCGAGAAAGTTCGCCGGCGAAGGGTTGATCTTCACCGCATGCATGTACATCTCGGTCGCGGTTGGTCCGTCGCGCAGCAGCGCGTAGCAGAAGCCCAGATCGACGTATGCGGAATCGTTCTTCGGATCCGCCGCGAGCGCCTTGTGCAGCAGGTCCATCGCCTGATGCACTTTCACCATATCCACCGGCTTGGATTTGCCCGCCGCGCGAATCGTGGCCTCGGCCTGCGCCACCATCTGGTCCGACTCGGCGCGGGTGCCGGCCGCGTGCGCGTGGGTGCAAACGCTCATCGCGAACGCGCCCATCGCCAGGATCAGCGGGCTCAGCCACGCGGAGGTGCGACGGGTCGCGGCGCGGCGCGGATTATCCGCCCGGGCCGCGATAGTCGGGATCAGTTGCGAACGGTCGCGTTTCTCGCGCCAGCGGTAAAGCATGTTCACGCTCTTATCCACTCCCGTACCGATAATAAACGCAACCGCGAAGCGATTGGCAAGCTCAAATTCCCGGCCCGGGTTCCCCACCGTCGCGGGCGCCTCACGCCCTGTTCCCATCCCGCGCGAAATTCGCATCGGCGGGAGCGCTACGGTTTCGGCGATCGGTGCGCGGCGCGGGTTGCATTACGAAACCACGGTTGTTTCACGCGCCGCCGCGCGGCTAGTATTGCCGTCGTGCCGCGAGATTCCTTCAATCGCGAAATCGACTACCTGCGCATCTCGGTTATAGATCGATGCAACCTGCGCTGCGTCTATTGCATGCCGCTCGAAGGGCTGCGCTTCCTGCCCAACCCGGAGCTGCTGACGCCGGCTGAAATCGAAACCGTGGTGCGCGCCGCGGTCAGCGTGGGATTCCGGAAATTCCGCCTGACCGGAGGCGAGCCGACGCTGCGCGCCGACCTGCTCGAAATCGTCGCGCGTATCGCAAAGGTCGAAGGCGTCGCCGGACTTGCGCTCACGACCAACGCCCTGATGCTCGAAGATCTTGCTGCGCCGCTTGCGCGCGCGGGCCTGACGCGGATCAACGTGCATCTCGACAGCCTCGATCCGGCGACCGTCGCGCGGCAGATGCGATGGGGCAGCTTCGAGAAAATCTGGCGCGGGATCGAGGCGGCCGAATCCGCCGGGCTTACCCCGATCAAGCTCAACGCGGTGGTCGCCGCCGGCTTCAACGAGGATAACGTGGTCGAGCTGGCGCGGCTGACCCTCGAGCGCGACTGGCACGTGCGGTTTATCGAGCTGATGCCGCTGGGGGGCGGCGAATGCGCGACGCTGTCGGTCAAGCGCTACGTGTCGAATATCGAAACCCGGCGGCGCATCGAAAGCGCGCTCGGCCCGATCCGCGAGTTGCCGACCGAGAACCTGTCCGACGAGGCGCGCAATTTCCGTATCGACGGCGCGCGCGGCGTGATCGGATTCATCAGCCCGGTCTCGGAACCGTACTGCGGAACCTGCAACCGGATGCGCCTGACGGCCGACGGCAAGTTCCATCTATGCCTGCTCAACGACGACGAACTAGACGTGCGCCGCGCGCTGCGCTCCGGCTCGGGCCACGAGCCAGAAGAAGTCGCGCGAATCTTAAAGCGCGCCGTCGATCTAAAACCGACCGGCCATCACCTGCTAGAAGGCCGCTCAACCCGCGAGCGCTCGATGTACCAAATCGGGGGATGATCGCGAGAGAGCTCGTGATCTCAAATGGTCAGGTCTGTGGAACGCGGGTCTGACCACCACCCGGCCGGCGTCGTAATCGGAGTCGGCGTCGTCCCCAGAGTGCGATCCCGAGGTTCAGGCCCGATCCCAATCGTCTCGATCTATCTCGGCATCGCGAAGTATCCGGCTGAGAAGATCGATACTTATGTCTCCGTGGTGGGGGTTGGGAACGCGAATGTTCGCTTTTCCCTGTCCACTCATGAATTGATGTTTGGCGCCCGAGTAAGGCCCTGAATAACCGAGGTTCCTCAACTTGCGGATAAACTCATCCCGCGAGCAAGGCGTGAGGCGCGCCAGGGGTTGTGTTTCTAGCCTGCGGATTGCCGCGGGGCGGTCGCAACCGAGATGCCGTCAAAATCGGGTGGTTTGATGCGCGCGCCAACGGAGTTGACATAGAGCCAGTCGTCCAGTGCCGTCATGAGGTCGCGCCGGGTATCTTCGACGTTCTGCCCGCTCGCCCATAAGCCCGGAAGCCCGGGGATGTGCGCATACCACGAGCCATCCTCGAGCCGCTCATATTCAGCGTGCCGCATGGCCGCATGAAGATAATCCATGAATATCCCCGTCGGAAAATCCTATCACCAATTCTCAGGACCGGCTACGCCTGCACTTCGCGCCGCGCCGTCGTAAGGTAACCACGACACGCCTTTTCCATCCGCATCCCCTCCTGCCACAGGTTGAAACTCCGCATGCCACGTTGCGGACATCTCTTCGCGGCCGTTTCGGAACTCTTCCATGCTTCCAGCGACGGCCATGCTTCGCGCTGAACCGAGCGAACATTCCAGATGGGTATTCTCAGTCTTGATCCCCGGCCCGAACCTAATATCCGCAGTCAGGTCGATCGCGGCGCTCTGCGGTCCAGCCATCCGGATTGCAAGCACTCGTGAGGGCTTCGTCTGCGTTACCTGGAATAGAGTTGCATCTCGAGTTGGATCAACCGCGGTCGAGGCAAAGCCTACATTCCACTGATTCAGGCCGCGCCTGTTGAAACAAACGGTGTAGGTTTTATCGAACCAGTACAAGGACCAGCTCGGCCACCACCATTTGTAACTATGCCGTGAGTCGAGATGCCGAACATCGCCGCCCCAGCATCCGGCAAAGGTCTCCGGCAGTGGGATCGTGAGCACCTGCGTCGAGGTCTCGTTGGACGCCGCGGTTGGCGCTGCGCTCGGCTGTGCGGACGGCGCAGGCGCGGGAATCGTCACCGCCTGGTAATCGGGCGCCACCTCGGCCGCATTGGCGAGAACCCCGGCGACGGATATCCAGTGGAACGGCGCGATAATCAAGAGCGATGAAATGAGGATGGCGACACGGTTCATATCTTGCCCTTTTAATAGAGATTTGAGTCGAACAAAATATCGCCGCGCCGAAGGCGCGGAGCGTGCGAACCTGCATCGCCCGCGAGCCGATAGACTGCGCGCCATTTCCCATTGTGCGGCGCTGGACCCAAGATACAAGGGTGCTCACTCCGCAGGTTGACGCTCAAGCAGGGTGCCGGGAGCGTCGTGCTGGCTCATTGGCAGCCCACACGTTCAGCGAGCAGGCTGATGCGAGGTTGATTCCGGTAATTCCGGTTCTTGGCGCTGGTGCCCGGCTATCCCGCTATAGGGCGTGGAATCGAGAGTCACCCTTGACCCGATGGAGGCTACGGCCCATATTGCGAATAGAGGATATTCCCGTGGCGCCCACCAAGGATAACAAGGCGGAACCTAGGGTTCGGCTCGGACTCTCGGTATCTCCCTCTTTCACGCCAATATCACCGGTTGTGGAAAGTGCGGCGATTCTGTTGGACGACCTCTCATGGCAGCAGTTCGTCGATGCCTTGGAAGAGGCTCCGCGTGCCATTCCGGAAGTCGTAGAACTATTTCGCTCCAAGGCGCCTTGGGACTAGCCTGTGCCTCTTGCACCTCCCCGTCTCATGGAGAACGGGGATCAGGCGCGAGCCGCGAATTTCGACTGCGGTGTTCCCGTCCTCAACGATTGGATTCAGAAGCGCGCGTGGTCAAGTCACCAGGGCGGCGGTGCTCGCGTCTATGTGTCGGTCGATAACCCACAAGACCTGATAGCGTCGTATATCTGTCTGTCCGCAGCCCAAGCGGATCACGCGGTTGTGCCGCCTCGAGTGGCGAAGGGGATGGCCCAGAGCCCAATTCCGGTCGTTTTGATAGGAAGGTTCGCAGTCGATTCGCGGTACATGGGAAGCGGGCTCGGGGCATTTATGATCCGGCACGCCTTCGTCGAGGTGCTGAAGGTGGCGGATCGAATTGGCGTTCGCGCGATCATGGTCGATGCGAAGGACGCGACCTCCGCTAGCTTCTATACACACCTGGGTTTCAGCGCCTCAATCGGCAACGCGCTGCGTCTTTTCATCATGATTAAGGACGTGAAGATTTCACTGGTGGCCGCAGGAGTGAACCCGTAGTCAAGATTGGCGCGTCGCCAACGTGGCGGGCACTGCCAACCTCGCGGGCAACCGGTTAACGATGTACCAAATCGGGGGATGAAAATTCGCGCGGCGGCGCGGCGTGCCTGCTTTTAGCCTGCGGCGCTGCCCCGCGTCGGAGTGATTTGCGCAAGCCGCGGTCGTGCGTCTATGCTTGTGAAAAATCCCAAGCGAGGACGGCATGGACCGAACCACGATTTATCACAACCCCGGCTGAGGAAACTCGCGCACGGCGCTGCAACGGTTGCGCGAGCGCGGCGTCGAGTTCGACGCAATCGAGTACCTCAAGACGCCGCCTGCGAAGGCGACGCTCGAAAGTATCGCTTCGATGATCGATGATCCTCCCGCCGATCTGGTCCGCAAGGACAAGCGCTTCAAGGAGTTGGGACTCAACGCCGACGACTACGCGACCCGCGAGCAGGTCGTCGCGCTGCTGCTCAAGCATCCCGACCTTATGCAGCGGCCGGTTATCGTGCGCGGCAAACGCGCCGTGATCGCGCGTCCGCCAGAGAAGCTCGACGCGCTGTTCTGAGGCCCGCTAGGCGACCTTCTGGACTTTGCCGCTGCGGATGCATCGCGTGCAGACGCGAATCCGCATCACGCCGCCGCCGATCTTCGCGCGGACCTCTTGCAGGTTCGGCTCCCATCGCCGCTTGGTCTTGTTGTTGGCGTGGCTGACGTTATTTCCGACCGACGGCTGTTTGCCGCAGATTGCGCAATGTCGCATGAGTTTGTCTCTCTGATGGGGTCCCGGTGAAGTTCAACCCTGCTAAGGTAGCCCTACCTGCGGTCTCGTGAAAGAGGGGCTGAAATGCGCGCGCAGCAGCGCCTGTCCCGCAGGCTCGGCGGTCAGCCGCGCGCCGGCGTCGCATCCGCACTTGATACTCATCAGCCACGCCGCCTTGCCGAGCGCCGTCGCATAGCGGTCCAGGGCGGTCTTGAGGGCGCCGGCGGCCTTCTTGTCCTCGATCGATACGTCCTTGTCGCTGAGCACGACTTCGTCGGGCGCCGAGCCGGTCGTGTCCGCCATCATCTGGGACAGCATCGCGACAAACGCCGCGCGGTCCAAAGCGGGGACGTCGCTCTGGAGCAGCGCGCGATAGGCCGCGTCGGCGCGGCGATCGGGGATGTTGGCCAGCGCGCGGCGCACCTGATCGGCGCGCGACGCGACCGCGGTGGGATCTTTCTGATACTCGGCCAGGATCGTGGATGCGGCGCCCGAATTTCCGCCCGCGATCGCGCCGAGCGCGCGGCCCAGCAGCGCCTCGGACTTCGCGCGCTGCATCTTCTCTTGCGCCTGCGCCATTATCTGGCGCACCTGAGGATTATCCGCCCCGGCGGCTTTGAACACCGCGAGCGCGGTGTCCGCGTCGCCGCGGGCAACGAGAGCCTGCGCGCATTCGAGCAGGTTCAGCGGCTGGGTTTCCCCGAGCGTCGAAGTCGAGAGATAGAGTTTGGTCGCCGCGACCAGCTTGGCCTCGACCCGCACCTGGATCGACTCATAGGCCTGCCAGGTGCTGCTCGAAATGAGCCGCTGGCCGCTGGCGCGCTCGAACAGGAACTGCGCCGGGATCGAGAGAATCGCGGCCGGGCCGCTCAGGACCGTCTCACTGTCGGTGAAGGTGAAGGTGTGCCGGTCTTCGGCCAGCGTCGAGAGGTTGAGCGTCCAAATCTGATACGAGCCGGTGAACTTGGCCTCCGACCCGCTTTGCTGAACCTTGAACGAATCGGTGGGCAGACTCACGACGATCACCGCGTCGAGCCTGTCGTCCAGGTCGCCGGCGACGAAGCGCTTCACGCAGGCATCAACGTCGCCGGGCGGCTGGATCGGCACCTCGGTGACATGCGGCATCGCGCCGACCAGCTTTTCGATATCGTTTTCCGCCTGGGGCGAAATGGGACCGAGCGCTCCGACGCCAACCTTGACTTGGGCCAGCGCCGTGCCGGCGCCGAGTGCGCCGCTCAGCGCCACCGCGAAAAGCACCAGCGCCATCCGAGCGCTGATCGTCGCGGCAATCGATGCGGAAGTGGTGCGGATAAAGTTGCGAATCATGCTGGAATGCTCCATCGCGTGACCCGCCAACCTATCCTGAGTAACGGTCGAAGTTCAATTTCGAGTTTTCCGCGCGCGCAGTCGCTTGAGTATCCTGTCCAAAAGCCGCATTGTCTAGCGACGGGCGTGACGCGATGGCTGAGCGGCTGATCCACATCCTGCCAGAGCAGGTCGCGAGCCAGATCGCGGCCGGCGAGGTCGTTGAACGGCCAGCCTCGGCGGTCAAGGAACTGGTTGAAAACTCGCTCGACGCCGGCGCGGGAAGAATCGAGATCGCGATCGAACGCGGCGGATGCGCATCCTTCGCGGTCGCCGACGACGGATGCGGCATGAGCCGCGAGGACGCGATCCTTGCCTTGCGCCGCCACGCCACCTCGAAGATTCGCAGCGCCGGCGACCTGACCGCCATCCGCACTCTCGGCTTTCGCGGCGAGGCGCTGGCCGCCATCGCTAGCGTGGCGCGGATGCAGCTGCGGACCCGGCGCGCCGATGCGGCCGACGCGATCGAGCTTTCGGCGGCGGGCGGCGAGATCGACGATACGCGCGAATGCGCGGCGGCGCCCGGCACCCAGATCGAGGTGCGAGACCTGTTTTTCAACACTCCGGCGCGGCTCAAATTTCTCAAGACCGCCGCGACCGAGCAGGGCGCGATCGCCGAAGCGATCCAGCGCCTGGCGCTGGCGAACTATCGCGTCGCGATGCGGCTTAGCGCGGATAATCGCGTGATGTTTGATCTGCCGCGCGCCGCGTCACCGCTCGAGCGGGTGCGCCAGATGTTCGGCCCCAAGCTCGCCGCCCGGATGCTAGCGTTCGAGGGCGCGCGCGACTCGATGCGGGTGCGCGGGCTGGCCACCATGAGCCAGGAGTCGTTCGCCTCGGCGCGGATGATCTTCACCTTCGTCAACGGGCGCGTGGTGCGCGACAAGCTGCTCGCGCGCGCGATCGCGCAGGCCTATCAGACGCTGATGCCGCGCGGGCGCTTTCCGGCGGTGGTCATGATGCTCGAGCTGCGGCACGAAGAGGTGGACGTGAACGTCCATCCGATGAAGACCGAGGTGCGCTTCCGCAATTCAGGCGCGGTGTTCGAGGCGGTCTATCGCACCCTGCGCGAGCGGCTGGCGAATCAAAGTGAAACCGCCGCGCCCGCTGATGTGAGCCCCGCCGCGCCGCCTGCGAAGCAGGTTGGCGGGGCGGTTGCGGTGGAATCGGCGTCGAGCGATCCGCCGGTCGTGGGAGTTGCGCGCGGCGCCGATTTTTCGCGGCCGAGTCTTGCCGCTGTTGCCGCGCGTGGCGAACCGCGCGCGCTGCGTCTGGTTCCCGACCCTGTTCAATCCGCAGCCACCCAGCGCGCGCTCGGCCTGGGCTTCGACCGCGCGGTGCAAGGCGCCACCGCCGCGGATGCGCATCCGGAAGCCGCGGTGCCGATGTACTCGCGGCTGCGGGTGCTGGGCCAGCTCTTTGCGGGATATATCGCGCTCGAAAGCGAGGAGGGACTGCTGCTGGTCGATCAACACGCCGCCCATGAGCGCGTGACCTTCGAGCGGCTGCGGGCCGAGCTGCGCGACGGAGGAGTTCGTATCCAGGCCGCCCTTGCGCCGGCGACGCTCGAACTCAATCCGGCGCGCGCGGCGCAGATTCATGGCGCGATTCCGGCGCTGCGCGCGATGGGCTTCGATGTCGAAGCGTTCGGAGCCGCCGCGCTAATCCTGAAGGGCACGCCGGCGGTGTTCGGACCCGAAGGCGGAGTGAAGCTGCTCACCGACATGATCGACAGTATCGGCGAGGCGCCGATCCGCGCGGGTGGCGAATCGCCGTTCGACAATCTGCTCAAGCAGCTCGCCTGTCACGGCTCGGTGCGGGTGGGCCGGGTGCTCGAACCGGCAGAGATACACGCGCTTTTGGCGGAGCTCGATCGCACCGAGTTCAAGACCAACTGCCCGCACGGCAGGCCGGTGCATATCCGCTTTGCGCGCGGGCAGATCGAGCGGATGTTCCGGCGATGAACGCGGCCAAGCTCGATAGTTCGGCGCGCGCTCGCGATACGGCGCCCGCGCGCATCCGGATTGGATTTATCGTGGGACCGACCGGTGCGGGCAAGACCGCGCTCGCGCTCGAAGTCGCCGAGCGGCTCGGTGCCGAGATCGTCAACGCGGACTCGCGCCAATTCTACCTGGGGATGGATATCGGGACGGCGAAGCCGTCGGCGGCAGAGCGCCGCCGCGTGGTGCATCATCTGATCGACGTGCGCGCTCCCGATGCGCCGCTTGACGCGGCGGGCTTCGTCGCGATGGCGCGCGCGGCGATCGAGGACATCGCGATCCGCGGCCGCCGCGTACTGGTGGTGGGCGGCAGCGGATTATATTTGCGCGCGCTGCGCGGCGGAATCTTTCGCGGTCCATCCGCGGCGCCGGAAATCCGTGCGCGGCTTTCGCGCGAGGCGGCGGAGGCCCCGACCGGCAGCCTGCACGAGCGGCTGCAAAAGGCCGACCCGGCGGCGGCCGCGCGAATCGGCCGCAACGATCTTTATCGGATCATGCGCGCACTCGAAGTCTTCGAGTTGACCGGCGAGCCGATCAGCGCCCAGCAGGCGCGTCACGGGTTTTCCGCGCGCGAGTATGAGAGCCTGACCGTTGGCCTGACGCTCGAACGCGAGCGGCTCTATCAGACTATCGACCGGCGTTTCGATGCGATGATCGCGGCGGGATTCGTAGCCGAGGTGCGCGCGCTGCTCGCCGCCGGATATGCGCCGGATCGGCCTCCGCTCAAGACCATAGGCTATAAGCATCTTGCGCAGCATCTTGCGGGCGGGCTTTCCATCGCCGAAGCGATCGCGCTGGCCAAACGCGATTCGCGGCGGCTGGCCAAGCGCCAGCTCATCTGGTTTCGCGCCGATCGGGAATTGATATGGCTTGACCCGGCGCGCGCCGCCGAGCAGGCTCTGGAACTGTTCGCGGAATTTTTCGCGGCCCGGGATGGATCGTGAAGCAAAAACAAAGGGCGAGTCATAATGGCAAGCGGCCGCACACGGGCGGCGCGGCATCCGCCGAGGTTGCCACCGGCCTGACCGCGATCGAGCGCGTGCGCCTGGCGCGTCACGCGGCGCGCCCGCAGACGCTCGATTACGTCGAGGCGTTGATCGCCGAGTTTATCGAGATTCACGGCGACCGGCGCTTCGCCGACGACGGCGCGATCGTCGCGGGGCTTGGTTACTTCGGCAAACGCGCGGTAGCAATCGTCGGCCAGCAGCGCGGACGCACCACCGCCGAACGGATCAAACGCAACTTCGGTAAGCCGCATCCCGAGGGCTACCGCAAGGCCGCGCGGGTCTATGAACTGGCCGATCGCTTCCGGCTGCCGCTTATCACCTTGATCGATACGCAGGGCGCGGAGTCGGGCGTCGGCGCCGAAGAGCGCGGCCAGCACGAGGCGATCGCGCGCAACCTGGAGCTGATGGCACGGCTCGAGGCGCCGATTATCGCGTGCGTGATCGGCGAAGGCGGCTCGGGCGGCGCGCTGGCGCTGGGAGTCGCCAACGTGGTCCTGATGCAGGAGAACGCGTCGTACTCGGTGATCACGCCCGAAGGGTGCGCGGCGATTTTGTGGCGCGAGGCCAGCGAGGAAAACGTCGCCACCGCGGCGGCGGCGATGCGCATCTCAGCGCCGGACCTGCTCGAGCTGGGGGTGATCGACGAGATTATCGCCGAGCCGCCGGGTGGCGCGCATACCGCGCCCGCCGAGGCCGCGCGCACCCTGGGCATCGCGATTGCGCGGCATCTCGAACGGCTGTGCAAACGCGCTCCGGCCGAGTTGCGGGCCGGGCGCGAGCGCAAATTCGCCGCGATTGGAAATGGCTTTCTCGTCCGCAACCGCGTTGAAAACTTCGGCTCGATCGGTTAGCCATAGTCGATTCCTATGGCGCCCCGAACCGCGAAAAAAAGCGCGCGCACGCATCCGCCGAAACCCGAGACACCCTCGCTTGCGAGCCTGCGCGAACGAATCGACGAGCTCGACAGCAAGCTTCTGGCGCTGCTCTCGATGCGCGCCGCGATCGCCGAGCAGGTCGGCCGGCTCAAGAATTCCACCGGCGAGGCCGTGTACGTTCCGTCACGCGAGCGGGCGGTTATCGAGCGGATGATCGCCGAAAATTCCGGGCCGCTGGGGCCCGAGCAGATCCGGAGCATCTTCACCGAGGTGATTTCCGCCTGCCGCGGACTCGAACACTTGCCGCGGATTGCCTTTCTGGGGCCGGAGCACACCTATTCGCACGAGGCCGCGCGCGAGCGCTTCGGCTCAAGCGTCGAGTTCGCGCCGCAGAACTCGTTCGCGGCGGTGTTCCAGGCGCTCGAAGGCGGCCGCGCGGACTTCGGAGTGGTGCCGGTCGAGAACTCGACGGAGGGCTCGGTCGGACTGACCCTGGATCTGCTGATCGACACGCCGCTTACGATTATCGGCGAGATACTGTTGCCGGTTCGCCATGCGCTGCTGTCGCTCAGCGGCGATCCGAAAGCGATCGGCAAAATCGTGGCGCATCAGCAGTCGCTCGGCCAGTGCCGCGGCTACCTGCAGGCCAACTTTCCGGATTGCGAACTAGAAGCAGTCGCGTCCAACGGCTACGCCGCCGAGCGCGCGGCGCACGACGCATCGATCGCGGCGATCGCCTCGCGCGGGGCGGGGGCCGCATACGGGCTAGCCACGATCGCCGAGAATATCCAGGATCAGGCGACCAACACCACGCGCTTTCTGGTGATGGGCGCGCGGGCGGCCGAACGCACCGGCGCGGACAAGACCACGGTGCTGTTCGCGGTTGCGGACAAGGTGGGCGCGCTGTACGAGGCGATCAGCCTGTTTGCGCGCAACTCGATCAATATCTCGAAGATTGAATCGCGTCCGCTGCGCTCGCGGCCGTGGGAATATATATTCTTCGTCGATCTCAGCGGGCATCGCGAGGACCCCAAACTCAAGCGCGCGCTGGGGGCGCTCAAACATCAGGCCCTTTTTTCGAAGGTGCTGGGATCGTATCCTGAAGGCAGGTCGGCCGCCGCCTAGCGGGCCGCATATGCTCCCTTGATCAAAGCTGACGATCTGGTTCTGCCGCCAGTTGCGGCGCTGACTCCGTACGAGCCCGGAAAGCCGATCGAGGAGCTGCAGCGCGAACTCGGAATCGGCGAGCCGGTCAAGCTCGCCTCGAACGAAAACCCTCTAGGACCCTCGCCACGCGCAATCGCCGCGATCAAGGGCGCGCTTGCCGACCTCAATCGCTATCCTGACGGCGCGAGCTACGAGCTGCGCAAAAAAATCGCGGCGCACCATCAGGTCGCACCCGAACAAATATTCGCGGCGGGCGGCTCGGTCGAGGTGCTGAACCTGCTCGCGTTTCTGTTCATCCGGCCGGGACTGAACGCGGTCTTCTCGGAGCACGCGTTCGCGATCTATCCGCTGGCGACTCTGGCGGCGGGTGGAAGCTGCAAGGCCGTGCCGACGCTCGACGGCTACGCGCACGACCTTGACGCGATCGCGCGCGCGATCGACCCGAACACGCGCCTGGTGTTCCTGGGCAATCCCAATAATCCCACCGGCACGATTTATCGCCGCGCCGAGTGGCGGCGGTTTCTCTCGCGGGTGCCCGAGCACGCCGTGATCGTCGCCGACGAGGCCTACTTCGAATTCGTGCGCGACCGGGAATATCCGGACTCGCTCGAGGATCACGACGGCCGCAGGCTGATTGTGACGATGCGCACCTTTTCGAAGATCTTTGGCCTGGCGGGGCTGCGCGCGGGCTATGCGGTCGCCAATCCCGATATCGTGCGCCTGCTCGATAAGGTGCGCCAGCCGTTCAACGTGACCTCGCTCGCGCAGGTCGCGGTGCTGGCCGCGATGGATGACGCGGCGCATATCGAGCGCACGCTGGAAGTTAACGCGCAGGGGATGGCGTATCTCGAGGGCGAGTTTCGCCGCCTTGGAATAGCCTGGGTGCCGAGCCACGCGAATTTTATCCTGACCGAGGTCGGCGACGGCCGCGCGGTGTACGACGCGCTGTTGCGCAAGGGGGTAATCGTGCGGCCGATGGGCGGCTACGGTTACCCGCGCCATGTCCGAATCAGCGTCGGATTGCCGGAGGAAAATCGCCGCCTCGCCGAGGCGCTCGAACAGGTGCTTGCGCGATAGGCGCAAGCGCCGAGCGCGTATCCGGGGTGAAACGCCGATGGCGCAACTCTTCAAGCAAATGACGATCGCGGGCGTCGGCCTGATCGGCGGGTCGATCGCGATGGTTGCGCGGCGCGAGGGTATCGTCGGCCGCGTGGTCGGACTCGGCCGTACCCAGGCCAATCTCGACCTGGCGCTCGAGCGCGGGATGCTGGATGCCGCCACCCGCGATCCCGCCGAAGCGGCGCGCGGCGCCGACCTGCTGATGCTGGCGGTGCCGATTCTGACGATGCGCGCGACGCTCGAGCGGATGGCGCCGTATCTGCCGGCGCACGCGGTCGTTACCGACGTCGGCAGCGTCAAGGGATGGGTGGTGCGCGAGCTCGAGCCGATCCTTGGGCCGGAGATGGCGATGGTGGCGGCGCATCCGGTTGCGGGCAAGGAAACCGTAGGGGCGGGAGCGGCGGACGCGGAGCTGTTTCGCGGGCGGCGGGTGATAATCACGCCGTCGGCGAAGAGCACCACGGACGCGCTCGAGCGGGTTGAAGCGATCTGGCGCGCGGCGGGCGCGCGGGTCGAGCGGATGGACCCGGATTTGCACGATGCGATCCTGGCGCGCGCGAGCCATCTGCCGCAGATCGTCGCGAGCGCCCTGGGCGCCGCGCTTGCCGAAGAGCGCGTGGGCGGGAGGTTGGTGGCGGAATTTGGCGCGAGCGGTCTGCGCGATACGACGCGGCTGGCGGGATCTTCGTGGGAGATGTGGCGGGATATCTTCATCACCAACCGCGACGCGATCGTGGCGGCGCTGCATCTGTTCGGCTCGGCGGTCGAGGAATTTCAGGACCTGATCGAGTCGGGCGATATCGCCGCGCTCGAACATCTGTTCAACCGGGGCCGCGCGATGCGCGAGAAACTCAAGTGACGCGCGCGCAGCCGATTATCGCGATCGACGGTCCGGTCGGCGCGGGAAAATCGACCGTGGCGCGCGGACTCGCGCGCGCGCTCGGATTCAGTTACCTGAACACCGGCGCGATGTACCGCGCGGTGGCGATCGCGGCGCAGGATGCCGGAGTCGACCCGGCGGCGCCCGATCTGGAAGCGCGGCTCGAACCGATCCTGCGCTCGATCGACATCGCGTTCGACGGCGAGCGGATTCTGCTCGGCGGCGCCGACGTAACCCGGCGCGCCGCCGACCCCGCGGTCGGCGACCTGGCCTCGCGGCTGTCGGCGATAGGCGCGGTGCGGGCCCGGATGCGCGAGTTGCAGCGCGCGGCGGGCGCGCAAGGCGGGGTGGTGATGGAAGGGCGCGATATCGGCACGGCGGTGTTTCCCGACGCCGAGTTCAAGTTCTTTCTCGATGCCGACGTGAAGGTGCGCGCGCGCCGGCGCTACGCGGAGTTGGCCGCGAGGAACCCGGGCGTCAGCTTCGATGAAGTTTTAGAACAATTGCGCGAGCGCGACGCGCGCGACTCGAGCCGCGCGCTGGCGCCGCTCAAACGCGCCGCCGACGCGATCGCCGTGGACTCGACCGCGCTCGATATACCCGCGGTCGTAAATGCGATAAAAGAATACATACTGGCTGCAAGCAACGCCGGTAAGGGGTTGAAACGCAGCTAGTCCGGTTGTAAGTTTCGCATCAGCTTCGAGGTTCCCGGAAGGTTCCACTACATGGAGAAAGTTTTGCCTGAAAAGCTCGGCGGAGGAGAAAATGATTTCGAGTCGCTGATGGAAGAGAGCCTCAAGGCTCCGCGCCCCGGTGATGTGCTCATCGGGCGAGTCCTGCTCATAACCCGCGACCACGTCATCATCGATATCAACTACAAGTGCGAGGGACAGGTACCGCTCGCCGAATTCCTGGACGCGAGCGGTAATCCTACCGCCAAGGAAGGCGACGAGGTTGACGTCTACTTCGAGGGCACCGAGACCGACAACGGTACGGTGATTCTCTCGCACGCGAAGGCCGAGAAATTCAAAGTCTGGCGCGAACTCGACCGTGCCTTTCAGACCGAAACTCCGGTCGAAGGCGTGGTGCTGGGCAAGGTCAAGGGCGGCCTCAAGGTTGATATCGGCGTGCCGGCCTTCCTGCCCGGCTCGCATGTCGACATCCGTCCGGCGCGCAACCTGGATCGCTACGTCGGCCAGCGCGGCCGATTTCAGATTCTCAAGTTCAATCGCGCGCGCGGCAACGTGGTGGTATCGCGCCGCAGCGTGCTCGAGCGCGAACGCTCCTCGCTCAAGGAACAGACGCTCAAGGTGCTCGAAGAGGGCGTGATCCTCGAGGGCACCGTCAAGAACATCACCGACTACGGCGCGTTCATCGATCTCGGCGGAATCGACGGCCTGCTCCATATCACCGATATGTCATGGGGGCGCCTGGCGCATCCGTCAGAGGTTCTCAAGGTCGGAGAGAAGATCCGCGTGGTGGTCCTCAAGTACGACGCGCAGCGCGAGCGCGTGTCGCTGGGGATGAAGCAGATCATGTCGGACCCGTGGAGCAAGGTGACCGAGCTCTATCCGCCGGGAACCCGGGTCCACGGCAAGGTGGTCAGCGTTACCGATTACGGGGCCTTCGTCGAGCTGGAAAAGGGCGTCGAAGGATTGATTCACGTTTCCGAAATGAGCTGGAGCAAACGCGCGGTACATCCCTCGAAGGTTGTCAACCCCGGCGACGGGGTCGAGGTGCAGGTGCTTGGGGTCGATGAAGCCAACCGGCGCATCTCGCTCGGCCTTAAGCAGACCGAGCCGAATCCGTGGGTGGCGCTGGCCGAGCAGCATCCGGTTGGCAGCCGCGTCAGCGGCAAGGTGAAATCGATCACCGACTTTGGCGCGTTTGTCGAAATCGAGCCGGGAATCGACGGTCTGGTGCATATTTCGGATCTGTCGTGGACCAAGAAGATCCGCCACCCGAGCGAGGTGGTGAAAAAGGGCGACGACGTCGAGGCGGTCGTGCTGGGAATCGACGCCGAGAACGAGCGCGTCAGTCTGGGCGTCAAGCAACTCACGGCCGATCCGTGGAACACGATCGCGGAGCGGTATCCGCTCAACACGCGAATCCATGGCAAAGTCAGTTCGGTCGCGGACTTTGGCGTGTTCGTCGAGATCGAAGAGGGAATCGAAGGCCTGATTCACATTTCGCAGCTCTCCAACGAGCGGGTCGACAAGCCCTCGTCGCTGTTCAAGGTTGACGACCAGCTCGAAGCGCTGGTGGTGCAACTCGATCCCAAGGAACGCCGCATCGGCTTGTCGATCAAGGCGCTCAAGGCGCATGAGGAGCGAGAGGAGATGCAGGCCTATCTCAAGCGCGAGCATGAGAACGCGCGATTCTCGATGGAGGATATCCTCAACGAGGAACTCCGTCTCGATCGCGAGGACGGCGAGCGCCGCGCCTCACGCGCACGCCGCGACCACTGACCGTGCCCATCGCGGGGAGCCGGTTTCGCCACCGCCATGACCAAGCGCGCGATTATCGAGGAGCTGCTCGCACGTCATCATAGCTGCTCGCATCGGCAGTCGGAGACGATTGTCAATGCGATGTTCGATGCGATGGCGAGCGTGCTGGCCAGTGGCAAGCGAATCGAGATTCGCGGTTTCGGCAGCTTTGGGGTCAAGGACCGCCGCGCGCGCCAGGGGCGCAATCCAAAGACTGGAGCGGTGGTTCCGGTGGACGCCAAGCGCATCCCGTTTTTCCGTGCGGGCAAGGAACTCCGCATCGAGGTAAATGGCGCGGACAGCACGGCGCGCTAAGGGCGCGCGGGTTTCCGAGGCGCCACCGCCGTCCGGCATACGGCTGTGGGCGCCGTGGCGCTATGCGTATCTGCGCGCTGTGCCGGGCGCTCGCCCCCGCTGTATCTTCTGCTTCGCGCGGCTGGGCGCCGCGGGGCGCCACAAGCGCCTGGTACTGGCACAGACCGCGGACGCGGTCGTGATGCTGAACCGCTACCCGTACAATAACGGCCACCTGATGGTCGCGCCGCGCCGCCATGTAGCATCGCCCGAGCTGCTGACGCGCGATGAGCGAATCGCGATTGGCGAGCTGGTGGCGCAAACCGTTACGATTGTGCGTGCGGCGCTCAGTCCCGCGGGGCTCAATGTCGGCGCCAATCTGGGCCGCACGGCGGGTGCAGGATTCGCCGAGCATATGCACTGGCACGTGGTGCCGCGATGGGACGGCGACAACAACTTCATGCCGGTGCTTGCCTCGACGCGCGTGCTGTCGCAGAGTCTCGAAGACAGTTACGCGCAATTGAGTCCGCTTTTCAAAGCGATCAACACTGGATTATCCTGAACAGGCAAGGGCGCTCCGGGAAATATAGATGGACCAAACTTTGACCAATATCCGCACGCTTGGCGGACTGCGTGCCGCCGGCTACCAGACGTTTCCAGTGCGCATCGAGATGCGCCGCAACCTGCTTTCGCGGCTGCGCGCGAACGAGAGCATTCTGCCCGGAATCGTCGGCTACGAGGAGACGGTGGTGCCCGAGATCGAAAACGGCATCCTCGCGGGCCATCATATGATCTTCCTGGGCGAGCGCGGACAGGCGAAGTCCCGGATCATCCGCGCGCTGGTGAGCCTGCTCGATGAGTTCGTTCCCGCCGTGGCGGGATGCGAGATCGACGATGATCCGTTCGCGCCGATTTGCCGCCGATGCCGCAAGCTGGCGGAAGAAAAGGGCGGGGAGCTCGAGATCCACTGGATCGGCCGCGACCGGCGCTACGCGGAAAAACTCGCCACCCCCGACGTTTCGGTTGCGGACCTGATCGGTGAAATCGATCCGATCAAGGTTGCCGAGGGCCGCTACCTTGCTGACGAAGAGACGATTCATTACGGACTGATTCCGCGCACCAACCGCGGCATCTTCGCCATCAATGAGCTGCCCGACCTGACCGAGAAAGTGCAGGTCGGATTGTTCAATCTGATGGAGGAGAAGGACGTCCAGATCAAAGGCTACAAGATTCGCCTGCCCGTGGACGTGGTGTTCGTCGCGAGCGCGAATCCAGAGGATTACACCTCGCGCGGCAGAATCATCACGCCGCTCAAGGATCGGTTCGATGTCCAGATTCGCACCCACTATCCCAAGCGAATCGAAGACGAGATCGCGATCATGGAGCAGGAGGCGCTGTATCCGCCGCGGCCCGGGATCGAGGTGCGGGTGCCGCAGTTCCTGAAGGAGATCATCGCGCAGGTCACCTTCGAGGCGCGCGGGAGCAACGAGATCAATCAATCCTCGGGGGTCTCGGTCCGCGTCACGATCAACAACTATGAATCGGTGCTGTCCAACGCCGAGAAGCGATCGGTGGTGAACGGCGAGAACGAAATCGTTCCGCGCATCTCGGACCTGCATTCGCTGTACGCCTCGACGGCCGGAAAAATCGAGCTCGAGTACGTGGGCGAAGACAAAAAGGACGACGACCTGGTCCAGCGCCTGATCAACCGCGCGGTTCTAAAGGTTTTCGATCGCTACCTGAAACTCGACGACCTGAAGAAGGTGACCGGCTACTTCGAACAAGGCTGGGGCGTCGAGGTGTCGGATCGCGCGCCCGCCTCGGATTACATGGAGCCGCTGCGCGAGGTGCCCGGACTGCGTGAGGCGATCGCGGCGCTGGGTCCGTTCGAGACTCCCGGCCTGATGGCGGCGGCCAGCGAGTTTATCTTCGAGGGTCTGCACCTGCATCAGAAGCTCAACAAGGATCGTCAGGGCGGGCGCTTCGCCTATCACTCCTGATCCGTAACGGGCGCGCGATGGTCAATACACGCTACACACTGTGGGACGGCACCCAGAAGCTTAAGCTCGACGCCGACAAGGTGTTCGAGAAGCTGGCCGAATACATGTCCTACACCGACGACGTCCGCCAGGCGATGGACTGGATGATGCGCCAGGGGATGGAGTTCGACGGCGTGCAGGTCATGGGCCTCGAGGAGTTTATCGAGCAACTGCGCCAGGAGATGCGCCAGCGCTATCGCGACTTCAATCTGAAGAACTCGCTCTCCGAGATGGAGCGCAAGCTCGCGGACATCCTGAACCGCGAGCGCCAGGCGCTTGATTCGCTCAAGGGAAGCAAGCCCGGCGTCGAGGACAAGCAGCGCGAACTCGACCGCGTGCCAGGGCGGCTGTCGGAAGCGATCCGCAAGCTCGAGAGCTACGATTTCGAAGACGCGCAGGCCAAGGCCGACTTCGACGAGCTGCTCGAAGAGTACGAGAACATCCGCGATCTCGAAAACTTCCGCGATCGCAATCAGCACATGTTCCACGGGCAGAAGAGCCTGGGCTACCAGGAATCGCTCGACCTGATGCGCGAGATGGAGCGGATGCGCCAGCTCGAGCAGGACCTGATGTCCGGGAACTTCGAGACCATCTCGATGGAGGATCTCCAGCAGATTCTCGGCCAGCAGGCACTCAAGGATTTTCAGAATCTCAAGCAAGTGATGGTGCTGCTCGCGGATTCGGGCTACGTGATGCCCAAGGGCGACCATTTTCAGCTCTCGCCCAAGGGCGTGCGGCGTATAGGCCAGCTCGCGTTGCGCGATATCTATCAGAACCTGCTCAAGGACCGCGGTGGTTCGCACCTCACCGACCATCGCGGCGTCACCGAGATGCGACCCGACGAGACCAAGCCGTACACGTACGGCGACCCGCTGAACCTCGATCTGGTCGCGACGCTCAAGAAGTCGCTGGCGCGCAAACCCGGCGTGCCGCTCCAGCTCGATCCCGGCGACTTCGAGATTTACGAGAATGATTTCGGCAGCACTTCATCCACGGTGCTGTGCCTCGACATGTCGTGGTCGATGAGCTGGGAGGGGCGTTTCGCGGCGGCCAAGAAGGTCGCGATGGCGATGGAGACGCTGATCCGCTCGAAGTTCCCGCGCGATTTCTTTTCGATCGTCGGCTTCTTCACGCGCGCGGTCGAACTCAAGCTCAAGGATCTGCCCGAAGCGTCGTGGAACATGGGCGACCCGTTCACCAATCTGCAGGACGGGCTCCGGCTCGCGTCGGATTTGCTCGGCCGGCATCCGTCGCGCAACCAGCACATCATCGTGATCACCGACGGCCAGCCGACCGCGTATTTTCTGAACAAGCGGCTCTACTGCGAATGGCCGCTGTCGTTCGGCGGCATCAGCATGCGCGCGGCGCAGGAGACGCTCAAGGAAGTCGAGCGCATCACGCGCAAGGGCATCACCATCAATACTTTCATGCTCGACGACTCGCCGAGCCTGCGCGCCTTCGTCGAGAAGATGACGCAGATCAATCGCGGCCGCGCGCTCTACACGCGCCCCGACCATCTGGGCGAGTACCTGCTGGTCGATTATCTCGCCAAGAAGCGCAAGCGTGCCTGACCCGCGCCCCGAGCAGGTCGCGCCGCCAGCGGCGGGCGTCATCCACGAAGCCGACGCGATCGCCGTGATGCGCGATTGGCCGGACGCGTCGATCGACGCGTGCATCACGGACCCGCCGTACAACATGAGCGGCCGCAAGGGTCTTAAGTGGGCGTTCAGCACGCATGTCACGATGGAGCAGAGCTGGGACCAGTTCACGCCGGATGAGTACGTCGAGTTCACGCGGCGATGGCTTGCCGAGGTGTGCCGCGTGGTGCGGCCCAACGGCAACATCCTGGTGTTCGGCAGCTTTCACAACATCTACGTAATCGGCTTTGTGCTCGGGCAATTGCTGGGCCGCCGCATCATGCAGCAAATCACCTGGTTCAAGCCCAACGCACAGCCGAACATCACCGGCAGGCTCCCCACCGAGAGCACCGAGTACGTCATCTGGGCGTGCAACAATACCCCCGAACGCGCCAGCCACTGGACGTTTGATTACGCGGCGTCCAAAGAGATTGGCGGGGGCAAGCAACTGCGCAACCTGTGGCAGATTCCATGCACTCCGCGCTCGGAGCGCACCGCCGGGCGGCATCCGACCCAGAAACCGCTCGAGGTCGCCCGGCGTATCGTGCGGTTATGGACGATGCCCGGCGAGTTACTGCTGGATTGCTTTCTGGGCACCGGAACGCTCGCGGTTGCCGCCGAATCGCTCGGCCGGCGATGGGTCGGCATCGAGCGCGATCCCGCCTATGCCGCGATCGCGCGCGATCGGATCGCCGCTGCCGGTGCTGGTCTATCGCGCAGTGGCGGGTGAGGCCGCGCGCGGGGCGGGCTCCGCGCCCGCGGAAGCGGCGGCGGGCATCTGCCAGGTTCCGCCGATCTGCCTGAGCACGATTCGATCTGACTGATCTCCCGCCGCGCGGATCAGCCGCGCCAGCGGCTCGTCCATCGGCTCCTTCGAAAGCTTGAACGTTCCCCAATGAATCGGCACCAAGTAGCGCGCACCGGTCTGCTGGAACATCGTCCAGACCTGCTCGGGATTCGCGTGATTCCAGATCCACGGGTCATATGCGCCGATTGAAAATGCCGCGAGCTCGGGCGGATCGCTCTCGAGCGCCGAGAAGACATCGGTGTACGCGCTGTCGCACGCGAGCAGCATCCGCACGCCGCCCTTCTCGAGCACGTAGCTGTTGAAGCCGTAGTCCGCGCCAAAAGGCGGCCAGCGCTTGCCCCAATGCCTGGCCGCCATCGCGCGCACCGTGAGACCCTTGACCTCGGTCGATTCTCCCCACTTGAGTTCGCGCACGTCGGTGAAGCCGAGCGGCGCGATCAGCGCCGCGCACTTGTCGCAGGCGATCACGGTCGCGCTCTTGGGCATCGCTTCGAGCGACGGGATATCGAGATGGTCCATGTGCGCGTGCGTGATCAAGATCACGTCAAGGTTCCCCAGCTCGTCCGGCGCCAGCGGCGGCGCAACTGCGCGGCGCGGCCCGATCGTGAACATCGAATCGAACGCCATGCCGACACGATTGAACAGCGCGGGATCGCTAATCACCCGCACGCCCAGGTAGTTCATCAGCAAGGTCGCATGGCCGAGGTTCGCGACGGTCAGCGCGTCGCCGGGCCAGGCCGCCGGATTCGGATGGGCCACGGGAGCCGCCGCGTCAGGTTCCATCGCCAGAGCGTACGACGCGATTGCGACGCGCGCCAGCACTATCGCGGCGGCGAATAGTCGAAATGCGATGGCTGGGCGTTTCACGGGGGCGGCGCCGCGCGGAGGACCTTCAATCCAGCGGCTTGAAACACGGCAAGATTTTTACCAGCACGTAGCCGTAGCTGCGCCCGTGCCACTGAAAGGTGCCGATGGCTGGGCCGAACACCTCGGTCATCGCCGTCATCTGATTGCTGTCGGCGATCGTTTGGGTGTCGTCGGGAGCGTAAGCGAGAAATTGCGGATCGCCGCCCGCCTCGAGCTGACCGGCCAGCGCCGGCGAGAAGCGCAGCTTCGCGATTCCGGGCTTGGGTTGCCATCCGCTGGCCGGCGCCATCTTCTCGGGCACAATCGCCCATCGCATCCCCTCACCCGAGTCCACCAGGCGCCACTGCCGTGAATCGATCGCCCCGTCCTTGTGCTCGCGAAATTCCTCGACCCCGGGCGCCGACTCGACCAGCGTGTCGCAGCGCTCGGCCTGTTCGTCGTGTGGACCGGCGGTATGGCGATCGGTCGCTTTGTCGCCCGCCCGCATTCCAGCATACTCGCCTGCGCCGAGCGCCGCCGGTCCCAGGCTGGACAGCGCGGCGGCGCATCCGGGCAGAGCGGACAGCGCGGCGCAGATCGCGATCAGCGCGCGCATCGGCGCGCGCGCGCGAAGGTTGGCGCTCGCGGCCCGCATCACGGCCTGACCGCGATCACCATTGAAGAGCTGAACGGTGGGCTCGGCAGATCGTGGCGGCGCGGCGCATCGAAACCCGCGGCGCCGAGCCATCCGGCGATCTCCTGGAACGAGTAGTCGCGGCCGTGCGTGACCAGCAGCAGGTAGAGCGAGAACACCGCGCCGGCGCGCGGACGGGTCAGTTCGCGATTCATCACATGATCCTTGATGATGATGGTGCCACCGGGCGCGAGCGATCGAAAGCACCTGCGCATCAATTCGGCGTTCACCGCCGCGGTCTCGCTGTGGATGATGTTGGACATGAAGATCGCATCGACCGGTCCGGGCAGCTCGCCCGTGAGATAATCGACCGGGCGCGGCGTGATGCGCGCCGCGGCCGCGGGTTCGCGCTCGGCCAGCAGCCTGCGCGCAACTTCAAGGGATGGTTTAAGATCCCAGAGCTGGCCGGCCGCCGCCGGATGCGCGCTCAGCAGCGCCGCCAGATAGGTTCCCGGACCGCCGCCCAAATCCGCGATCGTCCGCGCGCCGCGCAAATCCAGATGCTCCGCCACCCAGCGCGCGTCGCCGCGCGCGCGGACCAGGCTGTCCATCGCGCGGATGAAACGTTCGGTTTCCTCGGGCTTGTTCTGGAACATGTCGGGCGTGCGGACCGGCCGCCCGCTGCGGACGGCGTCTTCGAGTTTCGCCCACAGTGGAAAGATCGCTTCATCGAACAGGATCATACCGCCCAGATATTCCGGCGAGGCCTGGACCAAAAAGCGGCGCGCGGCGGGGTTCAGATGGTAGCGGCCGTCGGCGAGTTCGAGCAGGTCCAGCGCGGCGATCGCGGCGGCGAGGATCTCGATCGCGCGCGAGTCGGCGCCGAGCGCGCGCGCCAAATCCGCCGCCGCGGCGGGAGCCTTTGCCAGCGCCTCGAACACGCCAAGCTTCAGCGCGATCTGGAGCGCGCGCGCCTCGGCGTGCGCGCCCGCCATCGATGCAAGCTCGGCGAAATCCATCTTCAGGGCGCGCGCGTTCAGCGCACAAAATCCTGGGTTACGTAAAACGTCCCGTCGGCGGAATGGGCAACGCCAACCCCGGTCGTCAGGAATCGGCCCGAGAGTATCGCCGCGCGATGCTCCGGGCTGTGCATCCATGCTGCAACGGCGCGCTCCGGCAGTTCGCTCAAACCCCGGTAGTCGCCGGCGTAGATATTTTCGGCGGCCGCCTGGCAGTTGATTCCCTCGCCTGCGAGGCGCTGGGCCGGCCCGATTCCCTCTGGACTCTCGTGCGACAGGTAATGCCGCAGCGCCATGTCGTAGCTATGCCCGCGCGCGACGACCGCCAACCGTGCCGAGAGCGCAAGCGGCGGCAATCCGGCGCGGGTGCGTTCAAGATTCACCCGCGAAAGAATTTGCGACTCCTGGCCGCTGGTCTGCGCGACCTCTTCGGGGGTGCGCCGCGTGGTGCGAATCAAATAGATTCGTCCGGCGATTGCGCCGGCCAGCGCCAGCACCAGCAGGCTAATCCCGGCTTTGATCGCGCGACGGCGCCGGACCACCGCGGGCGTCGGCATCCGGATTATTTTTGCCGGCCCGCGGCTTGCGCGGCGCTGGTTACGATTGCTGGCGGATTTTCCGCGCATACTGGCCGGTCACCGGGAACCAATTGAGGGCGCTGTGACTTGCTCGATCTCACGAGCGCGCTTTTCCGCTCCGGCTGTGCTTTGATCGAATCTGGCGGCGCGCTTTGGGCCGCCAGAATCCCTAGCTATCGCGCACCGATGAGGTTGTCAATCAATCCCATACTTGCGTCGCTCGCCGCGATACTTTTCGGCCTCGGGATCGGATCGTCCGCGTGCGCCGCGGACGCGAAGCGTCCGTCCCAGGCGCTGCCCGCCAATGCTCTAAAGCATTGCGCGAGCCTGTACCTGCGCGAAGCGGCGGCCGACCGGATCCGATGGCAGCCGTGGGGTGGGGCGTCACTCGCGCTCGCGCGCAAGTTGAATCGGCCGGTCATGATCGATATCGGCGCGGTGTGGTGCCATTGGTGCCACGTTCTTGACGATACGACCTACGCGAATCCGGAGGTCGCGCGGATTCTGAACGCGCAGTTCGTTCCGATCAAGGTCGATAGCGACGAGCGTCCCGATGTCGATTCCTATTACCAGGCCGCGGCCGCGCATCTGACCGGCGCCGGCGGATGGCCGCTGGTGTGCTTCGCAACTCCTGACGGAGCGCTCATCTATGCGACCGGATACCTGCCGGCCGAGCCGCCCGCCGGCGACAGCGACGCGTCGGCCGCGATGATTCCGCTGCTCGGGCGGATCGCGGCGGCGTGGGCGAGCGAGCGCCGGGATCTGAGCGGTCAGGCCAATGCCTTTGCGCTGAAGCTCGCGGCCGAGGCCCATACCCTCCCGTCGCCGGGCGGCGACCTGCCCGCGCTCGGCGCGCAAATCCTGGCGGGGCTCAAGGCGTCCTACGATCCTGTAGCCGGTGGCTTCGGAACCGGCGGGGGTCCGCGCTTCTATGATTTTCCGGCGCTGCGGCTTGCTCTGGCCCATGGATTTCACGGTCATCGCGAGTACCGCCAGATCGCGATCGACTCGATTTTGAAGATTTCGCGCGGCGGCGTATTCGATCAACTCGGCGGCGGCTTTCATCGCTACTCGACCGATCCGCGATGGCGCGTGCCGCACTTCGAGAAGATGGCCTACGACCAGGCGATGGCGCTGCGGGCATACTGCGAGGCCTATCAACTCACGCGCGATCCGCGCCTGCTCGAGGTGATCGAGCAGACCGTCGCGTATGTGAACGCGACGCTGCTCGATCCGCGGCGCCACTGCTTCTATGCGCATCAGGATGCGGACTCGTTCAAGGGAGACGACGGCAGTTACTACACCTGGACTCGAGCTGAGGTCGTGCGCGCGCTCCCGCCCGGCCAGGCGCGCGCCGCGATCCTCTACTACGGGTTCGACGCCGCGGCGCCGCGCGCACCCGACGGACGTATCGTGCTTGCGCGGGCGCTGACGCGCACGGCGATAGCGGCGCAGCTGAAGCTTTCGCCGAGCGCCGCCACAACGCTTCTGGCGAGCGTAAATCGTGGATTGCTCGCGGTGCGAAACCGCCGCCCTGAACCACCCGTCGATCACGTCGTGATGACCGATCGCAACGCCCTGATGGCATCGGCATTTTTGGCCGTCTCGGAGGCGACCGGCGACGCCCGGTGCGCACAGACCGCGCTTGCGGACCTGGATTTCATTCTTGCGCATCTGCGCGCGCCCGCCGGCGGTTTCTATCATGAATGGTCCGCCGGCGTACCCGCGGTCGCGGGAATCGCTGCCGACCAGGTCTATCTCGCGACCGCGCTGCTCGACGCCTTCGAGGCGACGGGTGACGCGAAATACCTGGACGAGACACGCGCGCTCTCCGATCTGATCGACGCAAAGTTTCGCGATCCCGCAACCGGACTCGTCCGCAATCTGAGCGCCCAGCCTGCGGGCAGCGTGCTCGATGGGACCGCCGCCAGCGCGCAGGCGATGTACGACGCGCCGATGCCCTCGGTGCAGGGGCAAGCCGCAATCATGATGTACCAGCTAGGTGCGATCACGTCCGACCCGCGCTATCGAAAGCGCGCCGAGGGTCTGCTCGCGCCGGCCGCCGTCCTCGCCGGAGGCGCGATGGATTCGGCGCTGGGCACGATCGGGCTCGCGCTCCAATGGCAATCGGACGGCGCGGCGACGATCGCGATTGTCGGCGGGCGCGACGATCCGGCCACCCGTGCGCTGCTCACCGCCGCGTTCGCCGCTTATCGTCCCGCGAAAATCGTGCTTCGAGTCGATCCCGCGCAGGCGAGCGGGAAGCCGGGCGCGATGCCGTCTGCCGCGCAGGCGATGTACGCCGCGGCCGCTGACCGCAAGACCGCGCTTGCCTTCGTATGCGCGGGAACCGCGTGCGCCCGCCCGGTCGCGGATCCGCGCGCGCTCGCGCACGTGATCGCGACGTTTATGACCGGCGACGCGGTGCGCGGCCTGCTCCCGATCCGATGATATAGTCCGCATTCGCCGCTGCGGCAGGGCGTCTTGTAAACCGGTTTCGATTCGCGCATCGTTTTGTTCAAGGTCGCTTGCCAGTCCCCGGGGGACTGGACTGTATCGCTATTTTCGATCGACTGGCCTACGCTTTATATCTGTCATGCGTATATTTTTGATTCATGTCCGCGATCCCCAGTTCTACGCCCTGCCCGTCGAGTCGCGCGCCGAAAGCGGCAAGCTTCGCATCATGGGTTTCCCGCCGATCGGCATCATGTCGCTGTCCGCGGTGCTCAAGCGCGCCGGACACGAATGCGTCATGTTCGATCAGGCCAATCCCGAAACCCCCAACGAAACCATTGTCGAGCAGGTCCGCAGACAACGCCCTCAATTGATCGGGTTGAGCTTTCTGAGCACCACCAGTTACCCATACGCCAAGATTCTCGCTCGTCAGATCCGCGCGGTCGATTCCAAAGTTAAAATCGCTTTCGGCGGCGTATTTGCCACCCTCAACGCGACCCACGTTAAACAGCAATGCCCCGAGGTTGACTTTGTCTGCCGGGGCGACGGCGAGCAATTGATTCTCGACCTCGTTCAACAGTGCGAGGATCCGGCCGCGGTCGCGGGACTCACCTGGGCGCGCGATGGCAAAGTCCTGGAAAATCCGGACCGGGCGGTGGAGCGCGATCTCGACCAGTGGCCGTTTCCGGACCGCGAGGGGCTGGCGCTCGACTTCATCGAGTCGATGCCGCTGGACGTGCCCGCGGTACTTTCGATGGATCGTTTCACGACCATGCAGACCTCGCGTGGGTGTCCGTGGTCATGCAGTTTTTGCGACATCCCAATCTTCAGTCAGGGTAAATGGCGCCCGCGCAGCCCCGAACACGTGGTGGCGGAATTCCGCCATCTTCAGGAACACGGTTATGGCGCGGTTTACCTCGTTGACGATCATTTCTTGCTGCAGCCCAAGCGGATCGAAGCAATCTGCAAGGGGATAGGCGACAGCGGGGTGACTATCCAATGGGGCTGCGAGGGGCGAGTCGATTCAACCGCGCAATATCTGTTTCCTGCGATGGCAAAGGCCCACTGCCGCTCCATCATGTTCGGGATCGAAAGCGGCAGCCAGAAGATTCTCGATCGGCTCAAAAAAAGACAGACCCTCGCCGAGGTCGAAACCGCGGTCGTCTCGGCCAAGCGCGCGGGGATCGAGATCGTGCATGGCTTCTTTGCGATCGGTAATCCCAAGGAGACGGCGCAGGACATGCGCGCCACGTTTGACCTTGCGGCGAGGCTCCCGCTCGACACCTTCAACTTCAATCGCCTCTGCGTCTATCGCGGAACGCCGATGTGGCAGGAATATCTAGCGCGTGGCCTGGTTGACGATGACCGGGATTGGTTCAAGTACTTCAAATGCTCCGAGATCGATCCGACCTGCCTCTCAAGTGAAGAGATCAATCGCGAGCGGATTGCCGGGATGCGCCGGCTGCTGCTTTACAAGCTGACGCACTATCCCCTGCAGACGCTTCGGTTGCTGCGGCGTTTCGGGCGCTACATGCGGGCGCGCGACATCGCCTATCTGATTCTCAAGCCCTTCCTGGGCCAGCGGCACGGTCCCACCCAGGGCGAAGTGTTGTCGCGCGCCGTCGATCATCGGGACCTCAAAGATGCCGCCGCGGCCCTCACCCTTGTTCCCGACCAGGTGCTCGAAGGGGCCGTGGCTGCGTCGAAAGTCGAGCGGCAACGGCGCGAGCTTGAATCCCGAAGCCCGTAACGCCACCGCACCCTGCCGGTCCCTGTCCCCGCGCGAATAGTTGCAAACTACAACTTGAGCTCGCGAAGTGGAAATCTCCGCCGCCGCCGGCGCCATCTAGCGAACGGAGTTTCAAAGTGCAACGATGCCGGTGTCGGCCTTGCGGTATGGGGATGCCGCCGGGGCGGGTCGAGAGCGCTTTGGGGAGCCAATACCTTCGATGCGATGGCGTTCGGTTGGTGAAGTCAATTGCTCGGTGGCGCGCACGCTCGCGGTGATCGGCGAGCGTTGGACGATGCTCATCCTGCGCGAGGCCTTTTTGGGTCGGCGGCGCTTCGACGACTTTCAGCGCAATATCGGAATCGCGCGAAATATCCTTGCGACCCGCCTGCGCGCCTTGGTCAAAGACGGAATCCTCGAGCGCTCCCGCGCCGACGGCGAGCACGCGCGCGTCGAGTATCGGCTGACGAAAAAAGGGATGGAGTTGTACCCGGTTTTGGTCGCGATGCTCAAATGGGGCGACGCGTGGCTATGGCCGGCCGGCGGAAAAGGCCCGCCACTTAAGCTGATGCATCGCGGATGCGGCGCCAAAGCGATGCCCGCGCTGGTGTGCCCGAATTGCGGAGATCCGGTCGGCGCGCGCGACATGATCGCGCTTGCACGCGGCGCGGCGCGCCCCGCGCAATCCACCGAACGCGCCGCGCATCGTCCGGCTTCGCGATAACGGCTGCCCGCGTGCGTGGCTGCCGTGACCCCCACACCGGCTAAAGCCGGCGCCACCAAGCCGCCGATCAAACCGACCCACAGCCGGTTCCCGCCCAGGCTGGTCTCCGGTTCGCGCCGCGGGCAAAATGGAGTGACCGCAATCCGACCCATGATCGACCTCGTGATGTTCGACGCCGACGGCGTCTTGTTCGATTCCGACGCCTCGAATGTCGCCTACTACAACGCGATCTGCGCGCTGGCCGGCGAACCGCCACTGGACCGTGACGAGGAAATCCGCGCGATATCCTACTCGACCGAGCAGGTCCTGACACTGCGCGCGCGTGATGACGCGGCGCTGCTGGTTCGCATGAAAGAGATCGCGCGGACTCTGGACCCGGCGCCGTTTTTCAAGCTCCTGCGCCCGCCCTTCGCGCTGCGGCCGTTCATGCTCGAGATGCGCCTGCGCTTCCGGCTCGGGCTGGCGACCAATCGCTCGGCCACGGTTCCCGCGCTTCTCGAGTATCTGGAGCTGGGCGGCATCTTCGACGCGGTCGCCTCCGCGCGCGACCCGGTGCGGCCCAAACCCGCACCGGACATCCTGCGGCTTTGCGTCGAGCGCGCCGGGACGACGCCCGAGCGCGCGGTGTACGCGGGAGACAGCCCGATCGATCGGGTCGCGGCCCGAGCGGCTGGCGTGCATTTTATCGCGGTCGGGCCGCGCGTCGAGCACGAGCGCAATATCACGGCGCTCGAAGAGCTGCCCGCCGCGCTCGCGCGCCTTGAAGTTGCGCTGACTGCGCCCTGAGAGCGCTCTTGCGCGCGCCAGTCGCATTCCCTCGGGCAACGGCCGCCTAGCTCGTTTCACATGGCTGCATGCGCGGCTTGGCGAGATTTCCTTCGACTTCGCTCAGGACAGGCTCTCGCGATGCGTGCGACGCGAGTTCATACGCACGAAGCGTAACCGGCGGTGGCCTCGCGCTCGGAATGACACGGTTTGTGCTCCTTGAGGTTAGTGCGGTATTGCGCAAACAGTGCCTGATCGCGCATTGGCGACCCCACGAGGGATCTCCCTGACCCGCAAGAGGGGGGTCATTCCGAGCGCGAGCGAGCAATGCGTATCGCGTCGTGCGCGTCACGGCGAGCCGCAGGCATCGCGAGAGCCTGTCCTGAGCGAAGTCGAGGGAAATCTCGCCCTGGGCGCTGGCACACGCTCTGGTGAGGCTATCCGCGGCGCGTGACCCTCAGGCGGCGAGCTTCGCGGTTGCACCGGCGACCACGGTGCCCGCGAAGAAATCGGGATTCGCCGACAGATGCAGGCGCGCCGGATAGGTGAAAACGAAGTCGCGGTAGTCCGCACCGCTTAAGAGTCCCTTGTCCACCAACTGATGGCTCTCGAGCAGCACGCTCGAGATATCGGGCACGTCCCAATGTCCGATATCAGAGCTGAAGACCGCCTGCAGCCGGGTGCGCTTGGGATTGGCGCGCGCGTCGAGTGCGCGGAACACGCTCGGGTCGTCGGCCTCGCATCCGAAGAAAAACTTGCCGAACATCCGGGCGAAGTCCGCCTCGTCGCGAATGCGCGCCGCCGCCCATTCGTCGCGATCCGCCGCGCGGTCGTGGCGCGCGGCGCCTTGGTGATCGGTTCGGCTCATCGCGGCCGGGGCCTGCCCGTCAACGAAGCCTGCGCCGCCGTACTCGGTCAGCAACTCATGCAGCTTTTTGCGGTCGAGCAGCGACGGGTCGTAATTCTTGAGCCCTGCGAGATTGCGCTTTTCCCAGTGCTCTTCGAGGGCATGCAGCAGATCGGCCGCCCATCCCGCGCCGCATTCGAGAAAGCCGAAGGCAAGATTGGGGAACCGCGCGGGTACTCCGCCGAACACGATCGAGCGGCACAACTCACCCTGCTGATAGGCGTGGCCCCCGATGTGATTGAACATGTAGTTGGATGGCGAGCGCCGCCCGAGCGGCAGATAGCGCAGTCCAACCCCGCCGTGCGAGGTGACCGCGATGCGCAGCTCGGTGAACTTGCGCCACACGGGGTCGTAATCGTGAAAGCTGTCGAGCCCGTAGTTGTCGAAGTACGCGGCGGCGGGAAACGCGTCCGGAAATTTTTCGTGCAGCGCGGGAATCGGACGCGCAACGCCCGGCGGAATCATCGCGACCTTGAGGCCCAGCCCGGCCGCGTACTCCAGCTCGGCGATCGCCTCTTCGGGCGTGTGCATCGGGATTGCCGCCGCAGGCGCCAGGCGATCGCGGTATTGCCCGCAAATCTCCGCGTTCATCGTGTTAAGCGCGTGGCACGCCGCGCGCCGCACATCGGCGTCATTAATCGTCGGCAGCGCCAGACCCAACGTCGGATACATCACTGCGAAGTCGATGCCGATTTCCTCGAGCCGCTGATGCAACAGCCGCGGCGCCATCACGGTGGCAAGATCATAGGCGTCGTTCCCGACGCCCCACCACGCGCCCCGCATATCACCGTTGTCGCGATTGCCTTGCGAGCCGGTCGGATGCTCGCGCAGCTCGGTGCGGTACCGATTAGCGATCTGCGCGCCGCCAATTTTCGTCAGGTAGTGATGGAACAGCGGCTGCGGCTCGATCAGGTGCCCGTCGCCATCGATGACGGGATGATCGAGCTTCGCACGCAGCGCCTTTACAGCCCGGGATTTCTCGGAGTTCACGCGCCTTAATCTCCTTGCGATCGCCAATGATCGACCTGCTAGCGCGCGTTCTCGACCGCTGTCAAGGCGCGGCTTCGATCAGACCGGGCGATTCGGGCGCGGATGGCTGCGCGGCGCGGCGCCCGCGTGATCTATGATCCCGATGATCCGGGCGCAGCGCAGATGCATCGGCGGCGAGCCGATGACCTGCGCGCCGAAGCCGAGCAGCGTGCGGCACTGGGGACATCGAGCGCTTGCGAGCTGGCGCATCGACAGACATCCCGGGTGGCGGCACGAGCCGCGGCACGGACCGGCGGGCTGGCCCGGAGTAGCGATGGTCAGAATTTCCATTGCCGGATACCTCCAAGAACTGGTTCAATCGCGGCCCGCCGGCGCGAATCGCGATGCGGCTGGCGCGTGCGGCCGTCGAACTCTCATAACCTTTGTGGCGCGACGGCGGCTGCATGGCAAGCGTCAAAAACTCATAGACGTGAAAAATAACCAAGCGCCGACATGCGGGGTTGATTCCCCGACAATTCGCGCCGCGTCAGAAGCCGCCAAAGGCGCCGCCGCCCGCAATCCCGCGCGGGTTCCTCGCGTTGACGGTTCGGGCGTTCGCTGCTAACTGGAAGACAGTGTCCGCATGAATTCTCGGCGGGGTCGCGTGAGCCCAGGCTTCACCCGGACCGACGGGTGCTCGAGCCTTCACTGCGCTGCGAGGTGGCCATGAACCGCGCGCTCCGGATCACATCCGCTATCATCTTATTGCTCGCCAATCTTGTCCCGGCGGTCGGCGCCCAGGTCAAGCCCGGCGACGTGATTACCCCAAAGAATGCCGCGCGCGTCGCCGAGCTGCTCAGTCCCGGCAATTACGCACTGGTGCGTCAGGGTATGCGGATGAACATAGTCCAGTCCGAGGACTATTACTGGCCGCCGCCATATCAGGTCGCGACCGAGAAGTACTCACCGCAGGTTCGGCTCGGCAAGCACGGCAACCTGAAGAACTATCTTGCCGGATTGCCGTTTCCGCTGCTCGATACGAATGATCCGAACGTCGCGCGCAAGATAATGTGGAATTTCCAATTTGGCCCCACCTACACCGACGACCTGGATGCGCAGGACGACTCGATCGTCAGCATCGCGCCCGGCGGCAAGGAACCCTTCGAAGACTTTCCGGTCGGCCATCTTGCGGTTTACCGCAACGTCGGCCGGACCGAAGTCGCCCCAACTCCCACCGACTACGACGGGGACACCGGGATCATGGAGCGGATGGCGCTGGCCCCAATCGTCACGCCGATCGCAGATCCATTCTGGGACGCTCCCTCGACTTCGTTCGTATGGTATCGGTACTCGAGTCCGAAGCGCTCGGATCTGATTTGGTCGTCGATGGGACCTGGTGGCTGGGGCGGAAGCTACATGGGATCGCCGATGTACCTGATGGGCAATTCGTTCTTCGGCAATTTGGATTTACAATCGTTGTTCGGATTCACGGGTAAGCTGACCGACTGGGATTTCAAGTTTCTGGGCGTCCGGCAGATGCTGGCGTGCGTTCACGCGAAGAATCTGCCGGCGAAGGCTTGCAAGGCGGACGGCGGCCGGACGATTTGTCCCGAGAATTGGGAACTGCGGCGTGTGTACATAGTCGAAGCCGACGCACGCGGACAGGGATTTCTCGGCGATCGTCCCGCGATCACCAAGCGGATTCTGTATATAGATTCCGAGGGCTGGTTCATCACCGCGTCGGACCTCTTCGATCGCGGCGGAAAGCTCTGGAAGACGATCGCGATCTTCAACACGGTTCGGGATCGCGAATACCCGGACTCGAAAGCCGCCGTGTACACTTTCTATCGGCTGTTCCAGACCGCGCTCGTCGATGAAGACCTTCAGAGCGGCTACTCGACGATCTTCTACACCCCCGATCCCGAGCAGCCGCCGCACGACACCTGGTTTATCAATCAGGGCGTCATATCGCAGCGCTGGATCATCCCGCAGCGGTTCACGGACTTCAGGCAGTACTTTTACTGAGCGACGATGGGCAGGGTCCGCGCCATCGAGACTTGTTTTTGGCTTGGCCCGCGGGTCGTCAAGTGATAACAAGGAATTAGCGCTCGCCAGCCGAAGTCGCGCGGCTGTTCCTGTCGTGCATCGCGCTATCCCGCGGGCTACAACGCCCTCGCGCGCGGAGGTGTTCCATGAACCGCTCGCTACCGATCGCCACGTTACTCGTCCTAGTGATCGCCGCTTATCCGTCGCCGTCAGCCGCGCAGGTCAAGCCCGGCGACGTGATTACCAAGGCGAACGCCGCCAAAGTCGCCAAGCTGGTCAGTCCCGGCAATTACATACTGGTGCGCCAGGGTATGCGGATGGATATCGTCGCGACCAAAAGCTATCCGTGGCCGCCGCCATACAAGCAGGCGACGGAACAGTATTCGCCGCAAGTGAAGCTTGATGCGCGCGGCAACTTGCGGGGCTATAACGCGGGGCTGCCGTTTCCAATCCTCGACCCCAACGATCCGCAAATCGCGCGCAAGATAATGTGGAACTTCCAGTATGGCCCGGCCTTCACCGACGATCTCGACGCGCAGAACGATTCGATTGTCTCCTACGCGCCGGGCCATCCGGGCAATCCCTTCGAGGATTATCCGGTGGGTCATCTCGCGGTCTATCGCAATCTCGGTCGGACCGAAGTCAGTCCGACGCCGAATGACCGCGACTACTGGAGCGGAATCATGCAGCGCACGGCGCTCGGTCCGATCATAATTCCGATCGAACCGCCTTTCTGGCAGGCCCCGTGGACCTCATTCGTATGGTACCGCTACGCGAGCCCGAAACGAGGCGACCTGGTATGGAATGGCGACTCGCCGTGGACCGCGACCTCGACCGCCGGGTCGCTTGGAGTCGGGATGGCCTCGAGCGCCTACGTCCTCGAGAATTCGTTTCTGGGCAATCTGGATTTGGATTCGCTATTTGGGTTTGCGGGTAATTTGGCCGACTGGGATTTCAAGTTCCTTGGGATTCGGAACATGCTCGCGAGCGTTCACGCAAAGTCGCTGCCCGCCAAGGCGTGCGCGGCCGACGGCGACCGCACGATCTGCCCGGAAGACTGGGAGCTGCGGCGCGTGTACGTAGTCGAAGCGGACGCGAAGCGGCAGGGCTTTCTTGGCGATCGTCCGCCGATCGCGAAGCGGATTTTGTATATCGACTCGGAAGGATGGTTTATCACCGCGTCGGACCAATACGACCATGGCGGCCAGCTCTGGAAGACGATCGCGATTTTCAACACGGTGCGCGATCGCGAGTTTCCCGATTCGAGGGTTTCGATCTTTCCCTACTTCAGGTTGTTTCAGACCGCGCTGGTCGATGAAGACGTGCAGAGCGGCTATTCGACAATCTTCTACACGCCCAATCCCGAGCGGCCCGGGCGCGACACCTGGTTTATCAATCAGGGCGTGATATCGCCGCACTGGATCGTTCCGCAGCGCTTCACGACCTACCGGCAGTATTTCTACTGAGCCGGCGCCGGGCGCTTATCCAACAAGGTTGACGTTGCCCAGAAACTCGCGCGCGCGATCGAGATGCCGTTTGAGATGCGTGCGGACGATGCGCGCGGTCGCGTCGTCGAGGCGGCCGAGCGCGAGCGCGGCGGCGAATTCCGAGATCGCGGCTTCCATCGCGCGATGGTCCGGCGGACTCGCCTTGGCGGCCTTTGCGCCGCGTGCGGCCGCTTTTTTCAGGTCGCCTAGTCCGCGCCCGAGATGCTTTGGGGCAAGCCGGTTGAGCGCCGCGATAGCAGCGCTCAGATCCTTGCTTTCGGCGGCAAGGTACTTCGCTTCCTGGTCGTAGGCTGCGGCCGCCCGCGCCAGCATCATCGCGACGTGCATCGCCTGCCCCTGCGCGTACGGCGACGTCAGCTCGGGAATCAGAATCCCGGTAACGGTGCCCTGCAGGCCCGTCAGCAGTTCTTTGATGGTCGGTCGAAGCATCGCTCCACCTATGCCAGCTTGAGTTGCGCCGCCAGGTCGTCACACAACGGCGCGAGCAGTTGTTCAAGAAACGGCATCTGCGCGTCCGCGGTCCGCCCTTCGGTGAAGTCGCACACGCCGGTCAGGCAGATGACCGCCATTTTGGCGTTGCCCAGCACCTGGTAGAACCGCAACCGCTCGCGATCGATCGCGTGCCCGCTGATTTCCTCGTACAGGCGATAGAACGCCTCGCGTTCCATAAGCCCGGCGGCGATCTCGCCGCGCCCCCAGAACATCATCGAGGCCCACCCGAGATCCTCCATCGGATCGCCCAGATGCGTCATCTCCCAATCCAGCATCGCGACCATTCCGCTGTCATCGTAGAGATAATTTCCCGAGCGGAAGTCGCCATGGACGACGACCACGCGATCGGTGACAACCGGATTTGCGGCCAGCCACGCGAACGCCGCGTCCAGGATCGGGTAATGCTCGCCCATCCGGTCGCGATCGTAAATTTCCTTCCAGTGCCCGGTCTGGGCGCGCGCGGATTCGGCGTAATCTTTCGGCGCGCCCAGAAGTTCGAGTCCGAGCGCGCGATAGTCGAGTGACTGTAGCCGCGCCAGCTCCTCGAGCAACTGGCGCGCGATCTTCTCGCGCAGTGCCGCGGGTTCAGTCTCCGGGAACGGGCCGCCCGAGGTGCGCCCGCCGGCGCGATGCATGATAAAGAACGGGCGATCCATCACCGCCGGGTCGAGTTCCAGATGCAGTGGCTCGGGCACGCGGAGTCCGGCGCGATACATCGCTTCGAGCACTCGGAATTCGCGCTCGCGATCCGTCTTGAGCAGGCCCCCGGTGGGGTCGCGCCGCCCGATCAGCGCTCGGGTGCGGGTCTCGGCGCCTTCATCCCATTCGAGATCGAACGCGTAGGTCTCGCGCGAGGATCCGCCGGAAATGCGCTTGAGCCCGATCACGCGCAGGTTCTCCGCGCGCGGCATCGCGCGCCTCAGATATTCGGTAAGTCTTGAATGATCCATGTTTGCTTGTCGATTGCCACCAATTTCACGGTGTGGCCGGATTTGCGGGAGGCAAGGTCAACGTGTTGGGCGCGGCCGCCGGAGCCGCGGCGGCGCCATTCATCTGATCCACCGAGGCCTGGAGCTGATCGGCCGCGGCGCTCTTGCCGTGGGCGCGAAGCTGGCGGCACACCGCGGCAGAGTCGCGGCGGAAGTCATCGAGCTGCGCGGCCGAGGATGGAGAGTTGCCCGCAACCGCGGCGGCCGCCGCGAGCGTTTGCTGCGTGAGTTGCTGCAACTGCTGCGCGAGCGGATTGGGCGGCGCTCCGGGCACGGGCGAAGCAGTGGGTCCGCCCATTTTGCCGAAGAATTCCGCGTAGCGCTTTACGATCGTCGGCGGTCCCAGGCTGGTCGCGAAGAGCTGCGCCTGGCTCGGATTCGATGCGCCGTAAAGCGTCGCGCCGTCGGGCGCGTACAGGCTCGAAGGGTCGCGGTTTTCGAGCTCGAGCGAAGGTCCGATGCCGGTGCCTGACAGGATCATGATCGAATCGACCCGCACGGTTTTGGCATAGCCGGGGTTGATCGTAATTTGTGCCTGCGAGTCGCCTGAAGCAAGCGGCGCTACTGCGGTTACGCTGCCAATCGTGGTGGCGCCATGCACTACAGGGTCGCCGGGCCCGAGTCCGTCGGGCGCGTCGAGCACGGTTGAAAAATGCGTCGCCGGGCCCGCGCACGCCGAGAGCGCGAACGCCAGGTTCAGCACAGCCGCGATTGTGACCGCGCGCGCCGTCATTGCCGCAAGCCGCAGCATCGCAGCAGGGTGTTGATAAATGGCAGTTCCCGCGCAGCGGGAACACTCCCCTGTGTTACACCCTGCCAAAGAACTGGCTGCCTTCCTTCATCTTCTCCCCCCGCGGGGGAGAAAGAGAGAGGGAGCAGGATGTTGAAAATGCATTTTTCAACATCCTGCTAAGCGAACGCGGGCATCACCTCGCGCGCGAACAGCTCGATCGACTGGGGCTGATTGAAGTCCGCGAACATGATCGTGAAGGTCGTGATCCCCATCGCGATACGCTTGCGCAGCGCTTCGACGACCGCCTTGGGCGTTCCCTTGATCGCGGTCGGGGCGAACGGCAGCGCCTGCGCCATCTTCCATTTCTGCTCGACCTCGGCGTCGGTGGCGCCCAGCGCGACCAGCAGTTGCTCGGAGATATCGATCTGTCCCAGGTCGCGCCCGACGTCCTTGCAGTGCTGGGTCAGCACGCCGAGCTTGTGCTCGAAGCTTTTGTAACCGGCGGGACAATTCCAGCGGTCGGCGTATTTCGCGACCAGCTTGAGCATCACCTTTTCGCCGCTGCCGCCGATCGTGATCGGCGGATGCGGCTTCTGCACGGGCTTGGGGCTGTTGATCGCGTCTTCGATCGTATAATGCCGGCCCTTAAACGTTGCGCGCTTCTCGGTGAACATCAGTTTCAGGATTTGCACGCCTTCCTCGAACTGCCGAAGCCGCGTGCCCATCGAGGGAAACTCGTACCCATAGGCCTTGTATTCCTCGTTCATCCAGCCCGCGCCGACGCCGACTTCGAGCCTGCCGTTCGAGATCTGATCGATGGTGGTCAGAGATTTCGCGAGCAGCGCCGGATTGCGGTACGAGTTGCACATGACCAGGGTGCCGATGCGGATTTTTTCGGTGCGCGCCGCGATCCCGGCCATCGCGGTCAGGCATTCGACATGATCGAGATCCGGCATCCCGCGCGTCCACATGTGATCGACCAGCCAGATCGAATGATAGCCAAACTTCTCGCACAGCAGCGCGCGCTCGGTGAGCGCCTTGAAGTTCATTCCTGCCTGCGGAGAGAACAGCGCGAATTGTGCTTTCTTGCTCATCGTGAAAACTCCCACCGGTTGATTGCGAGGAATCGGGTCACCGCAATGGTTTCGCACGGCTGACCGCGAGGGGTCAACCGGCGATGCGCCGCGGCACTCCGGATGCTATAAAAGCGCGGCAAGCCGGAGGCTATGCGATGGCGCCGAGAAAACCCGCAGCTCGAAGATCCGCGATCGCCGCGCGATTCGCCGTGACGATTGCACTGGTGCTCGCCGCTGGATTTGCCGCGCGCGCCGCATCCGCCGCCGCGCCCAGCAGGCAAGCGCAGTTCCAGCCCGCCAGCGGCCCGCGCGCAATCACGGGTGCGCCGGGAGTTTATGAATGGCGCTACCTGGCCAAGCCGGGTCCGACTTTCTACGACAAAATCGCGCTGCATCGGATCGCACTCGGGCCGCGCATCGAGCCTCATCGCGCGATCACCGTGCTCTATCTGCCCGGCACCAACATGAACGGCGAGGTCGCGCTCGAGGATCCGCGCTACTCGTTTCCGGTCTATCTCGCCGCGCACGGAGTGGACGTGTGGACGCTGGACTATCGCACGCACTTCATCCCGCCCGCGGTGCCCGCCAGGGTTATCGCGCCGGTGGTAAAGCACTGGACCAACGAGCTGTTCGCCGCCGACATCGAAGCGGCGGCCGACTTTATTCTGAATCAGACCAAGTCCACCAAGCTGTTCGTCGCGGGTTTCAGCCGCGGGGTCGAGTTCGCCTACCTGCTCGCCGCGAACCATCCGGGGCAGGTCCGCGGCATTGTCGCGCTCGACGGTTTCCTGCCGCGCCATCCGACGGCCCCGCGGCCGCCGGACAGGATCGTTGACGATATCGGCGGCAAGCATCTCACCTATGAGAAGCGGCGGATGCTGATGCAGTTCGTGATCGACGACCCGAGCGGTCCGGCGCCGATTGCGAAATACAAGACCGCGCGCGAGAACCTGGAGCACGTCGTCTATGACGCGAAAGAATTTGGCGGCAAAGGCGGACTTGCCAACCCGATCGACGGCCATTCCGACCCGGTGGTGCTTGCGCGCCTGCTCATCACTTACGATCGCTACTGGCCCGCCGTGCAGGACTTCGAAAATCCGTTTGCGCCGCCGCTGCTGCATGCGCTCGAGGCCTCGAAGATTCCGGTGCTCGCGTTTTCGAGCACCAATATCGCAACCGACTGGCCCGCGTGGGTTTACGAATCGGCGCTCGCGACCGGATCGAAAGATGTGACCTTCACCAAATTTCCGGGATGGGGCCATCTGGATGTCCTGTGCGGAACCGCCGCCGAAGCCGAGGTGTTCGCCCCGACGCTCGCGTGGCTCAAGCGGCATGCGACGTAGGCGGATACGCTGGGGGCTCTGTCCGCGGCTGATGCGCGCTCGGCGCCGCGCGCATCAGCAGCACCGCGGCGAGCGACCAGATCCCGAACGCAACTCCGGCAACCGCCCACACCGAGGCGCGGCGCCCGCGCCGCCCGGCGATGATCGCGGTCAGCGGAGCGAGCGCCAGATCGACCACAATCGAGGTCGCCAGAATCGTCGCCGGCGGGAGCCGATAGCGCATCAGGGCGAATCCCGACGTGACGCTTAAGATCGTTGCAAGGGTCTGCATGGTTTTGCGCTGTCGCCTGCCATCTATATATAGTCGAACATTATGGCACGACAGGACCTTGAGAGCGTGATCGCAAAGCTCCGGCAAATGGGCGAAGAGGGGCTTTCGAGCATCGTCAGCGAGGCGATGTCCAACTCGAAGCTGCGTTCGGGCATCGGCCGCGCCGGCGAGCGGCTGATGGCGAACAAATCGTCATTCGATCGCAACGTCGAATCGGTGCTGGATTTTGTCAATCTTCCGTCCAAGAAAGACGTGCGCGATTTGAAGCAGCGCCTGGACCATCTTAGCTCGCAGCTCCTGAATTTGAGCATCAAGCTCGACCGCGTGCTGGCCGTCAAAGAATCCGCGCCGGCGAAGCCCGTGCGCAAATCCCCCAAACGCTAGCCGGTACGGCGCGGGCGCGGCGCCTGCGATGCCCGGAGTTGCCGCTGCGCGCGCGGTCGCGGCGCGATGGCTTCGTTTGATCAAATGATCAGCGCGTCGCGCGGGATTTGGTGCGCAAACTCGACGGATTTTCGCGTTGAGGAGGAGTCCGATCGGTCCTTTTTGAGCGCGGATTGACCGCGCCTTCGACCTATCATGCTTTCGCAATAGCCAACCGCGCTGAGCGGATCGAGCCGGCGCCCGGGTCCGCGCGGGCTGATCGTCGTTGCCGCCATCGCGCAATCAAGCGAAAGTCCGCAGAGCCCCGCCTCGACTTTCCAGCCATCGTTGCCGAGGTTTTGCGTCTTTGGCGTCATGCCGTCCATTCTACACAACGCGGCAAAGCGCATAAGGCTGAACAGTTCAGCCCTGAACAAATCTGGCAAAAAACCTAACGGGTGTTAGAGAGGCCGCCCAGCGCGTTCACCTGCCGCCTTTGTGGCCTTGCAGGGCGCGGCGCGCTTGGTATTTTCCCTCTCCCGCCGGGAGAGGGAAGCGTGGCGCGATGCTTGCGGTTTTTTCGCAAGCATCGTGACGCGCAGGGTGAGGGTGCTTACTTCGCAACCTTCGCGCCGAGCACTGAGGAGTAAGCACCCTTGTATGTTGGGTCCAGCGCCGCACAATGGGAAAGGGCGCGGCAGGCCGAAGCACCCTGGGTCGCGAGAGGCCGTGGATGAGCGGGGGTCGCCGCGCCCTCAAAGAGCGGTAAGAGCCCGAACAGTCGCCGGGGCGAGAAGGAATCAGACGGGCGGAAGTTGGAGAGTGCCGGCGGCGGCTTTTTACGCGCTATGGATGCTGGCGGCGATTTGCGCGAGATCGGGTAGCGTGCGCGGTTCGTGTTCGAGTTCCGGCGCGAGCATGAGCGCGGCGCCGGCGGGCATCGCGGAGCGCAGGGTATCGAACGAGATCGACTCGCGGGCCTTGAGCGCGGCGTGGTCCTCGAGATTTCGCCGGAGCTTGCGCTTGAGCGCGGCGGAAATTCTCGCGCGTTCGATTTCCGCCGGGTCCGGCAACTCCGGCATCGCGCGATTGACGATCACCGCGCGCACGTGGAGCGCCGCGCGTTCCAGCGCCGCGATAAACTCGCGCGCCTGCGCGATCCGCCCGGCCTCCGCCGTGGTCACCACGATCACCCCCGTGGCGCCGTCGCGCAGCATCGCGCTGGCGCGCGTGGCGCGCTCGGCGAAACCTTCGTACATCCCATCGAAGCCCCCCACGAAGGCCTGCACGTCGGCAAGCAGCTTGAGTCCGGTCACGCGGTCGAAAGCCCCGAGAATCGCCCGCGCGGCGATATCGACCATACTCACCCGGCGAGGTCCGCGCCGCGCACCGAGCAGACTCACCGCGCGTGAGCCGAGCAGCTCGACCAGCCGTCTGGGCGCATCGAGAAAATCCAGCGCCTCGGCGGCCGGCGGCGTATCGAGCACCACCAGACCGGTCGCAGGATCGGCGGCCAGTTCGAGCAGCTTCTCCATCGCCATGTAATCCGCGACACCCGCCAGCGCGCTGGCCAGATTGCGGTAGATACGGCCGGCCAAAATCGCATCGGCAGCCGCGGCGCTCGCCGCGTGGCGGCGCACGATCGCGTCGAAGGTCGCTTTGGGATCGAGCCGCAGCGCGCGCAGGCGCCCGTGGCGCGTGGCGTCCGAGGCGCGCAGCACGGAATCCAGATTGACCTCGTGCGGCTCGGCGGCGACACCCTCGAGCCCGAGCGCGTCGAGCAGCCGGGGCGCAGGATCGACGGTCATCACGTCCACCGCGCGGCCGGAGGCGGCGGCGCCGATTGCGAGCGCCGCGCTGATCGTGGTCTTGCCGACTCCGCCCGGTCCCAGGCAGATCGCAAGCCGGTAGCCGCTGAGTTCGAGGCGAGTCATCGCGCCGGTAGCTCCGCGGCCAGTACGCCGCCGAGCGCCGTTATCTCCGCGCGGCCCATCGCGGGCCGGTACAGCGCCGCCAGCTCGATCATCGGCACGCCAGCGCGGGCGAATTCCCTGCGCGCGCGATGCGCGGCGGACCGCTCGAGCTCACGGCGCACGGCCAGATGGTGATGCGCGCGCAGCGGCGCGATCGCGTCCAGGTCGGCCCTGGTAAAGAGCGGCGCCGGCATGCGATTCATGATCGCCGCGACCGTCGCCACGCCCAGATGCTCGCGTAGCGCGGCGGCGAGTTCGAGCGCCTCGCGGATGGCGAGTTCCTCGGGCGTGACGGTCAGAATCACGCCGAAGCGGGCGGGGTCGCGAACAAAGCTCTCGACGCTGTGTGCGATTCGATTGAGCGAACCGGCAGGCGCGATTCCTTTCACTGCGCTCGCGACCGCAAGCAATTCGAGCGCGCTGCCCGACGCCGGCGCATCGACCACGACTTGCCGGTCTTCCAACGCGGCGTCGCCCGCCATGATGCGCAGCCGTTCGAGCAGCAGAAACGCTTCGAGTCCCGGCAATGCGGCGGTGACGTAGCCGAAGGTCCTGCTCCCCAGCATCCGCCGCGAGATCGCCGCGACCGGCACAATCCGGCGCATGAACGCCTCGAGTTCGGCGCGCGCGGTGAGCGCGACGACTTCGAGCACCGGGCTGATGCGCGCGCCCGCGCCGCCCGCCAGCGGCGCGCCCAGCAGCATCGCGGCCGCGCTCATGCGCGGGTCGAGGTCGGCCAGCACGGTGGGGCGCTTATGGGAAAGCGCATCGGCCAGCGCGGCTGCGACCGTGCTCTTGCCGGTGCCACCCTTTCCGGTTACGAACAGAAGCCGCGCAAGCGCCATCGGCTAGAATCTATGGGCGCGGCGCCGTGCAGTAAACCGCCGCAGCATCCGCATTCGGGATATAACCGATGGACGAATCCACGCCCAAGCTTCAGAGCCTCCTGATCGCGATTGCGCCCGCGCAGATCGCACTGTTCAAATCGATCGTCGAATCCTACGACAACCTGGCGACGCTGCGCACCGAGGATCCGGTGCGGCATCATCTGCGGATATATTTCGCCGAGGATCAGGCCGCCGACGTCGATCACCTGCTCGAGTCGCTCGCGGGGCAATTCTCGATTCGCGTGGTCGGCTGAACGCGCCCGGTTGGTTCCTTCTCCCATCGGGAGAAGGACAAGCTCTTCTCCGCCCGGGGAGGGAGTGCATCCGCTTACGATTTTATTTCGACTGCGTAGTCTTGGCCCTCCCATTGGGCGGTGTCGAGCCAGTTGAAGGTGAAGCGGATCGGAGCGCGGTCGGCGCTGCCGACATCGATATCGACGAAGTGAATTCCGAACGTGGTCGAGGTCGCGCGCGTGTCGGTCGCGTGGCGCCATTCGTCCTTGGTCCAATGCAGGATAAATGGGCGCGGCAATTGAAAGCGCAGCCGCACGGGAGCCTTAACCGCCAGGATTCGGCGCCGGTTATATTTCCAGACTTCCATCGCACGCCGCGGACGCCCGGCAAGGTAGCGTTGCGCGACCTCGGGAATCAGGTCGAAGACCTGCCCGTCCCACATCGAGCGCAACAGCTTGATATATTCCGCGTGCGCCCACATCAGCGGCATCGCACTGCCGGTCTGCTTGCCGGCAAACAGCAGCGCCGCGGGAATATCGGGCTGGTCCCAGACCTGTTCTGGGAGCAGCCGGGTCTCGTTGGCGAACGCTTCCATCGCGCGCAAATACGGCCGCGCGTCGCGTCCGGCGGCCAGCTCATAATGCCCCCGCTCGCCGGTCAACAGCGGCCACGGCCGTCCGCGCCCGAAGTGCAGGAAAGGACCGCCGTCGTCCTGCTGCCCGTATCCGTCGTGAGTGTAGCGCCGCCAGCACGGGCCCTGCGGCAAGTTGACTTTGAGGACGGCGTCGATGACGCGCAGGGAATCTTCCATCAGGGGGTCGCCGGCGCGGCGGATGCCGTAGCGGACCAGTTCGAGAAATCCGCCATCGACGATCTCGGCGCCGGGAAAATCCGACGGCATCCCGGGCGGCTGGTTTTGGATATGCACCGGCAAGTGATCCGGATCCTCGTTGGGGTAGGGGCTTTCCGCGTTGGCGCTGGTGATGCGCACATAATGGCGGCGGATTCCGGGCACCAGGAAGCCCTGATTGGTGACGGTCCAGGCCTCGATGTGCGATTCCAGAAAGTCGGCGTATTCGTCGAGGAATTGCGCCATCGTCTGATCGCCGCGCTCGCGCGCGAAGCACGCCGCGCAGACCAGCGCCGCGATATTGCTGGCCAGGGTCGAGGGCGAAAAGCCGCTGTTCTCTTCCCAGCGTTCCTGCTGAGTCGCCGGGCCATGGCGCAAAAGATAGTGTGCGCCCGCGCAGACCATCGGATACGGATCGAACGAGCCGAGCGCGTGCGCCTTGTGCAGCCGCCACGCCAGCATGATCGGGAAGGCGACTTCGTCGAGCTGGATTCCCTGCCAGTAGGGAGTTCCGTCGATCCAGAAATTCTGCGAAAACCCGCCGTCTTCATGCTGGGTGCAGGCCAGGTAGATCAGCGCGCGCATCGGGGTGGCGAAATCTCCGGAGGCCAGCAGGCCGGTCGCGCTGTTGACCATGTCGCGGGTCCAGACCAGATGGTAGCCGCCCAGGTCTTCGTCGCCCTTGGCCTCGCCCCACGGGATGCTTAGCGAGGCGATGATCGCGCCGGGGAAAGTCTTGTCTTCGTGCGCGAGCAACAGCTCGCGGCTGCGCCGGTATAGCTCGCCGCCGTCACCCGAGGTTGCGCCGAGCGGCAGGAAGTGGCGGCACGCGCGCTCCCATTGCTCGATAAAGCGCTCGCGATGCTCCTCGAACGGCGTGCCGAGCGATTGGAACAGGGCGGTCACGGCGCGATGGATACCGTGGCCGAAGGCGAGCCCGAGCGTGAAGCTGTGCGACGCGCTCAAGTCGATCTCGCCGGTCAGCGCAATGTTGCCATCGGGCGCGGAGGCGAACCGGTAGTCGAGCTTGAAATTCCTGGATAGGTCCTGCCATCCGTCTGTCGCTCCAACATATCCGCACGAGCGCCGCACGAACGGCGCCGTCGCCGCAAGCGCGAGCCACGTGTCGCCTTTGTGCGCGGTCAGGAACTCACGGCCGACGATACTGGTCAGGTTGCCGCTATTACCCCATCCGCCGACGCACAGATGCGGCGACAGCAGCACGTAAAGATGCAGCTTGGCAAGAAAGTCCGGATCGCCCTCGAGCCGCACTTGGATCAACACCGCTGGCTGATGCGGATCGGCGATCACTTCCTTGACGATCTGATAGCGCCCGTCGGGGTCGCTGTTGACGACCCGCACCCCGAGCCCGTGCTCGGCCAGGTACTCGGTTTTGGTGACCAGATCGCGGCGCTCTTCGTGGAAGAAGGTGCTGCCGTCAGTGACCAGGAACTGCAGATCGCGAATCTGCGGCTGATCGATGGTCGGGTAGTAGATTTCGTTGAGCACGCCCTTGGAGAGCGTGAACCACACCCTGCTTACCGACGAATACGCGGTGCCGACGATGTCCTTGGCGCTGCGGGTCCATCGCGGTTCGATTCCCGGAGCGCCCGTGGCGCGTGGATAGTCGAGCAGTATTGCCATCCTGATTTCCTTTCATGCCGGCGGGCGTGTGCCTGATGCGTGGTTAACCTGGGTTGGCCGCGCCGCCGGGAGGCGATGCGGCGGCGGCCGCATCTGGAGCGCGGAATACATATGCGACTCCGATACTTAACCCGTAAAGGCCGAGCAGCGGAATGGCCAGCAGGAATTGCGATACCATGTCGGGCGGCGTCAGGATCGCGGAGACGATAAAGATCACCAGAATCGCGTAGCGGAAATGGTGGATCATCAGGTGATGGTCGATAATCCCGAGCCGGGTGAGAAAGAACGCGAAGATCGGCATCTCGAAGGTGATTCCGAACGCCAGCAGCAGCTTGGAGGAAAACGCCAGGTACTCGCTGATGCGGATGGTCGGGGTGATTCCGATACTTGCGTACTCGCTCAAAAAAAACGCGTAGCCAATCCGGAACACCACCGCCCAGCAAAAGTATCCGCCCAGAACAAAGAACAGCGTCGCCGACGCGATGAACGGCAGCGCCATCCGGCGCTCGCTTTCGTACAGCCCCGGCGCGATGAATTTCCAGATTTGATAAAAAACCGCCGGACTCGCGATGAACAGCCCCGCGATCAGCGCGACTTTAATCTTGGTGAAAAACGCTTCGCCGACTCCCGTCCCGATCAGCAGCAGCTTGCCGTGCGAGACCACCCGAATCGGCCAGGTCAACGCCGCGAACAACGGGTCCGCGATCGCGTAGGCGACCAGAAACCCGGCCAGCAGCGCGACCGCCGACCATACCAGCCGCACCCGCAGCTCCTGCAAGTGCTCGATTAGCGACATCCGCCCGAGTCCCGGCGCCTCGGCGCCTGACGAGCTGGGGCCTGATTCGGCCACCTCCACGGGCGGAGAAATGGCCGCGGGCGCGCTCGCGGCGGGCGGCGGGGATTGCGGTCTGGTGAGGTCCTGGGTTCCCACGGTCGCGCGTGCTCAGGAGGGCTGATGCTCCGGCGGCTCGGTTTTGCCCGCGGCAGCCTCGACCGCCGGCGCCGCGGCGGCGCTTGGCGCCGGGCCGACGGGCTGCGCAGCCGCGGGCCGCGTGGCGCGCGCGGGATCTTCCAGCGGTGGCGTCTCGGCGTCCGCGCGCGCCGGGTCGTCCTCGAGCACGTCGGTCAGCTCGCGCATGACGGTGTTGCTCGCGGCGCGCAGCTCGCGCAATACCTTGCCCACGGTGCGGAGAACCTCGGGCAGGCGCTCGGGGCCGAGCACGATCAGCGCGACCGCTAGCACGATCACTATTTCAAACAGGTCCAATCGCGGGATGGCGGCGCGCCGCGCCGGCGCTATATTGTTTCGGCACAGTGGAATACATATCGCTCGACTGATCATTCTTAGCACAGATGATGGAGTCAACGATGCTCAAGACCGCGCTCGTGACCGACCGCTCATATCTGAAACATTTCGCCGGCCGGTCGCATCCCGAGCGGCCCGAGCGGGTGGCCGCGATGATCGCGATGGCGCAAGGGCTCACCCGCCCCAAGCTTCAGTTTCGCGCGCCGCGCCCGGCCACCGTCGAGGAAGTGGCGCTCTGCCACGACCCGCGATATATAGCCGCGGTCGAGCGCAGCGCGCACGTCGCGCGCTTCGATTTCGATCCCGACACGCATAGCTGCCCCGATTCGTATCGGACCGCGATGCTCGCGGTGGGCGGGGTCCTGACCGCGGCCGAGGCGGTGCTCGACGGCGCGGCCGACAACGCATTCGCGATCGTCCGGCCGCCGGGGCATCACGCGCTCCCGGCGCGCGCGATGGGGTTTTGCTTTTTCAACAACGTGGCGATCGCGGCGCAGTGGCTGCTCACCACGCGCGGGCTTAAGCGCGTGATGATAATCGATTGGGATCTGCATCACGGCAACGGCACCCAGGAAATATTCTACGAGTCGGCCGCGGTCCTGTATGTATCGACGCATCAATATCCGCAGTACCCCGGCACCGGCTCGCTCGAGGAGATGGGCGCGGGCGCGGGGGCGGGTTTCACGGTGAACGCGCCGATGCCGGCGGAGTTTGGCGACGACGAGTATCTGCACTTCTTTGACGAGTTTATTTTGCCGATCGGGCGCAAGTTCAATCCCGAGTTCATAATCGTGTCCGCCGGCTTCGATTGCCATTTCCGCGATCCGTTGGGCGATATGCGCGTCACCGAAAGCGGGTTCGCCGCAATGACGCGCCGGGTCAAGGAGCTGGCGGCCGAGTGCTGCGGCGGCAAGATGATCGCCGCGCTCGAGGGCGGCTACGACCTCGAGGCGATTGTGAACTCCGGGCGCGCGGTGATCGAGGAACTCGGGTGCGAGCCCGGCGAACCGATCGCGCGGGCGCGCGGCGGCGAGCGCGTGATGCCGATAATCGAGCGCGCCGCCCGCGGCGTCGGCGGATTCTGGAATCTCGGCTAAAAGCCGCGATGGGCAGGGGGCGGTGATGGCGGCGGGGGATCGGGCAAAGCATAACCGGGGTCCGCGGCTGCTCGCGATCGGCGCGGCGGCCGGACCGCACGAAACGCCAATCGTCGCGCGCAAGACGGCGATCGGCAGCGCCAGCGACAACCAGATCGTGATCGCGGACAAGAGCGTCTCCCGCCATCACGCGCTCATCCGCCGCCGGATGCGCGGCTACGATCTGATCGATTTGGAATCCACCAACGGCACCTACGTTAACGCCAAGCGCGTCACCAATGCGGTCGCACTCAAGCGCGGCGACGAGTTGCGCTTCGGCCAGGTGCGATTCGCATTCCTGGGCGCCCCGCGCATCGCGGGCGCGCGCGGTCCCGGACTTAAGATCGCGATCCCGCTGATGATCCTGCTGTTCGTCGCCGCGTTTTCTCTCACCCAGCGATGGCTCTTGCGCGACGTTCGCGGCACGATCGAAGATTCCGCGTCGCCTGCACCGACCAGGGCGCGAGCCGCGCTTTCGCCGACGGCGGTCTCGACCGCGGGCGCGGCGGCCGCGGCGGCACCCTCGCGGGCCGCTTCCTCCGCGGCGCCAGTCCCAACTCCGTCGGGTCCGATGCCCGAATGGCTTAAGCGCCTGAACGAGTATCGCGCGACGGCCAAAGTCGCGCCGGTCGCCGATGATCCTGGCCTCAGCGCGGGCGACACCGCGCACGTGAATTACCTGATCGAGAATCTGGGGCCGATGCTGCGCAACGGCGGCAACCCCGGGATCAAGGCTCATCTCGAAGACGCCGCCGATCCCGGCTATACGGCGGCGGGCGCGCGCGCGGGAAAATCCAGCGATGTTGATTTTATCGCGTTCGAGGGAGCGAAGCTTAAAGACCCCGTCGGATGGGCGCTGATCGATTGGATGAGCGGCGCGTTCCATCGCCTGCCGCTCTTGAATCCGCGCCTCGAGCGCGTCGGCTTCAGCCAAATTTGCGACCGGGGATTGTGCGTCGCGGCGCTCGACGCGCAAAGCGGCGTCGCGCCGGGCGCGACTGGAGTTCCGTACCCCGACCCGATCGAATTTCCCGCCGGCGGCACGACGGTCGAGCTGCGCACCTTCACGACCGAATGGCCCGATCCTCTCACCTCGTGCGCGGGATACAGTGCGCCCACCGGAGTGCCGATCACGCTCGCGACGGGGCCGCTGATGTACGTGATGCTCGACGCGTATTCATTCGAGCGAGTCTCCGCCGACGGCGACCTAGAGAACCTCGACGCGTGCGGATTCGACTCGGCCAGCTACACGAATCCCGACCCGGTCACGCAGCAGACCGCGCGCCGAGTCTTGCTCGCCGCGGGCGCGGTAGTGGTCGTACCGCGCGCGCCGCTCAAAAAAGGCGCGACTTATAGCGTCTCGATGACCGCGAGCGGCAAGCATTACCAGTGGAGCTTCTCGATCGCGCGGTGAATCGCAATTCGTCTTTCCATCAGCGGAGGCGGACGGCCCGTCCGTCCGGCGGCTCGCGAGCCGCCCCTTCGGAGTCGCGGCGCTGGCGCGTGCCTTCGCAGGCACGTATCGCGAGGCGCCCGCTCCCGTGGGTGCCGCGCGTGCAATCCCGGCGGTTCGTTCGTCATTGGTAGCAGGGCGCGCGGCGCAGGTCGCAACACGTCACGTAAGAAACAGGGGTAGCGTTCCTCGCGTGGGAGGATGTCTCCCTCGCCTCTGCCGCAGGGCCTCTGCTCGCCCAGCCGGCCGACGAGCCGTCGGCCGCCACCGACACAAGGAAGCAATATGCCAGTGGGGGCGGACGGCTCGTCCGCCCATCCGCGCGAGCAATCTCGATTCCTTCAGGATGGTGCTCGCTCCTCAATATTGTTTCTCAGGAGGGCGGGCCGTGTGCCAGTGGCACCTGGCCCGCCGTCGATGGCGGGCGGGACGCCCGCCCTACCAATTTTGGGTCCGCATCAAGCGGCGCGATGGCGCGGGCGGACGGGCCGTCCGCATCCACTGAAGAATGTTTGCGCGGGATGGAGCGGAGCGACGCTCAAAAATCCAGCGCGATTACCGTCGCGGACGGATCGAGCAGGCGCTCGGGCACGTCGATTATCAGCTCTCCCACCGGGTCTTGATTGAACACCGCGTCCATCGCGGACACCCGGCGATGCAATTTTAGCTTCTCATCCGAGCCGAGCACGGCCGCTGATTTGATCTGCCTGACGCGCACTCCGCGCACCGAGACCGCCTCGTACGGGCGCATCACGCAATGCAGGTAAACCCGATTCCCGCGCCGTGTCGTCGGGCCATAGAATTGCCACGGCTCGAGGCCCGCGGTCGTCCCGGCGATACTCTCGCCGTTGCGTGCGGTCCATTGCGCGAAGGCCTCGAGCCGTTCGAGATGCTCGCCCGGCAGGGTGCCGTCGCCGGTCGGGCTGACGTTGAGCAGCAGGTTTCCGCCCTTGCCGGCGACTTCCTCGAGCGTATGGATCAGGTTACGCGGCGATTTGTAGTTGCGATCTCCGGGGTTGTATCCCCAGCTATTGTTCATCGTCATGCAGGTTTCCCACGCACGCGCGGGCGGTGCGGCGGGAACGGCCTGCTCGGGCGAGTCGTAGTCGCCGCATCCGGGCAGGCGATCGTTGATCACAATCGCGGGTTGCAGTTCGCGGATCATCTTTTCGAATTCGCGCGCCTTCCATTCCTCGGGCGTGCGCTCCCATCCGCCGTCGAACCACAGCAAATCGATCTTTCCGTAGTTGGTCAAAAGCTCGCGCATCTGCGCGAACATCACGCCGATGAATCGTTCCCAATTCTCCGGCGTGCCGCGGCGCCATGCGCCCCATTTGTAGGGCTTGTCGGATTCGGTGAACGCCGGATAGTCGGGGTGATGCCAATCGATGAGCGAAAAGTAGAAGCCGACGCGCAGCCCCTCGGCGCGGAATGCCTCGGCGTACTCGCGCACGATATCGCGCTTGAACGGCGTGTGCGCGACGCCGTAGTCCGAGGCCGCCGTATGGAACATCGCGAAGCCGTCGTGATGCTTGGTCGTCAGCACGCCGTAGGTCATGCCCGCGCGTTTGGCGAGCCGCGCGATCGCGCGCGCGTCGAATTTGACCGGGTTAAAGGACGCGGCGGCCGCGTGATATTCGTCCACCGCGACGACTTGCGCGTTGGGCAGCGAGTTGATGCCGCCGACCAGAGGCCACGACAGCTCCCATCCGTGCTGCGAGCACGGCGCCCAGTGGAGGAACATCCCGAAGCGTGCGGTATCGAACCATTTTTCCATTGCGAGGCGGATTGTGCCGCGCCCCGCGCGCGATGTCCATCCTGATGTGCCGGGCCTGAGGTGCCGGGCGCGCGATCGGCAATGGCGCGACGCTCCAAACGCCTGCGCCAGCAGGGCGTGTTTTGGACCTCCGGATAGGATCTGTACGCATCTTGAGCAGCTCCAGCGTGAGATGGGGTTTTAGGGACTTCCAACTCAACAAATTAAGTAGCAAAGACCGGCTCAGACACTGATTTCTCATCCCACTGGCTTGTTTTCCGGTGCAAAACACGCTTATATAGCCCGCCATGGCCCAATTGAAGGTTGTCCGGCCTTCGCGCCGCCTATTTTTCCAAATCCTGAATCGCTGTAAGCCCTCGCGCCGCATCGTGGCAGGTGCGCTTTCACTTACATTTGTGATGGTGCTGGCGGGATGCGAAAGCAGCAGCGAGGGATCATTTTTTTCATTCCGGACTCCGACCGCCACCGCGACGCCTACCTCGACTGCGACGCAGACCGCGACCGCCACCGCGACGTTTAGCCCGACCGCCACGGCGACCGCAACTATTACCGCGACATTCACCGCGACTGCAACTTCGAGTGCGTCGGCAACGGCGACGGCGAGCGGAAGTGCGACCGGCACACCCACGGCAACGATCACGAATACTCCGACCGCGACGCCTACGACGCTCGCGTGCGGCTCTGCATTCCGCCAGGTCAATCTCGTCAATGATTGCAACTATACCGTGTGGCTGGGATCGACCGGCGGCGCCGTGACCTGCGATCCCAAGAACTCCCGCGCCTGCGGAGGCAACAAAACGGCCTGCGTCAATTCGCAGACCGACGCCAATCTCCCTGCGGTTTACCAGTGTAGCTGCTCGGCGACGGTTTCCTGCCCGACGGGCGATGCCTGCGGGACCAACGGCTACTGCTTCGTCGCCCTGCCGAGTCCCAGCCCCGGGTACGAGTTGCAGCCGGCCAGCAGCGGCCAGAACACTTCTGTGCTGTGTTTGCCCGCGCCGACTCCGGCCGCGGGGCCAACGGTAACGGTGCAATGGAGCGGTAATATTTTCCCTCGCGCCGGATGCCCGGATGCGAAGTTTCAAAACAATTGCGCCAGCGGCGGGCAGAGCTGCCCGGTGTCCGAAGTCGGAAACAATAGCGCGACCTGCTGCAACAGCGTGTGCCAATGCACCTCGAGCAATAAGGGTTCATGCGTCGCCGCGGCATGCGCTCCGGGCTTTCCGGCCTGCGCCACGGGCGACTGTGACGCAAGCATTACCTGCCCCGCGGGAGTTGGCGGCCGTTCGCCTGCGACTGAGTTCGAGGCCACGATGCAGAGCGGTGCGCAGGACTATTACGACATAACTGCTATCAATGGCGTCAACGTTCCGATGCAGGTCGAGCCGATATCTGGGACCTACAGCGGCTCGCCCAACGTTTACCAGTGCGGCGCCCCCGGCGCTCCCTCGCCCTCGAGCGGGCTGCTCGGATGCAGTTGGCAGGCCGCGGTGCCGGCTGCCACGGCTACGCCGCCCTGGCCCATCAGCACCAGCATGCGGTACATCGATCCAACCTCCGCCACCAGCACGGCGTGTACCGTGGACAGCGACTGTGGCCCTGGCCAGATCTGCGGGATCACCTTTACCGCGGTCGGCGGCACAACCGGCAGCCTGGAACAGGTCTGCGGATACTCGGCCGGTTTCTGGTCTCCCGTCACCCTGTGCGCATACAACGGCGCTTTGGGGACGATCAGCGGCGCGTTTCAATGCTCGACGCCGCTATGCAATGCCCCACCGTCACCGCCGGACCCTAACTTCCCGACTGCGAAGATGCCTTCGGCGAGCTGCACGTCGGGCCAAGTCAATTTCCCGGTCATCCAATGCAGTTCGAACAGCGATTGCGCCACAGATACTCAAGCCGGCAGCATGGCGTGCGATCTGACCGGTGGAACGACGGGATACTGCGTGCCGATGGTGCCGGCCGCGGGTCTCACTCCGTGCCCGTCCAGCGCTTACCTCGATGCCACCAGCAACTTGTGCCTGGAAGGCTCGGGCAGCCCGGTCTCCTGCACCAATGACGCCGCTTGCTCAAGCGCATTCACGTGCGACCTGAGCGTGACCGGGCAGTCGGGTGGCGTTTGCGCGATCACCGGCCAGTGCGTCAGCAACCTGGATTGTCCGCAGATTGGCACTACCTATTCGTGCAGCAACGGCAACAACAGCCTCGTCAGCGGCCAGCCGACTCCTACCCCGCTGCCCACGCCCGGCGAGTGCGTGCCCAGCCTGTGGTCGGTGTATGGGGGCACTGCCTTCACACCCGCTTCGTTCTTTAACACTGGAACCACCAATGCTCAGCTCGCCACTGGCTGGACGGATTGGGCCGCGATCAACGGCGGTTCGCCGCTGCCCAATTCGATGCCGACGCCGACGTTGCCGGCAAACCCGAATTGGATCACCCATGCGTTGCCGTTTGAATCCGTGCTCAAGCAGCTCTGTCCTACTGCTTATGCCTATCAATACGACGACCCGTACAGCACGTTCACTTGCAGCAGCGCGAGCGCCACGAATCAGGTGGGCTACACGATCACTTTCTGTCCCGCGGGTTCGCCCAGCAATGCGACGTTCCCCACTTCCACCCCGACTCCGTAGGTCGGGGTGGGTGAGCATTGGTTGGGCGCGATGCCGGCGGCTCGGGTCGCGGCCGCCGATCCAACCGGCGTGAGCATGTCGTTGCCTTGGTACGGCGGGCCAGCGGCCCGCGATCGACGACCGGGCGGGACGCCGTCCCTACTGGCGCGCGTGGCGGCCAGGCGGCGAATCCCGCGGCGTACGCCGGTACGTGGACACCACCCGTCCGCTTGCGCGCGAGCGCGGGGTCGAATACTCAAGAGAAATTGCCTGGAACCATGACGATCGGAGAGATGACAGTGAAGCTATCACGGCTATCCTGCCTTGCCGCCTTCGCCGCGATTCTAATCGTCGCGTCGGCGTGCAACGGCTCAAACTCGGACGGACTACCATTGAGAAACACCGGACACTACGCAATCGTGAACACGGACCGCGGCACTTTCGTGATCGAACTGTATCCGAAGGTCGCGCCCAAAACGGTCGAAAACTTCGAAACCCTGGTCAAAAAGGGTTTCTACAACGGGCTGACTTTTCATCGGGTCGTGCCGGATTTCGTCGTCCAGGGCGGCGACCCTGACGGCACCGGAACGGGCGGCCCCGGCTACACCGTTCCCGCCGAGATCGACAAGAACGAGCATCATCTGCGCGGCAGCGTCGCCACCGCCCGCACCGGCGATCAGGTTAATCCCTCGCGCGCGTCGTCGGGCAGCCAGTTCTACATCTGCCTCAAGCCGCAGCCGGGACTCGATGGCGACTACACCATCTTCGGCGGCGTGGTTAAGGGGATGGACGTGGTCGATCAGATTCAGAAGGGCGACCATATGAAGACCATCACGCTTTCGAGCGAGCCGCCCAAGTAAGGACGCTAAAATCGCGATGGCGACGAACGCAAGCGGGCACCCTGGCGGGCCCTACTTCAGCGTCGATCTGCACCTGCACACCAATCGCGGCAGCTCGGACTCGAACCTCGCGCTCGCCGAACTGGTCGAGCGCGCGCGCAAGACCGGGATCGGCGCGGTGTGTATCACCGAGCACGACACGATGTGGGATCTGCGCGAGGCGCCCGCGCTCGGGCGCGACAGCGGGCTGCTGTTCCTGCGCGGGATGGAAGTCACCACCGACCTGGGCCATATCGGAGTGTTCGGACTCGACCACTATATCGGCGGAATCTACAAGCTGGCCGAGTTGCGCAGGGTTGCCGACCAAATGGGCGCGTTGCTGGTCGCGAATCATCCGTTCCGCTACAAGCTCGACCCGCGCTTTTCGTTTATCAATCCGGATCACGAGCCGATCGATGATGGGTATCCGGAGCGTGCGGCGAAGCTCAAGATCTTCGAGCTGGTTGACGCGATCGAGGTGCTCAACGGCGCCTGCTCGGAAGATGAAAATGTCTTCGCACTCAAGGTCGCGCGCCATCTCGGGATGCCCGAGGTCGCGGGTTCGGATTCGCATTCGATGGGTTCGGTCGGATGCGTGACGACGCTGCTCGACGCTCCAGTCAGTGACGAACGCGAGCTGATCGATTCGATCAAGGCGCGGCGCTGCCGCGCCGGGCGCGGATTGCTGCAAGGCGCGCTCGCGGAATTCGAACTGCCGGAGTGAGCCGGAAAAAGTCCCGCGCGCGGCACCTTTGGATGTTGACGCGATCATCGCAAGATGAGAGGGGGCGCGGCAGAAAGGGGCGTTCGCCGCATAGAGCCCGCTTCTGATTCCTTCTCCCGCCGGGAGAAGAGCCTGTCCTGAGCCTGCCGAAGGATGCCCGAAGGGCGGATGAGGGTTCTTACGCCTGGCCGTTCGACGCGAAGGTTGCGGAATAAGCGCCCTCACCCACGCGTCACGATGCTTGCGGAAAAAAAACGCAACCATCGCGCCGCGCCGCCCCCGTGCCAGTGGCACCTCCGGGGGGAGAGGGAATCAGACGAGCGCGCTCGGGCGGGCGGCGTCGTTGATCACCGCGGACTGAAAGAGCGCGATTGTTTGCGCTTTCGCGCGTGCGATACAATTCGACCGTCCAACGGCGACGATAACAATTTCAATGGCATCCAACCGAGATCGCTTCTCCCTGATCGAGGAAATCTCCTCGATCGGCGGCGAAGACCACGAAGACTTGCGCACGCCGCTGGACCGGATTGTTGCCGCGATCGCCGAAGGGATGCAGGCCGAGGTCTGCTCGCTCTACCTGTTCGATCCTCAGCGCGAGCGTCTGGTGCTGCGCGCCACCGTCGGGCTGGACCGTGACTCGGTCGGCAAGGTCTCGATGCGACCCACCGAGGGGCTGGTCGGAATGGTGATCGAAAGCGGCGCGCCAGTTACAGTCCCCGACGCGATCAGCCATCCCCGCTACAAATATTTTCCCGAGACCGGCGAAGAGCGCTATCACAGTTTCCTTGGCGTGCCGGTGCAGGAGAATCGCCATAAGGCGATCGGGGTGCTCGTCGCGCAAACCCTTTCCCGGCGCAAATTCACCCGCACCGACGCACGCCTGCTCCAGACCGCGGCGACCCAGGTCGCCCAGATCATGTCGCACTTCCGGCTGCGCGAAACGCTCGCCACCAAGGAAAAGGAACGCGTCGAATACCGCCGCCGGATGATCGAGGCCAACCGCCAGCTCAAGGACTACGAGAAAGTCGGCGGCAAGGCGCGCATCAAGCCCCAGCAGAAAATCCGCCGCCCGCGTCTGGTCGGACTGCCGGCCGCGCCAGGCTTCGCCCAGGGCGTCGGCCATGTGGTCGGCACCTTCCTTAGCACCATCGACCGCAATCAGCGCTCGCGCGATCCGAAAGCCGAACGCAGGCGCCTTGACGACGCGCTCGAGCGATCCCTGGCCGAACTCGGCTTGCTCAAGGCGCGGATGGCGCCGCTGATGCCCGATCAGGACCTCAAGATCTTCGATGGCCATCGCCTGATCCTCGAGGATGACGAATTCGTCGGCCGAATTCGCGACACCGTTGACAAGGGGTATTCCGCCGAAAGCGCGCTGTTCCGCGTGATCGACGAGCTTTCGGCGCAGATGCTCGCGGTTGCCGATGGATACCTGCGCGAGCGCGCGACCGACTTTCGCGACGTAGGCCATCGCGTGCTGCGCCATCTGCGCCAGGAAGATCGCCACAGCACTTACACCAAGCCCACCATCCTGGTGGCCGAAGAGCTGACGCTTTCGCAGCTCACGCTGGTTTCGCACGAAAATCTGGCCGGGATCGCGCTCCAATCGGGCGGAGTGACCTCCCACGCCGCGATCCTCGCCCGCTCGTTTGAAATCCCCACCGTGGTCGGCGTGGAACACCTGATGGAATCGGTCGTCGAAGGCGACCATCTGGTGCTCGACGGAAACTCGGGCGTGGTGTACGTCAATCCTCCCACCGAAGTCGCTAAGGACTATCAGGGGATGACCCGCCGCTACGAGGCGTTCAAGCGCGAGCTGATGGAGCACGGCAGCGAGCCCGCCGCCACCCGCGACGGGCATCGCGTGATGATGCTGGCCAATATCGCGCTGCTCGCCGACGTGCATCTGGCGATGCGCTACGGGGCCGAGGGGGTGGGGCTGTTGCGCTCGGAATTTTCGTTCCTGACCTACGAGGATTTTCCCGACGAGAATCAACAGCTCGCGCTCTACAACCAGATGCTCGAGGCGGTCGGCGGGCGCAAGCCGGTGACGATCCGCACCCTCGATATCGGGGCCGACAAGTATCCGCCCTACATGCGCGTGCCGCGCGAGGACAATCCGTTTCTCGGCTGGCGCTCGATTCGGATCTCGCTCGAAATGTCGGGTCTGTTCAAGGTTCAGCTCCGGGCGATCCTCCGCGCCGCCGCGCGCCACAACGTCCGCATCCTGTTCCCGATGATCTCGTCGCTCGAGGAGATCAGACGCGCCAAGGAGCTGCTGGCGGAATCACAGGCTGAGCTTTACAAGGAAGGGCTCGAGCATAATCCGCATATCGAAATCGGAATCATGATCGAGGTTCCCTCGGCCGTGTGGCTCGCTCCGCGCCTGGCGCGCGAGGTCGATTTCTTTTCGATCGGGACCAACGACCTGATTCAATATCTGCTCGCCGCCGATCGCAACAATCCGAAAGTCGCCCATCTGTACGAGGCGTTTCATCCCGCCGTCATCTCCGCGATCGCCGAGGTCGTCAACGTCGCCCGCGCCGCCGACAAGGAGGTCGGCATCTGCGGTGAGATGGCCAGCGACCCGCTGGCGACCTTGTTGCTCGTTGGGATGGGCTTGGACGAACTCAGCATGTCGCCGTTGTTCATCCCGGTGGTGCGCAAGCTGGTGCGCGAGGTCGATTTTCAGGCCACCCGGCTGATCGCGCGCGAGTGCCTGCAGATGGCTTCGGTGCAGGAAATCAAAGGCTACTTGATCGAGCGATATAGGGATTTGGGACTCATAAATCTGGTCGAGATGTATCGATGATCTGGCGCGGTACGGTTCCCCAAGGCACGTTATAGCATCGCCGCGACCAAGTTTTCCCCTGAAATGGTTGACTTCGCTGGCTGGGCCTAGTTAACTCTGACCAGTCGGTTAGGTGATCAGGCAATATACTCCCTGAGGAGCCTCCCAAGCCGGATTCTGGTGGGTGGTTGGGGACACTGAAGAGGAACAATCGATGGTACTAACTCTGGTCGCACTTGGAAGCTTCCTCATCTTTGCGACGGTGATTCTATACATGCTGCTCGGGCGCAACCGTTACGGCGGAGATCGGCCGTCGTTCCCCCTGCAGATCACCGCCTCGCCGGGCGCGCTGGCCAGCGCCGCGCTCAAGCCCGAGCCGGTCAGGACGGTGCGGGTCTATTTCATCAAGCCCTCGAAGTACGACGAAGGGGGCTATGTCCAGTTTTTCCGCTACGGCGTTCAGCCCAACAACACGCTGACGGTGCTGACCGCGCTCAACACGGTGTTCAACAACAAGTTCGCGGCCGAGCGCAACGTGCAGCTCGAGACCGTAATCTGGGACGAGATCTGCGACGGCGTGATCAGTCCCGACACGATCAAGGCGATAAAGGAAAAGGCGCACGAGGACGGCGTCGAACTGCTCGTGGGGATGTCGGGCGTGCAGTCCAACCAGTATCCGCGCGGCCGCGATATCGCGCTCCAGTTCAAGGCGCTCGGCGTGCCAGTGATGATGGGCGGGTTCCACGTCAGCGGCTATCCCGACTCGGTGAAGTTCCTGAACGAATGCGGAATCACCACCGTCGTCGGCGAGGCCGAAAATCTGTGGGGCATAATCGTCGAGGATTTTCTGCGCGGCGAGCTGAAGCTTAACTACTCGGTCACCGAAGGAATCCGCGCCAAGACCGGCCGCGAGGACATTATCGTTCCGCTCATCACCGAATCGCTCCTGCCGGTGCTCGATGACCGCTATCTGACCCGCTTTTTCAACGACACCATGACCACGATCGACACCTCGCGCGGATGCCCTTTCACCTGCTCATATTGCAGCGTGAAAAACGTGATGGGCCGCACGATGCGCTCGCGCGAGCCCGACGCGGTGGTTAGCTGGGTGCGCGACGCCTGCCGCAACCACGGCATCGAGTCGCTGTTCCTGGTGGATGACGATTTTTTCCGCTCGCCGAGGTGGGAGGAAATTCTGACCGGGCTTATCGAAGTCAAAAAAGAGTACCCGAAATTCTCCTTCATGATGCAGGTGGATGTGGACGCGTCATGCTACGCCGTCCCGGCCCCCGGCGAGACCGAAACCGCCAAGCATCGCCGCTCCAAGCGCTTCACCGAGCTGGCCGCGGCGGCGGGATGCTACTCGGCGTTCGTCGGGATCGAATCGCTCAACCCCGATAATCTTAACTTCGCCACCAAGTACCAGAATACCGACGACCGCCAGCACAAGCTGACGCTCGAAGGTGCGCGCGCCCGCGTCATCGACAAGTACCGGCGCGTGGTCGATAACTGGCACAAGGTTGGCATCGCGGTCCACGCCGGCTACATGCTGGGCTTCCCGTTCGACGGACCCGATTGCGGCCGTATCGCAGCCGAGACGCTTAAGAAAATCGGCTTCGACATCGTGTCGTTCTTCATCATGACGCCGCTGCCGGGCACCGAAGACCAGGTCCGCTACGCCAAAGAGGGCGACATCATCGACTGGGATTTCAACCAGCTTGATTCGCAGCACGTGGTCTTGAGGCATCCCAAGCTTGACAGCGCCGCCTGGATGCAGGCCTATCGCGATGCGTTCAAGGGCTTCTACTCGATTCCGCGGATGCTCCACACAATCTTCACCGTCGCCGGCGGACGCGATCTGGCTCCCGAATCGCGCCGCGCGACGCTGCGCCAGTTCATGTACTACTTCTTCTCCTACCGCCAGGGCCGCCATCCGATGGTCGGCGGTATCTGGCCGATCCTGCGCCGCGACGTGCGCCGCACCGCCGTTACCGATGAGGAGGCGCGCCGCCAGTACCTGGGTGGGATGCGCTTCGACGCGATCCTGCGCGGCGACGGCGGCGACTTCGCCGGAGCCCCCGCGTAAGCGGGCCGCGATCTAAACACCAAGCCACCAAGAAAACCAAGCGGGCCTTTCCAAATGGAAAGGCCCGCTTCTTCATGGTGCCTTTGTGCCGCCTTGGTGTCTTGGTGTTTCTCTGGATTTTTTGCCCGCGCCGCGCGCTTGCCTGTCACGCCTCAAAGCGGATAGGGATTCATCACCGGTGTCGCCATGCCGAACTTTCCGCACGCACCCGAAATAATCGCCGTCGCCGTCATCCTGATCCTGGTCTTTGTTTCCGTGATCCGGCGAATCATTTTCCTGCTCTTAAGAATCGCGATCGCGATCGCGGCCTTCGTGGTTGCAGTCGGCGGAATCTCTCTGCTGATGAACAACGAGACGATTTTCGATAAGCCCGGCGTAGAGGCGCGCGCGATCCGCTTCCTGACCCACAAGAGCGCCGCGACCAGCGAAAAGGGCCTCGGCTCCGCGACCTGCTCATGGCCCGACGCGCAGGCCTCGGCGAGTCCTTCGGCCGCCGCTGCTCCCGCGCCGCCAGAGGTTTCCGCCGTCGCGCCGCGGCGCAAAAAAGAGCGTCACAGGCGTCACGCCGATACCGGCTCAGCGCCAAATCCCGCCGCCGCGGCAAGCCCGGCCCAGAGCGCCTCGGGCCCGCCGGACGACGACTATCCGGAACTGATGACGCCGAGCTATCCGGGAATCGCGCCGCAAAGGCTCTTTGCGATTTCGCAGCAGGTGGTTAATTCGCTCGGCGGCTGGAAAATCTTGAGCGCCAATCCTGCCACCGGGGTCATCGATTGCAGCTACACCTCGCGCCTCCTGCATGAGCAGGACGAGGTGCGAATCACCGTCACGCCCAAAAGCGAGATCGAACTGTGCGCGCGCGCGGAATCTGCGCGCCCGGACTCGACCTCGATCCTGCGATGGTTCCCCGGAGATTTCGGCGCCAGCGTCGGGCACATCAAGCAGTTCATCGAAACCCTCGATCCCCGGATGGACGAGGTCTACAAGCAAGAGCAGGAAAAAGAAAACGCGAAGAAGCCTCCCGGTAGCCCCTGACGCCGGTCCGGCGCGCCTTTGACACGCTCACCGTGTTCGCGTCAGGCTGTATGCGTATGGCGATGCGCGAAACGCAGATCGATTCGCTCGCAAGCTTTCTGGTCCACGGACTCGTCGCCCGCGGCGTTATCACGCCCAAGGCCGACGAGAAGGATCTGGTCGCGTGCGTGGTCGAGTTGATGTCGTCGAACTTCGAGACTCAGGCCGCTATCGACGCCGAGACCGACCAGATGGTCGAGGAGCTGGTGCGCAAGGACACGCGCCTGGATGCGGACCGGCTGCGTTCGATGATCCGGCAGAAGATCGCCGAAAAAAAAGGCTTCACGCTATAACCGAATGCGCGGCGCGCAAGCTCGAGATTCCTCGCCTAGGGCTCGGAATGACGATCGGAGGTTTCGGGAATGAGCGTAGGTTTCGCCGCCGCGACCAGGTTCATGTCACTGAGCTCCCAACCGTCATTTCGAGCCTTGGGCGAGAAATCCCGAGACGCACCTGCACCCACTGGCGAGTGCCATTATGAAACCGGGCGTGATCTTCGAAACGGCGCCGGGCTCCGCGTGCGCGCGGCGCGCGAGGATGCTAGATGAGAGATACGGCGCCATCCGCACCGCGAGGAATTTTTAAGCGTGAAATTCAGCGAAGCACGAATTCTATTTCTGGCGCGCGAGTCGATCGCGCGGCTGCGTGACGAGGGTCTGGCCGAAGTCACGAATTTTCCGCTGGCCCTGCGCCAGGCACGCGAGCTGGTCTCCGAATGGAACGAAAAGGGCGATGAGATCGACGCGCTCGTGCGCAAGAAGATCACCTCGATCAAACGCGGCATCGTCGAGGGCAGCAACGAATGGACCATCCTGTTTCGCCGCTACCGCGATGAAGAACTCCGCAAACGCGGTATCCTGCGCTGATGACCGACCGCACGACCCCTGAGCTTCCCGCAACCCTTGTCCCGGGCGATATCGGCGTGCGCAGCCGCCGCGGGATGCGAGTCGAGATGCGCGGACTGTTCGCCACGCTGCCGCCCGGGTTGGTGCTCGATATTCCGGCCGGCGGCGGCGAGCAATCCGCCGCGCTTGCCCGGCTCGGCTACCGGGTCGTGTCGGCCGACCTGTTCGCCAACGGGAGCGGAACTCCGTCATGGTCGTGGGTGCGCGCCGACGCGAACCGCACGATGCCGTTTCGCGATGCGGTGTTCGACTACGTCCTGTGCCGCGAGGGAATCGAGCATCTCGAGGGCCAGATGGCATTCGTGCGCGAATGCGCGCGTGTCGTCAAGCCGGGCGGCAAGCTGGTCGTGACGACGCCCAACGTGATGCATCTGTCGGGACGCGCCAGCGCCTTTCTGACCGGCCAGCGAAATCTGCGCCGCGGCCTGGTCAACGAAGTTCAGAGCCTGCGCGCCCGCAACGGAACGCGCTTTTATCACGGCCACGTCTTCCTGCTCGATTACTTCAGGATGCGCTATATTCTGCGCGTGTGCGGCTTCGATCGGCTGGAGGTCTATACCGACTCTCTGAGTCCGACCTCGGTCGCGATGGCGCCGTTGGTGCCGCTGTTGTGGGGTGCGATGAAATTCTCGGTCGCGGTTTCCAACCGCAAGGTCCGCCCCCGCGGTCTGCGGCCGCCAGACCCCGAGGTCACCCGCGCACTGATGCGCGACGTGCTGTCGCCCGCGCTGCTCTTCGGACGCAGGATGATCGTCGTGGCCGAGCGCGTCTGATGCTAAAGTCGGCAGCATGGACGATCGCGAATTCCAAAACGCCGCCGATTCCTGCCTTGGGCGGGTCGCCAAATGGCTCGAAGGCCTCGATCCCGACGAAGCCGACTATTCGACCGCCGACGGCTCGGTCACGATCGAATTTTCCGACGGGATGAAGTTCATTCTTTCCCGCCAGTCGGCCACCAATCAAATCTGGCTGGCCGCCGCCGCGCACGGCTACCATTATGATTACGACTCCGCCCGCGACACGTGGCTGGACGACAAGGATCGTCACGAGCTCTACGCGCGTATCGCCGAACTGGTCGCCGAGCAAGTAGGCCATCCGGTCGAGTTCGACGGCTGACGCGCGCGCGCCGGCTATGCCGCCCCAGCGGGGGATTTCAATGCTGGCGGTCCCTCATCCGGCGCGTCACGGCGATTGCGCAAAAGAGCAACCGCCGCGCCGCGCGACCCTCTCTCAATCTGGTTGGGAGAGCGGCGCCAAAGAGGGGCAGCGAACCGCGCTGCCGCCGAATCCGCCCTACGCGCCGAAATACGCGATCGCGGCCCGAATCGCGATGAACCACACCGCCGCCGTGGCGATCAAATAAAGATAGAAGCGCAGGATTATTAGATTGAACGTGCAATGGACCGCGCTGTGCATCACGCGAAACGCGACGAAGATCCATGCCGCGTCCACGTATAACCCGTCGACCTGTTTGGTCGCGAAAAGATACAGCGCCAGCGCGTAAAAGATTACCGGAATCTCGAACAGGTTCTTCAAGTTGTCCGAAGGATTCAGCACCGCCGGAGGCGACAGACGCGCGAACGCCTCGGCGGTGAGATCTCCGGGGCCGAACTTATTGCTGTTGATGAAGCGGATGCGCCGAATGTACATGTACACCCACACGATGAGGGTAAGAATTATCGTCGCGAAAAACGGCCCGAAAATTGCCGATTGCGCCATGCCGTCCTCTCACTTGAGGGTTTGCCGGCGAGCTGCGCCGCGCCCTCAGCCTGCCCGCTCGGAGCGCATCACCGCTTCGAGCGCGCCGATCCGGTCGATCTCGACGCGCACCTTGTCGCCTTCCTTGAGCCACTGCGGCGGCTTCATCCCGAGCGCGACGCCGCCCGGTGTCCCGGTGAAGATCACGTCGCCCGGCTCGAGCGTCATCGCCTGGCTCAACTCCGCGATCTGATCGAACACATTGAAGATCAGATTCTTCGTGTTCGAGTTCTGCCGCAGCTCGCCGTTGACCAGGCATCGGATGCCGAGCGTGTGCGGGTCGCCAACTTCGTCCGGGGTGACGATCCACGGACCGATCGGCGCATGAGTATCGAATGATTTGCCGATCACCCACTGCGTGGTGCGCATCTGCCAGTCGCGCACTGAGACATCGTTGCCCGCCGTGTAGCCGAAGATCACCTCGGCGGCGCGCTCGCGCGCGACGTGCTTGCAGCGCCTGCCGATCACCACAACCATCTCGGCCTCGTAATCGGTCTGCTGTGAGGCGCGCGGCAATTCGATCGGGTCGAAGGGGCCGTTGATCGAAGTGACCGCCTTGGTGAACCAGATTTGATTGCGCGGCGTCGCCTGGCCGGTTTCCTTGACGTGATCGGCGTAGTTGAGCCCGATCGCCATGATCTTGCCCGGGCGCGCAATCGGCGCGAGTATGCGCACGGCGGATAGTGCCGCGTCGGCGGCGCTCTGATCGACGGCCCGCTCGGCGCCGGCGCGGATGTCGCTCCACGCCGCGATAAGCCCGATCATGTTGGCCGGCGGCGCGGGGAGATGCTTTGTCAGATCGACCACGCCGTCGCCCTTCACCGCGCCGAGTTTTATCTTTCCCTGATCAGAGTACGTCACCAGCTTCATCGTCGATGCTCCATCGTCTTTGCTCCTTTACCGGCGCCGATTCTACTGCGTGCGCGACGCGGCGTCATCGGCGAAGGGGCGTCGCGCCGCGAAGTATTCGGGATTTCCCGCCGGACAGGCGCGCGCGGTAGGGTAACGCTCCAATCGCCGCGGTCACCGGCGCCGGCTCGAAATGGCGGCTGTGGAATTCGCAGTCGAAGCGATTTTCTTCAGCATTTCCAAGTCTTTTCGGCATAATCGCTTTATTTAGATTCTTTCCGGAGCCGATTCGGCTTTCGACTTGGGCGGGAAGCCTGGATGGCGCCGAATTTTCACCTTCGCACGCTTGCGTTTGTCATACCCAAGTGCGAGACTTACTCCGTTGGCACTCTCGTCGCGGGAGTGCCAATTGACATCGGGCCAGCCGTGGTTATCTTGGAATGGCCCGATCTGTGTTTTCAGGCCGGGTAACAATCGAAATTCCACTGTAGGAGGCGGCAAGTCCCAATGAAATTCAGACCGCTGGGCGATCGCATTCTGGTCAAGCGTATCAAGGAAGAAGAGAAGACCAAGGGCGGCATCATCATCCCCGACACCGCGAAAGAAAAGCCCCAGGAGGGCAAGGTAATCGCGATTGGCAAGGGCAAGTACGGCGAAGATGGCAAGCTCATCCCGATCGAGGTGAAGGCGGGCGACAAAATCCTGTTCGGAAAATATTCTGGCAGCGAGATCAAGCTCGAGGGCGATGAGCTTATCATCCTGCGTGAGGACGACATCCTAGGCATCCTCGACTGACGCGGCCTTCGCTTTGAGAACCGCATGCCGAGTCGATGCGCAAAAACCAAATCTGAACCCAGGAGAGGCAAGAATCCATGCCTGCGAAGATAGTTCGTTTTTCCCAGGAGGCGCGCGAGAAGATCCTGAAAGGGGTCAACGTCCTCGCTGACGCCGTTACCGTGACGCTGGGCCCCAAGGGCCGCAACGTCGTACTCGAAAAGAGCTTTGGCGCTCCCACGGTCACCAAGGACGGCGTCACCGTCGCCAAGGAAATCGAGCTCGAAGACCGCTTCGAGAACATGGGCGCGCAGATGGTCAAAGAGGTCGCCTCGAAGACCTCTGACGTAGCCGGCGACGGCACCACCACCGCGACCGTTCTGGCCCGCTCGATTTACACCGAGGGCATCAAGATGGTGGCCGCGGGGCACGACCCGATGTCGCTCAAGCGCGGCATGGATCGCGCGGTCGAGGCGATCACCGCCGAGCTCAAGACGCTCTCGAAGCCGACCAAGGATCGCAAGGAGATCGCGCAGGTCGGCACCATCTCGGCCAACAACGACTCCACCATCGGCGACATTATCGCCGAGGCGATGGAGAAGGTCGGCAAGGAAGGCGTCATCACGGTTGAAGAGGCGCGCGGACTCGAGACCCAGCTCGAAGTGGTCGAGGGCATGCAGTTCGACCGCGGCTACCTGTCGCCGTACTTCGTGACCGATCCCGAGCGGATGGAAGCGAAAATCGACGATGCTTACATCCTGATCAACGAGAAGAAGATCTCCTCGATGAAGGATCTGCTGCCGATTCTCGAGACCATCGCCAAGACCGGCAAGCCGTTCCTGATGATCGCGGAAGATATCGAAGGCGAGGCGCTCGCGACCCTGGTGGTCAACAAGATCCGCGGCACGCTGGCGTGCGTGGCGGTCAAGGCGCCGGGCTTCGGCGATCGGCGCAAGGCGATGCTCGAGGATATCGCGATCCTGACCGGTGGCCGCGCGATTTCCGAAGAGCTGGGAATCAAGCTCGAAAACGTCACCCTGCAGGATCTCGGACGCGCCAAGCGGATCGTGGTGGACAAGGACAACTGCACGATTATCGACGGCGCCGGCAAGAAGACCGACATCGAAGGCCGCATCAAGCAGATCCGCGCGCAGATCGACGAGACCACTTCGGACTACGATCGTGAAAAGCTCCAGGAGCGCCTGGCCAAGCTGGTTGGCGGCGTCGCAGTGGTTCGCGTCGGCGCGGCCACCGAAATGGAGATGAAGGAAAAGAAGGCCCGCGTCGAGGACGCCCTTCATGCCACCCGCGCCGCCGTCGAGGAAGGCGTCGTGCCGGGCGGCGGTGTGGCTCTTGTGCGGGCCTCGAGCGTGCTCGACAGCCTGCGCGCCGGAGAGGCCGAAAAGGTCGGCATCGGGATCATCAAGCGCGCGGTCGAAGGACCCGCGTGGTGGATCGCGCACAATGCCGGCTGGGAAGGCTCGGTCGTGGTGGACAAGATCAAGAGCAACAAGGGGTCGTTCGGATTCAACGCCGCGAGCGAAGAGTTCGAAGACCTGACCAAGGCCGGCATCATGGATCCGACCAAGGTCGTGCGCAGCGCGCTGCAGAACGCGGCCTCGGTCGCGAGCCTGCTGCTCACCACCGAGTGCATGATCGCAGAGAAGCCCGACGAAAATAAGGGCGGCGGCGGCGGACCGCAGATGCCTCCGGGCGGCATGATGTAATCACGTTTGATAGGATACTGATTGCGAAGCGGCGGGGCCGGATCTACCGGTCCCGCCGCTTTATTATGCGCGATCGCAGGCGCTTTGCCGCGCCTAAATTCTCGCCGCGCGCCTGTCACGAGCATGCAACAATTCACCCCGCTGCAACGGCACGATGATCTTCATTAGCGCCGCTTGCAAATTTGCTGAATAGCGCAGTCGAGTCCCAATTTGCCGGATTAGCCGCGCGGGTTGGGATGGCAACGCATCGCGGCGCATAGTTCCGCAGCCGCTGGACACTCAATCTGCGTTGTGAATAAAGGCAAATCCGCCGTTTCCAGGCGCGACGACCCATCGGACCCTTGTCCCGTGATGCGTCCCGTAATGAAAGTATCGCGACTCGGTTGCAAAATGGTGACGAATGAAGATGAAAATTGCGTTGCAGTGCTTACACATCGCTATTGGCCTGCTGCTTGCTATTTGACTTCTCGATGATACGCGAAAACGCGAGGCTTAAGTCCGCCTTGGCGATGGACAACAGGAGTTTGCTAATGTCGGTCCGGGTGATGATAGCTGATAGTTCAAGTGACGCACGCGAAGTGATGCGTCATCATCTCGACTGCATGGGATGCAATGTCGTTGCAGAGACAGACAACGCCGCGCAAACCGCCGACCTCTTTCGAACGATCCGCCCGCAAGTCGTGATACTTGATGTCGATCTAAAAGGCGGCGGCGACCTCGACGCGCTCGGTCTGGTCCACATGATTCGCGCCGAGTCGCCCGACTCGGCGGTGATCGTGGTCAGTCCGGCCGGCGAACCCCAACGCTCCCAACCATTTATGGATCAGGGCGCCCTCGAGTGTCTCGTCGAACCGCTGGCCAACGACGGCTTCGAGCGCGTTTGGCGCAAGCTGCGCTCGCGTTTTCCGGAGCTGCGCCCGCCCGAGCTTGCGCAATCGAAAGCCGCACGCCGCCCGAGCGGTAATCCGCACTAGACGCGGCGCGAACGCCGCCACGCATTCAGTCCTGCGTCTGCGCTTGGCTGGGGGTGACGACAACGCGCTCAATGCGGACCGGCTCGCCGGGCAGGCATTCGACCCACGCGGCCCATCCGCAATGATCGCCCGAATAAAGCGGCGCCGGCGTGCCGCAATAGAAGGCCCGCGTACCGCCCTGCGAGACGTCATTCCATACGTGTACATGGCCGAGCGCCACGTAATCGTAGCCGGTCGCGGCGATCTCTTCCGCGGTGATCGGCGATGACCGGTAGCTGTCGCCGTCTTCCATGAAGAAGCCGTGTGCCAGCGCGATGTTCCACAAATCCGGATGGGGCGCAGGCACGCCCAGCAGCGGCCGGTACTCCGGCGTGTGCTCGACCAGCGCGCGTCCCCACAGGCGCACCGCCAGCTCGGGAAATTCGATCGTGCGGCCCTCCGGCTCGAGGATCAGGTGCAGATTCGGCGGCATCGCAGAGGGCGCCAGCCCCGCGTAGATTGATCGCTCGTCGTGCGCGTCATGATTGCCGGGAATCATCACCACCGGCATCCGCGCCCGCCGGATCGTGCCGAGCGCGAACGCAAGACCCGCTTCGCTGACGCGAGCCGAGTCGAACAGGTCGCCGACGATCAGGAGCAGATCGGCCGAGCGCTCGTTGGCGAGATCGATCACCCGCGCGAACGCGCCGCGCACCCGATCGCGCAATTCCTCGCCGCGCGGTCCTGAGCCAAACGTGTCGGTTTCGAGATGTACGTCCGAGGTATGCAGGATGCGAAGTGGGCGATGCTTGCGGGTCTTCACAGGTGACTGGCGCGGCGGTGTGGGTTCCCGCGAATCAGCGCGTGCTATACTCTAAGATACTAGAGACCAGCCGCACATTCCATCGCCCGCGCGATGCGCGTTGGGCGCGGCGCGGCCGTATCGTCCGCCGCGAATCGCTCCGGAGGGTCATTTGATTGTCGTACTCAAATCCAAGGTCACCGAAGAACAGATCGCAACGATCGTCCGGATGGTAGAGGAACGCGACTACCGCGCGCACATCATCCGCGGCGTCGAGCGCACCGTCGTCGCGTGCGTCGGCGAAGAGCGCGGCGAGCATCAGCTCGAACATCTCGAGGCGCTCAGCTACGTCGAGCGCGTGATGCCGGTGCTGCGCTCGTTCAAGCTGGCGGCGCGCGAGGTTCGTCCCGAGGGTTCGATAATCAACGTCGGCGGCGTTCAGATTGGCGGCAACAAACTCGCCATAATCGCCGGACCCTGCGCCGTCGAAAGCCGCGACCAGGTCGAGGCCGCCGCCGACGCCGTCAAGGCCGGCGGTGCGCATCTCTTGCGCGGCGGCGCGTTCAAGCCCCGCACCTCTCCCTATGCCTTTCAGGGCATGGAGGGCGAAGGACTGACCCTGCTCGAAAACGCGGGCAAGCGCGTCGGGCTTCCGGTCGTGACCGAGATCATGGACCCGCACGATATCGAGCTGTTCGTCGAGCACGCCGATATGCTGCAAGTCGGCGCGCGCAACGCGCAGAATTTTTCGCTGCTGCGCCGCTTGGGACGCACCAAAAAACCCATCCTGCTCAAACGCGGGATGTCCACGCGGCTCGAAGAATTCCTGATGGCGGCGGAGTACATCCTGTCCGAAGGCAACCCTAACGTCGTGCTCTGCGAGCGCGGTATCCGCACCTTCGAGACCGCCACGCGCAACACGCTCGATCTCACCGCCGTGCCGCTGCTCAAGGAATGGACGCATCTGCCGGTAATCGTCGATCCGAGCCACGGCACCGGCATCTGGTCGCTGGTGGCGCCGATGGCGTTGGCGTCGATCGCCGCCGGCGCCGACGGCCTGCTGATCGAGGTTCATCCGAACCCCGCCGTCGCGCGCTCCGACGGCCCCCAGCAGCTCAAGCCCGAGCGTTTCGCCGCGCTGATGGCGGCGGCCAAGCCCGTCGCCGCCGCAGTCGGGCGCGCGCTGTAGCGATTCGACTGACGCGCGCGTATTGCTTAGGCTTGCTGTCGAGCGGAGGAACACGCCCGTGGAAAATCCTGACCCGCATCGCATTACCACTGTCGAGCAATTGAGCGCGCTGCTTGGCGAGCCGAGCCCGATGACGCCGAAGAAGCTGCTCACGAGACTCGACGAGCAGGCGATCGATTTCATCCGGCGCGCGCCGTTTATGGTGATCGGCACCGCCGATGCCGAGGGCAATCAGGATGTCTCGCCTAAGGGCGACCCGGCAGGTTTTGTCGCGGTCGAAAACGACACCACGCTCCTGATCCCCGAGCGCAAGGGCAACCGCCTGAAGTTCGGCTTTCGTAATATCCTCTCGAACCCGCACGTCGGGCTGATCTTCCTCGTGCCCAACGCCGACGAAACGCTGCGCGTCAACGGAATCGCCGAGATCACGGCCGACCCCGCGATTCTGGCGCGGATGCCCGCGCGCGGAGCGCCCGCGCTTGTCGCGATTCGGGTGACGGTGCGCGAATGCTTTTTCCATTGCGCCAAGGCCTTCATCCGTTCCGCGCTCTGGAAGCCGGAGAGTTGGCCCGCGCGCGGCAGAGTGTCCTTCGGGAAATATTTCGGCACCGGCGAAGAGATCGCGCGCCAGGTCGATAAAGCTATCGAGCAGGATTACAAGAATAATCTGTAGGCGATGCCTTCCGCACCCGTAAAGCCGCCCGCGCTGCATCCCGGCGACACCGTTGGCGTGGTCGCCCCGGCCGCGGCGATCGATCGCGAGTACCTCGAGCGCGGAGTGGGCGCGCTCGGCGCGATGGGCTTTCGGGTCAAGGTCTCGAGCCGGGCTTTGGCGCGTTCGGGAATTCTGGCGGGCGACGATCGTGAGCGGGCGGCCGAGCTGCAGGATTACTTCGCCGACGATTCCGTGCGCGCGATTTTCGCCGCGCGCGGCGGCTACGGATGCGGGCGGCTGTTGCCGATGCTCGATTTCGCGCGAATCGCGCGCACGCCCAAGCCGTTCATCGGATTCTCGGACGAGACCTTCCTCTTGAATCCGCTCGTCACGCACGCGGGGATCGTCGCGATTCACGGGCCGATGATCGCGATGGATTTCGCGCGTGGCCTGAGCGCCCGTTCGTTCCGCCATCTGCGCGCGCTTCTGACCGGCGAGCTCTCGAGCTTCGAGCTCGAAGCCCGCGAGTGCGTGCATCCGGGCCGCGCCGAGGGTGAACTGATGGGAGGCTGCCTGTCGGTGATCGTCGCGATGCTGGCGACGCCGTTCGCGCCGGACTTCCGCGGCAGGATTTTGTTCCTCGAGGACACCGGTGAGCGCGCCTACCGGATCGATCGGATGCTGGTGCAGCTGCGGCAGTCCGGTGTGCTTGCGGCGGTGTCGGGAATAGTGTTCGGCGCGATCCGCCCGGTCGAGGGCAACGCCGACGAGGCGAAGCTGATCTCGCGCTTTATCGCAGAGCAAACCGCGAGCCTCGGAATCCCCGTGATCGCGGGAATCGAAGCCGGCCACGGCACCGAAAATCTTGCGCTTCCGTTCGGAGTCCGCGCACTGCTGGACGCGGACGCGGGCACCCTTGCGATTCTCGAGCCCGCAGTCGCCTTGTGAGCGACGGCCCCTTTGTGCGGAATCGGCGGACTCCTCTCGGAATCGAGAAAGAAAGTGCTAGATTGTCTTTCGGAGCACAGCGAGGAATCTCGCTGGTCGCGAAAGCTGAACCGTCAAATAATTCGCATCGGCCGCCGGCGCGCGGTTCGAAAGCTGGTGTTGCTTGGGATGGAATGACGTCGAGCGGGCCTTTGGCGAGGCCGTCGAGCGGGGCGCGATTCCCGGCGCGACCGTCGTGGTCCGCGTCGGCGCCGATATCGCCTTCGAGGGCGCGTTCGGATTTCGCTCGCTGATCCCCGAGCGCTCGCCCATGAAGATCGAGACTGTCTTCGATCTGTCCTCGCTCACCAAAGCCTTGGCGACGACCGTCGCGGTGATGATGCTGACCCGCGACGGCAAGCTCCGGCTCGACGATCGCGTGACGCGGTTTTTTCACAACTTTGGCGTGCACGGAAAAACCGGCGTCACCTTTCGCCATCTGCTGGCGCATTGCTCGGGGTTGGCGCCGTGGCGTCCTTTCTATCAGCGGGTCGCGGAGATCGAGCGTGGCGGCGGCAAGGTCAATTTCATGGCCAGCTACGGCGCCAAGGAGTTCGTGTACGAGGAGATTCATCGCGAGAAGCCCGAGGCCGCGCCCGCAACCAAAGCGATCTATTCGGATCTGAATTTTATCGCGTTGGGCGAGACGGTCGAGCGGGTCGCCAGCGTCGCGCTGAACCGGTTCAGCCGCGACAAGATTTTCCGGCCGCTCGGGCTGCGCGCCACCGACTTCATCGATATCGCGCAGGTGCGCTCGCGGCGGCTCGAGCCGGTTCCCGACATGTTTGCGGCCACGGAAGTATGCCCGTCGCGCAAGCGCCTGCTGGTCGGCGAGGTGGACGACGAGAACGCATACGCGATGGGCGGAGTGGCGGGGCACGCCGGACTGTTCGCGCCGGTCCGCGAGGTTGACAGGATTGCGAGCGAACTGGTCGCGTGCTGGGCTGGCCGCTCGGACTTTGTTGCGCAAAAGATCGTCCGCGAATTCTGGTCGCGCGACAAAACCGTGCCCGGCTCGACCTGGGCGCTGGGCTGGGACACCCCGTCGCCCGAGGGCTCGAGCTCGGGCCGTCATTTCTCGCCCGCGGCGATCGGCCATCTGGGCTTCACCGGCACGTCGATCTGGATCGAGCCGTCGCGCGAGATCGTGATTTCGATCATGACCAACCGGGTCCATCCGCGCCGCGACAACCAGGCGATTCGAGAGTTCCGCCCGCGGATCCACGACCTCATCATGGAAGCGATCTCCGGTGAATGAATCGGAAAGCGGCGCGCGTCTGGCGCGGGTTCCGGGCCGCGTCCATCACGTCCATCTGATTGGAGTGGCGGGAACCGCGATGGCGGCGCTGGCGGGGATGCTGGCCGAGCGCGGGTATCGGGTCAGCGGCTCCGACAATCAGTTCTACGAGCCGACCGCGTCGCTGCTCGCGAAGCTGAACGTCGAACGGCGCGTGGGATTTTCGGCGGCGAATCTCGCGCCCGCGCCCGACCTCGCGATCGTCGGCAATGTGGTTCCGCGCGCGAACCCGGAGGCGCAGGCGCTGCTCGCCTCGGGAATCCCGTACCTCTCGATGCCGGAGGCGATATGGCATTTCTTTTTGCGCGAGCGCCGGGTGCTGATGGTCGCCGGCACGCACGGCAAGACGACTTCGACCGCCATGATGGGTCAAGTGCTGGCGGCGGCGGGGCGCGACCCTGCGATGTTGGTGGGAGGGGTCGCCAAGAATTTCGGCTCGAACTACCGGCTCGGCGCGGGCGCGGATTTCGTGATCGAGGGCGACGAGTACGACACCGCATTTTTCGACAAGGGCCCCAAGTTTTTGCACTATCATGCGCACGGCGCGATTCTTACCGCGGTCGAATTCGATCACGCCGATATCTACCGCGACCTCGAACACGTGAAATCGAGCTTTCGCGCGCTGGTCGCGCAGATGGACGAGTCGCGCGTCCTGGCGGTGTGCGCGGATTTTCCGCACGCGCTCGAGGTGAGCCGCCATGCGCGTGCGCGCGTGAGCACCTTTGGCCTCCACGCGGGCGACTGGCGTGCCGTCGAGATTCAAATCGGCGCGGACGGTGCGCGCTTCTCGATCGATTATCGGGGCGCGAGCGCCGCGCGGGACCTTCATCTCTCGATCGGCGGCCGCATGAATATCGCCAACGCGCTGGGGGTGTTCGTGCTGCTCAGTGAATGCGGGATCGGAGTGGCCGAGATCGCGCGCGGAATCGCGTCGTTCACCGGCGTGGTGCGTCGCCAGGAGATTATCGGCGCGGCGGCGGGGGTGACTATCGTCGATGACTTCGCGCATCACCCGACCGCGATCGCGGTTACGCTCGAGGCGGTTGCCGAGCGCTTTGCGGGGCGCAGAATTCTTGCGGCGTTCGAGCCGCGCTCGAACACCGCGCGCCGCAACGTCTTCCAGAGCGCATTCGCCGCGGCATTCGATCGCGCGGCGCGGGTCTATCTTGGCCCGGTCTATTTCAAGGAGAACGATCCGATCGCTCCCGCTGAGCGGCTCGGTACAGACACGCTCGCGGCCGAGATTTCCGCGCGCGGCCCGCGCGCATTCGCGTGCGCCTCGAATGAGGAAATCCTCGAGCGGATGGCCGCCGACGCGCGCCCGGGCGACGTTGCGCTGTTCATGTCCAACGGCCCCTTCGACGGATTGAAAGAGCGCTTCCTCGCGGCTCTGCGCACGCGCGAGTGATGGAGTCAGCGCGCGGGTCCGCCGCGTACGCGAAGAATCCGTTCAAGCGGTGGCCACGACTTGAAATATATCGAAGTGTCTGGCCCACGCCCGAGTGACTCCAACGGTAGGGCGGGCGTCTCGCCCGCCGTCGATCGCCGGCGGGGTGCCACCGGCACACCGCGCGCGCTACCAATGGGACTCGAAAGGCGATGCAGGCCGGAAAAGTGGGTTGCGGTGACGCGATGGAGCGGATGCGCAGAGCGCAAGAAGCGACCGAGTGATCTCATTGGTAGCAGGGCACGCGGCGCGGGTCGCGGCACGTCAGGTAAGAAACGGGGGCGCTCCTCGCGCGGGATGATGTTTCGCTCGCCTCTCCCGCATCGCCTCTGCTGCCCAGCCGGCCGACGAGCCGTCGGCCGCCACTGTCAAAAGGAAGCAATATGCCAGTGGGGGCGGACGGCTCGTCCGCCCGCCCTCGCGAGCAATCACGATACCTTCGGGATGGTGCTCCTCAATCCTGTTTCTTAGGAGGGCGGGCGGTGTGCCAGTGGCGTCTCGCCCGCCGTCGATCGCGGGCGGGGTACCACTGGGACACCGCCCGCGCTACCAATGATATTCGCCGACGCGATGGAGCGGGGCGCGCAATCGCGGCCGCCTGGTAAGCGCCGCGTTGGCGAAACTCAGTAGCCCAGCGCCGGATCGACGCGATTGAGCAGCGGCTCTCCGGCCTGGAAGCGGCGCAGATTTTCCGCGAACAACTCGCACGCCAGTTCCATGTAGCCGCGAAAATCGCCCGAGACGTGCGGGGTCAGAATCGCCTGCTCGAGATCCCAAAGCGGGCTCGCGGCCTCGAGCGGCTCGTGCTCGAACACGTCGAGTCCGGCGCCGCCAATCCTGCCATCGGCGAGCGCCGCGGCGAGCGCGGCTTCATCGACGACCGCGCCGCGCCCGATATTGACGAAATATGCGCCCGGCTTCATCGCGGAGATTTCTCTGGCGCCGATAAATTTCCGCGTCGCACTGGTCAGCGGAAGCGTCACGCTCACGTAGTCGGATTCCTTGAGCAGCTCCGCGATTTGCTCGGGCCCGAACCATCGCGCCGGTATCCGCCCCTCCGGATCGCCGAGTCCACGCGGCGTCCATCCGGTCTCGCGCAGCTCAGCCGGGTTGCGTTTGAGGGCCAGCACGCGCATCCCGAATGCCTGCGCCAGACGCGCGGTCTCGCGCCCGATCGATCCGTAACCGACGATCCCGAGAGTCTTGCCGCGAATCACGTCGAGGCTCGAGATGACCGTGCGCCGGGACCATTCGTGGCGCTGCTGTGCGCGGATGGTGATATGAAAGCGCCGCGCATACGCGAGCATCGAGGCGAGCGTGTACTCGGCGATCGGAGTCGCGTGAACGCCACTGGCGGTGGTGATCGGAATCGCCGCCGATTTCATCGGACCGCCGAGCGCGTGATCCGCCCCGGCGCTCAGCAGTTGCACCCACTTGAGCCCGCGCGCGCGCGCCAGGATGTCGTCCGGCATCCGGAACGAGAGCAGCACGTCGCATCCACCGGAGACAAACTCCGAGATATCCTCCGGCGACCGGCACTGCCGATCGAGCAACTCGACGCCCGCAATGGCGGCGGCGATGGCTGTGCGGTGGGACGGATCTAGCGCGACGGTCGAGATAATCTTCATGGTGGTTATGCCCCGAATCTCGCATGCCCACGCCACGCGCATCAAGCGCGTTTCGACGGACCTTGAGCAGAATCGATTGCCGGCCTATGATTCGTGGCCGGGAGATACGGGAACCCGATCCGGATGAGCAGGCTCCGCAAGACAGTGCAGGTTGCGATGGTCGCCACGATTGTTGCGCTTGGCGGGCTCGCTCCGGCGCAGAATTCGGCGCCGCCGGCGCCGGATCAGCAGTCGCAGCAGGGCGCTGCGCCGCGGCCGCCGGGAATCAATTCCCAAGGCGGCGCCGGCGACGCGACGCTCGAGATCGCGCCCCAGCCTGGCATCGCGCCGCTGAAGCCGGGCGTCGAGGTGGTTCCCGGCGGCGGCAGCTTCCGCCCCGGCCAGGACACCAGCTCAGTCGCCCCTCAGTATCAACCCGGCACCGAGAACGGCGCATCGAACCCGCTCAATCCCAATGCGCAAAATGGCTTTGATCGCAACGCCAAGCCGTATATCGGAATCACGGTCAACGAAACCACCAAGTGCTATCTCGGGATGGAGGAGCACGGGCTCGAGATTCTGACCGTCGATCCGCACAGTCCCGCATCGGCCGCCGCCCTCCACGGCAGCACGGGCGCCAACGCGATCGGCGCGACCGCCTCGACGGTCGGAGATCTGGTGCCGTTTCTGGGCACGATTCTCACCTCCCAGCTCGCCAAGCGCGGCGATCTTGGACTCGCAGGCGATCTGATCGTCGCGGTCGATGACCATCGCGTTCGCACCCAGCAGGACCTCGACGATGCGATTGCGAAGCTCAGGCCCGGCGACACGATGTACCTGACGGTAATTCGCGAGCTGCCGGGCGGCGGTCATGCCACCAAGAAAATCGAGGTGCATGTCGGGCAGGTGGGGCAGCCGTTGCCGCTCGCGAATGCGGCGCCACCGCTGACGGAATAGCTGCGCTCGCATCGGCCGAAAATCCTCGGCCGCGGCAGGCACGCGGCGTCCCACGCGCGCGAATCTCTGCTATAGTTATGGGCGATGCCGCCGGCACGGAGCCTGTTGACCGTTGCTGGCAGGCGAAGCTGCATTTTGCGCGGGCGATAAATCGTGCTTCGAAGCGTAAAAGAGGCCGCTTTAGAACTTCAGGCGCGTCTGCGCGCTGGAAACGAGCGGCGATTTCCGGTGATGGGTCTCAAGGGTGCGGCAGGCGTGCTGCTCCTGCGCGAGACCGCGCTCGGCGTTGATCGCCCAATCATCGTGGTGACGGCGCGCGCCAGTGAGGCCGAGGCGCTGGCGCACGAGGCGGTGTTCTTCCTCGATGAACCCGCCGAAGCCGACACTCCAGCCCGCCGCGTGCATCATCTGCCGGCATGGGAGCTGAAGCCGCTGTCGAGTCTCTCGCCGGGCGCCGACACGCAGGCCGCGCAGATCGCCGCGCTGTACGCGATCTTGCGCACGCCCGCGCCAATCGTGGTCACCTCGGTCGAGGCGCTGATGGCCAAGACGATCCCGCGGGCGATTCTGGACGCGTCGATAATCCGCGTGACCGCGGCGGAGCGGCTCGACCTCGAGCTGCTGATCGAGGCACTGGCCAGCGCGGGCTATCAGCGGGTTCCGCAGGTCGAGGAGCCGGGCGACTTCAGCGTGCGCGGCGGTATCGTCGATATTTTTTCGCCGCTGTATAACGCGCCGGTGCGGCTCGAGCTCGAGGACGACATGGTGACTTCGATCCGGCGCTTCGATATCGCGAGCCAGCGCTCGGCGGGCGAGCTGGATGAAGCGACGATAGTGCGCACTCGTTTCGTGGCGCCGGAAGCCCTCAAAGAACTGCGCGTCCGCGACCGGGCGGCGGTGCGGGCCGCGGATATCGGGATGGTGCGCAAGGAGGCGGGCGAGCTGGCCGAGACGCTCGACAATGGGCTTTTGTTTCCGGGCGCCGAGCTGCTGATGCCGTACGTATATGGCGCGCCGCTGGAATCAGTCGCGGATTATCTGCCTGCCGGCGCGGTGTTGTGGCTGGTCGATGCGGGACGGATTCGCGCCGAAGCGGATCGCTTCGCCAGCAAAGTAGCCGAAGAAGCGGCGATCGCGGCTGGTGCGCCGAGATTTTTTCCGGAACCGGACTCGATGTATCTGTCGGTCGATGAATTCGAACGCGCGCTGGCCGGGTTTGCCGCGGTCGAAACCGGATCGCTCATCACGGCTGCACGGCCGCGCGAAGGCTGGGCGCCGCCGATCGAGGTTAAGTCGCAACCTAGTCTGCGCCTGACTTCACCCGAGCTTACTGGCGCGCGCGCCGCGGTCAGCTTCGAGCCGCTGGCCCTGCAACTGCGCGAGGTGCAGCGCGGGCAGGGCAGGGCGCTGATGCTCGTCGAAGGGCCCAATCAGGCCGCGCGCCTGCGGCGTCATCTCGAGGCCTACGAGCTCGAGGTGAATACCGAGTGCAAGACTTTCGGTGCGCTGCTTACGTGGCCCGACTATCGACCGGCGATAATCGAAGGCGAGATCTCGGCGGGTACGGTTTTGCAGGACGACGGCATCTACCTGTACAGCGAAGAAGAGATCTTCGGCGAGCCGCGCGCGCGCCGCAAGAGCCGCTCGACCGCCAAGGGCGCGATGCTGAACCTTGCCGAGCTTCGGCCTGACGACGTGGTCGTGCATATCGATCACGGCATCGGCCGCTACCGCGGGCTCAAGCATCTCAAGGTCGCCGACATCGAAGGTGATTTTCTGAACCTCGAGTACGCCGGCAACGACACGATGTACGTTCCGGTCGAGCGGATAAATCTGGTCCAGCGCTATATCGGCAGCGACAGCGAAGCGCCGCGCCTGGACAAGCTGGGCAGCGGAGCGTGGGAAAAAGTCAAGCGGCGCACGCGGCAGGCGGTGCTGGCGATGGCCTCCGAGCTGCTCGAGATCTACGCCGCGCGCGAGGTGCTCGAGGGCCACGCGCTGCCGCATCCGGGCCGCGACTACCATGAATTCGCCGATCGCTTCGAGTTCGAGGAGACGCCCGACCAGCAGGCCGCCATCGATGACGTCATTCGCGATCTGACCCGCGTCAAGCCGATGGACCGGCTGATCTGCGGCGACGCGGGCTTCGGCAAAACCGAGGTCGCGATGCGCGCCGCGTTTATCGCCGTGATGGACGGGCGCCAGGTCGCGGTGCTGGTGCCGACCACGATTCTCGCCGAGCAGCATTGGAACACGATGCGCAAGCGGTTCGCGGATTATCCGGTGCGGGTCGAGATGGTCTCGCGGTTCCGCAGCAGCAAGGAAAACAAGGCGGTCATCGACGACGTGGCGCGCGGCAAGGTCGATATCGTCGTGGGGACCCATCGCCTGCTCTCAACCGACGTCGGCATCCCGCGCCTGGGGCTGTTGATTATCGACGAGGAGCATCGCTTCGGCGTGGCCGACAAGGAGCGCATCAAGAAGCTCAAGAAGATGGTGCCGGTGCTGACCATGACTGCGACGCCGATTCCGCGCACGCTGCACATGGCGATGCTGGGCATCCGCGATCTGTCGGTGATTCAGACCGCGCCGCCGGATCGCCAGCAGATTCGCACTTACGTCGCGCATTTCGATGACGGGCTGATTCGCGACGTGATCCTGCGCGAGCTGAGCCGCGGCGGCCAGGTCTTCTTTGTCCATAACCGGGTTGAAAATATCGAGTATATGGCGCGCCATCTCCGGACCCTGATTCCCGAGGCCAAAGTTGCGGTCGCGCACGGCCAGATGCGCGAGCGCCAACTCGAGGACGTGATGCGCGAGTTCATCGAGAACCGCGTGGGGGTGCTGGTCTGCTCGGCAATTATCGAGTCCGGGCTCGATATTCCCAACGCGAACACGATGATCATCAATCGCGCCGATCATTTCGGCCTGGCGCAGCTCTACCAGTTGCGCGGCCGGGTCGGCCGCTCGCGCCAGAGAGCATACGCCTACCTGCTGATTCCCGGCGAGCACATCATCACGCGCGACGCCAAGCGGCGCATCGACGCGCTGCGCGAGCTGGTTGACGCCGACAGTGGCGGCGGAGGCTTCAAGCTCGCGATGGCGGACCTCGAGCATCGCGGCGCCGGCAATCTGCTCGGGCGCGAGCAGCACGGCGAGATCGAGGCGGTGGGCTTCGAGCTGTACACGGAGATGATGGAACAGGCGATAGCCGAGCTGCGTGGCGAAGAGCGCCGGCCCGATTTCGAGCCCGAGCTGAAGCTCGGGATACCCGCCTATATCCCTGACAGCTACGTGCCCGACGAGAACGAGCGTCTGGTGCTGTATCGCAGATTCGCGCGTGCCGATTCGGAGCAGGATCTGGCCGACTTGAAAGACGAGATGCGCGACCGGTTCGGCCCGGTGCCGACGCTGATCGATAATCTGGTCGCCGCGATGAACGTACGCCGCCAGATGAAGCTCCTGCTAATCTTAAGCGCGATTCTGAAGGGCGATCAGCTCGAGGTGCGTTTTCATCCCGACGCTCCGGTCGATAGCGCCAGGCTTGCCGCGCTGGCCGCGGCCAACCGGCGCACGATGAAGCTGACGCCTTCGTTCCAGGTGCTGGTTCGGATCGAAAGCGCCGATTACGCGACCCTGTTCGCGCAGGTGGACGGTGTCTTGCAGGCGCTTAAGGGCTGTGAAAAGTTGGACCACCGGCCGGCGACTGACCCGGACCCGGCTCTGAATTAAAATCATGCGGATCACTATTTCGGCGATCTTTATGTGGGCGGGCACGCTTGCCGCGGCGGCCGCGATTTCGGTTTGCGCGACTCCGATGCGCGTGGCAGCGCAGCAGTCCGTCGATCGGGTGGTGGCCAGCGTGGACGGCGATCCGATCACCGCGCACGACGTCCAGGCGTTCTCGACCGCGATGGGTCATCCGGTCAATACCGACGACATCGGGGACAACGCCGAGGCCAAGCTGATGCTCAAGGAGCTGATCGCCGCCAAGCTGTTCCAGAATGAGGCGCAGAAATATTCCTCGAAGATCAACGACACGCAGGTCGATCATTATATCGATCAGCTCCGCCATGACCGGCACATGACCCCGGATCAATTCCGGGCCGCGGTTGCGCAAAGCGGGATCAGCGTGCAGGATTTTCGCAAGCACGCGCGCGAGGAGCTCGAGAAGGCGATGATGATCCAGCAGCAGGTGCGCGATCGAGTTGATATCTCCGACGCCGATATTCACGCCTACTATGACCAGCATCAGGCCGACTTCAAGGTCATGAAGGAACGTTACCGGCTGGCGCAGATCCTGGTCGGAGTTCCCTCCGGCGCCTCGCCCCAGCAGATCGACCAGCTCAAGCACAAGGCCGATCAAATAAGAACCGAAGCGGCCAATGGCGCCGACTTCGGAGCGCTGGCGCACAAGTACTCCGACGACGCGTCCAAGAACGCCGCCGGCGAACTCGGCTGGTTCGAACCGGCGGAGATCAATGATCAGATTCTTGGCGCCATCAAGCCGGTTCAGCCGGGCAACGTGTCGCAGGTGGTACGCACCAGCCACGGTTTTCATATACTCAAGGTCGAAGCTCACGAGACGCCCGGGGTTAGACCGCTGGCGGAGGTGAAGGACCAGATCCGCGAACGGCTGATCGACCAGAAGGCCCAGGCGGAGACCCAGCAATGGGTCGAGACCGAGCTGGTCAAGAAACACGACGTCGAGACGCTGTATTAGAAACGATGGCGCCGCGAAAAAAGGCGCCGCCGCTGATTGCCGTCAGCATGGGCGATCCGGCGGGAATCGGGCCCGAGGTGATTCTCAAATCCGCGCAGCGGCTCGCGCGGCGGCGCGATGCGCCGCGGCTGGTGGTGGTCGGCGATCTGGAGGCGATGGCCGAGGCGGCGCGGCGTATGCGCATCGGCATCGAGCCGCGCCGGTGGCACCCGGGCGACCCCGCGCCAGGCGCCGGCGGTATCGGCGTGATCAGCGCGGTTGCACTGAGCGCCCGTGCGCGGCGCCCCGGAAAACCTTCGATCGAAGGCGGCGACGCGTCTTTCAGATACGTGGTGGACGGTGCGACACTGGCGCTTGCGGGCACGGTCGATGCGCTGGTAACGGCGCCGATCAGCAAGCAATGGTGGGATCGCGCGGGGCATCGCTTCCCGGGCCATTCAGAATTGCTGGCGCGGCTGGGACGCGCTCCGAAATGGCGGATGATGTTTGCCGGAGACCATCTGAAACTTGCGCTTGTCACCGTGCATGTGGGGCTCGCGCGGGTTTCGAGGCTGCTTACGCAAAGCGCGGTGCTCGGCACAATCGAGCTGCTTCGCGAGCATATGCGCGCGCGGCTCGGCGTCGCGAGGCCGCGCATCGGAGTGCTGGGGTTCAACCCGCACGCGGGCGAGAACGGACTGTTCGGCAGCGAGGAGATTCGCGTCATCGAGCCCGCAATCCGCGCGGCGCGGCGGGCGGGAATCGACGCGTTCGGGCCGCTCGCGCCGGATACCGCGTTCATCCGCACGGCGGGGCGCTTTCGCTTCGACGCGGCGGTGGCAATGTACCATGACCAGGGCTTGATCGCGCTCAAGACGCTGGAGTTCGATCGGGCGGTGAATGTGACGCTGGGTATCCCATTTATCCGCACCTCGCCCGACCACGGCACCGCCTTCGATTTGGCGGGCAAGGGCGCGGCCAGCCCGGCGAGTATGCTGGCGGCGATTGAATACGCGGCGGCGGCGGCGCGCGCCGCAAGGCGCTGAAGTCAAGCAAGGTGGCCGACAAGATCATAATCAAGGGCGCGCGCGAGCATAATCTCAAAGATATCGACCTCGAGATTCCGCGCGACAAGCTGGTGGTGATCACCGGGCTTTCGGGCTCGGGCAAGTCCTCGCTCGCCTTCGACACGATTTACGCCGAGGGCCAGCGCCGCTACGTCGAGTCGCTGTCGGCGTACGCGCGGCAGTTCCTGGAGCAGATGGAGAAGCCCGACGTCGATTCGATCGAGGGACTGTCGCCGGCGATTTCGATCGAGCAGAAGACGACCTCGCGCAACCCGCGTTCGACGGTCGGCACCATCACCGAAATCTACGACTATCTGCGGCTGCTGTTCGCGCGGGTGGGACACGCGTTCTGCTACAATTGCGGCCGCGAGATTTCGCAGCAAAGCGTGCAGCAGATTGTCGATCGCCTGCTCGCGTGGCCCGAGGGCGCGCGAATCCACGTGCTTGCGCCGATCGTGCGCGATCGCAAGGGCGAGTACAAAAAAGAGCTCGCCGACATGCGCCGCGCGGGCTTCGTGCGGGTCAAGATTGACGGCAAGCTTTACGAGCTGGGTGAAGAGCCGGTGCTCAACAAGAACACGCGCCACACGATCGAGGTGGTGGTTGATCGGCTGGTGATCCGCGCGGGGATCGAGAAACGGCTGGCCGACTCGCTCGAGGTCGCATTCAAATACGGGCAGGACCTGCTCAAGGTCGAGCGGCTCGACGATAAAAAAGGCGCCGAGGGAACCTACTTCAGCCAGCGCTTCGCGTGCGTCGAGTGCGGAATTTCCTATCCCGAGATCACGCCGCGGATGTTCTCGTTCAACAGTCCGCACGGCGCGTGCACGGAATGCTCGGGTATCGGATCGATCATGTATTTCGATCCGGAGCTGGTGGTCCAGAACGAAGACTTAAGCATCTCTGACGGCGCGATCGCTCCGTGGGCGACGATGAACTATATGCAGCCGGTGCTCGAAGCGCTGGCCGCGCATTACAAGTTCAGTCTCGACGCACCGTGGAAAAGCATTCCGGCCAAGGTCCGCAAGGCGATTCTGTCCGGCTCCGGCGACGAGCAAATCGAGTTCGCCTACCAGCGCGGACATCATCGCTCCGAATACTCGCGCGCCTTCGAGGGCGTTCTGCAATGGCTCGACCGCCGCTACAAGGAGACCGAGTCCGAAGGCATCCGCGAGGTGCTCGAGGGCTACATGAACATGCGCCCGTGCCCCGGATGCGCGGGGGCGCGGCTCAAGCAGGAAAGCCTGTTCGTCCGCTTCCAGGGCAAGTCGATTTCGGAAGTGACCGCGATGCCGATCAAGCAGGCGCTGGTGTTTTTCGCCGCGCCCAAGCTGAGCAAACAGGAGGCCGAGATTGGCAGGCTGATCCTGAAGGAAATCCGCGAGCGGCTCTCCTTCCTCGGCGATGTCGGCCTGGACTACCTGACTCTCGATCGCACCTCGGGCAGCCTGTCGGGCGGCGAGGGCCAGCGCATCCGGCTCGCCACGCAGATCGGTTCGAGCCTGGTGGGCGTGCTGTATATCCTCGACGAGCCGTCCATCGGGCTGCATCAGCGCGACAATCAGCGTCTGCTCGCGACGCTCAAGCGCCTGCGGGAGCTTGGCAACACCGTGCTGGTGGTCGAGCACGACCGCGACACGATGCTCGAGGCCGATTACCTGATCGACATGGGGCCCGGCGCCGGCGCGCTGGGCGGATACGTGGTCGCGCAAGGCACACCAGAGCAGGTGATCAGAAACCCGAACTCGCTGACCGGAAAATATCTCTCCGGCGAGGCCGAGATCGCGGTGCCGTCGCGCCGCCGCCAGCCGACCGGGCGGGCGCTGGTGATCAAGGGCGCGCGGGAAAATAATCTTCGCGACCTGACGGTGCAATTTCCGCTCGGAGTCGTGACCTGCGTGACGGGAGTTTCGGGCTCGGGCAAATCGACCCTGGTGCTTGATACGCTCTACCGTGCGCTCGCGCAGAAGCTCAATCATTCGCGCGAGCGTTCGGGGGTATTCAAGTCGATCGAAGGCGTCGAGCATCTCGACAAAGTCGTACACGTCGATCAGAGTCCGATCGGGCGCACCCCGCGCTCGAATCCCGCCACCTACACCGGTCTGTTCACCCCTATCCGCGAGCTGTTCGCGCAATTGCCCGAAGCGCGGATGCGCGGTTACGGCCCCGGGCGCTTTTCGTTCAACGTCAAGGGCGGACGCTGCGAGGCGTGCGAGGGCGACGGCATCATCCGGATCGAGATGCACTTTTTGCCCGACGTGTATGTCACCTGCGAGGTCTGCGCCGGGATGCGCTATAACCGCGACACGCTCGAGATCCAGTACAAGGGCAGAAATATCGCGGAGGTGCTCAACATGACGGTCGCCGAGGCGGTCGAGTTCATGGGCTCGGTGCCGCCGATCCGCCAGAAGCTCGAAACCCTGCGCGACGTCGGCCTTGATTACATCCATCTCGGCCAGTCCGCCACCACGCTCTCGGGCGGCGAGGCCCAGCGCATCAAGCTCGCCAAGGAGCTCTCGCGCCGGGCCACCGGCCGCACACTCTATATCCTTGACGAGCCGACCACTGGTCTGCACTTCGACGATATCAAGCGCCTGCTCGCGGTGCTGGGACGGCTGGCCGACACCGGCAACACGATTATCGTAATCGAGCACAACCTGGACGTTATCAAGACCTCTGACTATGTAATCGATCTCGGGCCGGAGGGCGGCGATCGCGGCGGCGCAATCGTCGCCAAGGGCACGCCCGAGGAAGTCGCCGCCGCGCCCAATTCCTACACCGGGCAGTTCCTGCGCCAAGCGCTGGCGCATCGCGCCGCCGCCTGAAAATCCCGCGACCGCTCCCGCTTCTCGACCAGCGCGGCGGCGCGTAGTAAGACTGCCAGTGAACACGCGATCGCGAATCGCGCGTGGCGGCGGCGAATCAGATCGCGGCGCCCGGAGCAGCGCGTCAAGTGAGGCGACGATGAGATCGATGGCAGTTGCGCTTGCGCTGGCTGGGGCGATGGCCGTGGCGGGATGCGGGACGCGGGCTCGAGTCGAGCAGGCGGCGGCCGATGCGCAAAAAGCCTCGAACAGCGGCGACTACCGGGCGGCGGCCGCGGATTTGAATCCGGTGGTTGAAGCCGATTCGCAGGACCCGCAGGCCTACATGGCGCAGGCCTATGCGTACTTCGAATCCGGGCAGAATCAGCAGGCGATCGCCGACGTGACTCGCGCGGTCGATCTCGAGCCCGACGCGGCGATCTACCGGCTGGCGCGCGCGTATGGCTATACGCGGACCGGTGAATTCGAGCGCGCGCTCGAAGACGCGAACGACGCGGTTGAGCGCGCGCCGCACAGCTCATACTGCTACTCGGTCCGCGGATACGTTTACATGACGATGGGCGACAGCGCCAAGGCGATTCCCGACCTGACCCGCGCGTTAAAGGAGGATCCCAACAGCGCCGTATTCATGGTCCAGCGCGGCTTCGCGTATGGGATGGCGGGGCGCTACGGCGCGGCGAAACAGGATTTCGCGGCGGCGATTCGGACTCGCCCGAGTTACGGTGCGTCCTACAGCGCGCTCGCGTGGCTGCAAGCCACCTGCCCGAACGCGAAATATCGCGACGCCAAATCCGCGGTGGAAAACGGCAAGCGCGGCGCGCAACTCGGCGCGCCGAGCCTGTTGGCGGCGCTCGCCACCATCACGGGCGCACAAATCAAGGCCAAGCCCGGCGCTGGGCAGGATTCGACGGCGCTCGCGTGGTCGCTCGATGCGCTGGCTGCAGCCTACGCGGAAGCCGGCCAGTTTGACCAGGCGGTCGCGGCGCAAAAACAGGCGATCGCGCACAACCGCACCGCGCCGAATCCGCTCGCCACCAAGGAGCGCAAGCTGCTGTCGCTGTATCAGCAGGGCAAGCCCTATCGCGCCGGTTTCGATTCGCTTGTGCCCGAGCTGCCGTGGATCTCGCTTCCGGCATAGACGATCGCGCCGCCGATCACGCGTGCGAACGTGGTCAGCTCATGCGTCGAGAGCGTGCCCGCCGGCATGATGTGCTCGACGCGCCATCCGCGCACGAGCAGGTGGTCCGAGATAATGCGCCGATGGCATCGCCACCATAATCCCTCCGAGCACATGTACGCGGTGCGCGCGGCGGCGCCGATTTCGCAAAGCTCGTCGAGACCGGCCGCGAATTCCACGCTCCCGGTGTAATCGGCATACGATCGAAACGCGGGATGCTCCCACGCGGTATGCGGTGAATCGGCGCGCTTGCCGTGGCGGCGTCCGCCCAGCGATTTAATCCATCGGTAGCCGAGGCCGGCGCGCCGCAGCGATTCGGCGAGCGCGTCCTGGTTGAAGTGCGGCCACTTACGCGAGGACGGGAACGATCGCACGTCCGCGACCAGCGCGATTTGATGCGTGGCGAGCAGCTCGGCAAAGCGCTCGATCGGATGCGTCGAGTGGCCGATCGTGAAGATCAGCGGCGAACCGGCCGCGGACGAATCGGATGCTTTATGCATCGAGTGTCCTCGCAGCGGCATGGCCGAGCCGCGTCGTTGCCACTATTTTTTTGCGGGCGCGGCGGCGGCGGAAGTTCCCGCGGCGGCCTGCGACAGCATCGCGGTGTTGATCGCGGCGTCCTTCAGATTGGCGACCGCGACCAGCAGCACCGCGTCGGGATGCAGATACTTGCGCGCCATCTCCTGCACGTCCTGAGCGGTGACCGCCCCGACCAGCTTCGGATAGCGGTCGGCGTAATCGAGCCCGAGGTTGTTCAATTCGATATCGAGCATGAATCCCGCGATCGCGCTCTGGCGGTCGAACTTGAGCGGGAAGCTTCCGATCAGGAATTTCTTGGCGCCGTCGAGTTCGGCTGCGGTCACGGGATGCTCCTGGATGGCGTGCATCTGCTCGAGGATGAGCTTGATCGCTTCATTGGCGCTCGAGTTCTTGGTTTGCAGCCGAACGCCGTATGCGCCCGGAAATTTTCCCGCATCGACGGCGCTGCCGACCGAGTACGCCAACCCGTGCTCGCTGCGCACAATCTGCACCAGGCGCGAGGCGAAGCCGCCGCCGCCGAAGATGTAGTTCATGACCTGCAGCTTGTAGAAATCAGGGTTTGAGCGCGCAATTCCGCTGAAGCCCATTATGATGTTGGCCTGCTGCACGCTGCGATCTATCAGCTTGGCGTCGAGTCCGCGCGGCGCCGGCGGCGCGGGCGGCACGGTCTGGGCGGGAACGGAGCCCGCGAGGCCGGTCAGGGCTTTTTCAAGTGATGCTTTAACTTCGTCGGCGCGCATGTCGCCGGTCACGGCGATCACCGCGCCGCCAAGCTTGTAATAATCGTGATAGAAGGCGCGCACATCCGCGGGCGTCAGCTTCGCGACCGACTCGGCGGTGCCGTCGGTCGGATGCCCGTACGGAGCGTCGCCGAACAGATCCTGCACGAAGGTGACGCTGGCGGTGTAGCCGGGCTCCTCTTCCTGCGAGTGGATGTCCGCGACGGTCTGGGCGCGCTTGCGCTCGATATCGGCGTCGCGCAAACCCGGGCGGGTCAGGATTCCCGCCAGCAGCGCGAGCGTCTGGGCCTGATATTTTTTTAGCGAGGTGAACCCGGCGCCGGCGTAATCGCGGCTCGCGCTGACGCCGACCGAGCTGCCCATGAAATCCACCTTTTGGTTGAATTCGGCCGCGCTCAACTCTTTGGTGCCCTGCCCGAGGCATCGCGCGGTCAGCGCGGCCAGCCCTGCCTTGCCCGCAGGATCGCGCCGCGCACCCGCGTCGAAGGCGATCGACACTGTCACCATCGGGAGCTGATGCTCTTCCGACACGAGCAGCACGGCGCCGCTGGAGAGCGTCATCCGCTTGATCTCGAGCGCGTGCGCCCGCGGCGCCATCGCGAGCACCGCGATGATCGAAACCGCCGCGGCCACGATGGCGCCGGCCCCCGATACGCGCCGGCTCATCGCGCCACCTCGCCGCGGGTCATCTGGCCCGGGCTTACCTCGCCGATCATTGCGGCGTGGCGGACTCCGCCGCTGGCCGCGCCGCCGCCCATCTCATGCGGCAGCACTCCGGTGGGAATCAGCACGCCGGTGGTGCGGTTGGTGTTCACCAGGTATTTGCGCGCGACGCGCTGCACGTCGGCCGCGGTGACCTTGTCGATATTGGACAAGTACTGATCGACCATCTTGTAGCTGCCCAGCATCTCGTACACCCCGAGCATCATCGCCTCCTGCAGGATCGAATCCTGCGAGAAGACGAACTCGGCCTGCTCGAGGTTTTTGGCCTTCTGCAATTCCTCGGCGCCGACCGGCGCGTCGCGCAGCGCGGCAATCTCCTTGTCGGCTTGCGCGATCGTATCGTCGGTCTTCACCCCGGGCCGCATCTGCGCCGAAACTACGAACAGGTTCGGGTCGAATGAAGTCATGTCGTAGCCCGCGCCGACTTCGACCACCATCCGTTTTTCGACCACCAGCTTTTTGTACAGCCGCGAGCTTTTTCCGTCGGACAGAATCTCCGACGCGATTTCGAGCGGAAACGAGTCGGGGCTCCTGAGGTTCGGTACGTGATAGGCCTCCTCGAAGGCGGGCAGGTTGGCGGCGTGGCGCAGCTCGATGCGGCGCTCGCCCTTCTGCTCGGGCTCGACCTCCGGCATCGGGGGCGCCGTGGGGCCGTTTTTGATCGAGCCGAACGCCTCGGCGATCTGCTTGAGTACCTGGTCCGCGTTGAAGTCGCCCACCACGACGATAATCGCGTTGCGCGGCGAGTAATAAATCTCGTGATACGCGCGCGCGTCCGCGAGCGTCAGCCGCTGTATATCCTGCATCCATCCGATCACCGGCCAGTGATACGGATGCTCGACGAACGCGGCCGCGCGGACCTGCTCGTCGAGCGCGTCCTCGGGTTGGTCGTCGGTGCGCAGGCGGCGCTCCTCGGCGACCACGGCGCGCTCTTTGTCGAACTCCTGCGGAGCGAAGTTCGCCATCCGGTCCGATTCGAGCGAGATTGGCACGCTCAGGCGGTCGCGGTTGATATTCTCGAAGTATTCGGTGTAGTCGGCGCTGGTCATCGCGTTGTCTTCACCGCCGTTGGTCTGGATGACTTTCGAGAATTCCTCGGGACCCAGCTTGTGGGTTCCCTTGAACATCAGATGCTCGATCAGATGCGAGATTCCGGTCTTGCCGAATTGCTCGTTGCGCGCGCCGACGCGATAGAAGACATTGAAGGATGCGACCGCGGCCTTGTGATTTTCGAGCACGATTACCCGCAGCCCGTTTGGCAGGGTCTCGGTCTTGACCGCGTCGGTCATTCCCGCCCGCGCGGCGCCGGGGGCGGCGGCGATGCAGGCGATCAAGAGCGGAATGAATCGGGCGATGCGATAGTAGCGCGCGAAGATTATTTTCATGACGAGCTACCATCTAACGCCGCGTCTCGGCGTGGAGTCAAGAAAGCCCGCCGGGCAACGATGATTTGCCTCGTCCCGGCAAATTGCATCGCAGGCCGTGAGTTTGCCACAATCAGCGGTATAAGCCCGATGACACAGCCTGCCGAGAAACCCCAGCCGTTATTCCAAATCAAGGGCGTACTCACGAAGTTCATGCGGATGTTGTTTCCGCTGGAATTTCGCGTCGACTCGATCGCCAACTGCGGTCCGATGCTGCCGTTCCATTATCCGCTGCTGGCCGGCGAGATGATTTATCTGCCGGAGCAAATCGAGCCGTTCGGCAAGGCTGGCGACCAGTACGACTATTACCTCGTCACTACCGCGCATCTGGCCGGGCGCCACGACTTTGGAACCTTCGAGTTTCGCCTGGCCGAGGTCCCCGGCTTCGAGGACCGCGGCGAGACCGGCGTCGAGGCGATCGACAGCTTCGTCGCCTCGTTCGATGACTCCGCACTGGCGGGCGCGCTGATGCGGCTGGGCGAGGCCGCCCGAATCGACGCGGCGCTCGCAAGGCGCTACCTCGGCCTGGCGCCGCGAATCGCGGAGATCAATCGCTCGCTTACCGCGATGCTGCCGCCTGAGGCGCTATCGACGATGCTGGTGCGGGGGTCGCTGGATCTGGTTGACACGGCCACCGGCGCGCAAGGGTTTGCGCGGACGGCGCAGGGGTTCTTTGCCCCGCTGCGTGGCGCCGATGCGGACATCTTCGCCACCGCGCGCCAGACCACCGCGCTCTACAACTGGCTGCAGGAACTTATTGAGCAGGCGCGTGCCGCGGGCGAAGGCGATCCGCTGGCCGGACAGGCAGAGCAGATGCGCAACGATCTGATCAGTGGCGCCAAGCGTGGCGACGGAGCCGAGGATGGCGCCGAGGGCGAGGGTGAGCAGGGCGAGGGCGGCGGTGAGCCCGATCAGAAGCTCAGCATGGAGACCTCGGGCCGGCAGTCCAAAGGCAACCAGGGGCGCGCGCTGTCGCCCGAAGAGCTGCGCAAGCTTATCGAGCAGGGTGCGCAGATCAATCCCTCGCAGGGTGAAGGCAACGCCGATGGCGACGGGATGTATCTGACCCAGCTTACGGGCAAGCAGATGAGCGAGCTCGAAGCGATGCGTGAGCAGCTTGCCGAGGTGGGCAGCGTGACCGGGCAGGGGCGCCTGATGATCGCGCGCTCGCGCCAGGATTCATACTACGCGTACGACGAGTGGGATTACGTGCTGGCCGACTACCGGCGCAACTGGTGCCGGCTGCGCGAAATTCAGCTCACCGGCGACGACGGCGATTTCTACAACAACACGCTGGTGCGCTACGCGGAGTTGCTGCCCGTGATCCGGCGCAACTTTCAGCGTATCCGCCCGGCGTCGTACCGGATGGTGCGCGGGCTCGAGGACGGTGAGGAGATCGATTTCGACAAGACCGTCGAGTCGCACGTCGCGCGCAAGATGGGCGAGATCCCCGACGGACGCGTGTACAAGGCGCGCAAGAAAGAGGCCCGCGACGTGGCGACCCTGTTTCTGCTCGACATGTCGGCCTCGACCGACGAGCCGATTCATCGTGAGCCGCGCAAGTTCACCGAAGACGACGACAACGACGACTGGATGAAAGCGTGGCAGCGCCGCCCGCAGGCCGCGCAGCGCCCGCGCCGGATTATCGACGTCAACAAGGAAGCGCTGATCATCATGGCGCAGTCGCTCGAGGAAATCGGCGACCAGTACGCGATCATGGGATTTTCCGGCCACGGCCGCGACAACGTAGAGTTCTACGTCATCAAGGAGTTCGACCAGGAACTCTCCGACGACGTGCGCGCCCGGGTCGGCGCGGTCGAGCCCAAACGCTCGACCCGGATGGGCGCGGCGATTCGCCACGTGCGCGAGAAATTCAAGAACGTCAACTCGCGCGCCAAGCACATGATCCTGCTGAGCGACGGCTTTCCGCAGGATTTCGATTACGGCCACGACCGCCGCTCGAACGCCTACGGAATTCAGGACACGATGGTGGCGCTGAAGGAACTCGAGATGGCGGGCGTGCTGCCGTTCTGCATCACGGTGGACAAGACCGGCCACGACTATTTGCGCCAGATGTGCCAGTCGTCGCGCTACCTGGTAATCGAAGACATCGCGTCGCTCCCGCGCCAACTGCCGAAAGTCTACGAGCAGGTCGTCCGCTGGTAGAAGGTTCGGTTTCTGAACCTCATAATCCGTGAAATCTGTGTAATCTGTGGATTGTTTTTCTTAGTCCTCGACCCGCAAATCCCGTCCCGTCATTTCGGGTGGCGCCGTGATTTCGAGCATCCCGAGGAACGTCGGCGCGACGTCGGCGAGCGTGCCGCCCTTGCGCAGGCGGCCGTGAAAATTCGGATCGACCAGAATCAGCGGAACCGGATTGAGCGTGTGCGCGGTGTGCGGCTGTCCGGTGGCGGGGTCGGCCATGAACTCGGCATTGCCGTGATCCGAGGTGATTAGCACCGCGCCCGTGCGCTTCGCGACCGCCTCGAGCACGATCCCGAGTGCGGCGTCTGTCGCCTCGACCGCCGTGATCGTCGCCTCGAGATTTCCGGTATGGCCGACCATGTCGGGATTGGCGAAGTTCATCACTACGACCGCAAATTTACCGCCTGCGATTTCATCGGCGGCGCGAGCGGCGATCTCGTGCGCGCGCATCGCGGGTTCGAGATCATAGGTCGCGACTTTGGCCGAGGGGATCATGACGCGCTCCTCGCCGGCGAATGGTTTCTCGACTCCGCCGTTGAGGAAATAGGTAACGTGCGCGTACTTTTCGGTCTCGGCGACGCGCAGGTTCGGGATTTTCGCGGCGGACAGCACTTCGGCAAGCGTATTGCGCACGTCCTCGGGGCCGAACGCGAGCGGCAGCCCGAAGGAGCGGTCGTACTCGGTCATGCAAACGTATCCGGTTATCGGCGAGAACTTGGGCACTCGTGGCCGCGCGAAGCCGCTGAACTCCGCGAGCGCCAGCGCCGCGGTAAGTTGGCGCGCGCGATCGGCGCGGAAGTTAAAACACATGATCTGATCGCCGTGGGCAACTTTTGCCGACATGCCGATGACGCACGGCTCGACGAACTCGTCGTTCTTGCCCGCGGCGTAGGAGCGCTCGACCGCTTCGCGCGCGCTCCTGGCCGGTGCGCCTTCGCCCAGGACCATCGCCCGCCACGCGCGCTCGGTGCGCTCCCAGCGCTGGTCGCGATCCATCGCGTAGTAGCGTCCCTGCACGGTCGCGATTCGTCCGTGGCCCAACGCATGGAGCCTGCCTTCCAGCGCGTCGATAAATGGCAATGCCGAGCGCGGAGGCTTGTCGCGTCCGTCGAGCACCGCATGCACGAGGATATCCTCGAGACCCTCTTGCACGGCGAGATCCAGAATCGCGAACAGATGGTCGATATGGCTGTGCACGCTGCCGTCGGACAGAAGCCCCCACACATGCAGTGCGCGTTGCGACGACTTGGCGGTGTGAATCGCGTGGAGAATAGCCTCGTTGCGCGCGAACGCTCCGGTCTCGATCGCCTTTCTGATCCGCATCAAGTCCTGATAGATCACGCGGCCCGATCCGATCGTCAAATGCCCGACTTCGGAATTGCCCATCACGCCGGGCGGCAGCCCCACCGACTCGCCGGAGGCGTCAAGTTCGGTATGCGCGCTGCCCTTGAGCAGCGCGTCCATCACCGGCGTGTGCGCCATCGCGATCGCGTTCGCCTCGCGCTCGGCGCGGATGCCCCATCCGTCGAAGATGATCAGCGCCGCGACCGGCGGGCGAAGGGTCATCGCGAAGTTCCGCCGCGCTTAAACGCCGCCGCGCCCGGATAGGTCGCGCGCGCTCCGAGCTCCTGCCCGATTCGGAGCAGGCGGTTGTATTTCGCGGTGCGCTCGCCGCGGCTCATCGATCCGGTCTTGATCTGTCCGGCTCCTGAAGCCACCGCCAGGTCGGCGATGGTGGTGTCCTCGGTTTCGCCGGAGCGATGCGAGATAACGCAGGTAAAACCGGCCTCACGCGCCATCGCGATCGTCGCCAGGGTCTCGGTGAGCGTGCCGATCTGGTTGAGCTTGATCAGAATCGAGTTGGCGGACTTTTCTTTGATACCGCGGGCAAGCCGCACCGGATTGGTTACGAAGATATCGTCGCCGACGACTTGAACTTTAGCGCCCAGCTCGCGCGTCAAAAGCTGCCAGCCGGCCCAATCGTCTTCGGCGAGCGGATCCTCCAGCGAGACAATCGGGTATTTCGCAAGCCATCCGCCGTAATACTGGACCATCGCGGCCGCATCGCGCGCGCTTTTATCCGAGCGTGAGAAAACGTATTTGCCGCCGTCGAAAAATTCGCTCGAGGCCGGGTCGAGCGCAAGCGCGACGTCGGCGCCGGGCTTGTAGCCCGCGTTGGTTATCGCCTGCAAGATAACCTCGATCGGCTCCTCGTTGCTTTTGAGGCTCGGCGCGAATCCGCCTTCGTCGCCGACGTTGGTCGAGTGTCCCGCCTTCTTAAGCACCGCGGCCAGCGCGTGAAAGACCTCGGCGCCGGCGCGAATCGCCTCGGCGAAGGTCGGCGCTCCCAGCGGCACGATCATGAACTCCTGCATATCGACGCTCGAGTCGGCGTGCGCTCCGCCGTTTACGACATTCATCATCGGGACGGGCAGAATATGAGCGTCAGGATTCAGATGCCGATAGAGCGGCAGCCCGCGCGCGGCGGCCGCCGCGTACGCCGAGGCGAGCGACACGCCGAGGATAGCGTTGGCGCCCAGCTTCGATTTGTTCGGCGTGCCGTCGAGCGCGATGAGAGCTTCATCGACGGCTTTCTGATCGGCCGAGTCGGCGCCCTTGAGCTTTGCGGCGATCGTGGCGTTCACATTCGCGACGGCCCTGAGCACGCCTTTGCCGGCGAAGCGGCTCTTGTCGCCGTCGCGCAGTTCGAGCGCCTCATGCACTCCAGTCGATGCGCCAGAGGGAACCGCGGCGCGCCCGAGCGCTCCGCCATCGAGCCGCACATCAACTTCGATGGTCGGATTCCCGCGCGAATCCAGGATTTCCCGCGCATTGATTTCGCTGATTTTTGTTCCTGCCGCCATGTGCAACCCCTCGCCCGTATGGACGCGACGATTCTAAGCCACAATCGCGCAGGTTGTCATCACGTTACAGCAGGATTACGCGCCTGCGGCACCCCGACCAGCGTGTCACGATGCTTGCAAAAAAAAAGTGCAAGCATCGCGCAGCGACGCGCCTTACAGAATCGCGCCCGATTCGCGCATCGCGCCGATCTCTTCCCACGAGTATCCGAGCTCGAGCATCACCTCTTCAGCGTGCTGGCCGAGTTCGGGCGCCATCCGCGCCTGCTTCTCGACCTCGCCGTTGATCGTGACCGGCGTTCCCGAGACCAGCACCCGGCCCGCGGTCGGATGGTCGAGTTCCTGCAGGTAGCCGTTTTCGCGCGCCTGCTCGCTCTTGAGCACGGTGCGATAATCCACGACCTCGGTCGCGAGAATATCGGCGGCGTTTAATTCGGCGAGCCATTCGGCGCTTGGCTTCTTCGGAAAGATTGAATCGAGCACGGCGGCGATCTTGTCGCCGTGGAAGTTGCGCACCACGTTGTCGCTGTACTCGGGATCCTTCTCTAGATGAGCGATGCCGAGGATTCGGCAGAACGTGGGCCAGCGCTTGTCATCGACGCCGGCGATGCAGATATGGCCGTCGGCGGTCGGAAACGCTCCCCATACTCCGTGCAGGAACTGATGCCCGCGGCCGGCGCGCTCCGGTTCCTGCTGCGTGATCGAGGTGTAATTGATCTCCATCCCCTGCATCGCGATCATCGTGCCGTATATCGACGCATCGACCTTCTGCCCTCTGCCGGTGCGTTCGCGCGCGAACAGCGCGGCCAGCACGCCGCCCGCCAGGCTGAGCCCGCCCGAATGATCCGCCATTAGAATTCCGGCCGGCAGCGGCGGGTCGGCCGCGGTTCCCGTCTTCGCCATCAGGCCGCTGGCCGCCTGGGCAAGGGTGTCGCGGCTCGGTCGCGTGACCCACGGTCCTTTGGGACCCCACGAGCTGCCCTGCGCGTACACGATTCGCGGGTTGATCTTGCGAACCTCTTCGTAGCCGAGTCCCAGCCGATCGAGCACGCCGGGACGATAGTTCGTGAGCAGCACGTCGTACGATTTCGCCATCCGGCGCACCAGCTCGACAGCCTGCGGATTTTTGAGATCGCACGAGATGCTGCGCTTGCCGCGGTTCATCGCGATAAAATAGTGCGACACGGTGGGGTTGCGGACCTCGGGTCCGCCGATCAGCGCGGTCAGCATCCAGCGGCTCAAGTCGCCGGTTTCCTTGTTTTCGATCTTCACGACGGCGGCGCCCATGTCGGCAAGGAACAGGCCGGCGAACGGGCCCTGAATCTCCTGGCCGATCTCGATCACTTTGATTCCATCCAGCGGCTTTGGCATCGATTTCGTGCTCCCTAAACGGTCGTTCAGGCGGGTATCCTACCGATGGGGATTATCGCGCCGCCGGGAAAAGCTCAAGCGCATTCGCGCATGGGGATTTGCGCGCGTGGCGCGCGCGGCTAGACTTGCGCGCGATGGAATCGAGCATCTACGAGTTTCCCGGCATCTTCCGCCGCGTCCACAAGGAGCAGCCTTACGAGATTGGCGAGGAAGTGCGCTTCATGCGCAAGCTGTGGGCGCGCCATGCGCGGCGCCCGGTTCGGCGCGTGCTCGACATCGCGTGCGGGAACGCGCCGCACGGGCAAATCCTGGCGCGCTCGGGAATTCAGGTCGTGGGGATTGATCGCTCGGCGGCGATGATCGCGGCGGGGCGGCGCGAATCGCGCGAGCTCAAGAATATCCGTTTCTATCGCCGGCCTATCGAGCGCTTCAAGATTCCCGAACCTCCGTTCGACGCGGCATTTTTCATGTCCGAGACATTTCCGGTCATGACCTCGAACGACGCGATAATCTCGCATCTGCGCTGCGTCGCGCGGACGCTGCGGCGCGGCGGCCTTTACGTGATCGATATCGATCGGCACGACCGCTCCCGAGTCACACGCGAGCGCCAGCTATGGCGCGAGCGGCGCCTCACGGTCGGCGGCATATCGGTCCGCGTGCGAGCGCAGAGCCGTCCGATGCCGTGGCATACGGGGATCCATTCGATCTTCGATCTCGAATGCGAACTCGATTTCCCCGGCCGATCCGTCAGGACGCGCGACCTGGTGCCGGTGCGCTACACGATTCCACCGACCCTGGACCTGCTCGCCCGCGCGTCCGGAAAATTCGAGATGATCGCCGCATGCGCCGACTTGTCGTTCAGCACCGCGATGGACGATTGCGAGCGGCGATGGTGGGGAGTGCTGCGGCGCGTTTGATCGGCGAATCAGCCGGTCACTCCGATCAGATGCGCGACCGAATCGAGCGCCGCGCAATTCCATCCGCGCGCGAATTCGAGCACCTGTATCGATCCGAGCTCGACCGAAGGCGTAGCGCCGCTGAGATGCTCGACGATCGTGCGAATCACGCCGCGATGCGCCACGATCAGCGCGCGCGAGGCCGCCGCAGGCGCCCATAGCGAGAGCATCCGCTCTACGCCGCGCACGACCCGCGCGGCAAATTCGGCGCGGTTCTCTCCGCCGGGGTAGGTGTACGCGGGCGAGAGCGGGTCGGCGCGCCATCGCGCGTACTCGGCGGGAAAGCGCGCGCCGATCTCCTCGCGCGTCAGACCCTCGAAGTCGCCGAAGTGGACCTCGGTGAATTCCGCGAGCTCGATTGCCGCCGCGCGGCCCGCGATTATTCGCGCGCCCTCGGTGGCGCGGACCAGCGGACTGGTGAACACCTGCTCGAATGCGAGCCCGCCGTGGCGCGTCTCGATTGCGGCGCGCGCGGCGTGCATCTGGGCGCGCCCGAGCGCGGACAGCGCCACGTCGCCGCGGCCGTGGTAGCGGATGCTCGATTCGCCCTCGGTCTCGCCGTGGCGGACTATAATCAGGGTCGCGTGGCGATCGGATTGCGGCGCCATATGCTGAGCAAGGTGCGCCTGCGCGATCAATCCTCGAGCGGATTCATCACGAGTCCGGTCAGCAGCTTCGGATGAAAGTAGGTTGATTTTTCCGGCATCGTGGCGCCCGCGTCACTGACCCGCTCGACATCCTGGATCGAAGGCGGATTCATCAGAAACGCGCCGTCGGCGGCGCCGCTCGCGACCGCTTCGAGGGCGGCGCGCGCGTCGATAGTGTACTCGATATTTCCGCCCTTGCGGATCTCGGCGGCGCTGAGCGAACAGATCCGGTCGAAGATCATCGCGTGCAGAACCGCGACATCGAGCGCGCGAACCTCGGCTGGCGTGCCAGGAAGCGCACTGGACTGCGCGGCGGGATCGCGCAGGTGGAGCAGGAAGCCGGCGCGATGACCGCGCAGCGCGACCGCGATCGCGCCGCGCCCCGCGGCCACCAGGCTCGAGCGCAGGGCATCGTGGCCGGCGATTTCCTCGACCGTGAAGGCCGCTCGCGCCATGGCGAAAAAATTCGTGATCGCGTCGGGGCGCAGGCGGCGCACGATGCGATGCGTTGGCAGAATCACCAGGCCCGCGTCGTCGCACGCGACCATCGTCATCATCGTGTAGTCATAGCCCTGCGCGGCGGCCGGATTCTCCGCCGTGCGGCGGATGCGTTGATAGTTGAGCGCGGTCTCATAGCGATGATGTCCGTCGGCGATGAGCACGCGCGGCGTCGCGAGCGCGCGCTGGATTTCGGCGATCTCCGCCGGCGCGTCGATAACGCGAAGCTCGTTGCGGATGCCGAGATCGTCGATCAGATCGATAAGCGGCGGGCGCTCGGCGACTGTGGCGCGCAGGCGATCGAGCTCCGGATGCTGTCCCGAGTAGAGGCCGAAGATCGAACTGGTGTTGGTGCGGATCGCGCTCAGGAGCTTCAGGCGGTCTTCCTTCGCGGCTGGGAAAGTCTTTTCATGCGGCAGAATCCTGCCCGGGCCGAAGGGCTCGAGCCTGATGCGTGCGATTAGTCCGGCGCGCGACCGGCTCCGCCCGTCGATCGTAAAGCGCTGCGTGTAATGAAATATCGCCGGACGTTCGAGGCGCCGCAGCACTCCAGCGGCGAGCCATTCGCGCAGCGTCGATTCGGCCGCCGCGTAGCGATCGGCGTCGCGGCCGAATTCGAGCCGCACGATATTGTAGCGGCTGCGATCGTAAAGCTCATTCTGGCGCGCCGCGCCGATCAGGTCGTAGGGCGGAGCGACTACGCTGGCCGGGTCGCCGGCCGCCGCACGGTCGTATACCAGGGCCCGAAACGGTTCGATTCGCTCGCCGGACATTTCGGTTCGCTGCGCAGTCATTCCGATACCTCGGCGCGCAACGCGGCGGCGATCCGGGACTCGCCGATGGCGCCGGCGCGGATTATCCGCCAGGTGCTGTCTTCGATCGCGACGACGGTGCTCGGCGCCGCGGCATCGAGCGTGCCGCCTTCAAGAAACACTTTAACTTTGCTTCCAAACGCCGCGCGCGCCTGGTCAAGAGTTCGCGCGGGCGCGGCTCCGGCCTGGTTTGCGCTGGTCGCCGTGATCGGATGGCCGAGTCCCGCCGCCAGCGCGCGTGCGACGCGATGCGCCGAGACGCGCACTCCTACGCCGCCGCCCTCGCCGACGATCGCGGCGGGCAAATCCGCGCGCCCGGGCAGCACGAGAGTCAGCGCACCGGGCCAAAACCTCTGCGCAAGCCGGCGCGCGAGCGGTGAAACCTCTCGCGCGAGCTCGAGCGCGGAGTGCGAGTCGGCGGCGATCAGCGCCACGGTCTTTGCCGCCGCGCGTCCCTTGGCGGCGAACAGGCGCTCGAGCGCGGCCGGTGAGCAGGGGTTCGCGCCGAGAGCGTAGAACGTCTCGGTGGGATAGACGATCAACTCGCCGGCGCGCAGCGCCGCAATCGCGTCCGCGAGCGCGGCCGGATCCAACGACGCGGGACAGGCGGGTCTTTTACCGGCGGCGCCGGCGAATTTTCTGGCAGGCAAGAACTTAAAGCACTCCTTACGATTTAATTTCCGGCCGATTTTCGCAGCGCGGCCAGTCCGCGATGCGCGATGTCGCGCCGCAGATGCTTGCCCTCGAATTCTATCAGGTCCGCCGCCTGGTAAGCCGCCGCGGCCGCGGTCTCGAGCCGTGGCGCCATCGCGGTGACCGCCAGCACGCGGCCTCCGTCGGTGACAAGCCCACCGTCCTTGAGGGCGGTGCCGGCGTGAAACACCTTGACGCGGATTTTTTTCATCGCCCAATCAACCTTGAGATCGGCCGGCGTGCCACCTTCAACCTTGTCGAGGCCGTTGATTTTCAGTCCCTTGCGATACTCGCCCGGATATCCGCCCGAGGCGAGAATCACGGTGACGGCACAGCGCGGCGACAGGCGCACCTCGGCATCCGAAAGGCGGCCCTCGGCGGCGGCGAGCAGGGTCGCGGCGAGGTCGCTCTCGAAGCGCATCATCAATGCTTCGGTTTCCGGATCGCCGAAGCGCGCGTTGAATTCGATCACCTTGATCGCGTCCGCATCGACCATCAGGCCCGCGAACAGCAATCCGCTAAACGGGGTTCCGCGCGCGGCCATCTCGTGCAGAACGGGGCGGATGATTTCACTCATCACGCGCGCTTCGAGATCGGCGCCGAATTGCGGCAACGGCGAGTACGCGCCCATCCCGCCCGTGTTGGGTCCGCGGTCGGCGTCGAAGACCGGCTTGTGATCCTGGAACGACCCGAGCGCGAGCGCGTCCTGGCCGTGGCACAGCGCGAAAAACGAGACCTCTTCGCCGGTCAGGAATTCCTCGATCACGACCCGCTTGCCCGCCGCGCCGAACCTGCCCAGAGTCATCGCCGCGTCAATCGCAGCCAGCGCCGCGGTGCGATCCGGGCAAATGGTGACACCCTTTCCGAGCGCCAGTCCGTCGGCCTTGACCACCACGGGACGGCGCAGCGTGCTCACGTAATCGCGCGCGGCGGCGGGGTCGTCGAAGGCGCGATACGCGGCGGTCGCGACGCCGGCGGCGGCCATCACGGATTTCGCGAAAGATTTGCTGGTCTCGAGTTGCGCGGCGGCGCGCGTGGGTCCGAAGATCTTGAGCCCCGTGCTTTGGAACTCGTCCACGATTCCGGCGGCCAGCGAATCTTCCGGGCCGACGATGGTCAGGTCGATTTTTTTGTCGCGGACGAATGCGGCCAGCGCGGCGGCGTCGTCGGACGCGATCGCGACCGGCTCGGCGAGCTGATTGATTCCCGGATTTCCGGGCGCGCAGTAAAGCCCCCACACCGACTCGCTTTGATGCAGCCGCCAGCAGAGCGCGTGCTCGCGGGCGCCCTTTCCGATGACGAGAACTTTCATCGGTGGCGCCGCTTAATGGCGGAAATGGCGCACTCCCGTGAAGACCATCGCGAGCCCGTACTTGTCGGCCGCGGCGATGACGTCTTGGTCGCGGATCGAGCCGCCGGGTTGCGCTATCGCGGTTGCTCCCGCCTCTGCCGCAAGCGTCGGTCCGTCGGGCATCGGGAACAGCGCTTCGGAGACCAGCACGGAGCTTGCGAGCGAGACCTTGAGGCGTGCGGCTTTCTCGCGCGCGGCGTAAACGGGATCGATGCGCGAGGTTGCGCCGCCGCCGACCGCGAGCGTGCGATCGGCGGCGACGAAGGCGATCGCGTTGGACTTGATATGCTTGCAGACCTTGATGCCGAATCCGAGCGCGCGCATCTCGGCGTCAGTGGGCGCGCGCCGCGTGACGACTTTGCCCTGGCGCGGATCTTCGATCGACAGATCCGGCGACTGGACCAGCAGCCCGCCGGCGACTTTCTTGAGGTCGAACTCGCCGCGCGGCACCGCGTCCGGATGAAAGCGCATCAGGCGGCGGTTTTTATTCTTTTTCAGAAACGCGAGCACCTCGGCGGGAAAATCGGGACCGATCAGAACCTCGGTGAAAAGTTCATTGACGGCCTGCGCGAATTCCATGTCCCAGGGGCGGTTCGAGATTATGATGCCGCCGAAAGGCGAATCGGGGTCGGTCGCGAATGCCTTGTCCCACGCGGCTTTGAGCGTGGGCGCGATGCCGACCCCGCACGGAGTATTGTGCTTGAGGATCGCAACAACGGCCTGCGGTTCGCTGCGGAACTCGAGCATCAGGTTGGCCGCCGAACTGATGTCGAAAACGTTGTTGAAGGAAAGTTCCTTGCCGTGGAGCTGCTCGGCGATCTTGAGAAAGCTGCCGTAGAGCGCACCTTCCTGATGAGGATTTTCGCCGTAGCGCAGCTTCTGCTCGCGCTCGAGGGTCAGGCTGAAGGTCTCACCCAGGGCCGACGGCTCGCCTTCGCCGGAGTTCGCGCCGAGCCAGTTGGCGATCGCGGAGTCGTATGCCGCGACGCGCGCGAAGGCCTTGCGCGCAAGCCGCCATCGCGTGGTGAGGGTGAGCGCGCCGGAGTTGGCTTCGAGCTCGGCGGCGATTGCGGCGTAATCGGCGGGATCGACGACGATCGCGACGTCGGGATAATTTTTTGCGGCGGCGCGGACCAGGGCAGGGCCGCCGATATCGATATTCTCGATCGCGTCCTCGCGGCTGACGCCCGCCTGCGCCACGGTTTTCTCGAAGGGATAAAAATTGACGACCACCAGATCGATCGGCTCGATCCCGTGATCTTTCATTTGCTTGCGATGGCTTGGGTCCGAGCGCCGGGCCAGGATTCCGCCGTGAATTTTGGGGTGCAGCGTCTTGACGCGCCCGTCGAGCATCTCGGGAAACCCGGTGAATTCCTCGACCGCCTTGACCCGCAAGCCAGCCGCGACGAGTGCGGAGCGGGTGCCCCCGGTCGAGATCAGCTCGGCGCCGTGGCGTTCGAGCACGCGCGCGAATTCGGCCAATCCGCTCTTGTCGGAAACTCCGAGCAGCGCGCGCCGGATAACGATCGTGTCGGTGTTCATGTCAATTCAATCCATCGCATAGGCATCGTATGTCCGCGCGGCGCGGCAAGGTTGGTTAGCCGCGGCAGATTCGCGGCACTCGCTTGCCAACGGTGCAGAGCATTTCATATGAGATCGTTTGCGCCAGCCGCGCGACATCGTTGACGCTGATCATCGCTTCGCCGCTGCCGCCCCATAATATCACCTCGTCGCCGACTGCGGCGCCGGCCACGTCGGTCAGATCGATCGTGGTCAGATCCATCGAGATCGCTCCGACCACCGGCGCGCGCGACCCGCGCACCAGGACTTCGCCGCCATGCTGAAGTCCGCGCCGGTATCCGTCAGCATATCCCACCGGCAGCACGCCGATAACGCTCTCACGCGGGGCGACGAAAGTGTGCCCATAGCCGACGCCGCTGCCGGCGGGTACGCGCTTGGTCTGCATCAGAAGGGTCTTGAAGGTCATCACCGGGCGCAGCTCGACACGCTCGCGGACGGCGGCGACGGGCGGCAGACCGTAGATCGCGAGACCGGGGCGGACCAGGTCGAAATGGGAATCATCGCGGAGCACCAGCGCGGCTGAATTCGCGACGTGGGCGATCGGCGGCGCGAATCCGGCGCCGCGCAGCGTATCGAGCGCCTCGCGGAACACGCGGAGCTGTTGGTCGGTGATCGGACTCGAGGGATCTCCGGCGTTGGCGAGCAGCGTGCAGACGCCCTCGAGCGCGAGCGCCGGCGCCGCGCGCATCGCGTCGATAAGGGCGGGCAGATCCGAGGGCAGCACGCCGAGCCGACTCGCGCCGGTGTCGATCTTCAGATGGATCGGCAAGCGCCGCCCGCCTCGGGCTGAGGTGGCAGCGGCCGCGAGCGGAGCGATTAGCGCCGCGTCGAAAACAAACGGGGTCAGCGCAAGCTCGACGATTTCACGCGCCTGCGCCGCGAAAAAACCGGCCTGCAGAAAGATGCGCGCATTGATCCCGGCGCTGCGCAGCTCGCGCGCCTCGTCAATCGTCGCGACCCCGAAATTGCGGCATCCTTCGGCCCCGAGCGTGCGCGCGACCGTCACCGCGCCGTGCCCGTAACCGTCCGCCTTGACTACCACCATCAGCTCGCCATGCGCGGCGACCGCGCGCAGCGCGTGGTAATTCGCGCGCAACGCGCCGAGATCGATCTCGGCGACGGTAGGGCGCTGTTGCTCGAGGTTCATCAGAGATTCGATCGCGTCACATCATCCGGCGCGCTTATCAGAGGCGGATACTCCGCGCGGCGCCTGTCCAACGAAAAACGCCCGAGCCGCACCGATGGCCCGGACGCATCAGGCTTGATTTCATGCCTCACGCGCGAAACGCGCGGTCGGACAATTTCTCGCCCGCTATCGAGAGCGCAATCAGATAACCACCGGCGGAACTGACAGTCAATGAAAGCTGCCGGTCGCTCACCCGCCGCGGCGCATCGCGCGCGGTTTTTCTGGGCGATGCACGGTGCTATAAGGGAAGCAGGCTGGGGGTGCGTGTGCAACGCGCTGAGAGCTCTCGCAGGAGAGAACCCCTTGAACCTGATCCGGGTAATGCCGGCGTAGGGAAGCCCGCAATGACCGGACGATCGCAGTTCGGCCGAAAGCCGCTTCCCCCGGGTGCCCGGAGAGCGGCTTTCTTCGATGGCGGAATCGGCATTCAACATCACCCTTAACGGCGAGCCCTACCGGCTCGAGGGCGACGCGCGTCTGCCCGCGCTCATCGATCGGCTTAAGATGCGCCCGCAGCGGATCGCAGTCGAGATCAATCGACGGATCGTGCCGAAGTCGGAATACGCGGCGACAATTTTGGCTGCGGGCGATGAGGTCGAGATAATCAATTTCGTCGGAGGCGGATGAACCCGCCGCGGGCCAGTTCATCCGGCCGCGGCGTACGAGGTAAAAACAGTGGATACTCCCCTGGAACTCGGTGGCAGGAAATTCAGTTCGCGGCTGATCGTCGGAACCGGCAAGTACAAGGATTTCGAGCAGACGCGCCGCGCGGTCGAGGAAAGCGGCGCCGAGATCGTCACCGTCGCGGTCCGGCGGGTGAATATCACCGATCGCAAGTCGGAGAACCTGCTCGACTACCTCGATCCCAAGCGCTACCAGATTCTGCCCAACACCGCCGGATGCTACACCGCCGAGGAAGCAGTGCGCACGTGCAGGCTCGCGCGTGAGGTCGGGGTGGGCGAGATGGTGAAGCTCGAGGTTATCGGCGATCAGAAGACGCTATTTCCCGACGTGCCCGCGACGATTGAAGCGGCGAAAATCCTGGTCAAAGAAGGATTCAAGGTCCTGCCCTATATCACCGACGATCCCGTCACCTGCCTGCGGCTTGCGGAACTCGGATGCGCGGCGGTGATGCCGCTGGCGGCGCCGATAGGGTCGGGGCTGGGCATCCGCAATCCGTACAACCTGGCGATCATTATCGAGCAGGCGAAGGTTCCGGTAATCGTCGATGCGGGCGTAGGCACGGCCTCTGACGCGGCGTATGCGATGGAACTCGGGTGCGACGCGATTCTGATGAACACGGCGATCGCGGGAGCGAAAGATCCGCTCGCGATGGCGCGTGCGATGAAACTCGCGGTCGAGGCGGGGCGCCTCGCCTACGGTGCGGGCAGAATCGAGCGCAGACTTTACGCGACGGCGTCGAGCCCGATCACCGGGATGATCCAGTGATCCGATGCCGCGCGCGGAATTTCGCTTCTACCTGATAACCGATCGCGCGGCGGTTGTCGCGGGCACGCTGCTGCAGGCGGTAGCCGCCGCGCTCGAGGCGGCGCCGCCCGGCTCGGTGGCGCTGCAACTGCGCGAAAAAGACCTCGCCGCGCGCGATCGGTACGCGATTGCGCTCGAGTTGCGCAAAATCTGCTCGCGCTATGGCGCGCCGATGCTCGTGAACGATCGCGTCGATATCGCGATCGCCGCGCGCGGCGACGGAGTGCATCTGCCGTCCGATTCGATCGGCGCCGCGATGGCGCGCAAGCTGGCCGGCCCCGGCCTGCTGATCGGAGCATCAACGCACTCGCCCGCGGAGGTCGCGGCGGCCGCGCGCGAGGGCGCGGACTTCGCCGTGTTTGGGCCGGTCTTCGATCCGTTATCCAAGACTGCCTTCGCCCCGGCGCGCGGAGTCGAGGGACTGGCCGCCGCGTGCCGCGCCGCATCGATACCCGTCTATGCGTTGGGCGGAATCACCCCGGAGCGTGCGCGCGAGCTGATGAGCAATCCTGATAAGGCGGCGCGCCCGGCCGGAGTCGCGGGTATCGGGTCGATTCTCGGCGCGGATTCTCCGGCGGACGCGATGCGCGTGATGCTGGCCGCGCTCAATTTGCCGATGAGACGGTGACCTGGCGCACGGCGCCGAGCAGATCGCTCGCGCGCGGCAGAATCCGGTAATAGGGCGAAGTGAATATCCAGCGGACGGTTCCCGTGTTGTCGATCACGAAGAACGCGGGAATCGCGCTGTCGGGCTGGCCGTCGCGATGACGCTCGACCAGGCCAAGCGGTGCGAGAAGGGTCTCGTGCTCGTCGCTCAGTAGCGGAATTGAGGAGTGCAGATATCCGGCGAGCATTTTCGATCGATCGATTGGGTCGGCGCTGATCGCGATTACGTTCGCGCCGGAGCGTTGCAGCTCGGGCGCCAGCGCGTTCAACTCGGCCAGTTCGTGGCGCGCGAACGGACAGAAGTCGCCGCGGTAAATGTAGATCAGCGTCGCGCGGCCGTCCGGCGGCGTGGGTCCGCGATGCACTGCGTTATTCTCATCGGTGAGCGAAAAAGCTGGAAAGTGGTCGCCTACCTTCAGCGCCAGATGGTACGGCGGATTGAGCGTCCCGCGCATCAGGTAGCTTGCGAACCTTGCGCCGCCAACGCCGATCACGACGCAGGCGAAGAACGCGAGGATCGCGAAGCCGAGCTTCGCGTGCGGCGACCATAATCCAAGCGCGGTGCGCAGCGCCGCGAGCCCCGCCAGCATCGCGAGAACCAGGATTGCCAGCGCGGGCCACGGAATCCGCTCGTGCATGCCCATCGCGGGCGACGACCAGAAGCTCAGCAGCACGAACTCATAGAGCGCGAAGGCGCACGCGGTCAGCGCGATCGCGGCGATTGCGCGCAGGATCTGAAACGGCGGAGTAACCCAATCGAACGCGTCATCAGGCGCTTGCGCGGACGCCGCTTCAGGCGATTCGAGGTCCGCCGCGGGCGCGGGCTGGCCGCCAGTTTCCGGACGGTTCGATTCGCCGCCCGAGCCGCCGCTCATCGATTGAGGATCTTTTTCCTTCAAAAGTGTTCGGGCTCGTGCTGGCGGCGGTTGTCGCGTTCGAGCTGGACCGTCATGTGATGGATGTTGAACTTTGCGCGCAGCAACTCGGACATCTGGTGCAGCACGCGATCCTGATCGATATCGGCGCGGACCACGCAGTGCGCGGCCAGCGCGAACTGATGCGAGGTCAGGCACCAGACGTGCAAATCGTGAACTTCCTCAGCGCCATCGACGGCCAGCAGATCTTCGCGCAAGCCCTGCAAATCGATATGCGCCGGAACCGATTCCATCAGGATGTCCACCCCTTCGCGGACTAGACCCCAAGAGCTGTACAGCACCAGCGCGCCGATCAGGATGCTGACGGCGGGATCCGCCTGCCAGGTGCCGGTGAAGTAAACCAGCGCTCCCGCGAACAGCACGCCGATCGAACCCATCAGATCGGAGATGACGTGCACGAACACCGCCCGCACCGCCATCCCGTGGCCGCCGCCATGGCCATGGCGATGCGCGGTGCCGGCGGTGATCCACGCGGCCAGCGAGTTCACCAGAATTCCAATCACCGCCACCACCATCACGCCCAGGCCGTTGACCCGCACCGGATTGCGCAGGCGCTCGAAGGCCTGGAACCAGATGAAGACGACCAGCAGCCACAGAAATAGTCCATTGACCAGCGCGCCCAGAATTTCCGCGCGCAGGTAGCCGAAGGTTTTTCCTTCGGTCGCGGGGCGGGCCGAAATCCACAGGGTCAGCAGGCTCAGACAAATGGCCGCGATATCGGTCAGCATGTGGACCGCGTCGGAGAGCAGCGCCAGGCTGTTAGTCAGCCATCCGGCGGCAAGCTCGGTCGCAAAATAAGCGGAGGCGATCCCGAGTACGAACAGCAGCCGGCGGCGATCGGCGGGGACGCGGGCGTGGCGGCTGGATGCTTCCACGCTCTCGTCCGGGAACCCGTCATGTGCGTCCGCAATCATTGGATCGAAGGCTCGTGCGATGCTTCGTGCCGCGCGCCGGCGCGCGTTTCAATCATAGCGGATCAGCGAAAAAACCGTCGTGGGTGTCAGCCGGGCGTTGCCGCCCAAGCCGGCCAGCTCGACGATGAAGGCGCAGCCGACGATATTGCCGGAGACTTTGCGCACCAGCTTGATCGCGGCCTCGGCGGTGCCGCCGGTCGCAAGGAGATCATCGACGATCAGCACGCGCGCGCCGGACGCGATCGCGTCGCTATGCATCTGGAGCGACGCGCTGCCGTACTCGAGATCATATGATTCATCGACGGTCGAGAACGGCAGCTTGCCGGGCTTGCGCGCGATCGTGAGTCCGACCCCGAGCCGGTATGCGACCGGGGCGCCGATGATGAAGCCGCGCGATTCGATGCCCAAAACCGTGTCCACCTTGCCGAGGTACGGCTCCGCCAATCCCTCAACCACGGCCGCGAAGCCGCGCGGGTCGGAGATGAGCGGCGTGATGTCGCGGAACAGGATTCCAGGTTTGGGAAAGTCCGGGATGTCGCGGATGAGCTGTCTGATTTGGATGGAGTTCATTTCAATTTAGATGGCCTTGATTTCCGGCGGGCTTGGCTCCCGCGGGGCGAGCCTGTGACGATACTAGGCATCGCGGGAAAAATCCATTTTGGCACAGGTCGCGAGCTGGAACATCAGCCATGCTATGAACCGCCGCCGGCGGCGTATCTGATTCCCGGGGCGGCGGGCGGTTCGGGCAGATAGGCGAGGGGATTGTGCGCGACATTGTCGCGGCGGATCTCGAAATGCAGGTTGGCGCCGGTGGTGCGCCCGCTGGTGCCGATCTGTCCGATCATTTGCCCGCGCGATACGTGCTCGCCCTCGTGCACGAAATTGCGCTCGTCGTGGCCGTAAACCGTCGCGTAGTGATTGTCGTGCTGGATGATAACTGTGTTGCCGTATCCATGCAGCCGTCCGGCGAAGACCACCGTTCCGTTGTCGGCGGCGTGCACGGGGGTTCCCCGGGGAGCGGCGATATCGACTCCGTCATGCATCGCGCCGTTGCGAATTCCGAAACCCGACGACACCACCCCCGCGGCGACCGGCCATGCAAATTGTCGCGACTCACGCACCCCACGATACGGATACGCGCTCGAAGCGCCGCTCGGCGCGTGGCCGACCGAGGCGAACGAGTACGATCTCGGGATCGTCAGGGTCTCGCCGACCCGCAACTCACGCGGGTCGGAGAGCCCGTTGGCCGCCATCAGGCGTCCGACGCTGAGCCCAAAGCGGGACGCAATGTGATAGAGGGTGTCACCCGGCGCGACGGTGTAAGTCGTTTCGGCGCGATAGGCGCCGCTCGAAGCCGGGCTGCGCGCGGCGCCGCCGCATCCCGCCAGCGCGATTGCGATCCACAACGCGACGGTGGCCACCGCGGCCGCGCGGATTGCTCTTGCCGCTGTGTCAGGCGCATCCACCATCCCCACCCGCCATTCGAGCGTGCCCGGCCGCCACCGGATACGCGCACCGCGGCGCCTTATTCGTCCTTGAAGCCGTACTTTCCGGTCATCTTCACGTACCGGCACTCGCCAAAATATTCTTCCTGCCAATGGCCGCTCTTGCGGCTGATACGCACCAAGGTCTGCAACTCGTCTTCTCCGATTGGCGCGATCAAGCGCCCCGCCGGAGTCAGTTGTGCGAGCAGCGGCCGTGGTATCCCCGGCATCGCGGCGCTCACCACGATTACGTCGAAGGGGGCCGGCTCCTCCCATCCTTCAGAGCCGTCAGCAAGCTTGAGATAAACATTGGAGATTCCGAGCGCGGAAAGAATCGCGTGCGCGCGATCGTGCAGATGAGCCAGACATTCGACCGACCACACCTCGCGCGCCAGACAGGCCAGAATCGCGGCCTGATATCCCGAGCCGGTTCCGATTTCGAGTATTCGCTCGCGTCCACTGAGCGCGGCAGTCTGCGCGGTCAGCGCGACCATGTAGGGCTGCGAGATGGTTTGCGACTCACCGATCGGCAGCGGGCCGTCGTCATAGGCATGCTCGGCGAATTCAGGCGGCAGGAAGCGATGGCGCTCGACCGAGCGCATCGCGGCGAGCACGCGGCGGTCATTGATCCCGCGTGCAACGAGTTGCTCGGCAACCATCCGCTCGCGCGCGTCATGCAGATCGACGGACATCGCAGGTCAATTATACCCGCACAGCGGGCTCGGGGTAAGGCGGTAAAGATCGGGCGGCGTGGAATCTTTTGGGCCGATATGTTACGCGGAATTGACGGGTGTCCACGGCTGGCAGCGATGCGGCTGAACGCACGCCGCCGCGGGAGCGAAACGGAGATGACTGACGGCTCGAAACTATGGCGTGAAGAGACGGTGGGCGTGGACGGCACCGGCTTGATCGTGGTCAAGGGCGGCGCGGGACGGCCGCTGCTGGTGCTGCACGACGAACTGGGCAATCCTGGATCGCTCAAGTGGAATCGCGCGATGGCGGCGCGGCGCACGCTGGTGACGCCGCTGCATCCGGGCTTCGGGCGAACGCCGCGCGCGGAGTGGATCAGCTCGATCAGAGATCTGGCGGCCTTCTACGCGCGTTATCTGACCGAGAATGCGCTCGCGCCAATCGACGTGATCGGGTTTTCACTCGGCGGATGGATCGCCGCCGAGATGGCGGCATGCAATCCCGGCCAGTTCCGCAAAATGATTCTGGTCGCACCGGCGGGAATTCGCCCGCCGCATGGCGAGATTCTTGATTTCTTCCAGATGATGGCGCCGCGCCAAGTGCTGGCCAGTGTGCGCGATCCGGCCACCGCGCCCGAATTCGCAGAACTGTACGGCGGTCCGATGGCTCCCGAGCAGTTCGAGTCGTTCGAGGAGGCGCGCGCCCAGACCGCGCGCTTGGCGTGGACTCCGTTCATGCACAATCCTTCTCTGCCGCATCTGCTGGGCGTCGTGGCGGGACTGCCCACGCTGGTGATCTGGGGCAAGCAGGACGCGATCGTGCCGCCGGGCACGGCCGAGGCGTGGCGCGAGGCGATTTCAGGCGCGCGCGTGCTGATGTTCGATGCCTGCGGGCATCGTCCCGAAATAGAAAGATCCGCGGATTTCATCGGCGAGGCCGAAGCCTTTCTCGGCGAATGAGGAGCGGCGCCGAAGCCCGGCGCCCAAACGAGGTGCGACGATGCATATAATGTATTTCACCGAACGCCCCTATCGGGCGGTCCCCAACGACGAAGTAATCAAGAACGGATTCTTCGGAATCCCCAATCGTCATTTCGACCCGGAAAAGGGCTCCGTCCTGCTCAACGAATACCTCGACGAAAAAATTCTCGCCGAGGAGCTTGGCTTCGACGGCGTGATGCTCAACGAGCATCATGACACCGCCTTCTGCATGGGTTCGGTGATGAACGTCGAGGCGTCGATCCTGGCGCGAATCACCAAGCGCGTACGCATCATCCTGCTCGGCAACCCGCTGCCGGTGGTGGGCAATCCGCTCAGGATGGCCGAAGAGCTCGCGATGATCGACATGATTTCGCACGGGCGCCTGGTCACCGGATGGGTTCGCGGCGCGGGCAGCGAGCAGTTCGCGACCAACGCCAATCCCGGCTTCAACCGCGAGTATTTCAACGAGGCGCACGACCTGGTGGTGCAGGCGTGGACGCGCCCGGGGCCGTGGCGCTACGAGGGCAAGCATTTCCATTACCGGTTTGTCGATCCATGGGCGCTGCCGCTCCAGAAGCCCCATCCCCCCATTTGGATTCCCGGCCTGCTGAGCCCCGAGACCGTGGTCTGGTGCGCCGAGCATCGCTATCCCTACATTGCGCTTGCGACCTTCCTGGAGCCGACGGTCGAGCTGTGGAACATCTATCGCGACGCGGCGGCCAAACAGGGCTATCAGGTCGGCCCGGAGAATTTCGGCTACCTGCAGAAGGTCTTTGTCGCCGAGACCGAAGAAAGGGCGCGCGACCTCGCCAAGTGGGACATGTTCGGCGGCGCTGGAATCGGCTACAGCCTGTTCGGCAAGCCGCAGTGGATGTTCCCGCCCGGCTACAACAGCAAGGACGCGACGCGCCGCGTGGCGCGCCAGTTCTCGGACCCCGCGGCCGCCAAGGGCACTCCGTTCGCCGGCCGGCCGGCGGGGGCCGATGCGGGCTCGAGCGCGCAGGAGCGAATCGCGCAGTCGCAGATCGACGTGCGCGCCGGCGCCTGGAGCGACGAGCATATCGACGTCGAGGCGACGCGCAAGCAGATCTTCGACGCATTCCCGCAGGTCGAGCGTGCGATGCAGGTGATTTGCGGAACGCCGAAATCGGTGATGCCGAAGATCAGGAAGGTGCTCGAGGTGCTGCGCCCCGGCATCTTCGGCTTCTGGCAGAACGACGGCCCGATCTCGAGCGAGGCGCGCACGCAAAATATCCGCTTGCTCGCGCAAGAGGTTTTGCCGGCCACCCGCGAGATCGCGAAGGAACTCGGGCTGGTCTCGCCGTTCGACGTGAAGCCGGGATCGCGCAAGCTGCCCGCGTCCGGAATTCCCGATTCGGTGGGATCGCTGGCTCCGCTCGGCTGAGGGGCCGGGGCGGCGTCAGTTGCCCGACTGATGAATGGTCAGGCTCGCGGCGTTGAGGCCGGCGGTGATGTGATCGCAGATTGCGGGGTCTTCGGTGTGGCTCTCGACGCATTCGCGATAGTCGCGAATCAGCGCCTGCCGATCGTTCTCCTCCTGCATCCGGTCATACTGAATCACCTCGCCGCATCCGCACAGAAGTGACGCGGCGAAGACGATCGCCCCAATCGAGGCGGGGTGGCCAAGCCTAATCATCAATCGCCGTCCGGCGAATCGCCGCACTCTGGTTATTGATTTCAACGCCCGGTTAAGCAATATCGTCAATTGGTGTGAGGAGGCTCTATCGATGAGGATCGCGAAGCGGGCAGTCGGGCGGAGTTCATGCGTCGATCGGCGGGGTGGCTGGGGCTTATGGCCATGCGCCGCGCTGCTCCTGATATTCTCAGTGGCAGGATGCACCCATAACCCGGTGCTCGGCAAGTGGAAAATCGGAAAGCGCGAAAAGGAAGTTGAATCCACGGACGTCGACGAGTTGAGCTCGAACATCAAAACCTCGAGCGGTGCGACCGGAATCGAATTTCGCAAGGACTCGATCGTCATCACCGGCGGCGCTCAGAATCACGTCGAAACCGGGATCGATTACAGCGTTCAGGAGCTCGAGGGCGGCGCCACCGACGTGCGGATTCTGCAGCCGGCCAAGGGCGATACCAGCGCCGATATCGACGTCCTGCATATCGCGCCAGACGGCAACAGCGCGCAACTCGAATCGCGCAGCGAAGTGGTGGACCTGACGCGCGCGGCCCAGTGAACCGCGGCGGGCTCGGGCGCGCGATTGTGGATCGGCGCGGCGCCGGTTTCAGTGCGCCGTCCAATGAACCGAGGCGCGGAATAGCCCGTCCACGAATCCGATCTGATAGGCCAGCATCAGGCCGAAGCCGAAACTGAGCAGACCCGAGCCGATTGCCAGGGCGCGATGGGTCCGCGCGGTGCGGCGAGCCGCAAATGCATATGGCAATCCGATTGCGGTGGTGATCAACATCATCCCGCACATCGTGCCGATGCCGAACACGACCAGATAAACTATCGCCCATCGCGGATCCGGAATCGCGCTCAGGACCAGCAGCACAATAGCGGCGCTGCCCGCCAGGCCGTGGACCAGACCAACCCCGAACGCGCGCAAAAACGGGCGCCGCGTCGCGAAGGTTGCCGCACCCGCCAGATGGTCATGCTCGCCGTTCGCCAGCGCCGCCCCAGCCTGGTGGACGTGAGGATGCGCGTGCTCGTGGCCGTTGTGGCGATGCGAGTGCGAATGGACGATCACGCTTGCGGCGGCGCCTATAGAAGCAGGGCGCAGGCGCGCGGCGACGCCCCCCAGCACTTGGAGCGCAGCCGACATCCCAAGCAGGATCAGCACGACCGCAACCGAGAACTCCATCGCAAGGCCGAGGCGTGCCGGGACGCTGATTTTGAGCAGAATTATCGCGGCGCCGACCGTGAGCACCGTGAGCGTGTGCCCGAATCCCCACATCAGCCCGATCCCGGAGGCTGCCGCGATGCGCCGCTCGCCGCTGACAATCGTGGTCACCGCGACGACATGATCGGGATCGGTGGCGTGGCGCATACCGAGCGCCAGCCCGAGCAAAGCGATACCGAGCGGAGCGCTGTTCGATATATCCATCGGAACTCCCGTCACGCCGGCACCAGACCGAATTTCTATCTGATAGCACGCCGACTGCTTCTGGCAAATCGCGCCGCGCCCTGGTTCATCATTGCGTCCGGCAGAACCTCGCGTCCGGCAGAACCTCGCCCCGGAAACACGGTGGCTTATCAGTGGGACGCGTCTGACGACCGATGCTCTGTTTGCTCGACTGTGATCTGCAGCCCAGGCATCACGCGCAGAATCCCGAATAGCGACGGCAATCCCCGATTGATTAGATGAGCACCGTGCGCCGGCGCCAAACCGTTTTCCTTGCAGGTTCGTTCGAGAAGCGCAATCGGCACAAAGAAAGATGCCGGTAGAGCAAGCGGCTTCTCCGTCCTGTGATCTTCCTGAGCGGGCAGATTACCTAATTGGACGCGCTTGATCTCATTATCCAGTTCCTGACCGGCCGTCTCAGCTTCAATCTTTTTGTCATCGGCTCTTGCCCTGGCGGCATCGACTTTCGCCCGCTCGGCGTCACTGCGGCCTTTTTCGGAACTTCGCTTTTGCCAATTCAGCGTGAGCTCGATGGCACTCAAGAGGACCGGCGTTCCTACTATAACGGGAGACGAGATCACATTGACGCCACACATAGCGAGTATGCGCAAGCCCGCGAGGATCAAGCCGGTTCCGGTTGCAAGGAAGTCCACCGAGCCCGCGGCAACCCGCACAGTCGGCATTTTTGCATCCTCGCCAAAGGGCCGATTTGCCGCAAAAAGCGACGTGACAAGTTCGGTCAGCGCGAGTGAGGCGGCGGTAAGGTCGGAAAGCGGCAATCCCCCATCGGCTGTGCTGCGAATCGAAGGGTGATTAAATCGAACCTTGAATTCGCGCGGCTCCAGCAGTTTACGGTCAAATGGCAACATCCCGGCCCCAATGAGCTGGATCATCTCATCGTCCGAAGGATCAATCCTTCGTAACAGGTGCGGGAGTATCTTTACGCCATTTTGAGCAACCCAGGAATCGGCTTCTTCCAACAGACCGTCGTCCGCGTCCCCGCGCAAAAGTGGCGGCCGGTCGTCACGGATTCCCGCCTCGCGGAGGATCTCAATCCGATCGCGCTCCGTGAGTTCGAGCAGGATCTCGCGCAATACTTGACTTGACATAGCGGAAACTCCCGGGGGAACTCTGCCTGTGACCGGCCTCGCGTCGAGGGTAACTTGTCCGACAGTCTATCGCGGAATTCGCGCAATGCGAAACGACGCACAACCGGCGTCGCCCGCGCTCACGCCAAGCCGCTCCAAACAGTATTGATGCGACAATAATACGCCGAGAGCATCAATCTGTGAATCGGAAACTATATTCCTAGAGTTCTCCCGAAAATCCGTCATGATGCGCCGCCATCAGAAAGCCTTTCAGCCCCGCGGGATCCACCACCAAACTCCCGCTTTGCGGGAAAATCAGGTGTTTCTGCCTAAGCTCGCGCAGATGTTCAGTTACTCGCGGCCGTGAGGCTCCGACCAACTCCGCCAGGTCGCCATGCCGCACGGGGAGGGTCAATCGCACCCCACCGTCAGAATTGGGGACGCCGAAATTCTCGCTCAAATCGAGCAAGAGAAGCACTATCCGCTCCTCAAGGTCAAAACCAAGGAAGTTAGAGCGGCGCAAGTGCACGCGATCCCAACTTCCCAAGAGACTGCCGGCCAGACGTCTGAACGCCGCCGGGTCGGCCCCAAGACACATCTTGATGAACCGGTCCGTTGGCACGGCTCCAACCTGGCAGTGCGAAACCGCTTCGCAGCGAAAGTTATATGCAACGCCGGTTAAATTGGTTGGAAACGCAGGTATTATTCCGGGAGCCACCATCAGGACCGCCGTTCTGCGGCCTTTACGATTAACGCACGTAATCCGGGCAACCCCGGACAGCAGAATCCAGATGGATTTCGGCGGAGGCTTTTCAGAGAAAATCGTGGCCCGCTTGTCGTGATGTCTCACCACGAGCGCGCCAGCCACATTGGCCAACCGCCGGCCGGTAAGCCAGGAAAGGTTCGCAAGTGCTTTCAAGCTTCGCACTCGGGAAATTCGGACCGCAGACATCGGTGCAGGTATACGCCATTCGAGCGAGCACTGCGATAAGGCTCTTTCTCTGTTCTTCAGATAACCCATGTGGCGCCGCAGCCGGATCGATATAATTATTGAGTCCTGCACAAGATAGTGACCCCGGGCCCGCTCCAGCGCGCCACCTGGTGTCATATATGGACCCCGCCCTGGAGCAAGAGGTGAAGTGGGGATCGAGGGGAAACGGTTGCAGTCATATATACGGCCTGTTTGTCGGGCATAGGTAGCGCCCGTGGCCATGATGGAAATCCGCGC
>Ga0307372_10000063_pt1 | contig 158829 bp, 156 predicted proteins | sample OX1MG_FD_202533 | JGI IMG/M metagenome (GOLD analysis project Ga0307372, IMG submission 202533) | Soil microbial communities from Risofladan, Vaasa, Finland - OX-1 | ecosystem: Environmental > Terrestrial > Soil > Coastal area > Acid sulfate soil | place: Finland: Risofladan, Vaasa... | reverse complement strand
CAAGCGTCTGCTGACCGGACTCATCGGGCACGAGCCGCAAGCATGCTCAACCCGAGCTAAAACTTCAAGCAACCCAGCCAGCCGGCGTGTCGGGGGCTTCACTGCCGAGACCCCGTGAATGGACACCCCAGATCACTTCGGGTAACGCCAGGAACATCCAGAAATACCCGGACACTCCTGAATAGTCTCATTTAATCCCGAATTAGCATAAAATCATACCTTTTAAAAAGATGCACCCGTCAACGACAGAGAACTCACGTTCATCACTGAAGTTCATCGCTCATCTTCCCGGTCCACACCTGACGCGATCAAGTCGCGCCTTATCCACAACGTTCAAGACCACGGTCTTCAGCCAAGGCCCCTTGCGGTGGTTTAGAGCCTTCGTCCGTACGACGGCTCTGGAGGGCCAACAACCTCCATCTCCCATGCAGCACCGCAGTCCACGAGACCGCCACCTACCATCACTGCCCCGCTTCCCGCGTTCATGTTCACAAGGTATCAGCGTCTTTCACCGAGCACCCTCCCCTGCCGCTTCGGCCATTATGCTGGCTGAGGTGGGGGATTGGCTGGTGAGCTTGGCTGTCTTGGCCCAGCGCGCGCCGACAGCCGCCCCTGGCCCTCAGCTGCGCCGCTGACTCTTGCGGTTTCCGCGTCGGTCAAACGGACGCACGCGTCCCAGCGGTGTCCGCATTGGGGGGCACGCCCCGGACGTGACTGGCAGGTCAGCAGCTCGGGTCCGTGCCGCCCTGTGACAGGCAGTTGCTCGGTGGCGTGGAGCCGCTGTTGCTGATCTGGTTGAGCACGCTGTTCTCGTGCGTGATGCTATCGGCGATCACGATCGCCGGGGCAAGGCCGATCATCACTCAGCGACCGCGATCACCGCGATGGTGACGACGGCTGTCCGCGTCTGGCGCAGAACGTGGTGCTCTTCGCGAGCCGGGCGCTTAATTACGGCGCGAGACCCGTGGGGGCGCAATCGAACGGTGAATACCCGAGACGTGAACCATGGGCAGCCACTTACTGTGATTCGCGATTATCTCCGTAACTTCGTTTCCAGGAACTGTCCGCATAGACGGAAATTCGACCGGTCCGAACGCTGGCCATATCAACGTCCATCCATCTAGTGGAATCGGCGGCGGGGCCTGGCCAGGCGAGTCTGTGACAAAAACAAGCAGCGTCATGGAGTGATAGACGATGCCGACCAACAGAATCTGGCGATCTGGTGGTCCTGGCCGCGGGACAGGTGTTTTGCTGATGTCGATGTGCGCGAGCCCAATGCTCAGGTCGTAGTCTCGCGGATGTCTCGCTGCCCAGACCATCGCGGCCCGTAGTGGCTTGCTGGACCGGAGCCGAGTCCCCATTTCGGCATTAGCCACCCTAGGGGGAGCCGAGGTGAGTTCAAAGGTAAGTGCAGTCTTCTGCGCCCACATACCTAGACTTTTAGCGTCATCCTTACTCAAGATGATTGCGTCAGCGTTCCGCGTTGCTTCCACCATGCGAAGAATCAGCGGTTCAACAAGTTGCTCAAGCTTGCTCATCCAGCCGGTATTGCAGTCCTCGCATACCTCTCTTGTCTTAAGAGTCAGCAAGGCTGCCTTCCTCATCACGACATTAGTAGGCAGTTCCATGAAGTGCTTGGCATCGTCCGTGAGATCAAGCCCAGACTGATACGAAACTTGCGGCCTCGTCAAGAGCTCCCGCTCGTGCTTCCGCATCCACTGGCCGAGTACATGTTCCCGCGACTTAGTTACCTGGCCCCATGGCCGACCACAAAACAGGCAGCATGAAGTGGATCGGCTCGAAGGCTGTGTATCACGCATCTGCCTCACCATTTCGTCCAACGCCCAGTGTGCGATCCACGTGCGAGTAGGTGCGGCGAACAGCGGTGGCACACGCGCCCCGGACGGCCACTTCGAGGCGCCTGCTGGGAAGACCGCCCGGCTCGCGTAACAAGGCTAGCGACACTCTGGGCAGACGCGAGACTCGTGGTCAAGGGCGGGTCTCGGTTCCCTCCCGCGCCATCGCGAGGGGAACTGCCTTCTGGTCGTCGCCGGGCTCGGTATCACCTCCACGGCGCTGAGCTCAGCGGCGCTGTCGGCGGTCGAACCGGGCCGGGCCGGCATGGCCGCCGGCACCGTGAACACGCTGCGCCAGGTCGGCACAGCGACGGGCGTGGCCGTGCTCGGCGCCATCTACGCCTCGCGCGTCACCGCAAGCACCCTGCACACTCTCGCGGGCCTTCCCATCGCCACCGGTTCAGCCCGCCGGCTCGCCTCCGCCGTCGGCTCAGGCGCCGGCACCCGGATAGCCGATACGGTGCCCCCCGCCAGTCGCGCCGCGATCATCCACGCCGCCCGCGCCGGCACGGCCAGCGGGCTCAACGACGTCCTGCGCACCGCGGCCGCCATCGCCATACTCGGCGCAATAGCAGCAGCCGCCTTCATCCGCGACCAGCCAACCAACAGCCAGCCCCCCGCCAGCCCCGCTCCGGCTCCGGCGCCATCCCCGTCGCCGCCGCAGATACGCCATCACCCCGCGCCTAGCATGAGCACGTCATCAGCGCGGCCGCTCTGCTCGGCGCCCTGACAGCCCGGACTCTCTCGCCCAGGTCGCCCCTGGCCAAGAGACGCGCAAGATGCCAGGGCGCTTACTCATCCCTACTGCCCGCGACGATAACCGGCTGCTGGCAGGCCCGCACCGCCGGGCTGTCCGCTGACCGATCCCCAACGAACAGCACTGTTCAATCCTGCTCCGGTCCTCAGGGGGGTCAACAGTTTCGTCGCGGTCCGGGGCACGCGCCCGGGCGGCGCAGAAACCAGCACTGGCCGCGGCGGCTCGACCAGCCGCCGTCCTGGTGTGCCGGGGATAAGGAGGTCGGCTCAGACTTCGCCTTCCTCCTCGGCCCCGAGTTCCTGGAGGTACTGGTCGGTGCCATCAAGCTCGCGATACTGCATCTCGGCTGTCAGAAGGAGCATGCGGATTTCCCCAGCCTCGCGCTCGGCCGGGGAAGATGGCACGCTTCGTGCACGTGTCCCCGACCGCGTGGTCGGCCGTGCCATTCCCGGGGTGGCCTGAGCTTCGGCTTTCCGCAGGGCTTTCCGCAGGCGGAGGATCTCCTGACCGCGCTCCCGGAGCGAGTAGTTCATCTTGGTTTCCTTCCGCGTAGGTGGTGCGACATCGTGCATTAAGTACATCGGCACGAGGAGCCGGGCCGCCTTGGGCGTCCGTGCACCGCCTGGACAGTTGCCCCCCATACATGCCCGGGACTCCTGAAGCTACGGCGAGCCGTAAGGCGGCCCTCCGCCAACGCCCTGGCCCGCATGCAGCCGCAGCGGGACCCGGTCCGGCGGCGTGAATGCGCATAGGCCAACCACCGGGTAGCCTCTGGCGGTGGCAGATGTCCCGCTGGAGCAACGCCGGGCAGTTCAGGTCGCGCATTCGTTGAACGTGATTGCGGAGCTGCCGCGGTATGTGGACGACGCGGCTGTCCCTGTGGCGCTGCGGGTCGCAGCCGTCGATGCCTTCTTCATTCACCTGCGGCTACTCATTGAGTTCCTGATCAAGAGGTCGAACCCTGGTCATCCCGCAATCCATCGTGACGACTATGCGAGCGGCTTCCACCTGGGCTCCGTGGACCCGGCCCTGTACCGCCGTCTCAGAACCGACTTCGACTTCGCCAGCCAGCAGGTCGCCCACTTCAGCCTCAACCGCGTTCCGACAGAGGAATCAGCGGGCGTTGACTACGTGGATGCCGCCCGCCTGCGTTCTCGCGCTGAAGATGTCTTCGGGGCCATGGGGGCCTTCATCCGGCACATGCGCGCAACCCAGAGCGCCTATGCCGACGACTTCGAGCGATGGCTCTCAGACGCCAAGACCCGTCGGGCCGAGGCACCGCCGACCGCTGCCCCAGCCAGCATTGGGAACGTCCTTCGGGCGCTGGCCCGGAGGCTTAGGAGCGGGCTCTTTATATTCCTCCATCTGATGTAGGTGGCAGAGCGCCGCGCGCTAGGCACCCGATGACGGCGCCACCTACCCTGTGTCAACGTCGGCCGAAAACTGACCCCTTTCCAACGCTTGGGTTTCAGTTGCCTGTTGGCGTTTTCGAAGGTGGCCAGATAACTGGAGGAGCCTGGGTCGCGGACCGGGCGGCCGTCAGCGTCGCGGGTGGCCTGGGTGAACAGGCAGGCCAGTTTCACCTCGCGGGTGCGGGCCCGCCCTTCGCCGCCTTTGCCGGGACGGCCCTGGGTTTCCGCGGGCATCATGGGCACCCCGATGCCATCCACAGCTCTGCAGGGCATGTCCGGCAGGCCAGCAGCGGCAGGGCAATCACCTGGCGGCGAGGATCGCGGTTGTTTCCGCCTCGGTGGCCGCGGCAGCGGCCGCGCCGTCGGCTTCCGCGCTGCGCTCGACTCGCTTTGCGGTCAGCCCGATTCCGGCCAGCTCGGCCAGCAGGCCGCCGGCCCGGGTGAACGGGACCGCGGAGCCAGCCGTGAGCGCCACCGCGTTGACCGTCGGCCCGCAATGCTCCTAAGCGTCGAACAGCGTGGGCTCGCTGTCGGCCAACTGGCGATCCTGAAGCCGCCCGGCTAGATCATCACTTATTAGTCCCTTGGCGCGCGCTGCCATCTTGGCGAAAGGCTGAAAGAGAGGGTTGCGGAACCTATACACGTAGTTATGCAGCTCGCCCTCCTTACTGAGTGCCTGCCGTACCGGTCCAGATAGCTCATTGAGGTGACGCTGGAACTGCTGAATTGTCATCGGACGGCCAACGATATCCGAAAGCGGTGACCTCAGATCACGTGCACGGAAGTAGCCAAGGCCATCTCGTCGCGCATAAGCGCAGGCGAGCAGCACCTCCTCGAAGAGGTGCTGAGGCTGGGCGCTCTGGGTCGCCTTACGGTATTCGCTGAGCATGGAGTGGGTCCGCACGGCCTTGGCTTCAGCTAGCTCTACGTCTTGCGTCTCGACAACATTCCGATCGTCTGTAACCGCGACATGGCCGGAATTGAGCCCGAGCAGGTGGGCAAAGTGCGGGAGTCCCTCGGCGGCGAAGATGATCCGAGCCTTAGCCGCGTCAGAGATTTCTAGGTCCACTACCTGCTCGAAACCTTTGTCAAGTGCAGCCTCCAGCTCTTGGGAGGACATCCGCTGCATCGGAACTTGTCTTACATTCCGAACTATCGACTCGTGCTCACCTAGCAGATTTTCGACAGACGCTGCTACGCCGACGAACATCAGAGTTGCCCCGACGGTGTGATCAGACAGCGTCTTGACGGTATCCGCGAGGAGGGAGAGGGCGTCATCATCCTCGACTCTGTCGAACTCATCAATCACTATGAGTGTGTCCCGGCCCAGTCTTTGCAACCTGAAACGAACATCTTCGGGGTCTGTCACCTGATGACCGGGGAGTTCCTCCGGATCCACCGACGATCTCCCGAGCTCGCGAAAGATCTTGCGCCAGATCGAGCCGTAGTTGTCGTTCGTATTGCAGTCCACGCGGATGGCGCCAAGCTCTGGCACCTCTGCTCCTGTAATTATCTTCGGCAGAACATTGGCAAGGGATGTCTTCCCCACCCCCCTCTCTCCGTACAGGGCCACGTGCAGCCCTCTCTGGGAGATCGCGTCCATGCAGCTGAAGACCTGGTCGAGGCGGCCGGCGAACAGGCTGACCTGATCGATCGGAGCGGCCGGGGTGAAGGCGTGCGAGACCTGCACTACCCGGGCCATCTTCGATGGCTGCTGGTTATCGGACATGGGAAGGCTGCTCCAGTTGCTACTCTTGCCACCTAGGTTCATACTGTCGGTCTAGATGTTACTACTCTGATCGGTCAGGATGCGGCAGGCGTATACAAGCTCACACTCGATGGACGAGCGATGCCACCCCCGCAAGCGCCTGCCTGCCGGGCGCCGGGGACCAGTGGCGCCGCGACGGCCATGGTGCGTGACCAGATGGGAACGGAACGGGCGGGGCGCAGTGACGCTGATAGGAATCGCGTGAAGAGTCGCAGCGGGGTGCCCCGCGCGACGCCGATCCTGCGTGCTTACGTCGACGAGACCGGCGACCGCGGTCACGGCGGAAAGTCGTCGCCCTTCTTCGCGTTCGCGGCCGTCCTGGTGGCCGGCGAGGACGAAGCTGACCTGCAGGCGACTATGTCTCGGCTGCGCCGCGATCTGACAGTCCCTGCCGGTAAGGCACTCCACTGGAATGAGCATGTCAAGACCCACGCCCGGCGGCAGCATGTCGCCGGGCTGCTCGCCCAGGTACCCCGTCTCATGATCGTGTACGTCGTGGTGGAGAAGGCGGCCATCCCGGCCGGGTCAGGGCTCCAGACGGATCACGTGATCTTCTATAACTACGCAGCGGGCATGGTGATGGAGCGCGTGCTGCTCGCCGCCCGAGATTGGCCGGGAGGAACGCGTGATGTCATCGTGCGTTTCGGTCACGTCCGGGGCTTCGACCACACCGCCACGACGAACTACTTCCAGCTGAAGGCAGCGTCCGGGCCGGCCTGGGTTCCGTGGACGCGGCTACATGGGGCCGTTCACTTCGACGACCAGGCGCAGTGGGACGGCCTGCAGGCAGCCGACCAGTATGCGGGGATGCTGAACGTAGCGCTGCGGCCCGACCAGTTCGGCGGCTACGACGAGTCCCATCTCTTGCGCATTCACCGCCAGATCCGCCGGGACGGCGCTGGCCGTGCCTGGGGCTGGGGCTTCAAGGTACTCGGCAACGAGGTTACCTTCACGTCGCTGCCCTGGTGGCCTGCGAAGGGTATCTGAACGCCGAGCGCCCCCCAGGAGGCCCGGGGCGCTTCAACCGGCGAACCGGAAGGGTCTGGCAGCAGACCAAGCGTTGTTCCCCGCGACCTACTCGAGGGCGCTAGACACACGTTTCTACTTTAAGGATAACGCGCATGTGATTCTCGTCAATCCCTCGCCGCGCCGTAAGAGATGTGGTAGTTGTCACACTTTTCCGAAACTCTGGGGAAGGCGTGGCTTCTGTTACTCACGTAGCAGGAGAGGTCAGGAGGTGAACGTCCGACCTGCCAAATCGCGTCAGGAGACACCAGGACGGCCGCGCGCTAGTGTTATCAGCAGCCGATCACCAGACGTTGCATACTCGGTCCCCTGCTGACGCGCAATGAGGCTGCCGAGCAGCTTCAGGTATCGGTGTCGACAATGCGCCGGCTGGCGCGGGCCGGGGGCGATCAACGAGATTCAGGTCGCCAAGCGGGCGGTCCGCGTTGACTTGGCGTCCGTCGAGACCGCGCATCCGCTCACTCCGCGTGCGCTATGGCAGTGCCTGGTTAAGCGCGGGGCGTCGGCATCGGCGCCGGAGGGGTCGACGGACGCGCCCAGGTGGCGCCGAGTCGACAAGGGTCTGCTGCACCGGGTCACCCGGCGGGAGTGGCGGTCGGCTGCTGAAGCTGTGGCTGCCCTGTCGCATGCGCAAGTGGCTGCCGAGGTGTTGGCGGGGACGGCTGTGTCGCCTGGCGGTGACTCGGCGGACTCCTCGCCTTCATGCTCGGCGACCACCACAAGGAATGGCTCGCCGCCCGGCTCGCCGACCTCGACGTCGCGACATCCACGCCATCATCATCATCATCACCACCACCACCACCACCCGCCAGTTTCCCTCACCGGCATCAAAGCCCGCGACCTCACAAAGGCCCCTGGCTACTTCGAAACCAGCGCCCACCGGATGCAATACACCCGCTTCCGCTCTTATCTTAAGTCCGTTTGGTAGAAGCCCTGGTGGAGCTGGGGCTTTGCGCCGTGGACATGTCGCTGACGTGAGGTCCCGGTGAGGCTGAGAACTCAAAAGCGGCAGCAACAAGGGGTGACGCCGGTGACGTGGGTGACACAGCTTCCGGTACATCGTGGACACCGCTTAAGTTAATGCGTCCACGACGCAGCTCAAAGCTCACGTCAGCTACGTCGTGGACACCCGAAAACGCACTTGGGATAACCGCGCACTTGGCATGTTCGTCGGCTCCTGCGCGGTCGAGGCCGGCTGCAAAGCCGGCCTCGGACAACGGCTCAAGAAGTCGGGCATGCGCTGGTCCCAGCCCGGCGCCACCGGCATCCTCACCCTGCGCTGCCAGGAAGCCAGCGGCCGGCGGGAGGAGATCTGGCAGCGGCCCTGCAACCAGACCAGCGTGGCCTGACCGGCATCTGAGAACGTCAGCACGCTCAGACAACCGCAGGCTGACCCCACCTACCTACAAATCTGTCGCACACCCTGGTTCCTGCCGCGGGGAACCGGTCTGACTGCGCTGCCTGGTACGGGTGGTAACAGATCCGGGACGCGCGGCGCTTGTCATCCGGAAGGCCTCTTCCCCCTGCCAGGCCCCGGCTTGCCCCCGAGTCGGGGCCTGGCCTTTGCGGCCGACACCACGTCGGTGCCTGTCTGCTCAGTCGGCTTTGCCGGAGCGGGGGACTGGCTGGGTGCCGGGTCGCGTGTGGCCGTTATGTCCTCTCCTGGTGTGATGCTGCGTTTTCAGGTGATCTGCGGATAACGATGCAGGGCAGGGGACGTCCGCCTTGTAAGCGGAAGGTCCACTTTCCCGTGCTGTCGATTTACCGCGCGGTACGGGCGATCATTTGCGGGAACGCCGGTCCCCGAAGACCATATGTGAGCAGCAGATATGAGAAGAAGCCACCGCAATTCGCTGATTCACGTGATCCGAGGCTTCTTCTGCGCTTGCATTGTACGGCCCTCAGGACAGCGCAGGTTGCGTTTAGTAACAGGAGCTGCACAAGCCGTCCACGATTTCGGCCTTTGGCACGGATACCCAGCAGCGCCGGCAGACGACAAGAGCGGCGTTCCGCCGCGGACACTGACATTCCTTGCAGGACGGGCAGTAGGGCTGGCCGCAATCGCTGCAGGGGAAGCCGCGTGCCGTGCCGTGGTAGCCGCATGGGCAGTCAAGGTGACGTGCAGGCCGTCCTGCGGTTTCGGGTTTGTCGGTGTGGAAACGGCTGACTTCCCATAGGTCGCGGACGGCGAGCACGGCGTGGACGCGGCGGCTGCCGGCGATCGCGTTGAGGTAGTACTCCTGCTTTTCTCCCCAGGGCGTAGCCCACCATGATTTCTCCCGCATCGCCTCACCAGCGCGTAGCCGGGGGAGGCGGTGGTGGGCCAGGATCTCCTGCCCGGGCCATGGGTAGGCCAGCGGCCATCCGTCGTCCTCGGGGCTAGACACGCTAGCGTAGGTGACGGTGCTGGAACCGGTGTCCATGATGATGACGGCGCCCTGGCAGGGAAGGCGCTGGGCGAGTGCTATCGCGCACACCACTTCACTAGCCGCGCTTGCCTCGTAGATCGCGCGAACGTGAGCAGCGGCAGGCGCCTGGTGATCGAGGACCTGGGTGACAAGCGCTGCCGGGAGCAGAAGTTCGGCGGCAATCCGGTCGCAGAGACGTTCAAGCTCACGCCCCGGATCGTCGTGGTCGGCGATCCAGTTGAGCGCGTCGTCATCGTCCTCGGTGAGCTTGTGGCCAAGTTCGTGGCCCAGCGTAAAGTTCTCACGGCGGCTGAACGGGGACGGCGCGTACACGATGACGCCGTCGTCCAGGAACGAGATACCGTCGCACCACCCTCCTGCGCCCCTTCTGTGCGCGAGTGCGGATTGTTCACGCACGCGCAGGCCGAAGCAGGCCGTAAGTGCTTGCTTCGGGTTTGCGGCGACGGCTTCGCGATCTTCCTGGGTGAGTCGCCCGAGGATGCGGCGGGCATGGCGCTCCAGGGCATTCATGGCTGCTGGCTCTCGTCTTGGCCGCCTGCCTCGATGAATGTCTCCAGGACGTCAAGCCATTGCTCGGCGGTGAGGTGGCTTCCCCGGCGCGCCGTCGCCATGAGCATGAGCTGCTGTAGTGCGGCTCGGGCGGCGGCCACGGGCTTTCCCGATATGGCAGCCCACCGCTCTGCCAGATCGGCGAACCGGGGGGTTGCGGCGGCTACTTGAACCTGCTTCGCAGCCGGGTCCTGGCCGGTCGTCGTGGTCGTGAGTTGTTCTGCCGGAACATGCAAGATTTCTGCGATGCCTGCGAGTAGCGCTGGGGCGATTTCGGCGCTACCGGCTAGCTCCCACCGGACGATGGTTTTGGTCGGGATGTCCCATCCTCGCTCGTTGAGCTGATCTGCGAGCTGGCTGGGCTTGAAGCGCCGACTCATGCGGGCTCGTCTGAGGCAGTTCCCGACGAGCCGACGCCGGGGGTCTGGGACGAGCCCCAGGGCAAGCGCCAGGGGGTCATCGTGCAGCGCCGGTGGGGTGTAGTCAGCGGTGGCCTGCCATGAGGCACTCAGCAGCGTCCAGGAGGCACGTGCCTCGCGCTGCTGTGCTTGGGTGAGTCCGGCAAGTGATGGCGGCTGCGGCTGAGCGCCGGAGAGGAAGTCCAGATATTGCTCAGCGAGAATACCGAGCAAATCCTGATCATTATCAGTCACCGACCCTCCCTCACTCGTCCTCAAGCCAGATTCCGGGGTCATCGCGCAGTGCCGACCACAAGGTTCCGAAGCCTGCCTTCCAGAGCTGCGAGACCCGCTGCGGCGTCACGCCCAGCAGCGGCGCGATCTGCACGTTGCTCATGCCATCGAGCCACCGGAGTCGGACTACCTGGTTCTGGTCGGTGGGCAGCCCGGCGAGGACTTCCCGTATCCGGTGACGCACCTGCTCGGTTAGCAGGGCGCGGAGAGCCTCGTCCTCCAGGTCGTAGTCGGCGGCGTGATCCAGCAGGGCGGCCTCCTCTTCCGTGCTTCCGGTTCCGGCGGGGATCGCCCGCCGGGCCTCGGCACTGGTCAGGTGGTCTTTGGTGCGGTTTATGGTCGCTTTCACGAGGTATGCCTCCCAGTTTCCTGGTGTCGCCGGGGGGTGGTTCATCACCTCCAGGAAAACCTGATTAACGATGTCCTGGGCCTGATCGGTATCTCGTCCGGCCAGCCTTAGCCGGCTGGCGGCGACCCGGAGCATGGTCTCGCGGTGGCGCAGGTACAGTGGCGCGGCCCAGTCGGGCTGTGCTGGCTGATTGCCGGGAGCGTCCACGTCGGTGTGGTCGTGCTGGGTGGGCACCCGTTATCTCCCCACGTGCTGAGCTGGTTCATCGGCGTCCCCCGTACAGGTCTACCATCCACCGTCGGCGAACCCTTGACGCGCAGGCGCATCGGCCCGATGTGTCCGCCTTGACGCGCCGGGTGAAGCCGGTCGGCAGTCCGGACAGGTCGATATCGACCCTCCGTTCCAGGACCGGCAGCCCCGACGCGGTCTTGATCAGCTCAGCGGCCGCGATCACCCCTGTGAGCCACGACACCTGCGGCGCGGCGACCGCCACCGTCCCAGTTGCGCCCGGCGCGGCGTGCCCGCCGGGCGAGCCGATGGCGGCCTCGGCGTAGGCGCCGGCCACCAGGTCGGCCAGGCGATGGCCGGCCAGGCGGTCCGCAGCGCCCGGGGAGATCTTCCCGCTGGCCACGCATGACGCCAGGTCCGCCGCGGTCAGCACGGCCGAGGGGAGCTGCAGCGCGATGATCCGCTCGATGGTCAGACCGACCAGGCTGGCAATAACATGCGCCTGGGTCAATGTCGGCTCCGCGGGGACGTACTCGCAGTACGGGCACGCCCATCCGTCGCCGAGACACTCACGCTGGACATGGAGGGCAAGGCCGCTGACGCCGGCCGAGATCACCTCGCGGGCGAGCACATCGGCAACATCGAACCGGCCCGCCAGGTCATCGACGCTGGACACAACGATCCCGTCGATGCCCGGCGTCGGCTGGCCAGCGTTCCAGCTGCCGATATCACTGATGCTGGGCTCGGCCCGCCACCCTGCGTTCCGCAGGAGTCGGGCGGTCCAGGTGGCCTTCGGCCCGGTCTCGCCGCCGGTGAGCGCCGGGTACCGGAACGGGTTGCGGACGGGGTCAAAGTCCTCGGGGTCGACCACGCTCGCCCTGCCGTCCAGTTCTGGGAAGAAGGCGAGCATCCCTGCCACGGAGGTGCCGACCGACCCGGCACCAGCGAGCACGACGCGGAGCCGCCCGACGGCGCCGGTCGTTCCCTCGGCGAGCGGAGCGGGGGTTCGCCGGTAGTCGATCAGGTTCCACACCAGGGACTCGCCGCACGACGTGCCGTCGGCACCGGGCAGCGGGAGGGCGCGCATCCCCAGGGGTGCCAGCACGGTCTTGAGCAGCTCGCTCGTCGCCTGACACGCTGCCGCGTGAATGCCGAGTCCATGACGCAGGCCAATGGACGGATGATCGACGGGCTGGGGTTCCCAGGCCAGTCGGGCGGTCCAGTCCCCGCCCCCGACACCCAGTACCGGGCATCGGGCGGGCGGGCCGGCCCACGCGCCGAGGACGACCCTGACATCGCGGCTCGGCGAGGCCGTGGGCACCGGGCAGGCGCCCCGGAACCGGCTCACCGCGTCCGCCGCGTCGGTGATGCCCCAAGGGTTAGGCCCTGTCGGCCGGGTCCCGTCGACCTGCACGTGGGGGAAGACCCGGCACAACAGGGCGACCAGGGTCAGCGCGGCCCCGGCCGCAGTCGGCGGCAGGCCTGGCGAGATCGTGACGATCGGCCGCACCGCGTCGAGCGCAGCAAGGAAGCGGCCCGCCTCGCCCGCCTCGGCCGTGCCGAGCAGCCGCAGCCGCGGATCATCCATCCGCGATCACCCATCTGTCCCGCGCAGGCCCGGAGGGCAGTTGCGTCCACCGCCCTGCCGCGAGCCGGTACACGGCGCAGGCCCCGAGCCCGCGGCGTAGCCCGAGCCCGAAATAGGGCACCACGATCGAGATGGCGCCCTCGTGAGTGAGCGCAGGGTTCCGATTGTCTGTCCGGGAATGGAACGCCTCGGCGGGATGGCTGTGTATCCGGGCAAGATAGCGACAGCCGACGGGCAGCCGCACCGCCAGCTGCCGTTTGCCGTGCTCGGTGACCTCCACCCAGCATCCCAGCTCAGCTCGCTGACCCCGCTGCTCGGGAGCCACGAACACCTGCGCGCCCCAGCCGTCCCCGTCCGGGTGGAACGCCACCAGCCCGGTGCCCTCCAAGCCGTCCGCGCCGCGATCGGTAAGGAATTGCTCAGCATCCCGGAGAACCGCCGGACCGATCCGCTGCACCTCCCGCTGGTGTGCCATCACTGGCCGGCCTTGCGCAGGAGATGATCGAGAAGGTCGGCCAGCCGCAGGCGCGACCGGTGAACATCCCACCGCTCCTGATGATGGGTCGGGTGCAGGTAATACTCCCAGGTCCCCCGTATGCAGGCGAATGGCTTTCCGATCACCGGGTGCACGCTGTGAACTAGCCCGGCCGGCCATGCCTCCGCCGGCAGCGGCGTGCCGTCCGGGCCGCACACTGCGACCCGGAACGGCTCACCGTCGTACCGCATGCCGTCCAGGCTCAGCCACTGGCGTGAATCCCCCGCAGGCCGGAGCGGGCACCGAACGTGCCGGCCGTCGTGGGTCAGCCCGGCCGCCCGGTTTCCGAGCCGCTCGACCGCGACTGCTACCTCGTCATCGAGGAGGTCAGCCAGGACGCGCGGATGCAGCATCAGCCATCCACCTGAGGCTCACCGACGATCAGCACAAGGACATCCCCCTCGTGCACGCCGTAGTCCTCCAGACGAGCCGATGCTGTCATGTCCTCCGGAGTGCCGTCCCGCAACACCGCCAGGACATACTTGCCTTCAGCCAGCTCGCCTTGCGCCACGAAGTAGGCCACTCCCCGGTTCGTCACGGTCTCGACACGCTGGTCGCCGCTCACCCGGAACCGATGCTGATGCCCGGCAGGCGTGCGGATCGTCACCACGAACGAGCTATCCTGCCCGCGGGCTGCCCGGCCGGGCGCCGTCACGGCACTGGGCTGCTCCGTATCCGCTCCTCGAAGGTCGGCCACCGCACCGTCGGGCTGCTCGGGCGCGAAAGTACCTGACATGCCGCTGTCCCTTCCGTCGTAGCACCGCCATCGCGGCGCCCTCAATTGGTAGTCGAAACAGGGCCGGCGATCGAAAGCGCCTCCACCGGATTCACCCTGCAGCGTCGTCAAGGCTGGGCGGGTGGCCCTGCTGCGCCTGCCAGCTCGGCGTTGGTCTTGCGCGCCAGGGCGTTTAGGGACTCGTTGGAACCCCTGACTCCGCTGCTGCGCAGGGCTCGCCGTGATACTGGCTTCCCGGCTGCGGCAAGCCTGCGGGCGATAAGGCGGACCTGGTCGATCTCTGGCTGCGCAGTCCGGGCGGCTTGTGCCGTGGTCCGCACGGCTGCGTCGTGGTCCTGGCGCCAGGACGTTCTTGTGGCGGTCGAAGCACCGGGCACGGCCAGCGCCTCCCTGCCTGCGGTCTGGTCCTGGTGGGTCCAGGCTTGGCCCCCGGGGAACTGGTCCGGGGACCGGAGCATGGCCGGTCCATCGGTCTCGCGGTCTCGCACATCTGCGACGGCGGCGTCGGCCCGCAGCATGTGCGCCAGCGCGGTCCCCATGCCCAGGACCAGGACCGGGAGGCAGGACACGACGGTGGTGATAGCCCACGGAGCGCGCACTACCCCGGCTTGACCCAGGAGGTGGTAGGCGACCTGCCCGGCCATCCCGAGCGCGAAGGAGCAGATCGCCGACCACTTCGCGAACCGGCGCGTCCGGGCGCTGACGGCGTGCCCGCCGGAGAGCCAGGCGCGCAAGGCGTACGCGGCATAGGCCTCGACGCCGATCGGCAGGGTGATGGTGGTGTCCAGGTGCAGGGAGGACCAGATGCCCGGCAGCGGGGAGACCAGCCCGAAACCGGTCTTCTGCGCGATGCCAACCCAGCCGGACCACACCTCGGCCGCGGCCGGCGCGGCGAGGACCAGCAGCGGCCAGGACCGCACGGTCCTGGCGCGCCGGGCGGTTGCCTGGGACCGTTCCACGGCGGCCGGTCCGGCGGTCCGGGCCGGGGACGGACCACGCACGCTCGGGCCATCGGCGGTGCCGACGCGGCTGGTTCCGGCGGTGACAGCAGCCATGGGGATCACCATTCTTCCGGCGTGGCGAGGGGGTGGGGTTCGTCGGTCAGTGCGGCCAGTGCGGCGGCGACCTCGCTGATGCTGGCGCGGACATAAGTCGACGTGGCGCCGGCATCACCGCCGCCATCGGTGTGGCCGGCATAGGCATGAGCCACGCCGTAGCCGAAGTTCCGCTCGACCCACGTCAGAGTGGTGTGCCGTATCCAGTGCGTGCTGATCTGCTGCGTCCGCACCCAAGGCAGTTGCCTGCCGATGCGGGTCCACAGGTGGTCATACCGGCGGCTGGTGATCGGCTGACCGTTCGCGTAGCGCAGCAGCTGCCCTGTAGGCGGGGCATGGCGTTCCTCGGCATGCTGGCGGAGGCGGGCCATCAGGGTGGGCGAGACCGGCTGCCAGCGGACCGTCTCTCCTTTCTCCCGCAGCAGGATCAGGCACTGGTCCGGGTCGAGATCCTGCGGGCGCAGGGCCAGCGCGCCGCCGCGGCGGCAGGCGGTCTCGGTGTGCAGCCGCAACAGCACCGTGTCCAGGTCGGGGTCGTTGCCGGTGCTGGCGGCGACCTGGTTGATCTCCGCTAGCCGGGTGTCGGGTACGGCCCGGCGGGTCGAGGGCAGGCGGCGCGGTCTGGCCACCTTGCGGGACGGGTTATCCGCCTCGGTGATCAGCCCGTCGTCCTCGGCGTGCCGGTACAGGCAGCGCAGTGCAGCCACAAGGTGCTCGGCGGCGCTGCGCCCTCCGCGGGCGTTTCGCCGAGCCACGACGTGGGTCTTCACGTGAGTCATCAGCTGCCGGATCTCTGACGGGGTGGGCTCGTCCAGGCGGCGGTCTGCCCACTGATCCAGGACGCGGTTCCAGTAGGAGCCGTACGCCCGGCGGGTCCCAGCAGTCACCGCGGCGGACACGACAGGGACGTACTCGGCGAAGGTCGGCACCGCCGGCCGTTCCCGCGGGGCATCGGCCAGGTCCGCGGGGGACAGGCCCATCCGCTCCAGCAGCAGCAGCGCGGCGTCGATATCCGCCCGCTGCGGCGGCCCCGGGTGCGCGAGGGCGCTCGCGGTACTCATGAGCGGCTCCCCTCGATGGCAGGGAGCGCAACGTGCGCCCGGATCGCCTGGTCGACCACGGCGAAGGAGTAGGCGGTGAGCGTGTCCTCGCCGAGCACGGCGGCCAGCAGCACCCGGTCACCCGCATGCAGGCCGCAGCGGTGGCGCAGCGCGGCGGGGATCACGATGTATGGCCGGGCCGGCACAGTGACCATGCCCTCAGGGTCGCGGCGCGCTACCACCATGCCCGCGCCGGCGGTGAGGGTCAGCCGGTCGCCGCTGCGCCAGCCCAGCACGCTGGTGATCGTGCGGTCGGCGACCTGGCCGGAGGCGTCGATGCGGCCGATCCCGTAGACCACATCGGCGGGGAGCGCCGGGCTGCCGGGCGGGCTGCTAGCCAGCGGCAGCGGGGAGGTGACCCCTGGCCGGCCCGGCGTGCCACGCCCGTGACGGGCCTGCCGGGAGCCGGAGGGGATCACCGGCGCGATGAGCCTGTCAGTGACGGCTGCCCTGCCAGGTGAGGAGCCTGGGCCAGGCTGGGAGCGGGCAGCCAGGACGTTCCGGCGGCCCGCCGACGTGTTCAAGCGGGTGTCTGTTTTGCGGGAAAATTCCCCGGTTTGGGTGTCCGAGGGGGGACTTGAACCCCCATGCCCCTTTCGGGGCACTAGCACCTCAAGCTAGCGCGTCTGCCTATTCCGCCACCCGGACGTGTGCCAGACCACGGTAACTCCCGTGTCGGCCGCCTCACGATAGCAAATCCGGCCGGGTCAGGCGAAGAGAGCCGACGCGCCGCAACGCTGGGAGCCCACGTGCCGCAAGCTGGGAGCCCACGTGCCGCAACGCCGGGAGCCGGGCTGCCCCAGCCCAACGGCTGACATGCTCGCCGTCGCTGGCAGCAACGAGTGCGACCATGGAGTGGTGACGCAGAACCGAGCCGCCGTAGGCAGCACCGCGCAGGACGAGGTCGCTGGCCTGTGCAGCGACCTGATCAGGATCGACACGTCGAACCGGGGGGACAACTCCGGACCTGGGGAACGGCAGGCGGCGGAACACGTTGCTGCGCTGCTTGCTGATGTCGGCCTGGAGCCGACCCTGCTGGAGTCTGATCCGGGGCGGGCCAGCGTGGTGACCCGCATCGCCGGGGACGACCCGTCCCGTCCCGCGCTGCTCGTCCATGGTCACCTCGATGTGGTGCCCGCGGACGCGGCCGACTGGCGGGTGCACCCGTTTTCCGGCGAGGTCGACGACGGGTGCGTCTGGGGCCGCGGCGCCGTGGACATGAAGGACATGGACGCGATGATCCTCGCTGTCGTGAGGCAGCGGATGCGGGAGGGCCGCCGCCCGCCGCGCGACGTCGTGCTGGCCTTCCTCGCCGACGAGGAGGCGGGCGGTTCCTACGGGGCGCGCTGGCTGGTGGACAACCATCCCGCTCTCTTCGACGGCGTCACCGAGGCGGTCGGCGAGGTCGGCGGTTTCAGCGTCACCCTCGGCGGCCGCCGCCTCTACCTGATCCAGACCGCGGAAAAGGGCATGGCCTGGCTCCGGCTGACGGCGCACGGCACCGCCGGCCACGGCTCGATGCTGCAACCAGACAACGCGGTCACCGAGCTGGCCGAGGCGGTGGCGCGGGTCGGCCGGCACGAATGGCCGGTGCGGCTCACCCCGGCGGTGGAGGCGTTCCTCACCGAAGCCTGCGCTGCCCTGGACATCGAGTACGCGCCTGATGCCTGGCGGCAGGTGGTCGACAAGGTTGGCTCGCTGGCCCGGCTTACCGGGGCGACGCTGCGCAACACCACAAACCCGACAATCCTCAACGCCGGCTACAAGGTCAATGTCGTTCCACAGGTGGCCAGTGCCGAGGTGGATGGCCGATTCCTGCCGGGTCACGAGGAAGAGTTCTTCGCTGAGCTGGACGGGTTGCTCGGCCCGGCCATCAAGCGTGAGTTCATCCACCGTGACATAGCCCTGGAGACCACGTTCGACGGCGAGCTGTGCGAAGCGATGGCGGCGGCGCTGCTGTCGGAGGACCCGGCCGGACGAGTGGTCCCGTACTGCCTGTCCGGCGGGACGGATGCGAAGTCCTTCAGCAGGCTCGGCATCCGGTGCTTCGGGTTCGCCCCGCTGCAGCTCCCGGCTGACCTTGACTTCTCCGGCATGTTCCACGGCGTGGATGAACGCGTGCCGGTGGCGGCCCTGCAATTCGGCACGCGCGTCCTGGACAACTTCCTCGATCGTTGCTGACCCGGGGCAGCGGCCTCGTCGCGTTCCGGCCAGCCGTGGGTCACGCGGCAGTTTTCGCGGAATCAGCCGATGAGCACACTGGGTAGTGTTATGGTCGCGGCCAGCGGAAGCTGCCCCCCGCAGTGCCCGTTGGCCGCGGCCGCCGTTGGCCACAGGTAACGGTCGCACGGCCAGCATCGTTACAGCCAGCACAACGACGGCCGGCGCCGGTGCGGACAGCCCGCGCGAGGGCAGGCACGGTTACGCCAGCAGTTGGACAGGGGAGCCGGGCCGCGGGCGCCCGGGGTCCGGGGCGAACCGCCCCTGGACGTCACTGCTGGTGCAGCGGTGGTCAAAGGGTCAGTACGGGGCGTATGATCGGCCGGCGCAGGGTTGCCTTCCTGCTGCCATCCGCATTCAACCGGAGCCTGGCCAGTTCCCAGTCCCCGTACTCAGCGTGGTCGGTCAGTATTCGCCGTGCGGCGTCACGTGACGTTCCCCGCGGCAAGTAGAGCACGAGGTAGGAGTAGTCGGCCATCACCCTTATTGTGCGCGGTAGGCGCGGTGGTTCAATCGGCAGTGACGAAATAGTCGCCGGCTCGCGTGTCCGAGGGGGCTTCGGGGCGGGTAGGGGAACACCCGCGCCGGGACCGGGAGTTGAAAGAAGCGGGGTCGGATCGTTGAGCAACACGACACGGACCGGGCTAAGGCGCCGGGCTAGAAGGTGAATGCGTGGCAGCAAGGACAGCTACCGTCGCGAAGGGCGTGAAGGGCAAGGGCGGTGCCGCGGGTGCCGCCAGCAACGGCGGCCCCACCCGCCTGGTCATCGTCGAGTCGCCGGCCAAGGCGCGCACCATCGCTGGGTACCTCGGCAAGGGGTACGTGGTGGAGTCCAGCATCGGTCACATCCGGGACATGCCCGACAAGGCGGCTGAGATCCCCGAGAAGTACCGCAAAGAGCCCTGGGCGCGGCTGGGGGTGAACGTGGATGAGGGCTTCGAGGCCCTCTACGTCGTTCATGCGGACAAGAAGCCGCAGGTGTCCAAGCTGAAGTCGTTGCTGAAGGACGCCGACGAACTGCTGCTCGCCACTGATGAGGACCGTGAGGGCGAGGCCATCGCCTGGCACCTCCTCCAGGAACTGAAGCCCAAGGTCCCCACCAGCCGGATGGTGTTTCACGAGATCACCCCCGAGGCGATCGCGCGCGCGGTGGACAACCCCCGGGAGCTGAACCAGGGACTGGTCGACGCCTACCAGACCCGCCGCGTGCTGGACCGGCTGTACGGCTACGAGGTCTCGCCGGTGCTCTGGAAGAAGGTCATGCCCCGGCTGTCGGCGGGCCGGGTGCAGTCCGTGGCGACCCGGCTGGTGGTCGCCAGGGAACGGGAGCGGATGGCGTTCCGCACGGCCAGGTACTGGGACCTGCAGGCGGTCTTCGCGCGCACGGACGGCGGGCCGGACGCGGACGTGTCCTCGTTCCCGGCCGGGCTCATCGCGGTGGACGGCCGCCGGGTGGCACAGGGCCGCGACTTCGCCCCCACCGGGGAACTGCGCAACGCCGATGCCCTGTACCTGGAGGGCGTCTCCGCTGACGCGCAGGACGGCGCGCAGGACGGGCAGTCAGCTCCCCCCGGGGTCGTGCACCGGCTGTCCGCCGCTGAACTCGCCGGCCGGCTGCAGGGAGCCGACTTCTCCGTCAAGTCGGTCGAGCGCAAGCCTTACCGGCGTTCGCCGTACGCGCCGTTCCGCACCACGACGCTGCAGCAGGAGGCATCCCGCAAGCTCGGCTTCTCGGCCAAGTACACGATGTCGGTGGCACAGCGGCTGTATGAGAACGGCCACATCACGTACATGCGGACCGACTCGACGACGCTGTCGCAGACCGCGATCGACGCGGCCCGGCGGCAGGCACGAGAGCTGTACGGCGCGGAGTACGTCCCGGACGCGCCCCGCGTCTACGCCAGCAAGGTCAAGAACGCCCAGGAAGCGCATGAGGCGATCCGCCCGGCCGGGGACTCCTTCCGCACCCCTGCGCAGGTCGGCCTGTCCGGCGATGAGCTGCGGGTGTACGAGCTGATCTGGAAGCGCACGGTCGCCTCGCAGATGAAGGACGCCACCGGGGAGTCGGTGTCGGTGCGCGTCGCCGGCCGGTCCTCGGCTGGCGAGGAGGCCGAGTTCGCGGCGTCCGGCAAGATCATCAACTTTCACGGCTTCCTCAAGGCCTACGTGGAGGACGCTGACGACGACGCCGACCGGGACGACCGGGAGCGCCGCCTGCCGCCGCTGTCCGAGGGTGACGCGCTGGCCGCGCTGGACCTGGCCGCGGCGGAGCACGCCACCAGGCCGCCCGCCCGTTACACCGAAGCCACCCTGGTCAAGGAACTCGAGGACAGGGAAATCGGCCGTCCCTCGACGTACGCGAACATCCTCGGCACCATCCTGGACCGGGGCTATGTCTTCAAGAAGGGCACCGCGCTGGTGCCCTCGTTCCTCGCCTTCGCCGTCATCACCCTGCTCGAGCGGCACTTCAGCCAGCTGGTCGACTACGACTTCACCGCCCGGATGGAAGACGCGCTCGACGCGATCGCCCGTGGTGAGGCGGCCAGGGTTCCGTGGCTGCGCCGGTTCTACTTCGGCGCCGACGGCGAGGAAGGGCTGAAGGAACTGGTCAGTGACCTCGGCGACATCGACGCGCGCGATGTCAGCTCGTTCCCGCTGGCTGGCACCGACATCACCGTCCGCGTCGGCCGTTACGGGCCCTACCTGGAACGCGGCGAAGAGCGGGTGAACGTGCCTGAGGGAATGGCGCCCGACGAGTTCACCCCGGAGAAGGCCGCCGAGCTTTTCGCCCAGCCGAGCGGCGACTTCCCGCTCGGCACCGACCCGGACACCGGGCGGCAGATCGTCGCCAAGGCGGGCCGGTTCGGCCCGTACGTGACCGAGGTGCTGGAGGACGGCGCGGCTGGCAAGCCGCGGACCGCCTCGCTGCTCAAGTCGATGGCACTGGACACGGTGACCCTGCAGGACGCCCTGCGGCTGCTCACGTTGCCGCGCACGATCGGTGAACTGGACGGTGAGCCGATCACCGTGCAGAACGGCCGGTACGGGCCTTACGTCAAGAAGGGCACGGACAGCCGCTCGCTGGAGAGTGAGGAGCAGTTGTTCACCCTCACCCTCGCCGAGGCCAAGGAGTTGTTCGCGCAGCCGAAGGCACGTGGCCGGGGCCGGGCCGCCGCCGCGCCGCCCCTGCGCGAGCTGGGCGAGGACCCGGCGAGCGGTCGGCCCATCGTGGTCAAGGAAGGCCGCTGGGGGCCATATGTGACCGATGGGGAGACCAACGCGTCGCTGCGCCAGGGCGATGTCGTGGACTCGATCACCCCGCAGCGCGCCGCCGAACTGCTCGCCGAGCGGCGGACCGCCGCACCATCGGCGCCCCGGCGCCGGGCGGCGGCCGCCAAGTCGGCTGGCAAGTCGGCTGCTAAGCCGGCCCGGAAGGCGTCGGCAGAGGCCAAGCCCGCCCGGTCGGCCAGCCGCCGTGGTACCGGCAGTAACACCGGTGGCGGCAGCCGCTCGCGCACCCGCTCCTGAGGGCCGGGCAGCCGCCCTGCGCACGCCCCTTCACCCGGCCCGGTGCCCGTTCCTGGAACCGCCCCGGCGGCTGTTCCGGAGGGCGGCTGCCGACCTGGAGCATCCGCCTTGCCCGGCAAGGCACACTTGCCGGACATTTCGCGAGCTTGCCGGCCACGAAGGGAACCCACTGTGGATACCCTGACCCAGTGAACTCCCGATCCCCTTCTCGTGGTGGGCGTGACAGCGTCCTGTCCATCAGGCCGTTCCGGCGGCTGTGGATCGCGACATCGCTGTCCAGCCTCGGGGATTGGCTGAGCCTGGTGGCGCTCGCCTCACTGGCATCTTTCCTGGCCGGGCCGGGTGCCGCCGCCCAGTACAGCGCCGTGGGCGGGGTCTGGCTGTCGTCGCTGCTGCCGGCCCTGGTCCTCGGCCCGCTGGCCGGCGCCGTAGCGGATCGCATGGACCGCCGCCTGAACATGATCGTCGGCGACATACTGCGCGCGGTCTTGTACCTGTCGATCCCGCTCGACCTGGCGATCGGTTTTGCGAACCCGCTGACCTGGATCTACGTGGTCCAGTTCGTCGCATCCTGCGCGTCGCTGTTCTGGACGCCAGCCAAGGACGCCTCGGTGCCGAACCTGGTGCCGCCGGACAAGCTGGAGCAGGCGAACCAGTACAGCCTGTTCACGACGTACGGCACCGCCCCCGTGGCCGGAATCCTCTTCAGCATGCTCTCGCTGGTCAGCAGGGCACTTGGAAATATCTCGCATTACTTCACCACCAACCCGGTGAACCTTGCGCTGTACTTCAACACCGCGACCTTCGTCGTCTCCGCCCTGACGATCTATGCGCTGCGGGAGATACCGAAACGGCAGTTCAGTGCGCGTATCTCAGCGCCGTCCGTGGCGAAGACGATCTGGGAAGGCTGGCGTTTCATCGGCCAGACCGTCGTGGTGCGCGGGCTCGTCATCGGGATGGTGGGGGCGTTCGCGGCCGGCGGCGTGGTGGTCGGGCTGGGCCAGCCGTACATCAAGAACACGCTGCACGGCGGCAACGCGGGCTGGGGGGTCGTCTTCGCGGCGATCTTCGTCGGGCTGGCCGGCGGCATGTTCCTCGGCCTGGGCATCCTCAACGGGTTCAGCAGGCGGCGGCTGTTCGGCCTGAGCATCGCCAGCGCGGCGATCCCGCTGGCGCTGATCGCCCTGATCCCCAACCTGGTCGTCGTCGTCGTGCTCGTCGTCCTGCTGGGCGCGTGCGCCGGCGTCGCCTATGTCACCGGCTACACGATCGTCGGGCGCGAAGTGGACGACGACACCCGGGGCCGCACGTTCGCGTTCCTCTATTCGGCCATCCGGGTCATCCTGTTCGCGGTGATCGCGATAGCACCGTTCGTCGCCGCGGGATTCACCGCGCTGGTCCGCAGTGTCACCGGGACCGGGAGCCTGCACATCGGCCATGTCAGCTACCAGGGCATCGGCTACAACTGCGTAATGCTGCTGGCCGCGGTGATCGCGGTGTGGCTGGGCGTGGTCTCCTACCGGCACATGGACGACCGCAAGGGCGTGCCGCTGCGCGATGACCTCGCCGCCGCCGTCCGGGGCGAGGCCTTCCAGCCGGTGCCCGGTCATGTCAACGGCGCCGCGGCGCCCGCGCCACGGCGGGGGGTGTTCATCGCGCTGGAGGGCGGCGAGGGCGCGGGCAAGACCACCCAGGCCAGGCTGCTCGCCATCTGGCTGCGCGACCAGGGCTACGACGTGGTCAATACCCGGGAGCCTGGCGCGACCAAGGTCGGCATGCGGCTGCGCGCGGTGCTGCTCGACACCGCGCATGCGGGCCTGTCCGCCCGCGCCGAGACCCTGCTCTACGCGGCGGACCGGGCCGAGCACGTGGCCGCGGTCATCGTCCCCGCGCTGGCACGCGGGGCGGTCGTGGTGACTGACCGGTTCGTCGATTCGTCCCTTGCCTACCAGGGCGCGGGCCGGAACCAGCCGCCCGCGGAGGTGGCCGGGCTGAACGAGTGGGCTACCGGCGGCCTCGTGCCCGACCTCACCATCCTGCTCGACCTGCCGCCCGCTGGCGGCCTCGGCCGCCGGGCACGTTCAGCGGACCGGCTGGAAGCCGAGCCGCTCGACTTCCATGAGCGGGTACGGGCCGGCTTCCTCGCCCTGGCCCGGGCGGAACCAGAACGCTACCTGGTGCTCGACGCGTCCCGGCCCGCCGCCGAACTGAGCACGGAGATCCAGGAGCGGATCCGCGACATCCTGCCGGATCCGGTACCGCCGATGGCCGAGGCGAACACCGGCAGCTTCCCGGCCATCGGCGATTGACGTGGATCCGGGAATGACCGGCGCCGTGGTCTTCGACGACCTGGTCGGCCAGGAGCGGGTGGTCGCCCAGTTGCAGCAGGCGGCTGCCGCGGCCGCCGGGCTGCTGCGCGGCGAGCCCACGACGGGCATGACACATGCCTGGCTGTTCACCGGCCCCCCCGGCTCCGGCCGCTCGGTGGCCGCGCGGGCCTTCGCGACCGCGTTGCTCTGCCCGGACCAGGGTTGCGGGCACTGCCCGAGCTGCCACCAGGTGCACGCCGGAACCCACCCCGACCTGATGCTGGTGAAGCCGGACGGGCTCTCCTATGGCGTGAAGCAGACCAGGGACCTGGTGCTCCGCGCGGCCGGCGCGCCGTCCGGCGGCCGCTGGCAGGTGGTGTTGTTCGAGGATGCCGACAGGGCCACCGAGCAGGCCGCGAACGCCCTGCTCAAGGCGATCGAGGAGCCGTCACCCCGGACCGTCTGGCTGCTCTGCGCCCCCTCCGCGGAGGAACTCGTCACGACGATCAGGTCCCGCTGCCGGCTGGTCACGCTGCGCACCCCGCCGCCGGCCGCCGTCGCCGAGGTGTTGACCCAGCGGGACGGAGTCGACCCGGCGCGTGCGCTGACCGCCGCCCGCGCGGCGCAGGGGCATATCGGCCGGGCACGCCGGCTGGCCACCGACCCAGCGGCCGCGCAACGGCGTGACGAGGTACTGCATGTCCCAGCCCGGGTGATCAGCCTCGGCACCGCCCTGGCCGCCGCGGCGGAGCTGGTGAAGGGCGCGGAGCAGGAAGCCGCCGCGGTCACCGAGGAACTCAACACCCCGGAGCGGGAGGCACTCCGCAAGGCGTTCGGGGAAGGCTCCACCGGCAAGGGAGTGGCCAAGGCGGTCCGCGGCGCGGCCGGCGCCCTCCGCGACCTGGAGGACCGGCAGAAGTCCCGCGCCACCCGGTTGAAGCGGGACGCGCTGGATCGCGCGCTGCTCGACCTCGCCGCCTTCTACCGGGATGTGCTTGTGGTGCAGCTGGGCGCCGAGGTGGACCTGGCCAGCGCGGGTCATGAGGACGAGCTGCGGCAGCTGGCGGCCGGCAGCCCGCCGGAGTCCACGGTGCGCCGGATGGAGGCGATCATGACCTGCCGGGAGCGGCTGGAGTTCAACGTGGCCCCGCTGCTCGCCGTGGAAGAAATGACCCTAGCCCTGCTGGCTGGCTAGTCGCTGCCTCGCCCTGCCGGGCGGCTCGTCCTTGGTCCGCTGGGTGGCTGGTCCCTTGGAACGCGGCCTGGGTGGTTGCGTGCCACGCGGCGCGTTGTGCGGAAATATCGGTGACCGCAGGGAGCGGACTTCGTTGCCTGACCGTAACCTGGGGCGATGGGCATGATGATGGCCGTCAGCTTCGAGCGCTACGGGCGGCTCTACTACCTCGATCCCGGGCCGTACACGCCCGCGGTCGGGGACAGGGTGCTCGTGCCCACCGACGCCGGGCCTGAGGTCGCCCAGTGCGTGTGGGCGCCGCAGTGGGTGGACGAGGACGTGGACGGGCTGCCCGTCTGCGCCGGGCCGGCCACGGACGAGCATCTGTCCAGGGATGAGTCCAACCGCAGCAGGCGGGCGGAGGCCCGGGTCGCGGCACGGCGGCTGGTGCGGGAGCATGGCCTGCCGATGAAGGTCATCGGCGTGGACTACGTGGACCCCCCGAATGTCTTCACGGTGTACTTCAGCGCCCCCGGACGGGTCGATTTCCGGGCGCTTGTCCGGGACCTCGCCGCCCGGCTGCGCGGGCGGGTGGAACTGCGGCAGATCGGCCCGCGCGACGAGGCGAGGCTGCAGGGCGGCATCGGGCCGTGCGGGCGTGACCTGTGCTGTTCCACGTTCCTGAAGGACTTCGAGCCGGTCTCCGTGCGGATGGCCAAGGACCAGGACCTGCCGGTCAACCCGCTGCGGATCGCCGGGGCCTGCGGCCGGCTGATGTGCTGCCTGAAATATGAGCATCCGCTGTACCAGGAGTTCATCAAGGAAGCCCCCGCCATCGGCGAGTCCGTCGAGACTCCGGACGGCCCTGGCGTCGTCACCGGGCTCAACGTGCCCGGTGACAAAGTCGTGGTGAAGCTGACCAGGGACGGCCGCAAGTGCGCCTGCACGAAGGCGAGCGTTTGCGGCTCCCGGCAGGCTTACGAGGCGAAATACGGGGACCAGGCGGGCGGGACGGCCGGCGGGTGACCCGGCGTTCCGCCGGGCCAGGCCCGCGGGGGGCTCCGGGGGCTCGTCGTGCCCCGGGGCTAAGCGAGCGGGGGGCTCCGGGGGGTCGGCGTCCCGGGCTGGCAGGGCTCGCCGCCGCCCTGTGCGCCGTCCTCATCGCCGGGTGCAGCGGCGGCGCCGCTGCCCACCCGGCCGGGGCAGCGAGCGCCGCATCCTCGGCGGCCCCGCACGCCACGGTCGCCATCGCCGCGCCGGCCGGGCCGCCGCCGACCACGCTGGCGGGGTATTACGCGCAGAAACTGCACTGGGTGGCCTGCGACAAAGGGTTCCAGTGCGCCCGGCTGCTCGTCCCCTTCGACTACCAGCGGCCGGCCTGGCGCCGTTTCTCGCTGCCGGTCATCCGGCTGACCGCGACGGATCCGGCGAAGCGGATCGGATCGCTGGTGGTCAACCCCGGCGGCCCGGGAGGCTCCGGCGTCAGCTACGCGCTGCAGGCACGCAGCGTGATCGCCGCCCCGGTGCGCGCCCGGTTCGACGTCGTCGGCTTCGACCCGCGCGGGGTGGGGGGCAGTGTGCCGGCCGTGCACTGCATGACCGGGCCGCAACTGGACAAATACTTCAGCACCAACGACACCCCGGCGAACTCAGCGCAACTCAGCGCGGTCGTTGCGGAAAGCACGCTGTTCGCCCGCGGTTGCGAGGGTGATTCCGGAACGCTGCTGCCCTACGTCGGCACCCGCAACGCGGCCCGCGACATGGACGTGCTGCGCGCCGCCCTCGGCGATGCCAAGCTCACCTACCTGGGTAAGTCGTACGGCACCTACCTCGGCACCTGGTACGCGCAGTTGTTCCCGTCCCACGTGCGGGCGCTCGTCCTGGACGGGGCGATCGACCCCGGCAGTTCCTCGCTGAGCATGAATATCGTGCAGGGCGAGGGGTTCGACGTCGCGCTCCGCGCGTTCGTGGCCGACTGTGTCGCGCGGGCCGGCTGCCCGCTCGGCCGCGGCAGCGTCAGCGCTGGCCTGGCACGCATCCAGGCGTTGCTCGCCGAGGCGACCGCGCACCCGCTGATCAATAACCTGGATAGCCAGCCGGCCGATGGCGCCATGGTGCTGAACGGGATCGCGACCGCGCTGTACAGCCAGGCGTACTGGCCTGCGCTGCGTTCGGCGCTGCAGTCCGCGCTCGCCGGTGATGGGACGATCCTGGTCGAGCTGGCGAACGCGCTGTGGGAACGCAACTCCAGCGGTCAGTACAGCAACCTGGCGGACGCGAACATGGCAGTGGAGTGCCTGGACCGGCCGTGGCCTACCGGGCTGGCTCTCTGGCGGTCGGCCGCGGCGGCCGCCGCGAAGGCGGCACCGGTGTTCGGCCAGGCGATCATGTGGGGCAGCCTGCCGTGTGCCCACTGGCCGGTGCGCTCGTATCCGCTGCCCTCGATCCGCGCCGCGGGTGCCCCGCCGGTTCTCGTCGTGGGCAACAAGCGCGACCCGGCCACGCCGTACCGGTGGGCGCAGGCGCTGTCCCGCGACCTGGCGTCCGGGGTGCTGCTCGGCTGGAACGGCAATGGCCACACCGCGTACATGATGGGCAGCACCTGCGTTGACGGCATCGTGAACCGCTACCTGCTGACCCTGGCAGTGCCGCGCAACGGCACGCTCTGCCAGTAGGCCACGATGCCTGGGCCGGGCTGCCCGGGGCGGTTGGTGACAGCGACACAGGCCGGGGACAGGACCGGTAGACTCGATGGGCCGCCAGCGGGCGGCATGCCGCCTTAGCTCAGTCGGTCAGAGCGACGCACTCGTAATGCGTAGGTCGACGGTTCGATTCCGTCAGGCGGCTCCCACCTCAGAGGCCCCTTCCGATCATGGAAGGGGCCTCTTTGCTAACAGGCGTGCTAACAGCGGACAGTCGTTAGGCGACCTTCACGGCCTGGGCGAAGATGTCCGCTGCGGCGGCCTCCGCGGTGCGGATCACATGGGCGTAGACCCGGAGCGTGATGGCCGGGTCAGCGAGGCGATAGCGCCGCTGGCCAGCAGCTCGTAGAGCTTGCTGCGGGAGATGGCCAGGGCCTCGGCGGCTTCGGGGAGGGTCAGCAGGAGCCGGGTCATGGCGCACCTCCCGTCGTGGCTGAGGCGGCGCGGGAGTCGATGGCGGTCAGTTCGGTGATGGACGGCAGGTAGCTGCGTCCGGCGAAGTGCCAGTCCGTGATGGTGAGCGTGGTTTCGCTGTCGAGGTCGGGCAGGAGCCCGACGGCTTGGGCGGTTTCGCGCTGGTGGGCGGCGCGGGCGGCGCGGAGTGTGCCGAGAGTGGTGGAGTAGGCGCGGCTCTTGGTGGAGAGGTGGCCTCCGAAGCCGAGCATGTGTGCCCAGGCGGCCAGGTGCAGGTCCTCGAACGCGGGGAGCTTGGCCAGGCGCAGGCATTCGGCGATGTGGCGGCGGGCGTGGTCGCGGACGGGCAACTCGGCGAGCTGGTCGGCCGGGGTGATCCGGCGGTCGAGTGGCGTCGGTGAGCAGGGTGTGGGTGGCCCAGGCGGGCGGGGTGGTGGCCGGTCCGGCTGGGCCGTCGAGGCGGATGATCGCGTGGAAGTGGACGACCCCGCGGCGCTGGTATTCGGCGACCTTGGCGTAGGACAGCCGCGCCTGGGCGGCGAATGCCTTGCTGGTGAGCCCGGCCTGGCGGGCGAGGGTGCGGCGCAGGGTGATGGTGAAGCGGTGTAGCGGTGGAGCAGTTCGCCGGTAGCGCCGTCGATGCGATCGACGCGGCCACGCAGCAGAACGGGTTGCAGGCATCCGCCGGGGTGCCAGACGGTGCCTGCGGGGGTGGGGTCGGTGGGCAAAGGTGGTGCTCCTCTCGTCAGCCCTAGCGGGCGGATAGACGAGCGGAGGCGACCTGCGGGGCCGGGTGCGGTAGAAGCGGGAATCGGGTCAGCGGTGCTCTGCCGCACTGTGGCCTGGCAGGGTTGCCGGCCGCTCAGGCGTGCATGGGGTGATCAGCACCGTGACCCGGGCACCCGGTGGCTCACCGGCCCGGCATTCGCACGGTCATCCCTCGATGGGGGAGGCCGCCAACGACCTCACCTGGATACGTACCAAAAGTACGTGCCTAGTAAACCCGATATCAGGACAAGTTCGTGGCGGTCAGCCGTCCGGCCAGCCCGCGCAGCTCGCCGCTGGGCGGGTGTTGCATGGTGAGCAGGTCGGCGACGAGCAGCCGGACCAGCTCGTGGCTGCGGACCTGTTCCGGCGTGATCTCCTCTGCCTCACGCAGCGCGGCGACCCCCTCGGTGACCTGGCGGCGCTGCGCATGGGCACGGGCCACGTCGATGAGCATCCGGGCGCGCCGTTCGGCGGACAGCCCGGCGGTGTCCACGGTGGCGGCGACCCGCAGAGCCCGGCCCGCATCGCCGAGTTCGACGGCGACCGCGATCTCATACAGGCCGACGTTGGCCGGGCCGAACTCGGTGTTGTAGTCGTTCCGGCCCTCGCCCAGCTCCCCGGCGAGCTGGCTGGCCCGCTCAAGCTGGCCATAGGCGGTGTCGGCGTCGTTTGTCCGGGCCGCGATGATGGCGCGCTGCAAGGTCAGGCCACCCTGCAGCGACATGGCCTGCTCGTTGCCCTCGCCTGCCATGGGCGAGAGAGCGTCGGCGGTGGTGCGGGCGGTCTCCTCGGCCTGGCCGTAGTGGCGGTCGGCGATGAACACGAACACCAGCCGGTACGCCCCGGCGGCCACCAGCAGCGGGTCACCCGCCCGTTCCGCGGCCGCCATAGCCCGGTCCGCCGCGATCCAGGCCACGTCCGGCTCACCGAGCTTGGCCAGGGCCGCCGAGCAGCCCTGGTACGTCGTGGCCAGCAGCTCGAACGCTTCTGCCCGCTGGTTTTCGGGTGCTGTCCGGGCGGCGGTCTCCAGGTCGGGGACCAGGTTGTGCAGCAGATCGGTCAGCTCGGTGTACCGCCCGGCGTGCGTCAGGTCCCATGCCTTGCTCACTTTGCTGCGGAGCGTGCTGACCGCCGGTGCGCGCCCGCCACCGAGCATGGCGCGCAGCATATGGACGCCGGACAGGACCAGCCGCAGTTCGCCCGCGCCCGGGGGCTCCTCGGTCACCGCGGCGACCACGGGCGCCTCGGCCGCCAGCTCGGCGAGCGGGATGTCGAGCGCCGAGGCCAGGGTTTCCAGCACCGACATCCGGTCGACCTTGCGGACGCCGCGCTCGACCTGGGACACCCAGGCGACCGACCGGTCAATCATCCGGGCCAGCTCAGGCTGGGACAGGCCCCGGCGGCGCCGCTCGGCCGCGATCTTCCGGCCCAGGGCCTGCTGATAGTCCGGGGTGCTCAACGGTCCGTGCCCTTGCCCGTCTGCAGGGTCAGCCAGTCAACCTCGGTGCTGGCCAGGTACTGGTCCCGCTCGGCCAGGTAGCGGCGGGTGGCCGGGGATGCCTCATGGGCCTCGAACGCGGCCTTGTCCCGGTACAGCTCGTAGAAGATCCGCTGCAGCGGCTGGCCCTCCACCAGGTGGGTCGCATACACCAGCGTTCCCGGCTCGCCGGTCTTGATGGCTTCGACGGTCTTGGCTACCAGCCGGTCATAAGCCTGGGCACTTGCCTCGTCCTTGCAGGTGAAGCGGACGCACAGACCGAACATCAGTCTCCTCCAGGTCGCATGGCGCCATGCTCGCACTCAATGTGCTGCGCCAGTACACGAAGTGTCACGTACTTATAGTACGTGACCAATATTCGGCGTACGCTCATGGTCACTAGAGGCCGTGGACGCCCCCAGCGAGGACCGATGCACTCACCAGCGCCCAGAGCACTCGCATTACGCACCACCAGCTACCCAGGCGCGCCGAGCACATCGGCGCCGTCCGAGCCGACCTCCGCGCGCTACTCCGCGATTACTCCGTGGCAGACGACGTGATCCTCTGCGCCTCCGAACTGGCGGCCAACGCGGTCTTGCACTCCGATTCCCGTCTGCCCAGCGGCACCTTCACCGTCCGCACCACGATCAGCCCAGATCACTACGTGCGGATCGACGTCGAGGACAACGGCGGCCCATGGGCGCCAGCGGCCAGCGATCCCCCTCACCACCATGGCCTGGACATCGTCCGCACCCTCGCCAGCGCGTGGGGTATCGACCCCGATCGCCGGACAGCTTACGGGCCGCCGCCCCTTGTCAAGTCCGCTGATAGCCCGAGCGCCTGGTAACCGACCTTGCTGTCGGTGACCTTCCAGGTAGCCTCGAACGGCATGAGCAGATTTCAGCCCGGCGACCATCTTCAGGTGTGGCGTGGGCTTTATCATCATCACGGCATCTACGTCACCCCGCCTCCGCCGGTATGGTGCGAGTGGCGGGGTTAGGCAGACAGTACCCGGGGCACTGTGTCCCGCCTGCGTGTACAGCGGGCAGTTATGCTTGGGGCATGTCGGAGTTGCCGCAGACCCTGACCGCTGCGTTGCACCAGGAAGAAGACTGGTACATCGCGCAGTGCCTGGAGGTTGACGTGGCCAGCCAAGGCCACACGATTGACGAGGCACTGGCGAATCTCGCTGAGGCGGTCGAGCTGTACCTGGAGGAAGTGGACGACCCTGCGGGGCATGTCACCGCGACGCCGCTTGTGACCTCCTTCCAGTTGCCCGCCGCGTGAGCCCGGCGCTCTCTGACCTGCCGGTACGGAAGGTCGTGAAGGCGCTTGAGTCGGTCGGCTTCTCTCATGTGCGCACCAGGGGCAGTCACGCGGTGTACCGGAATCGGGAAGGGCGGGTGGCCGTCATCCCGCAACATGGCGTCGTTAAGCGCGGCACGCTCGCGTCGATTCTGCGACAGGCGGGCCTGACCTCCGCCGAGTTTCTCAACCTCCTCGACTGAGCCCGTACGGGCGGCGTCGCGCCATGCGGAGCGGGCGGAGTCGCTGTTGGGCACCCGACGATCTTGCTAACGGATCTGCTAACAACGGTCTTGGACTACCGTGGAATTTACTGGAATCGGTAGCCCGGCGAGCTGGGACGGAGTGACGCAGTGGACGGCCATGGACGGCCCGAATCCTCCTCGTAATGCGTAGGTCATCGGTTCGATTCCGATAGGCGGCTCCGGTCAGCGACTCCGGGTCATCGCATCACCGGCGAACGCTACGGCGCCGCCGCATCGAAGTGCCCGGTCCGGAACGGGCGCTGCCGGTCACCACCGGAATTGTGCGGCTCGGTCGGCTCAAGGGTGGGGTCCTCGGTCACGAACGGACCTGGGCCGTGGCGGGTCAGGTAACAGCGGATCACGCCACGGCGCATGGCGGCGCCGTCCGCGGAAATACCGTTGCCGTTCCTGGCGTTCATGCTTACTGTAGTGAACAGAAGCGGAAAGGAAATAGCCGTGACACTCTGGACAGCCAGTTACGAGCAAGGCGAGCGGCATGCCTGCATGCCCCTGCTCTCGCTGCTCATGACTGTCCGGGGTAATGGGCAGCGCGGCGGGGCGGTACCTGGATAGAAAGCCACTAGGCAGAAGCCAGGAGCCGCCCGCGGGAAACCCCAGCCGGGCGGCTTTTCAGTTTCACGGGACGTAGTTCAGCGGCCAGAACAGCAGCCTCCAAAACTGCGTGTCGCAGGTTCGAGTCCTGCCGTCCCTGCGCAGCACCACCCACGGGTGAACGTGCACGACAGTTGATAATTCCACAGCGTGTAGCACCAAGCACAATGCGGGTGGCCCGGACGGAATGACGTGAACCCGGTCCGGCCACCACTCGCTGCTCGTGCCCTGGCACCGGCCCATTCCGGCCGGTGCCAGGGTAGCAAGGGGACGACAGCTAAGGTAGCGGGCGCGCCCTGCAAGCGTTGCCGCAGTGGTTTCGATTGCCACCGTCTCCACGAGCCCCGGTCACGGGCGCCAGTCTGGGGGACTGGAGGGCGCATGTTCGAGCCGGGCCATTCCGACCGGGGTGTAGCTCAGTAGGGAGAGCGCCGCTTTCGGGGAGCGGAGGTCGTGTGTTCGAGCCGCACCATCCTGACCATGGGTCTCTAGCTGAGATGGATTAGCGTCCCGCTGAAAACGGGAAGCAGGCAGGATCGTTACCTGCGGGACCCACCGTGCCGCACTAACACAACGGCTAGTGTGCCTGCCTTCCAAGCAGGGAATCTCGGTTCGATTCCGGGGTGCGGCTCCAAGCGCCGTTAGCTTAAGCAGGCAGAGCACCCGGCTCTTACCCGGGGTTGTGGGGGATCGTGGCCCTCACGGCGCACCATGCGGGAGTGGCGTAACAGGCGGCCGCGGCAGGCTCAAACCCTGCTGATCCCGTAGCGGCTGCCACGCCCGCTTAGCTCAGCGGAAGAGCGCCCGCCCGACGCGCGGGAGGCCGGAGGGTCAGCACCTCCAGCGGGTACCAGGCTCTCGTGGTGAAACGGAGATCATGCGGGACTACGAATCCCGTGGTGGAGGTTCGAGTCCTCCCGAGAGCGCGCAAGCTCGGTTAGCTCGGATGGAAGAGCGCCTGGTCCACACCCAGGAGGCCGGCGGTCCGAGCCCGAGCGCCGTGGTGACTGAACCGAATGGCGAGGAACCCGGCTGTGACCCGGGTCGTAGAGGGGTCGGAACCCTCCAGTCACCCCATCCGTGAGTTGGGCAGGTGGTGAGCCCAGCGGACTGTAACTCCGTAACCTCGGCGTGGAGGTTCGATTCCTCCCTCACGGACTCCTGCCCTCGTAGTGCAGTGGATAGCACGCCACCGTCCGAAGGTGGAGGCCGCCCGTTCGATCCGGGCCGAGGGTACCAGCACAGCTACCAGGACCTGCTCGCCGCGCACGATGAGTTGCTGCCGTCGGCCGGCGACCGGGTCACTATCCTGCATCTCGGTGCGGGCCTCGATGAGGAACTGGGCGCCGTGTACCTCGCGCTGGCTGGCAGCACTGTCCCGCTCAGCGAGGAGGACCGGGAAGCCCGGGCGCTGCTGGCGGCCCTGCGCACAGGCGGGGACCTGCATCCCGCTCGGTCTTTCCCGCAATGGCCGCTGAAAGTGGGGACCTTTGCCGCGCAGGTAGGGACTCGCGGGCGGGTCTGGGGCTGCCCGGCGCGGCGCATGCTCGCAGCATGAGGATGCTGCTGGCCGCGCGGCTCGGCGTGATCGCCGCGGTGGCCGCTGGCCTGGCCGCATGCGGCGGCAGCGCACCGGCCTCCGGCACGGCCCCGGCCACGACGCCAGCAACAGCCGCCGCAGCCCCCACCACGGGCACGCCGGCTAGTTCCCAGGCTGCTGCCACGCCGACGCGGACGCCGACGCCGACGCCGACGCCCGCCGCGCCGCGCAGCACCAGCCAGGTGCCGTCTTCCGCGCGGCCGATCACCGGCCGGCTGGCTGGAACGGACTGGACCTACATCCCGACCACCCGGCATGTGGTGGCGCTGACCTTCGACGCCGGCGCGAACGCTGACGCGGTTCCCTCGATCCTGGCCACCCTGCGCCGCGACCACGTGCCGGCCACGTTCTTCCTGACCGGCAACTTCGTCCGGGACTTCCCGGCCGCCGCCCGGGCGATCGCCGCGGCGGGCTTCCGGATCGGCGACCACACGATCACCCACCCGCACCTCACCCAGCTCGGTGACGCGGCGGTCCGCAGGGAGATCCTCGGCGGCGCGCAGCAGATCGCCGCCGTGACCGGCGCCAACCCCGCACCGCTGTTCCGGTTCCCTTACGGCGATGCCGACGCCCGCACCATCGCCCTCGCCAACCAGGCCGGTTACGTGCCGGTCCGCTGGACCGTTGACACCCTCGGCTGGGAAGGAACCGCCGGGCACATCAGCGCCTCCGTGGTGGCCTCCCGGGTGCTGTCCGCGCTGAAGCCGGGCGAGATCGTGCTCATGCACGTCGGATCCAACCCCGACGATCATTCCACCTTCGACGCCGACGCCCTCCCGCGGGTGATCAGCGAGTTGCGGGCCCACGGTTACTCGTTCGTCACCCTCGACGCGCTGGTGGGCTGAGCAGTGCCAGGTGAAGTCCGCAGCTGGGACGGCCCGTCCGCGCGCAATACCGCCCGCGGGCTGGAGCCCGCGCCACGGGGTAGGGAGGAACCATGGCAGGAACAACGGGGGTCACGATCGGGGCCAGGGCCAGCTGCAGCGACGGGCCCTGCGGTGAGGTGAAGCGGGTGGTGGTGGACCCGGTCGCTCGTGCGGTCACCCACCTTGTGGTCGAACCGGCACACCGCGCAGGGCTCGGCCGGCTGGTGCCGCTGGACCTGGTTGACACCACGTCGGGGGAGATCCGGCTGCGCTGCACGCTGGCGGCCTTCGAGAAGCTCGACCCGGCCGAGGAGACCCAGTTCGTCCCCGGAAGCAGCGGCTACGCGGCGTACGGGCCGGAGCAGGTGGTCGCGTGGCCCTATTACAGCCTGGCTCCCGGGACGGGGCTGCCGGGCGGCGTGGATCTCCAGGTGGCGAATGTCTCGCCGACCGTCACTTACGACAGGCTCCCCGTCGGCGAGGTGGCCATCCGCCGCGGCGACCCGGTGCACGCCACGGACGGTGACATCGGGCGGGTCCAGGGTCTCGTCATGGACCCCCGCGACCACCAGGTGACCCACGTGCTGCTGCAGGAGGGGCACTTGTGGGGCCGCAAGGAGGTGGCCATCCCCATCCGCGCGGTGACCACGGTCGATGGCGGCATCCAGCTGAACATCAGCAAGCAGGAGGTGCAGGACCTGCCGCCAGTGGATATCGATCACCCAGACAGGTAGGAGCCGGGGTCGTTCTGGTCCAGCAATGCCACGCCACGCGCTATCCGGAGGGTGGTGCGGCCGGCCCGCGCGGTAACCCGCTTCTCGCCAGGGCGAATCCGCTGCTCGTGGCGGCGGAGCGCAGGGTCACCCAGTGGCGGCCGCAGTGACAGACGGTGGCGTGCGATAGAGTCTGGGCAAGCGTTAAATCGTGAGGCGTCGCCAGCAGGGCGCGCCGGTCGTACGTCGCTCGGTGAGCGAGCTGGTTTCCACGGACGTGGCGGCCCTCGAAAATGCGGCCACCCAAGTCCGAAAGACACTACCTATGACAGCTCTGCCCATCGAAAAAACCCCTGCCCGCCGACGTCGGCGCCGCGCCGGGCGGCCACAAGCCGGCGCATCGCAAGCCGGCCAGCCGCAGGCCGGCCAGCCGCAGGTCGCCACGCTCAGCGCGACCTTCGCCGAACTCGGCGTCCCCGCGCCGGTGGTCACCGCGCTCGCCGAGAGCGGCATCACCACCCCGTTCCCGATCCAGGCCGCCACGCTGCCCGACGCGCTGGCCGGGCTCGACATCCTGGGCCGCGGCCGGACCGGCTCAGGAAAAACGCTGGGGTTCGCGATCCCGCTCGTCGCCGGGCTGGCCGACGGCCACACCAGCGCCTGCCGCCCGCGGGGGCTGGTCCTGGTGCCCACCCGTGAGCTGGCCAACCAGGTCCAGGCGGTTCTCGTGCCGCTGGCCCGTGCCATGGACCTGAGCGTGGCCACCATCTTCGGCGGCACCGGGCAGAATGCCCAGGTAGCGGCCCTGCGCAACCGGGTGGACATCGTCGTCGCCTGTCCCGGGCGGCTGGCCGACCTCATCGAGCAGGGGCACTGCCACCTGGGCGATGTGGAAATCAGTGTGCTCGACGAGGCCGACCACATGGCTGACCTCGGATTCCTTCCGGTGGTGCGGCGGCTGATGGAGGCCACCCCGCCGGAGGGCCAGCGGATGCTGTTCTCCGCCACCCTGGACAACGCCGTCGACGTGCTGGTGCGGCGATTCCTCAGCGAGCCGGCGGTGCACTCGGTGGACCCGGCCGCGGCGGCTCCCGCCGCCATGGTTCATCACCTGCTCACCGTCGCGCCCGCGGACCGGGTCGGCGTGGTCACCGCGCTGGCCGGTGGCAGCAACCGGTCCCTGGTCTTCACCCGCACCAAGCACGGTGCGCAGAAGCTCACCCGCCAACTGACCGGGGCAGGCGTGTCCGTGGTCCCGTTGCACGGAGACCTCGGGCAGGGCGCCAGGGAGCGGAACCTGGCGTCGTTCTCCTCCGGGGCCGCCCGCGTCCTGGTCGCCACCGACATCGCGGCCCGTGGCATCCACGTGGACGGGATCGACCTGGTGATCCACGCGGATCCGCCGACCGAGCACAAGGCCTACCTGCACCGGTCGGGGCGCACCGCCCGGGCCGGCGCGGCCGGCGTGGTGATCACCGTGCAGAGCCCCGCCCAGGTGGGCGATGTGCGGACGCTGATGCGCCGCGCGGGCGTGGTCCCGCTGACCGCCAGCGTCAGCCCGGGCTCGGTGCTGCTGCGCTCGATCGCGGGACCGCCAGCCGACCGGGTCGCCCCGGCCGCGCAGCCCGCCGCCCGCGAGATGGCCGTGACGGCCAGCCCGGCCACCGGCCGGGCCGCAGTCGCCATGTCCGCCGGATACCGGGGACGCCGCAGGCGCTGACCTAACAAGCTCCCGGCTCCCCGGGATCCCGGACACCGGGACGCGGGGCGGCACGGGAATACGTGGGCGGCTGAAAGCGCTTAGGACAGCAGTTGTTGTCGAAGTTTGCGATCGTGAAGGCGCCCGCATTTTGACAGTGGGCGTCTTGCCGTTTGGCTGTGGATTCTTCCCTCCGATGGCGGGCAACCAGCAGCTGACCTGCGCAGCCGCGTAGGTCAAGGCTCGTCTTTGAAGGAGACAGCAGATGGCTAAGGGAACAGTGAAGTGGTTCAACCCGGATAAGGGTTTCGGCTTCATCGCCCCGGATGACGGCACCGCCGACATCTTCGTTCACCACTCGGCGATCGACATGGGCGGGTACCGCACCCTGGAGGAGAACCAGAAGGTGGAGTACACCGCCAGCCAGGGCCCCAAGGGCCCGCAGGCTGACCAGGTCCGCGCACTCTGACGGCGTGCATGCGGCAGGTCCGCGCTTCCCGCGCAGGCCTGCCGCATGCCCGTCCCGGGCACTTGGACCGCCCGGCCGGGCGGCGCCATGACCTTGCCGCCGCTGGCCGCTGGCCGCGCACCGTTGCACCGCTCGCCCCAGGAGGACGAGGTTGACTGTTGACGCTGCGAGCCCAGCAGCCGAACGCCATTCCGTAGCTTCCCCGCAGGTGCCTGCCACCGGGCCGGGCAGCGACTACGCGGAACTATCCCGCACGATCCGCCGGGCCGGCCTGCTGCGCCGCCGCCGCGCCTACTACGTCGTCAAGATCGGCGCCAACCTGCTCCTGCTGGCCGGCGGCTGGGCCGCGTTCTTCGTGCTCGGGCGGTCCTGGTGGCAGCTGCTGGTGGCGGTCTTCCTCGGGTTGATGTTCACCCAGACCGGGTTCATCGGACATGACGCCGGTCACCGGCAGATCTCCGGCTCCAAGCGCGCCAACGACCTGATCGGCCGCATCCACGGCAATCTGCTGATCGGCCTCAGCTATGGCTGGTGGACCTCCAAGCACAACCGTCACCATGCCCACCCGAACCAGGTCGGCCGCGACCCCGACATCGGCGGCCGGGCGATCGCATTCACCCCGGACCAGGTGCGGGCCCGCGGCGGGTTTGGTAGCTGGCTGGCCGGATACCAGGCCTGGCTGTTCTTTCCCATGCTGCTGCTGGAAGGCCTCCATCTGCACGTGGCCGGCGTCCGGACACTGCTGGGCCGCCGCGGCACCAAGGTCAGGCTGCTCGAGGGAACCCTGCTCGTCGCGCACATCGTCGGCTACCTCACGGCAGTGATCCTGGTGCTGTCGCCGTGGCAGGCGGTGGCCTTCGTGCTCATCCAGCAGGGCCTGTTCGGCCTCTACCTGGGCTGCTCCTTCGCGCCCAACCACAAGGGGATGCAGGTCATCGGCGCGGACGAGAAGATGGATTTCCTCCGCCGCCAGGTCCTCACCTCACGCAACATCCGCGGCGGCTGGTTCACCGACTTCGCCTTCGGCGGCCTCAACTACCAGATCGAGCATCACCTGTTCCCGTCCATGCCGCGGCCGAGCCTGCGGCACGCCCAGGAACCTGTGCGGGCGTTCTGCGCGCAGCACGGCATTGCCTACCGCGAGACCGGCCTTTTCGCCTCGTACGCGGAGGTGCTGCGGCATCTGCACGCGGTCGGCGGCCCGGTACGTCCCGAACTCGAATACTGACCGGGCCCTCGGGCGGCCTGGCATCCCGGCGAGATCTCGCGCCGCGGGAACCCGTGCTGGTCTCAAGGCTTGCCGCCCCGTGGTATGCCACTGTGGGAGTGCCGTGCTAGGTGAGCTGGGAGGTGGGGCGCATGGTCGCGCCTGACGTGTGGGTGATCAAGGACGACGGCACCGACATTATCCGGGCAGAGGCGATCGTGACCGTTGGCCGTGACTACAATGGCGACGTCACAGCCCGGCTGGCCAGCGGCGAGGGGGCGGCCGTGACCCTCGTGGCGCACGGCACCCACGAGGGTCGGCGCACGCCCGAGGATTTTCACCGCCAGCTCATCCGCACGGTGGCCCAGCTGTCCGACGCGGCGGTGGCCGCCGTCGTGCGCCCGGTACACGAGGAGCCGAACGGCTGGCGGTGGGTCACCGAGCCGCTGTAGCCGACGCCCTGCGCCCGTGGGCGCTCAGCGGCGGCGCCCAGTGTCAGAACCGCTCCCGCGCTCAGCCGCGGCGCCCAGTATCGGTGCTTCCCAGCCGCAACGACAGCGGCATGGCGGTCCGCCCGGGTCAGTTGTGGCTGGCCACCGCGCGGGTGATCTGCACCGCATTGCCGCACCTCGCGTGCCGGTCCAGGAAGCTGTGCACCAGCCAGCCGTAGTGATGCTCATCCTGCTCGAAAACGGCGCTCATGCCGCATCCGCCACAGTGCAGGCGGGTCGCGTTGGCCGGGCAGTACTCTGCGTCTCCGGCTTCGGGTGAAAGGCGGGGAGCCGGGCAGGGAATGATCGTGTCCGGTGTCGTCCGCTCTGCGGCGGGCATAGCCGACTCCTTGGTGACCCGGGGCGGTCAGCCGTCCGCGACAGCCGACTCTCCGGTCCGCCTCCAACCTACGCCAGCCGGCTCCTAGCAGGCAATCCATTTCTAGAATTTCACAACGTAACCGTGTCCTCCCGCAACGTGGCCGCGTGCCGGGATACCAGGGGCACGCCGCCCAGCACGCCGCCCCACCGCGCCCTTGGCCGCCAGCAGAGTGTCACACCGTGCTGCGCGGCTGTTCGCATGCTGACTGGATTACTCCTGGCGGAGAGCCTGCGGGTGGGTGCTGAACTGCAACTCGACGGCGTCAGCGTGACGCGGGTGAGCCGGCGGGACGTGCCGGCGTCGGCGGTCGGACCGAGCACCGCGGGGAACGGGCGCCAGCCGGGAACAGCGCGCCGTGGAACCTCCCTCGGTGTGGGGCCTCGCCCAGATGCTCCGGGCACGTTACATTCGTCTGCATGTTCGAACCGGCCGCTGTGCTCGACGGGCTCAACGAAGACCAGCGCCGGGCTGCCACGCACCAGTCCGGGCCGCTCCTGGTGCTGGCCGGGGCGGGCACCGGGAAGACCCGGACACTCGTCGCGCGGGCGGCCTGGCTGCGCTCGCAGGGCACGCAGGCGGCCCGGATCCTGCTGCTGACGTTCACCCGGCGGGCCGCCGACGACATGCTGGCCCGGGTCATGCCCGCTGGTGCGAGCGCCGCCGAGCGGGTCTGTGGCGGGACCTTTCACGCCGTGGCACACCAGATCATCCGGGCGCACGCCGAATCGTTCTCGCTGCCGCCGGCGTTCAGCGTCATCGACCCGTCGGACGTGACAGACCTGATGGATGTGCTGCGCACCGAGCACGGCCTGGTGGGCACGCAACGCCGGGCGCCGCGGGCCGGGGTGTGCGCGGACATCTACACGCGCTGCGTGAACACCCAGGCGACGGTCGCCGAGGTCATCGCGGGCAGCTACCCCTGGTGCGCGGACTTCGACGGGCAACTCGGCGCGTTGATGCGCTCCTATGTCGCGCACAAGCGGCGGCATGGCCTGGTCGACTTCGATGACCTGCTGCTGTTGTGGCGCGCCGCGCTCACCGACCCCGCGGCGGGACCGGTGCTGCGCGGCATGTTCGACGCCGTGCTGGTGGACGAATACCAGGACGTCAACGCGGTGCAAGCGGACATCGTCCGGCTGCTGCGGCCGGACGGCCAGGGCCTGACCTGCGTTGGTGACGACGCGCAGGCGATCTATGCCTTCCGCGGCGCTGACCCGGCGCACCTGCGCTCGCTCGCTGATGACTACCCGGACCTGGAAGTCATCCGGCTGGCCAGGAACTACCGGTCCCGGGACGCCGTGCTGCGGCTGGCCAACGCAATCCGGCCGCAGTCCCCGGGCCTGGAACTGGCGTTGCGAGCCGAACGCGGCACCGGGTCGCCCCCGCAACTGGTGCGCTGCCACGACGAGGCGACCCAGGCACGGGAGATCTGCGCGCGGGTGCTGGAGGCGCACGAGTCCGGGACTGACCTGCGTGACCAGGCCGTGCTGATGCGCGCGGCGCAGCACAGCTCTGTGCTGGAGGTGGAGCTCTCGGCCCGCGGGATCCCGTTCGTCAAGTACGGCGGGCTGCGGTTCACCGAGGCGGCTCACGTCAAGGACTTCCTGGCGGCCGCCCGGGTGGTGGCCAACCCGGCTGACGACATCGCCTGGTTCCGGTTGCTGCGGCTGCACGACGGCATCGGGCCGGTGCATGCGCGGCGCTTCATCGAGGCACTGGGCCTGGCTGATCCGGGTCTGTCTGATCCGGGCGAGGCTGGCCGGGGCGAGGCTGGCCGGGGCGAGGCTGGCCCGGGCCTGGCTGGTCCGCGGCCGCTGGACCGCTGGGAGGACGCTGTTGCCGCCGCGCCAGCCCGGTCCCGGCCTGCGGTGGCGGCCACCGTCGGGGCCTTGGCCGGGGCCGCGGCCCTGGACCGCACGGCGGACCGGGCCACCGCGATCCTGGCGGCGCTGGACGGCCCACTGCGCGACAGGTACCCCGACGCGGGGGTCCGGATCGCTGACCTGCAGCGGCTGGTGGACGCGGCCGCCACCCGGCCATCGCTGCATGACGCCCTGGTCGAACTGGCGCTCGACCCGCCCGTCTCCGCCTCCGACCTGGCCGGCCCGCCCCGGCTGGACGAGGATTTCCTGGTGCTGTCCACGATCCACTCCGCCAAGGGCCTGGAGTGGCCCGTGGTGCACCTGCTCCACCTGGTGGACGGGGCGATCCCCAGCGACATGGCGCTGACCAGCCCGGCCGGGCTGGCCGAGGAGCGGCGGCTGTTCTACGTGGCCGTCACCCGGGCGCGTGACCAGCTGTACCTGTACGCGCCGTTGCGGATGCACCATCACCGGGCGGCTGCTGATGACCGGCACAGCTACGGGCAGCTGACCCGGTTCCTCGACCCGGCCGCGCTGGCCGAATGCGAGGCGGTGGACGCCACCCCGCCGGAGCCCGTGCTGCCCCGGATCGGGCCGCTCGCCGCGACGATCGACGCGGCACTCGACTCGCTGTTCGGCCCTACCTGACCGGCGGCTCAGCTGGGCGGGATGAGGGCACGCAGGTAAGCAGCCTGGCCGGCGTGCTGGAGGTCGTCTGAAATCACGCTGACCAGCCGCACTCCCAGGGTGACCGGCGGATCCCACGCCTCGTCGACGACCCGGTCCAGGTCCGCCTCGGCGAGGCCCTGCACATAGCTGGTGGTGTTGCGGAAGACCGCGTCGTGATACCCGGTCAGCAACTCGCCGGACGCGCGCACGGCCGCCACCTGCTTGCTGCTGTGCCCGTAGCCCGTGTCCGCGGGCGGGAGGGGCAGCCCGAACCGGTCCGCCCAGCCTTCCGCCGTCCAGGCCTGCTCCGTTCCGGCCACGTCGGCGATGTGGTCGTCCTGGATCCGGGTCAGGTGCCATACAGGTCACCCTTGGTGATCCCGTCCGCCGGGAAGAGCACCTTGCCGGTGTTGGACAGCGGGACGCGCAGCCGCCCCGCCGTCACCTGCTCGCGGGCCGTGGTGTCAGCCATGTCCTTGCGGAACCTCCCGGACGACATCGGTGGGGCTCTTGTCCCTGCGGAGCCCCTGGAACCTGGGATGGCGCAGCCGCCCCGCCGTTGTCCATTCACTGAAGCCGATCTGCGCGACCAGGCGCGGCTCGGTCCAGTGCACGCTGGAGCGCGGCAGGTCTCCCGTGCCGAACGGGGGCTTGTCGCGCTCCAGGGCGGTCAGCTCGTCGTGCAGCAGGCGCAGGGTGCGCGCGTCGAAGCCGGTGCCCACCTTGCCCGCGTAGACCAGCTGCCCGCCAGGGCCGTAGTAGCCGAGCAGCAGCGCGCCAAGGCCGGCCCGTGATCCGTGCGGGTCGGTGAACCCGCCGATCACCAGCTCCTGGGCGTTCACGCACTTGAACTTCAGCCAGTCCTTCGTGCGCCCGGAGCGGTATGGCGCGTCCGCCCGCTTGGCGATGAGCCCCTCCCAGCCCTGGCGGCAGGCCTCCGCGTAGTAAGCCTCGCCGTCGCCGACCCGGTGCTCGGTGAAGCGCAGCGGGTCAGCGAAGGACAGCAGTCGGCGGAGCCTGTCCTTGCGCTCGAGCAGCGGCATCCGGCGCAGGTCGCTGCCGTCCGCGTACAGCACGTCGAACAGGTAGAAGTGCACCGGCACGGCCCGCGGCAGGTCCGCTGGCGGGCTGGCCACCTGCATGCGCTGCTGCAGCCGGGCGAAACTGGTCTGGTCGCCGGCGAACGCGATCACCTCCCCGTCCAGCACGAAATCGGTGGCCTGCTGGGCCATCAGCGCCGCGGTGAGCTCCGGGTACGTGCTGCTGACCAGCTTGCGGTTGCGGGTCATCAGGCGGAGCCCGGCGCCGTCGCGCAACGCCAGGCACCGCTCCCCGTCCAGCTTCCGCTCGAAGATCCACCGGGGATCGGAGAACCTGTCCCGGGTCAGCGTGGCCAGTTCCGGATCGATCCAGCCGGGCCTGGCATCCCGTCCGGGCATGTGCGTCACCCCCCTAGCTGTTGCTGGTCCCCTTCCCCGTTGCGGCGTCCCTGGGCTGATCATCCGCTGCCGTGCCGGACATGGCCGTCACCCCCGTAGCTATTTGCTGGTCCCCTTCCCAGCCGGAGGCGACTCATCCCGGGAGCTCCTTCGTAGTAATAGGGCGAAGCGGGGGGCGGCCCGCGGAGGATCCCCGGATCGCCGAGCGGTTCGTCACCGCGATCGCGCTCGGCCAGTTCGTTCCCGGCCAGCGGCTGCCCACCGAGCGTGAGCTGGCGGCGATGCTCAGCGTGAGCCGGGCGACGGCACGTTCGTCAAGGCTGGCTGGGGCCCCGAGTCGGCGGAGATGATCCGCCGCACGCTCAGCACCGAGTGGCGGGAACTCGAGCTGCTGCTGGACTTCCGGCAGGTCATCCCGCGGTTCCGCACGCCCTGGGCCGCGGCCATCGCGTTCGTCGCGCCCAGCATCGCGATCGGGGTCATCTCGACGGCGTTCACCGACCCCGTCACGGCGGTGGGGCTGCTGAGCACCTTCGGCATCCTCGGCCTGGTCCTGATGTACCTGATGGCGAACGTCGCCCGCATCGCGGCGTGAGCCAAGTTCCGCCGCTCCGGCGTGCACAAGAGCGTGTGGGCCTGGGTCGTCACCCCCGTGGTCGGCGTGCTGGTACTCGCCATCCCGGTCTGGGGCGACCTGCGCCCGGGCCAGCCGGCCCCCTACAGTTACCTGCCATGGCTGACCCTGGCACTGATCGCGGCGGGCATCGCCTACATGCTCGCGCTGCGGGCCGCCCGGCCGCGGGCGATCGAGCAGGCCGTCGGGCTGCTCGAAGGTGAAGTCGAGGCAGCCGCCGGCGCGCTGTGACCCGCCAGCCCCACCCACCCTCAGACGTGCTGCGGGACCGGATCTCCCCCGAGCCGGTCCCGCAGCACCTCCACCAGCGAGCCAGCGGACCCGGCGGGACGCCTGACCCGGCAACGCGCGAAGTGGCCTCAGCGCTGGCCTCGGGATTCGGGATCAGTGGGAGTCGCGGGGCACCTCATGGCCGCTGGAGCCGACCAGGAAATCCAGGTCCGCGCCGCGGTCCGCCTGCATGACGTGGTCGATGTAGAGGCGCTCCCAGCCGCGCCGGGGCGCGGGCAGGGCCGCGGTCATCGCCGCGGCGGGCTCGCGCCGGGCCAGTTCGGCGGCTGGCAGGTCGATGTCCAGCCGCCGGGCCGGCACGTCCAGCACGACCGGGTCGCCGTCGCGGACCAGCGCCAGCGGGCCGCCCGCGGCGCCCTCCGGCACCACGTGCAGGACCACGGTGCCGTACGCGGTCCCGCTCATCCGGGCATCGCTGATCCGCACCATGTCGCGGACGCCGCGGGCGAGCAGCCTGGCCGGCAGCGGCATGTTGCCCACCTCGGGCATGCCCGGGTAGCCGCGCGGCCCGCAGCCCCGCAGCACCAGCACCGAGGACTCATCAACGTCCAGCGCCGGGTCGTCCAGCCGGGCATGCATGTCCTCGATGCTGTCGAACACCACGGCCCGCCCGCGGTGGGTGAGCAGGCCCGGCGACGCGGCGGCGGGCTTGATGACCGCGCCGCCGGGGGCGAGGCTGCCGCGCAGCACGGCGATGCCCGCGTCCGGCAGCAACGGCGCCGAGCGCGGCCGGATCACCGTCTCGTCCCAGATCCTGGCCTCGCCGAGATAGTCCGCCAGCGGCTGCCCGGTCACCGTGATCGCCGAGGAGTCGAGCAGGTCGGCGACCTCGCGGAGCACCGCGAGCAGGCCCCCGGCCCGGAAGAAGTCATCCATCAGGTGCCGCCCGGCCGGGGCCAGGTCGGTGAGCAGCGGCACGCCCGCGCCGATCGCGTCGAAGTCAGCCAGCGTGAGGTCCACACCGGCCCGCCCGGCGATCGCCAGCAGGTGCACCACGGCGTTCGTCGAGCCGCCGATCGCGGCCAGCGCCACGATCGCGTTGCGGAAAGAGCCTTTCGTGAGTACCTGGCTGGGGCGCCGGCCCGCGTCGACAAGCTCGACCGCCAGGCGGCCGCTGCGGTGCGCCGCCTCCAGGAGCCGGCTGTCCGGCGCGGGAGTGCCGGCCAGCCCGGGCAGCGTCATGCCGAGCGCCTCCGCCATGCAGGCCATGGTGGACGCGGTGCCCATCGTGTTGCAGTGGCCCTTGCTCCGGATCATCGCGGACTCCGAGGCCAGGAACTCCTCCTCGGACAGCGTGCCGGCGCGCACTTCCTCGGACAGGCGCCACACGTCGGTGCCGCAGCCCAGCGGGGTGCCGCGGAAGTGGCCGGTGAGCATCGGGCCGCCGGGCACCACCACGGCCGGCAGGTCCACCGAGGCGGCGGCCATCAGCAGCGCGGGGATGGTCTTGTCGCAGCCGCCGAGCAGCACGACGCCGTCGACCGGGTTGGCGCGGATCATCTCCTCGGCCGCCATCGCGGCCAGGTTGCGCCACAACATCGCGGTCGGCCGCACCTGGGTCTCGCCGAGCGACATGGCCGGCATGTTCAGCGGGATGCCCCCGGCCTCCCAGATGCCCGCCTTGACGCTGGCCGCGACCTCGTCCAGGTGCATGTTGCACGGGGTGAGGTCGGACGCGGTGTTGGCGATCGCGATGTGCGGCCGCCCGGTGAACGCGTTGGCGGGCAGCCCGCGCCGCATCCAGGCGCGGTGGATGTAGGAGCCCCGGTCCGCCCCCGCATACCACTGCGCGTTCCGGTACTGCGGGGTGCCGCGCTGCTGCACGCCGGCCGCCTTCCTCGCGGGGCAGCCGGGTAGCGGCTGCGGCTGGTGAACCTGAGCCAGGCTAACTCCGGCGGGCGCCCATGCGGAAGATCACCAGCATCCATGACTGGCGTCATTCGCCTGCTCGGCGGATTCCCGCAGGTCATGCAGGGCCTGGGCGGTGCGGAGCGAGGTTTCGGTGGCCAGCGAGCGAGGTTCCGCCGTGCCCTGCAGCACGTCCTGGACATGCCGGATCGCCGCGGTGAAGGAAAACTCGCTCCCGGCCGCCTGGTAGCTCCTGGCCTCCTTGCCCTCCTCAAGCACCACGAACGTGTCCGCCGGCCCGGGGTGGAAGGGGTCGGTCAGGTGGATCTGGCCGCCGGTGCCGAGCAGGCGGGCGAAGCGGTCATCGCTGCGCCGGAAGCCGCAGGACAGCAGCAGTCGGCGGTCGCCGGGGAAACCCAGGTAGGAGGCGCGGCCTCGCGGAAGGTGATCTTAGTGGTCAAGCGTGGGCCCCAACCGCTGGGTGGGCAGCGCTGAGGGCCCACGCTCCGGCGTCTGGGTGCCGATTCGGGTTGGGACTCGGACATTTCTGGTAGTGGCGCCCGGCACACACGTAGGCTGAACGTGACGGGCTGGGAGAAGCGTGCTGGTGACCAGGAATGAGGCGGACGATGGCTGCACCCAACAAGGGGGAACTGTTCAGCGGGGTAGGGGTGGCGCTGGCCACCTTGTTCGGGGCCGACGGCGAGGTCGATCCCGGCTCGACCGGCAAGCTCGCGGCGGACCTCGCCGGGCGCGGCATGCGGGCGATCCTGGTATGCGGCAGCACCGGCGAGGCAGCCACCTTGTCGGACAGCGAGCGCACCCTGCTCATCGAGGCCGTGCGCGCCGCGGTGCCTGCCGCGGTACCGGTGATCGCCGGGACCGGCGCCCCGTCCGAGCGCCAGGCCATCGGCTTGACCAGGGCGGCTGTGCAGGCTGGCGCGGACGCGGTGCTGACCTGGTGCCCGACTGGTTGTGCCGATCTGGCCGGCTACTTCTCCTCGATCCGTGACGCCGCAACCGGACGCCCCGTGCTCGCGTACCACAATCCGTGGATGAGTTGCGCGGACATCCCGGTGGACGCGCTCGCCAGCCTGCCGGTGATGGGCGCCAAGGACTCCTCCGGCAGCCCGGATCGCCTGCTGGACGAACTGGCCCACTACCCGGGCGACACGTACGTCGGGTCGTCGGCGCTGGTCGCCCTCGCCGGGCCGATGGGCGCGACAGGTGCCCTGCTGGCTCTCGCGAACGTGGAGCCGGAGGCATGCGTGCGCGCCTTCGGCGGGGACGCCGTCGCCCAGCGTGACCTGGCGGAGCCGCATCTGGCAGTGCGCCGGGGCGGCCCGGCGCAGGTCAAGCGCATGCTCGCCGGGGAACGCGGCACCTCGCCGGTGTCACGGGTCTGCTGACACCCAGCGCGCCCGCGTCCCCTCCCGCCGTGCTCCGTGCGCACCTGTGCGCGTCCCAGTTGCTGGTGGCCGGGGAGAAGCAGAGCCAGGCGGCCTTGCTGGCCACCGAGGTCACGCTGGAGGTCCTGCGACGGGCGGGCTTCGATCCACGCCATGCCAGCGAGGTCGCCCGCACCACCTTGTGGACCGGGCTGATGCTCGCGATGAGCGAACCGGGCTATCACCCGTCACTGAGCGCGGCGGAGCGCGCGGAATTGCAGCGGCGCAACATGATCCGGCTGGCGGTGCTGCCGCCGGACCGCTATCCCTGCCTGGTCGAGGCGGCCAGCCCGATGACCTCCTGTGACGACCCGGACTTCCACTACCGGTTCGGGATCGACCTGTTCATCGGCGGCGTGCAGGCCATGGCGGCCGGTCATGCCTGACGGGCCGGTCACGCCGGACGGGCCGGTCACGCCGGTCACGCCGGACGGGCACATGCCGCGGTTCGGCGGGCACTCCCGGTGGGTCGACCTCGACGGCCCGGTCCACTACCTCGACTTCGGCGGCCCGGCGGACGGCCCGGTCATCGTGTGCGTGCACGGCCTGGACGGCTGCGCGGTCAACTGGTCGGCGATCGCGCCGCTGCTCACCGACCGCTACCGGCTGCTCGCCCCGGACCTGGTCGGGCACGGTCTCACCCGCTCGGGGGGACGCAGCACCGACGTGGCGTCGAATCAGGCGCTGCTGCACCGTTTCATCGAGGAGGTCCCCGGGGCTCCCGTCATGCTCATGGGCAACTCGATGGGCGGAATGATCTCGCTCGGCCTGGCCAGCGCTGCCCCGCGCACCGTCACCGGCCTGATACTGGTCGACCCGGCCCTCCCGGCGGTGCCCGCCTGGCCGGACCCGTACGTGGCGACGATGTTCGCCCTGTACGCCACGCCGGGCCTGGGTCACCTGCTGATGAGCCGCAGGCGCCGCCTGCCTCCGGAGGCGCTCGTCGCCAGGTTGCTGTCACTGTGCTGCGTGGATCCCGCGCGGGTGAGCCCGGCTGTGGTCGAGCAGCATGTCGAGGTGGCGCGCAGGCGTGCTGCCTTCACCGACGCCGAACGGGACCTGGCCATCGCCATGCGCTCGGTCGTCACCACGGCCAGCCACGTCGCCGGCCACGCCTACCGGCGGGCGGTCCACTCGATCGGGTGCCCGGTGCTGTTGGTGCACGGCGGCGCCGACCGCCTGGTGCCGCTCGCCGTGGCCCGGGCGGCCGCGCGCGCCAACCCGTCGTGGTCGCTGGTGGTCCTGCCCGGCGTTGGTCATGTGCCGCAACTGGAAGCACCGCAGGAGTGCGCGACGGCCATCACCGAATGGCTTGCCACCGCGGGCCGGCCGGCAGCGGAATCCGGCACCATCCGGGATGCGCACTAAGCCTCCGGGGCGCGTGTCCCCCATGGCCCCTGTGGCGAAGGTCCTTGCTGGTCAGGAAGGACGCCCTTAGCCAAGCCCGGTTGCGCGGCCGCACGCTGTCATGAGCGGGCTCGCGGGCGACCACTGATGGCAGCGCTCCTCCCTCGTGCCCGGTCAGGAACCGGCCTTGTTTCCGCAGCCTTGCCGAGTACCCAGCCCGCGAGCCCGGCAGCGCGTGCGGCCGGCGCGCCGAGGTGGGGCGAGCCGAGGTAGAACACGTGGCGGACGCGATCCACCCACGGAGCGGACGCCTGCCGGCCGTAATGGCATGCGCTGCGGATGACCAGGCCGCCCATGGAATGGCCCACCAGCAGGAACTCGTCCACCTGCCGGGGCCACGCCGCCAGCAGGGCGTCGAGCAGCCCAGCCAGGTCATGGCCGCTGTCGGACACATGCCTGCCGGTGTTGTAGCGGACGTAGACAGGGGTGTAACCAAGCTCAGCCCGCAGCCGAAGGCCGTAGGGCACGCTTTGCTCGCGGCGCCGGTGCCATGAGTCCTCCGTCTCGGCAAGCCCGTGGACCCCGAACCCCGGACGGCGAGGTAGACGCCCCGGGCGACCGAGTCGTGGATGAGACGGGCGGGTGCGCCCGCCGGCCCGGCCGGGCCGAACGCACGGCTGGCGACGGCCCGGTGCACCTGCTCGATGCGGGACACCATTCCCGCGAAGGCCTGGCCCCCCAGCCTGCTCGCGGCCCGCAGTTCCGCTGGCGTCATCGGGCACCTCCGGCGTGCTGGAGAGAACCTGGATCCCCTTGCCATAGTGCAGCATCGCGGTGCCAAAGACGAGGGCGAGCCGGTCAGCACGGCAAAGGGCAGAGAGTCACAACCGCCATGGGTAGCCGTCCGTGGCCCCGGCGAATAGCGTTTATGGCAGGGGCGTGGTGTCCGCACGGGCGAGGGTGCTCCCGCGGGCGCCGGGCACCGGAAGGGCACGCCATGGAGCGGATGAGCACGCTCGACGCCGGATTCTTCTTCGTCGAGCACGAGAATGTCCCGATGCATCTCGGCTCGCTCGCCCTGTTCGAGGGCCCGGCTCCGGGCTATGAGGAGCTGATCCGGCTTTTCTCCGCGAAACTCCCGGCCGTGCCGCGGTACCGCCAGGTCGTGCGGACCACCCCGCTCCAGGTCTTCCGGCCGTACTGGGTCGACGACGAGCATTTCGACATCGGCTACCACGTGCGGCATGCCGCGGTTCCGGCGCCCGGCGGGAAACGTCAGCTGCGCGAACTGGCAGCGCAGATCCTGGCCCAGCGGCTGGACCGGTCCAGGCCGTTGTGGGAAGCGTGGCTCCTGGAGGGCCTCAAGGGCGGCCGCTGGGCGATCCTGTCCAAAGTGCACCACTGCGTGGTGGACGGCATCGGCGGCAACGATCTCATGACGGCGGTATTCGACCTGGGTCCGGACGCCGAGCGCCCGGCGCCCGTGGAGTGGGAACCGGAGCCCGAGCCGACCATGCTGGACCTGCTGACCGTCGGCCTGCGTGACACCTTCAGCTGGCCGCTTCGCCAGCTGGCCCGCCTGCCCGGGCTCTTGGGGCAGCCGCTGCCGTCGGCCGGGGAGATCCTGGGCTATGGCCGGGGCCTGACCGCCAGCGCGCAACGGCTTGCCGTCCCCTCCGCGGCCTCGCTGAACGGCCCGATCGGGCCGAACCGGCGGTGGTCCTGGGCCAGGGCAACTCTCAGCGAGGTGAAAGAAATCCGCGGAGCGCTGGGTGGCACGGTCAACGACGTGCTGCTCGCGGTGATCACCCGCGGCTTCCGTGACCTGCTGGAGGCGCGCGGCGAACTGGCCGAGGGGCTGGTCGTGCGTTCCCTCGTCCCAGTTTCCGTCCGCCGCCAGGACGAGCAAGGAGTGCTCACCAACAGGGTTTCCGCGGTTCTCGCCAACCTGCCGGTGGGGGAGCCTGATCCGCTGCGGCGGCTGGCGCTGCTGCGCGAGGAGATGGACGATCTCAAGCGCACATCCCAGGCGGTGGGCGCCGAATTCCTCACCGGGATGCTGGGCTTCGCCGTGCCGACGCTGCTGGCCCTGGGGTCACGCGCGGCATTCCAGATCCCGCAGCCGCTGGTCCAGACGGTCACCACCAACGTGCCAGGGCCGCGTTTCCCGCTGTTCCTGATCGGCCGCAAGCTGGTGCGGATCTACCCGTACGTGCCGATCGGGGACAACGAGCGGATCTCCGTCGCGATCATCTCCTACCTGGACCGGTTCTCCTTCGGCATCACCGCGGACTATGACGCGGTGCCCGACCTCGGCGTGCTGACCAAGGGCATCCGCCGCGGCCTCACCGAACTCCGGGACTCCGCAGCGGAGTCCGGGCGCGCTGCCACCGGGTGAGGCAGGTGCCCCGCCGCGGGGCTGCCGGGGGAGTCCGGGTGCTGCCCGCGGAGCCCGCACGTCGCTAGCCCAGGCGCTGCCGGCGGAGCCCGCGCGGCGCTGCGCCCGGGCGTGCACCCGATGGATATGCGCTGATCAAATCGGGTATACCTGTTGTTTACCCAGCAGTAACAGGCGCGGGCCCCCGGCGGGGACGCGCCGGTGCTGGGCCAGGAGGTGACCATGGGGCCGGAACGGGTGCACGGGGGCACCTGCCAGCAGATGGGGGGCCAGCCGAGCGGGCACCAGCAGGGCGGGTACCAGCGAACCGGCCGCGGGCGGACGGGGCTCGTGCTTGGCGCTGGCGGCGTGGTCGGCGCGGCCTGGATGACCGGCGCCCTGGAGGCTGTGCAGGAACGGCTGCCGTGCGAGATCAACGATGTCGATGTGATCCTGGGCACCAGCGCGGGCAGCGTGATCGCCGCAGCGCTGCGCTGCGGCGTCAGTGTCAGCGAGATGATCGCCCTGCATCGCGGCGAGGACGTGCGTGTGCTGCGGGCGGCGGGTGTCCGTGATCTCGATGACGGCCCGCTGCCGCCGCGTCCGCAGTTGCGGGCAGGCTCGCCGCGGCTGATGCTCGCCACGCTGCTGACCCCGCACCGGGTGCATCCCGGGGTGGGTGCCAGCGCGTGGCTGCCGCGTGGCCGGGCACGGCATGAAGCGCTGCGCGCCACGGTGCAGGCACTGCAACAGCAGGCGGGCCGCGGTGCCGCGGACGGATCGCCAGCAGTCTGGGCCGATGGCCGGACCTGGATCGTCGCGGTGGACTACGACTCCGGGCGACGGGTGATCTTCGGCCGCGAGGGCGCCCCGCCTGCGTCGCTCCCCGACGCGGTGGTCGCCTCATGCTCCATCCCGGGGTGGTACGCGCCGGTGGACATCGCGGGCCGCCGGTACGTCGATGGCGGGGTCCGGTCCACGACCTCGCTCGGCACCCTGGCCCGGGCCGGCGTCAGCGAGGTCTACGTGCTCGCGCCGATGGCCAGCATCGTGACCGACCGGCCGGGTATGCCGCACGAGCGATTGGAGCGGCGGCTACGGCGGCTGATCACCCGTTCGCTGCTGCGGGAGGCCCAGGAATTGCGCGCGCAGGGCATCCGGGTCACCCTGCTCACCCCGGGACCAGCGGACCTGGCCGCGATGGGGATCAACCTGATGGACCCGCGGCGCCGCAAGGCAGCGCTGGAAACCTCACTGCGCACCTCGTCGTCCGCGCTCGCGGCCAGCGGGGACGGCCAGCCGCAGGTCGCCTGACCGCAGCCCGCGGGTCACCCGCCGGGCGCGGCGCGTCGCGGGCCGCGCAGGCTGCCGGGCCCCGCACCGGTGCCTGCCAGGCGGGCAGCCCCCCGCACAGGCGCGGCGGCGTGCCCGGGTCGCGCGGCGTCGGGGCGCGGGACGCGCGCCGGGACCGGTGGAGCGCGCACCGCGCTCAACGGCACGAGCAGTTGGTGGCCGGTGCCGCGCGAGCGGAAGCTCCCGCCGTATCTCACTGGTGCGATCTCAAAATTGAGATATCGTTAAAGGTATGAACATGTCGGCTGGCGCGGACGGGCCTGCTGGGCCGGCGGGGCTTGCTGGATCTCCGGGATCGGCTGGGCCGGCCGTGCCTGCGACGGCAGGGTCTGCTGGGCCCGGGGGGCCGGCGGAATTGCCGCTTCCGGTGCTGCCCGGGTTTCGTGAGATGGCGCTGCGGCGGATGGCAGGCGACAGGCGCCGGCTGGTCCGGGAACTGACCGCGCAGCGGCAGTCCGCCCGGCTGTCGCAGACCGAGGTGGCGGCGCGGATGGGCACCTCGCAGTCGGCGGTCGCCCGGCTCGAGGCAGGAGAGGCCGATGTGCGCACCTCGACGCTCGAGCGCTACGCCGCGGCGATCGGCAGCGAGATCACCTGGCGGCTGCAGGACCCGCCACCTGGTGGGCAACACCGTGAAGGGCAGCAGGGTGGAGCGCGACAGGAGGGATTCGATGCGAGTTCAGGTGGTTGATTCGTTCCCGCCCGGCGGGCCGTTCCGGCCGGGGCAGCCGTACCCGCCAGGCCGGCCGTTCCCGCCCGGCGCGCCGCCGCGGCACGGGCGGCCACCGGACAGGCCGCTGCGGCCGGGCGAGCCGGGGACGCCGGGTCCCGGCTGGCGGCCCACCCTGCCGGGCTTCCCGGCTGGCGCTCCTTCCCGCGGCTGGATCGACACCAGCGACTGGCCAGGCAAGCTCTATCAGCGGCTGCTGGAGCAGCGCATCGTGCTGGCGTCCGGCTGCCTCGACGCGGAGGCGGCGACCGTGCTGAGCGCGCAACTGCTCACCCTGGACGCCGAGGGCGACGGGCCGGTCCGGCTCGAACTGCAGGGCCTCGACGCGGAACTGCCAGCGGCGCTGACCGTCATGGGCGTCCTCGACGTCGTTCGCGTCCCGGTGACCGGGTACGTGGCCGGCCGGATCAGCGGGCCGGCGCTCGGTGTGCTCGCGGCCTGCTCCCGCCGCCGGGCCTACCCCAACGCGGTCTTCGCGCTCGCCGAGCCGAGGATGAACCTCGACGGCACGGCGACGGAGGTGAGCGGGCAGGAGGAGCAGGTCAGGGCCATGCTTGACTCGCTCTACCTGCGCCTGGCCGAAACGACCGGCCGGGAGGTGGACGACATCCGGGCCGACGCCAGGCTGGGCCGCTTCTTCACCGTCGCGCAGGCAATCGACTACGGCCTCATCGAGGAGCAGGCGGAGGGCCGTGGCCAGGGGCAGGGGCCGCACTGAAAACCCCGGCCGCGTTCATCCGGGCCAACACCCTGCTGGCCGCACCCCCGCTCGTCCCGGAGATCCGGCTGTACCTGGCCGGCGATGCGTTCGAGCTATGGGAGCGGACGGAACAGGATGCCGCGCCGGCGCAGCAACCCCCGCCGTTCTGGGCCTTCCCGTGGGCGGGCGGCCAGGCGCTGGCCCGGTACCTGCTCGATGAGCCTGGCAGTGTCCGTGGCCGGGCCGTCCTGGACCTGGCGGCCGGCTCGGGCCTGGTGGCGCTCGCCGCAGCGAAGGCGGGCGCGGCCGCCGTCACCGCCAGCGAGACCGACCCGCTGGCTGTTGCGGCCATCGCGCTCAACTGCGCGGTGAACGGCGTCCGGTTGCGGGCCACGGTCGGCGATGTGCTGGACAACGGCGCCCCCGGAGCGGATGTGGTGCTCGCCGGCGACGCCTTCTATGAGCGCGCGATGGCCGAGCGGTTGCTGCCCTGCCTGGAGCGCGCCCGGGGATCGGGCGCCCTCGTCCTGGTCGGCGACCCCGGCCGGGCTCACCTCCCCCGGGACCGCTTCGAGCAGGTTGCGATCTACCAGGTCCCGGTCTCCCGGGCGCTGGAGGACGCCGACGTGAAGCGGACCACCATCTGGCGGCTGCCCTGACGTGCTCCCGCCCACCTGTCCGTCCTCCCCACCCCCGCTCCCGCCACCCCAGGATCACAATCACCACACCAGTCCCGTTGGCACCCACCCACTGTCGCCCGCAGTGAGCCAGGGGGGCTGACGGGGCGCTGGGCTTGCGGGACGAAGGTGTGGCGTGCGGGACGAGGACGGGAGCCGGGGCGAGACCGGTTACGCGGGAGTGGCGTCGGCTGGGCTGGCTGGGCCGGTGCCGGCGCCGCTGCTGGTGATCGCCGCCGCGATCTCGGTCAGGTCCTTGTCATCCAGGATGAGGCTGGCCGCGGCCAGCCAGCCGTCCACCTGCTCCGGGCTGCGGGCGCCGACGATGGCCCCGCTGACGCCGGGGAAGGCCAGCGTCCAGGCCGCGGCGACCGCGCCGGTGCTCACGCCGAGGCGGTCGGCGACCGGGCGCAGCGCCTCGGCCAGGGCCAGGTTGCGGGTAAGGCCGTCCCCGGTGAAATCGGGGCTCTTGCTCCGCCAGTCGCCCGCGTCCAGCCGGGCTGCCCGCTCCGCGGAGAACGCCCCGGTGAGCAGGCCGGAGGCCATCGGGCTGTAGACGATCACGCCGGTGCCGTGCGCGGCGCACCACGGGATGACGTCGGCGGCGGCATCCCGGTGGATCGGGTTGAAGAGCGGCTGCAGCGAGTCGACGTGCCCGATGCGCTCGGCTGCGGCGAGCTGGGTGGTGTTGTGGTTGGACAGCCCGGCCGCCCGGATCTTGCCCTCGGCGCGCAGGTCCACGAAGGTCTGCCAGTACTCCTCCAGCGGCGTGCCGTCCTCGGCCGGCCAGTGCAGCTGGTAGAGGTCGATGCGCTCGGTGCCCAGGCGGCGCAGTGAGGCCTCGACCTCACGGCGCAGGCTCGCCGGGCTGCCCACCCGCCGCGGCGCCTTCGACCGGTCGGACTCGTCCCAGATCAGGCCACCCTTGGTGAACACGTAAGGACGGTCCGCCTCGGGCAGGTCGCGCAGCGCCCGTGCCACGACCTCCTCGGAATGACCGAGGCCGTACACCGCCGCGGTGTCCACCCAGTTGATGCCGGATTCCACCGCGTGCCGGATGGCGGCGACGGAATCGGTGTCCTCCTGGTCTCCCCACGCGAATGCCCAGCCCCCGCCGCCGATCGCCCAGGAGCCGAAGCCAGCCCTGGTGATGGCCATGTCTGTCTGACCGAGAGGGACTCTCGTCAGCGTGTGGTTCATGACTGCTACCTCTCCTGGACGGTTCATCTGCCGTCCGTTCCGGACGGTTCATCCAGCTGTCCGTTCCGGACGGGCCGTCTGCCGTGCGTGTCGCTGTTGTCGCTGCTACATATGCTCCGCCAGCCAAGGCTCATCTGTCCAACAGCTAGAACCGATTGCTTTATTCGCTAGGATTGCTGAATTATGGAGCTACGCCAGCTGGAGCACTTCGTCGCGGTGGCGGAGGAAAGCCATTTCACCCATGCGGCGGAGCTGCTGCAGATCTCCCAGTCAGGCCTGTCCGCCTCGATCCGCGCGCTGGAGGCGGAGCTGGGCACGCCCTTGTTCGTGCGCAGCACGCGCCGGGTCGAGCTGACCGAGGCGGGCCGCGTGCTGCTGGCCGAGTCACACCGCACGCTGGCCAGCGTGGCCGCCGCACACGATGCGGTGGCAGCGGTGCGCGGAGTGCTGCGCGGGACGCTGAGCGTCGGCGGGGAGCAGTGCCTCGGCGTGGTGGACGTCCCGGCGCAGCTGGCCCGGTTCCGGGCCGCGCATCCGGGAGTCGAGGTGCGGCTGCGGTTCGGCGGTTCGGCTCAGCTGATCGACCAGCTGGCGGCTGGCCGCCTCGATGTGGCCCTGGTCGCGGTGACCGGTCCGGCTCCGCGCGGGGTGCGGATCAGCCCGCTGGCAGCCGAGCCGCTGGTCGTCCTCTGTCACCCCGATCACGAGCTGGCCGGGGAGCCGGAGGTCGACCTGGCGGCGCTGCGCGGGCTGACCTTCGTGGGATTCCAGCCGGACTGGGGTGCCCGCGTGCTGGCCGACCGGGCCTTCGCCGCCGCCGGGCTCCCGCACCGGGTGGAGCTCGAGGTCAACGACGTGCACACGCTGCTGGACCTGGTCGGCCACAACCTCGGCATAGCGATAGTCCCGCGCCCGATCGCGGCCAAGAAGCGCGGCAAGCTGCACGTCACAGCGTTGCGCGGGGAACTGCCCGACTGGGAGGTGGCCGCCGCGGCATCGGAGAATCCCAGCCCGGCAGCGCGGGCGCTGCTGGCCCAGCTCACCCACCGCAACGACGTCAGGCAGCCGGCCCCGCCCGGTCGCGAGCCGCTGCCACCACTGCCTGTCCCAGGCTGATGCCACCGTCGTTGGGCGGCACCCGCGAGTGCGTCAGCACCCGGAAACCCATCCCGTCCAGCAGGTCGGTGACGGTCCCGAGGAGCAGCAGGTTCTGGAAGACCCCGCCGGACAACGCCACCGTGCGCAGCCCTGACGCCTCGCGCAGCAGCAGGCAGGCCTGCCCGATCATGTCGGCCACCCCGCGGTGGAACCGGGCGCCGATGATCTCCGGTGCCACCCCGGCGAGCAGGTCCCCGGCGACCGCGCGGACCAGGTCCGCCCCGCTCACCGTGAAGGGGCTGCCGCCGGTGATCCCGGCCTGGTAGCCGCCATGGCGCGAGGTGGCGGACAGCTGCTCCAGTTCCACCGCGGCCTGGCCCTCGTAGTTGATCGAGTCGCGCACGCCCAGCAGGGCGGCGACCGCGTCGAACAGCCGGCCGGCGCTGGAGGTGACCGGGGCGTTCACCCCGCGCCGGGCCATGCTGAGGACACCGGGCCAGGAGGCCTGATGGCGCGCGGCGACATCCAGGCCATCGGGCAGCCCGCCGGGAAACGCGGCGTCCAGGTAGGCCGCCGCCATCCGCCAAGGATGGCGGACCGCGGCCGCGCCGCCGGGCATCGGCACGCCGGCCAGGTGGCCGCCGTGCTCGGCGTGGGCGGGGTCAGCGAGCAGGAACTCCCCGCCCCAGATCGTCCCGTCCGTCCCATAGCCGGTGCCGTCGAAGGCGACCCCGATGACCGGGCCTTCCTCGTCGTTGTCGGCCAGGCAGGACGCGATGTGCGCGTGGTGGTGCTGCACGCCCACCAGGTCGACGCCGTCGAGGTCCAGTGCGTACTTGGTGGACAGGTACTCCGGGTGCAGGTCGTAGGCGACCACCTCCGGCGTGATGTCGAACAGCCGCCGGAAGTGCTCGATGCCGTCGGTGAACGCGCGCAGGGTCTCGTAGTTCTCCAGGTCTCCGATGTGCTGGGAGATGAACGCGCGGTTCTCGCTGCCCAGGCAGAAGGTGTTCTTCAGCTCCGCCCCGCAGGCCAGCACCGGGCGGGGGAAACGGCCGCGGACGGTCAGCGGCTCCGGCGCGTAGCCGCGGGACCGGCGGAGGAGGGTGTCCCGGCCGCGGAACGGGCGGACCACCGAGTCGTCGGTCCTGACGTGGATCGGCCGGTCGTGGGTGAGAAAGACGTCCGCGATGCGGCTCAGCCGCGCCGTCGCGTCAGCGTCCTGGTAGGCGATCGGCTCATCGGAGGAGTTGCCGCTGGTCAGCACCATTGGCCGGGCGAAGGCGCCGAGCAGCAGGTGATGCAGCGGCGTGTACGGCAGCATCAGGCCCAGCTGCCGGTTGCCCGGCGCGACAGCGTCCGCGATGCAGCCAGCGCCCGTGTCCGCGATCCGGTCGGCTGCCGGCTGCCCGGCAGCGCCGGCCGCGGGCAGGCCAGCCGCACCGGCCCGCCGGGGAAGCAGCACGATCGGCCGCCGCGGACTGGTCAGCAGGCGCTCCGCGAGGTCATCCACCTCGCACAGTTCCCGCGCCGCCGCCACGTCCGCGACCATCACCGCGAACGGCTTGTCCTCGCGGTGCTTGCGCGAGCGGAGCCGGGCCGCGGCCGCCTGATCCGTGGCGTCCACCGCCAGGTGATAGCCGCCGAGGCCCTTGACCGCCAGCACCCGCCCCCGCCGCAGCGCGTCCACCGCCCCGGCCAGCGGCCCTGCCGCCCCGGCCAGCCTCCCGCCCGCGCCCGCCAGCGGGACCGCCGTCCCGGCCGGCGGTCCTGCCGCCCCGGCCGGCGCCCCCGCGGCCAGTTCCGTCCCGGCCGCGTCCAGCAGCCGCAGCCGCAGCCGCGGGCCGCACGCCGGGCAGCACACCGGCTGGGCGTGGAACCGCCGGTTCGCCGGGTCGTGGTACTCCGCCGCGCACTGCGCGCACATGGCGAATCCCGCCATCGTGGTGAGCGGCCTGTCGTAGGGCACGTCGCGGACGATGGTGAACCGGGGGCCGCAGTTCGTGCAGTTGATGAACGGGTAGCCGAACCGCCGGTCGCCCGGGTCCGCCAGTTCCCGCAGGCAGTCCGCGCAGGTGGCGCTGTCCGCGGAGACCAGCGCGCGGCGGCGGCCAGCCGTGTCGCTGGCCACGATCGCGAACCCGGCGGTCCCGTCCGGCGTCATGGCCTGCGCGGTGACCCGCTGCACCCGGGCCAGCGGTGGCGCGTCCCGCTCAACCAAAACCAGGAAATCCGCAACGAGCTCCGCCGAGCCCTCCACCTCGGCGAACACGCCGTCGAGGTCGTTGCCAACCCATCCAGCCAGGCCCAGCCGGGTCGCCAGGGAGTAGACGAACGGGCGGAAGCCCACCCCCTGGACCACGCCTTCTACCCGGATGGATGTCCGGACCTTGCTGGCCACGAGCCAAGTCTGCCCGCTTTCCGCCGCCCCGGCCCCGCCGCCGCGCCCACTTTCCGGGATCACGAGGGAGTGACCAGGAGTGTCGCCAAGGTGGGGCGCCCAGGAAGGTGCCCACGACGAGGGGAGATGCGGCGGTGGGCATTAGACCGGGACGGCCCTATGCGCTGCAGGCCGGGGCCGCCGGGTTTGCGGGCACCGGGTCCCATCGGCCACAATGGCCATCGGCGATGAAGCTCGCCGGAACCGCAGGTGGCTGTCCTGCTGATGGCTTCTACCACTGTTGTGCTCGCGTCAAGCGGCCCGCGGAAAGTGGAAGGAGCCGATCGTGCCTGACGACGTGCCGGAGCCTGCCGGCAACCATCGGTGGGACGCCAGGTGAGTGCGGCCCTGCCGATCCCGGTCATCCAGCTGTTCCAGGTCCTGACCATCGCGCTGGCCGCCCCTGGGATCTCGGGCGTGATCGCGAAGGTGGAGGCGCGGCTCCAGGGCCGCCGTGGCCCCAGGGTGCTGCAGCCGTACTACGACCTCGCCAAGCTGTTCCGGAAAGAGGCGCTCGCCCCGGAGGGGGCGAGCTGGGTCTTCCTGGCCGCGCCGCTCGCCGCGTTCACCTGCTACCTCACCGTCCCGTTGCTGATCCCGGTGCTCACCACCTATGGGCTGCCCCTTGGCTACATGGGGGACATCCTGGGCGGGGGATTCATCCTCTCGCTGGCGAGCTTCCTGGTCGCCGTGGCCGCGCTGGAGACCAGCAGCCCGTACGCGCAACTCGGGGCGAGCCGGGCCAAGACGTTCGCGGCCATCACCGAGCCGGTCGTGCTGTTCGTTGTCTTCACCGTCGGCCTGATCACCGGCACGGACCTGCCGTATGCGCTGGCCGCGACCGTCCGGTCCTCGGCCGGCCAGATCATCCGCCCGGCGCACGTGCTCGCGGCGGCCGCGTTGTTCATGGTCATCCTGTACGAGACCGGCCGGATCCCGGTGGAGACGCACACCGGCACCAACGAGTTCGGGATGATCGAGGAAGCCAGGCCATTCGAGCACTCCGGCCCCTACTTCGCCCTGCTGAGGTGGGGGTCCGCGGCGAAGCAGCTGATCCTCTACACGATCCTGATCAACGTGTTCGTGGCGCCCTGGGGGCTGGCGGCGAGCGCGCAGGCAGGGGCGGTGCTGCTGGCGATCGTCGCGCTGCTGGCCAAGGCGTGCGTCCTCGGCGTCGTGGTCGCGACCATCGACAACTCGTTCGCCAAGCTGCGCCTGTTCAAGATCACCGAATTCGCGTCGGCCGCGTTCCTGCTCGCGGTGCTCGGCGTCTTCACGCTCTACCTCGGGGGTGGATGATGCTTCCAGTCCAGGCCCCGGGTGTGTTCACCGGCGGCGCCAACGTCATCGCGGTCCTGATCCTGCTGGCCGAGTTCGGCATGTTCCGCCAGGCGCTGCTGCGCGACCAGGTCCGCCTCTACATGGCGCAGTCCGCGCTGATCTCGGTGCTCGCGGTGATCGTGGCCGCGGCCCGGCATATCCCTGACCTCTACGTGCTGGCGGCGGTATCCGCCGCGCTCAAAGTGGTCACCATCCCGTTGCTGCTGCGCCGGCTGCTGAAGGAGACTGACCCGGCCGGAGCGCCTGCGGGCGGCGCCGACATCGCCGGCAGCGGCGGCCTGGGGCTGGCCAGCACCATCCTGCTGGCCATCGTCGTCGCGGCGTTCGGGTTCTTCTCGGCCAGCCGGCTCGGCATCCGCGCCGTCGCGGCGCCCATCACCGCATTGTCGGTCTCGGTCTCCGTGGTACTGGTCGCGTTCGTCCTGATGATCCACCGCAGGGACGTGGCCTCCCAGGCGATAGGGCTGTTCTCGCTGGAGAACGGCATCTCACTGGCCGCCCTGGTGGTCGCGGCCAGCCTGCCGCTCATCCTCGAGGTGGCCCTGCTGTTCGACCTGCTGCTGGCGGTTGTCGTGTTCGGCCTGCTGATCCGCCAGCATCACGGCCGGGCCCGGTCGATGTCCACCGCCGACCTGACCAGACTGCGCGGGTGAGCCATGAGCGTCATTGCCGCACTCTTGCTGATCATCCCGTTCGCCGCCGCGCTCGCGGCGTCCGCCGCGCCCGCCCGGGCCGCCCAGGCCATCAGCGCGGTGGCCGGTCTGGCCAGCTTCGGGCTGGTCCTGGCGCTGATCCCGGACGCGTCCGGGCGCGGTGCGACCTACTTCGGGTTCGTCCGGGTCGATGCGCTCAGCGTCGTCTTCCTGCTTGCCACCAGCTTCCTGTACGCGGCCGTCGCGGTGTACTCGATTGGCTACCTCCGCAACGGCCGCGACCAGGAGGCCTTCTTCACTGGTTACGTCCGCCGGTTCTGTCTCGGGCTGAACCTGTTCGCGTGGTCGATGCTGGCCGCCCCGCTGATGAGCAACCTGGCCCTGCTCTGGGTCGCCGTCGAGGTGACCACGGTCATCTCAGCGCTGCTGGTCGCCATCGAGGGAACCGACCACGCGGCCGAAGCCGCCTGGAAGTACATCCTGATCGCCTCGGCGGGCCTGAGTCTCGCCCTGCTCGGCACGATCTTCATGTACTACGCCGGTGCCCAGGTGCTCGGCCAGCACTACAGCATGGCCTTCGCCCCGCTGCTGCACGCGGCCGGCCACCTCCCGGTCACGCCGGTGCGGATGGCCTTCGTGCTGGCGGTGCTCGGCTTCGGCACCAAGGTGGGCCTGTTCCCGGTGCACACCTGGCTGCCGGATGCGCACTCCGAGGCACCCACGCCCGTGTCCGCGCTGCTGTCCGGGTCACTGCTGGCGGTGAGCTTCTACGCGATCCTGCGCTACTACCAGGTCGCGGTAGGGGCGCTGGGGCCCCGGTTCCCGCGGGACGTGCTGCTGGTCTTCGGCGTGGCGTCGCTGCTGCTGGCCGCCCTTTACCTGCTGGATCAGCGGGACTACAAGCGGCTGCTCGCCTACTCCAGCGTGGAGCACATGGGCATCCTCGCCATCGGCGTCAGCTTCGGGGCCCCGGTCGCGCTGGCCGGCGTGCTGCTGCATGTCCTCGCGCACGCGGCAGCGAAGGGGAACGCGTTCATGGGGTCCGGGGTGCTGCTCAGGAAGTTCGGCAGCAAGGAGATCTCGGCCGTCCGCGGCGGGCTGGACCTGCTGCCGTGGAGCGGGCCGCTGTTTCTCGCGGCCATCCTGGCGCTGTGCGCCATGCCGCCGTTCGGCATCTTCCGCAGTGAGTTCGAGATCGTCACCGGCGGGCTCGCCGCGTCCCGCAACCTCCCGGCGGTGATCCTGGTCGTGGGAGTGACCGTGGCCTTCCTCGGGCTGGCGCTGGCCGCTAACCGGATGCTGCTCACCCCGGCGCGCCAGGTGAATCCGGTGCGCCAGGCGGATCTGGCCCGGCAGGCGGCGCCAGCGCACCTCACCCGAGGTGAGCCGAGCGCGTGGATGGTGGTGCCGCTCGCGGTGGGCCTGGTCGCGCTCCTGGTGCTCGGCCTGCATCCGCCCGGGGAGCTGACCGGGCTGCTGGCCCGGGCCGTTGCCCAGCTTGGGAGCCCGGCGTGACCGGGGGCCGGGCTGCCGGGACCGGGCTGACCGGGGGTATACCCCCGATCATGCCTGCCAGCGGGGTGAACGCCCTGTGGGACTCTGTCATGCGGGACGTCGCGGCCGGGCGCCGGTTCGCCGGGCTGATGGCCACCCAGCGGCCGGACGGCGTCCTGTTGTCCGCGCACATCGCCGAGCCGGGCGGCATCGTGATCCGGGAGGCCCAGCTGCCACCCGGGGCCACCTCCTATCCGGCGCTGACCCCGAGGCTGGATGCCGCGTTCTGGTATGAGCGGCTGATCCACGACTTGCACGGCATCAGCCCGGAGGGTCATCCACGGCTGGCGCCGCTGGTGCTGCCGCGCCGCGACGATGCCGCGCCACGGCCGAGGCCCGGCGCGCCGGGCGGCCCCGCGGCCATCCAGCCCGACGAGCATTCGCTGCCCAGGCACGTCATGGGGCCTGGCCTGTTCACCATCCCGCACGGCCCGGTCCGCTCCGGGGTGCTGGAGTCCATCGAGTACCTGGTGGAGACTCCCGGCGAGGACATCCCGCACCTGAACATGCGGGTCTTCTACAAGCACCGGGGCATCGAGAAGCGGTTCGAGGGGATGACCCCGGGCGACGGGCTGCTGCTGGCGGAACGGACCGAGGGGGTCGCTTCGGTCGCCCATGCCCTGGCCTACTGCCACGCGATCGAGCGGATGTCCGGCGCGGAGGTGCCCTGGCCGGCCGCGCTGGTCCGGGTGCTCCATGCCGAGCTGGAGCGGCTCGCCAACCATCTCGACACGGGCACCAGGCTGGCCGACGCCGCGGGCCTGGCGGTGGCCACGGCCAGGTTCGCGTTGCATAAAGAAACCGTCCTGCGGCTGGTGAGCCGGATGTGCGGGAGCAGATTCGGCCGCGGCGTGGTGGTGCCCGGCGGGGTGACCGCGCTGCCCCGGCTGGACGCTGCCGACCTGCTCACCGAGGTCGCCCGGCTGGAGCGGGCGATCACCGGCGACGTCAACGCGGCGATGGGCACCTCGTCGTTCCTGGACCGGCTGCGGCGCACCGGGCCACTGCGGCCGGAACGGGCGCGCGAGCACGGCGCCCTCGGCCCGGTCGGCCGGGCGTCCGGGTACGACGACGATGCCCGCCGCGGCCGCCCCTACGACGCCTACCCGGCACTGGGCCGGGGCGACTGGCTCCCGCACAGCGGGGGTGACGCGCTGGACCGGCTGCGGGTGCGGTGGGATGAGGCGCTCGGGTCGCTGCACCTGCTGCGCCAGGCTGCTGACGAGCTGGCCGGGGTCGGCGACCAGCCGCTGCGCGCGGACTGCGCGGTGGTGGATGGCACGGTGACGGACGGCCGGTCAGTCGGCTGGGCCGAGGCGCCGCAGGGTGAGGTGCTCTACGACCTGCGGATCGAGGAGGGGCGGATCACCCGGTGCCGCCCGCGTTCGGCCTCGTTCCACAACTTGGTGTTGTTCCACGAGGTGTTCGCCGGGGACATCCTCACCGACTTCCCGTTCATCGAGGCCAGCTTCGGGCTTTCCGTGGCGGGGGTGGTGCTGTGAGCCCGTGGGTGCTGCGCGGCCTGCGCAACGGCGTGGTCACCACCCGCTGGCCGGCGCGACCCGACCCGTACGCCAGCGGATGGCGCGGCCCGGCCACGGTCCTTGACCCGGCCGCCGGGGAAGGGGCGGACGGGCTGGAAGGGCTCTGCCCTACCGGTGCGATCAGCACCCAGCCGGACGGCGCCGGGCCGGACGGCGCGGAGCGGGACGGCACCCAGCCGGACGGCGCGGAGCGGGACGGCGCGGAGCGGGACGGCGCGGAGCGGGACGGCGCCGAGCGGGACGGCGCCGAGCGGGCTGACAGGGGCCGCGTGCGCCTGGACCAGGGCAAGTGCATCCTGTGCGGCCGGTGCGTCGGCGCCCGGCCAGATGTGTTCGGCTGGTCCACGGGGCCCGGTGCGGCAGCGCTGACCCGCGGCGGGCTCGTCGTCCCGGAGATCCCCGGGACGGCGGAGAACCTCGCGGCCATCCGGGACGGCCTGCGCGCCCGGACTGCCGCCCTGCAGCGGTCGGTGCACCTGCGGCATGTGGACGCGGGCTCCGACGGAGCCGAGGAGCAGGAGATCTACGCCTTGCTCGGCCCGGTCTACGACGTGCACCGGCTCGGCATCTTCTTCACCGCCAGCCCTCGGCACGCTGACGTGCTGCTGGTGACCGGGGCAGGCGCCCGGGGCATGATCGCGCCGCTGCGCCGGACGTTCGACGGGATGCCCGACCCGAAGATCGTGATTGCGGTCGGCACGGACGCGGTCAGCGGCGGGCTGGTCAGTCCTTCCTACGCCACGACGGGCGGCGTCTCCGACACGGTCGGCGTCGATGTCTGGCTGCCCGGCTCGCCGCCGAGCCCGTTCAGCATCTTGCATGCCCTGCTGCTCGCGCTCGGCCGGCTGCCCACGGTGCAGCAAACAGCGGTGCAGCAAACAGCGGTGCGGCAAGCAGCCGAGCGGCAAACAGCCGAGCGGCGAACGCAGCGGCGCGACCAGGGGGAGGGCCAGTGAGCGCGCTGCTGGCGGCGGGACTGATCACGCTCGCCGTGGCGGCAGCCCTGGACCTCGTGGCCGGAGTGCGCTGGCCCCGCCTGATCGCCGTCCCCTATGTGCTCGGCGCTGCCGGGTCGGCCTGCCTCGCCGCGGCGGGGGCGGGCGTGCTGGCCGGGCAGTCAGCCCGGCTGTCCGTCAGCGGATGGCTCGGCGCCGGCACGCTGGGCCTGGTCGCTGACCGGATGTCCGGATTGTTCCTCGTCATCGCGTTCGCCGCCGCCGTGGGCGTGTCGCTGGCGTTCGCGAACTGGGCGGCCCGCCCCGCCGCGGAGCGCCGCGATGAACCCGCCGCGGAGCGCCGCGATGAACCCGCCGCGGAGCGCCGCAGTGGACCAGCCGCGGAGCGCCGCAGTGGACCAGCCGCGGAGCGGCGCGATGAACCCGCCGCAGGACGCCGCGATCAGCCAGCCGCGGAGCGCCGCGGTGGACTCCGCGCGGTGGGCCGCCGCGGCCTCGGCGCGAGTTACGCCCTCACCCTCGGCTCGGTCGCGGTGATCATGACCGCGACGGACGCGTTCACCATCCTGTTCGCCTGGGAGACGCTGACTGTCGCGTTCTACCTGCTGGCAGGCTTCGAGCGGGGGAGGGCCGGCCGCCCCGGCGGCGCGTTCAGCACGCTGGTCTTCGGCCGGCTCAGCGGGGCCGCCTTGCTGATCGGCCTGCTGCTGCTCGCGGTGCGCTCGCATTCGCTGAGCCTTGCGTCATTCACCCAGGTGAGCGGGGGTGCCGCGAAGTCAGCCGCGGAGACGCTGCTGCTGGCTGGCTTCGCGATCAAGGTTGGCCTGGTTCCGTTCCAGGTGTGGATGCCGCGAGGGTACTCGTCCGCCCCGGGGCCAGCCCGGGCGATCATGGCCGGGGTCGCGGTCAACGTCGGGTTCTACGGACTCTGGCGCACCCTCGCGCTGCTCGGCGCACCGCCCGACTGGCTGATCGGGCTGGTGCTGGTGCTCGCCGGGATGACCGCCCTGCTCGGCATCGCGCACGCCGCGGTGCAGCCCGGCCTGCAGCGGGTCATCGCCTACTCCAGCGTGGAGAACGCCGGGCTGATCCTGGCCGGTTTCGGGGTCGCCCTGGTCGGCGCGGCGACTCATGACCGGCGGCTCATCGCGGCCGGGATGCTCGCCGCGACGCTCCAGGTCATCGCGCATACGGCGGCCAAGTCCCTGTTGTTCACCACCAGCGCGGAGATCGAGTCGGCGGCCGGGACCAGCGACCTGGACGCGTTGCACGGCACGGCGCGGCGGCTGCCGTGGAGCGGCACCGGCTTCGCGATCGGCTCGCTCACCCTGGCGGGGCTCCCGCTCACTGCCGGTTTCGTGTCCGAGTGGTTCCTGCTCGAGTCGCTGATGCAGCAGTTCAGGGTGCCCGGCCTGGCATTCCGGCTGGTTCTCGCGGTGGCCGGGGCAGCCGTCGCACTGACCGCCGGATTCGCCGGGGTCACCTTCGTCCGGCTGATCGGGCTCGTCGTTCTCGGCCGCCGCCCGGGCGGGCCAGCCGGGGCAGGGGCGACCGGGAGCGGCCGGGATTACGGCTGGCTGGGGCGGGCTGGGCTGGCTGTCCTGGCGGCCGGCTGCCTGGTAACGGCCGCACTCCTGCCACTGGAGATCCGGGTGATCGCCACGGGCCTCTCCCCGGTGGTGCCTGCCGGGGTGACCCTGGGCGCGCTCAAGTCCCCCTGGGTCGTCCAGCCGGTGTTCGGCGGGTTCTCCATCCTGTCGCCGTCCTGGTTGTGGATCGCCATGCCGTCCCTGCTGGTCATCGTGCTGGTCTTCACCCGGCTGGTGTCCGGGACCCGGATGGCCCGGGTGCGCCGGGTGCCCGCGTGGCGATCGGCCACCGCGGGCGTCGAGGGCGTGGACTGCTACACGGCCTCGGGTTTCGCGAATCCGACCCGCCGGGTGCTGGCCGCCGTGCTGCACACCCAGGTCGAGGTGCGCTCGCTCGCCCCGGCGGTGGGCGGCGACGGGGTGCCCGGCGGCGAAGCGGTGCCCGGCCCAGCCCCGGTGCCCGGCCCAGCAGCGCACGGGCCGCATCTCGGCTACACCTCTGACGTGGTCGAAGTGGTCGAGACCTACCTGTACCGGCCGCTGGTGCGCCCGCTCATGGCCCTGGTGCGTGCCGCCAAGCTGCTGCAGTCCGGCCGCCTGGACGCCTACCTCGCCTACATGCTCATCGCCCTGGTCGCACTCATTGCCCTGGTGGTCGGGCTGGCCTGAACGCCGGGCCTCTCCCGAAGCCCTGCAGTGCGGGGCCGTCGAGTTCCCACTCGTACACCTCAGACCCCGTATCGTGCCCGGATCTCCTCCCGGCTTACTCGCTCCTGCCCAGGAGGTGGTCCCTCGCTCAGGTACCGGTCGGGTGGCTATCGTTCGTCCCAGAGATGAGTGACGACTACCGTCGCCGCCGTTCCCTGGTGTGCCTGGCATCGCTGGGCACGCGGCAGCGGATGGGGATCGCCGCGGCGATGGTGGGCGACCCGCCGGTGCTGATAATGGGTGAGCCGTTCAACGGCATGGATCCGGAGGTCATCTTGTGGATGCGCGACTTGCTGCGGTCGCTGGCCGGGCAGGGCCGTGCTGGTGTCCAGCCACCTGATGAGCGAATAGCAGGACACCGTGGACCTGGTGGTGGCCGGCCGTGACATCGTCATCGCCCAGCGCCGCCGTTAGTGACGTGGTGCCGGTGCCCGTGCCCATGCCGTGGCCCGTGAGGAGGCTGTTTCCGTTGCTCGCCACGGTCGGTCTCATCGCCTTCGGGATTGTCTCTTCCACCTGGTGGGGGCCCCTTCTGGTCGGGGCGCCTGACTGGTCGCTGCCGCACGACCTGTGGGGGACGCTGGTCGCGGCGCGGCGGCTCATGCATCTGGACTTGAGCGGCCTGTACACGCAACCCACCAGCTTGGTTACTCTTCCAGGCGCGGCCGTGATCCTTGTCCCCGTCGTCGCGATCATCGACGCAGCAGGACTCTCGCTTCAGGTTCCGGGCGCGCAGAACCCCCATCCTGGCGCATGGCTGCTCGCCGGACCCTACGAGATCGCTCTTTCGGCCGTAGCGCTCTTCGCCGCCGACGCGATCGCCGATCACCTGGGCGTGGCCCGGTCGAAGCGCGCCCTGCTCGCCGCCGCGGGCGCAGTTGCCCTGTGGAACGTCTCGGTGGAATGGGGTCACCCAGAGGACGCAGTGGCGGTGGGACTGCTCCTATACGGCATCCTGGCGCTGTCAGATTCAAAAGCCGGACGATCCGCGTGGCTTATCGGGGCGGCGGCCGCCGTGCAACCGCTCGTGCTGCTCGCGCTGCCAATCGTCGGAGTGGTCATCGGGCCAAGGCAACTGCCCGGCTTTCTCACCAGGGCAGTTGCCCCTGGTGCGCTTCTGCTCGGCGCCGCGGCTTCGGCAAATTGGAAAGCCACCATCGAGGCGGTGACCAGCCAGCCCAACTGGCCGGCTGTCGACCACCCCACCCCGTGGACTTTCCTCGGCCCCCACCTCAGCAACGGAGCGGTTGCTGCCGGACCCCCCAGGGCCCTTGCCATCCTCGTGGCCTGCGGATGCGCACTCGTCGTCGGGCGCCGGTGGCGCGCGGCGCGACATACGGCCGAGTGGAGCCCGGAAACTCTCCAGGAGTTGCTGTGGTGGGCCGCCGTGGCACTGGCGCTCCGCTCCGTGTTCGAGCCCGTGATGGTCGCTTATTACCTGTGGCCCGTGCTGGCGCTGGCGCTCATAACGGCATCCAGGAACTGGTCAAGCCTCATCGCGACCTCCCTCGCCGCGACCGCGCTCACAATCGCCTCACAAGTCCCCTGGCAGGCCCCTTGGAGCTGGTGGGCACCCATGGTCGCTGGGTTGGGCCTAACCCTCTTCCTCGCCCGCGTCCCGCTACGCAAGAGGGCGTCACAACCAGCGTGACGGAGGGAGACCGGCGAGCAGGTTCTTGTTCCAGATCATGATGGTGTGAGCGCGGTAGTGGTAGGTGCGGGCCGGCGGCCCGAATGCGGCAATCACCCGCCGGTACGGGATGAAGAAGCGCCGGCCGTCCTGCCGGGTGGTCACGACGAAATCCGCGTAGTGCAGGCGGGGGTCGAACCAGGCGGATTTCGACTCGTACGCCCAGGCACGGAGCGCGCCCCGGTGCCAGGTCACCGACCGGACCTGGATGTTCCCGCCGCTATCGAGAGTGGTGCTGTTTCCCACCGCGTAGCTGCCCAGCCCGACGGTGAGGTGGTGGGCGGCGAGCCAGCCGGCCAGATACTGATCATGGGCGGGCGGGTTCGGCTGGGCGACGCCGGACCCCAGGGCGAGCACGTAGCAGGCCAGCACCGCTGCCAGCGCGGGCAGCAGCCTGGCCTGGATCATCGGGCCCGCCAGCAGCCTGCCCGCCAGCACGGCGCCGAGCGGCAGCACGGCAGCGATCTCCCTGGTGTCCCAGTAGCTGTTAGGCAGCACGCTGAACGCGTACGCGATCAGGTTGACAACGATCGCCACCGTCAGCACCGCCGCGATCAGGTCATCGCAGCGGAAGAAGCGCCGGATCGCGCGGCTGACCGCCCACCCGGCCAGGACGAGGCCCGCCAGGTGCACCAGGATCACGGCCGTGGCCACGCTGAGCGGCTGGTTGGAGATGTCGGCCCCGTAGAGACCGAGCAATCCTTCCAGGGTCAGTGCGAGATGAGCGGGCCAGTAAGCCGAGCCGGCGAACGTCGTGGCGAGCGGCTGGACCGCGTACCCGCCGAGCCGCCCGAGCACCCGGCCCGCGAACCCGGCGACCGGGGCCGAGACGAGGGCGGCCGCGCCCAGGGACAGCTCGAACCACTGCGACGACGCCGGCTCGCGGCGCTGCACCACCCCCCGATAGGCCCGCACGCCGCACACCACCACCAGCGGCAGCGCCCCGATCGTCAGCGCAAGCCTGTCCGCGACCTCCACCCAGGCGAGCACCAGCCCGGCGATGACCGGCACGTACCAGCGCCGCGGCGCACGATCCAGCAGCAGCCAGATCGCCAGCAACGGCACCTGGGTGCCGACGTGGTCGGGCGACAGCAGCAGGATGAACACGCCGGCGCCGATCTGCGGCGCCAGCATGATCCCGGACGCGATCAGGATCCGGACCAGGCCCTCCCGGCCCGTCGCCCGCCCCTTGGCCAGCAGCCCCGCCAGCAGTACGAGCAGCGTGTAGGTGAACGCCGCCGCGACGTGCACCACGTCCGGGCCCAGCCCGCGGACCAGTTCCACGACCATGTACTCGGGCAGTTCGGTGGTGTAGAACGACACGTCCGACAACGTCCAGCCGTGCAGCAGCCAGTTGCCATGCAGCATGTCCCACGCCTGCAACGCGTTCGATGCCCCGTCAGAGGTCACCCCCATTGTCCGTGACAGCCGCAGGTAGCAGAAGAACAGCGCCGCGCCCGCCACCAGGTACCCGGCCGCCCACCGCCAGGCCGGCCATCCCTTGGCCGGCCGGTCCGCGAGCCCACGGCCTGCCGGTCCCGTTCCGCCGTCGTGGGCGGCCGAAGTCCGGTCAGCAGCGGCGGCGGCCGGGCCCGGGAGCACCTCCGCGGACGTCGCCGTCCCCGCCGCGGCGAGCGTCGCGGGCACCTCCGCAGCGGGCATAGGCCCTCCCCGAACTCCCATGGCCGACAGAGTCGCTGCGAGGCTACTACGGCGCCCGGATGCCAGCGGCCTGGGAAGAATGCCCGGTTCCATCTCGTGGCCAAGCGATTGGCATGGCTTTAACGAGGGCGGCAACCGGCCGGTTCCGGCGCCCTCGGGCGGCGGGTCAGCGGGCGTGCTGGCGGAGCCAGTCGTACCAGGCCTGGACGCCGCCGCCGGTGGTGGCCGAGACGGGCAGGATCTTCGCGTGGGGACTGATCAGCTTCAGGTCCGCGGCGTGCCGCTCGGGGTCGAAGTCCACATAGGGCAGCAGGTCCACCTTGCTGAGCAGGACCAGGTCGGCGCCGCGGAACATCTGCGGGTACTTGACCGGCTTGTCAGCGCCCTCGGTGACCGAGGAGATCACCACCCGGACCGCCTCGCCGAGGTCGAACAGGGCCGGGCAGACCAGGTTGCCGACATTCTCGATCACCAGCACCGAGCCCGGCCGGGGGGCGAGCGCCCGCAGGCCCCTGGCCACCATGTCCGCGTCCAGGTGGCAGCCCGCCCCGGTGTTGATCTGCGCGACGGCGCAGCCGACCGCCTCGATGCGGGCCGCGTCCAGGGTCGTCTCCTGATCCCCCTCGATCACCGACAGGCCCAGCGCCGGGCCGGCCTCCCGGGCGGTGCGCTCCAGCAGCGTCGTCTTCCCGGCCCCTGGCGAGCTCATCAGGTTGACCGCGAGGATGCGCCGTTCCGCCAGCCAGGCCCGGTTGGCCTCAGCGAGGCGGTCGTTCTTGGCCAGCACCTTTTCCTGCAGCTCAACGGTCCGCCGGGCTGCTCCTCCACCAGGATGCGCGGCCTCGCCGGGCCCGGCATGCGCTTCCCCGCCGACCGCATGATCATGGGCACCGGCCTGGTCATGATCCGGGTGATGCTGGTGATTCCCGCGGTGCTCCTGGTCGTGCCGAGGCTGCTGATGCTCCCCGGGGCCGAAAACCCGCACCCCGGCGTCGTCATCGCACCCGCACGTCGCGCACATCTCAGCCCGCCACCTCCACGGACGTGATCCGCAGCTCGCGCCCGCTCAGGATTGCCACGTCGACGCTGCCGCAGGCGCACAGCGCGATCGGGCCGTCCGGCTCGAATTCGCTGCCGCAGTCGCGGCACTTGCCCCGGGCGGCGGGCTCGCTGATCTCCAGCCGGGCGCCCTGCAGCTTGGTGCCCTCGGTGACCAGGTCGAAGCAGAACCGCACCGAGTCCGCCAGCACGCCCGACATCGCGCCGATCTCCAGGTTGACGCAGGTGATCGTGGCATCGGGCAGCCGCTCGGTGACAGCCTGCACGACCCCTTCGGTGATCGCCAGCTCGTGCATGCCTGTCAGCAAATTCTGGGGAGTGGGTCGCCGACCAGCAGGTCGACGATCCGGGTGCCGCCGAAGGCGGTCTTCAGCAGCACGATGCCCGGTGGCTCGTCAGTGATCTGGCCGATGATCGCGGCCTGCTCGCCGAGCGGGTGGGCGCGCAGCGCGGCCAGGGCAGTGCCCGCCTCCTCGCCTGCCACCACGGCGACCAGCCGGCCTTCGCACGCCACGTACATGGGGTCGATGCCGAGCAGTTCGGAGGCGCCGCGCACCACGTCGGCGACCGGGATGGCGTCCTCGTTGACGGTCACGCCGACCCCGGCGGCCGTGGCCACCTCGTTGAGGATCGTCGCGACGCCGCCCCGGGTGGCATCACGCAACGCGCGGACCCCGGTGGTGGCGGAGAGCAGGTCCGCGATGAGCCCGTTGAGTGGTGCTGTGTCTGACGTGATGTCAGCCTCGATGTCCAGCTCACCCCGGGCCAGCATGATCGTGACGCCATGATCGCCAATGGGCCCGGACACGATCACCGCGTCGCCGGGCTGGGCGTTCGCCACCCCGAGGGACATTTCGTGCTCCATCACGCCGATCCCGGCCGTGTTGATGTAGCAGCCGTCCGCCTTGCCCCGCTGCACGACCTTGGTGTCACCGGTGACCACCTGGATCCCCGCCACCTCGGCCGCGGCCTTCATGGACGCCACGATCCGGGTCAGGTCGGCGACCGGGAAGCCTTCCTCCAGGATGAACCCGGCCGACAGGTACAGCGGGGTGGCGCCGGCCACCGCCAGGTCGTTGACGGTGCCGTTGACAGCCAGGTCACCGATGTCACCGCCGGGAAAGAACAACGGCGACACCACGTAGGAGTCGGTGGTGAGCGCCACCCGCGACCCGTTCAGGTGCAGTTGCGCGGCATCTTCCAGCGGTTCGAGCAGCGGGTTGCGGAACGCCTCCAGGAAGACCGCCTCGACCAGGGTCCGGGTGGCCTTCCCGCCGGACCCGTGCGACATGGTGATCCGCTCTTCCCTGACCCTGGGCCGGCGCCGGCGGGCCCGGTCGATCCGGTCGAGCACCTGCTGCTCGCGTTCCGGCGGCGCAGCGCCCGGGCGCGCGGCGGCCGGCCCCGCGTGCTCGGCGTGCTCGCGCAGGGCCTCGTCCACCCAGGTTGCCGCGGGCCTCCCGGCCTCAGGCCCGGCATCGGGTCCCGCGCGGCCGGTCATGTGATGCTCACCTCCACCACGCGGCGGCGGTTCATCCGGCCGAAGTTGTAGTAGGCGGCGCAGGCTCCCTCGGGGGAGACCATGCAGGTGCCGATCGGGGTCTCCGGGGTGCAGGCGGTGCCGAATACCTTGCACTCCCAGGGCTTCAGCACGCCCTTGAGCACCTCGCCGCACTGGCAGGCCTTCGGGTCGGCGACCCGCACCCCGGGCACGTCGAAGAGCAGTTCGGCATCGAAGGCGGCGTACTCCGGGCGCACCCGCATGGCGGACTGCGAGATGAAGCCGAGCCCGCGCCACTCGAAGTACGGCCGCAACTCCATGACCTGGTTGATCGCCCGGAGCGCGGCCAGGTTGCCGTCCCACGGCACCACCCGGGTGTACTGGTTCTCCACCTCCGAACGGCCTTCGGAGAGTTGCAGCATCAGCATGTAGATGGACTGCAGGATGTCCAGCGGCTCGAACCCGGCGACCACCACGGGCTTGCCGTAATCCCTGGCGATGAACTCATACGGGCGGCAACCGATCACCGTGGACACGTGGCCGGGACCGATGAAGCCGTCCAGGCGCAGGTCCGGCGAGTCCAGGATCGCCTTGATCGCCGGGATGATCGTGACGTGGTTGCAGAAGATCGAGAAATTGCCGAGCCCCTCGGCGGCCGCGCGGAGCACGGTCATCGCGGTGGACGGTGTCGTGGTCTCGAAGCCGATCGCCATGAACACGACCCGCTTGTCCGGGCTGCGCCGGGCGATCTTCAGCGAGTCGAGCGGCGAGTACACCATGCGGATGTCCGTGCCCGCCGCCTTGGCGTCGAAGAATGAGCCCTTGCTGCCCGGCACCCGCATCATGTCGCCGAACGACGTCATGATCGTGTCCGGCTCGGAGGCCAGCGCCATGGCGTCGTCCACCCGCCCCATCGGGATCACGCATACCGGGCAGCCGGGGCCGTGCACGAGGGTGATCGACTCCGGCAGGTAGTCCTCGAGGCCGTGCTTGTAGATGGTGTGCGTGTGCCCGCCGCACACTTCCATCAGCTTGTACTGCCGCCCCGGCTCGCACAGTTCCGCGATCTTCGCAGCCAGCGCGTGCGCCTTGTCGGCGCTCCGGAATTCGTCAACGAACCGCATAGAGGTGTCCTATTCGATTTGTGAGTCCTGGAGGGCGGTCAGTTCGTCCGCGTACGCCTGGCCGATTCCCTCCAGGAACTGCAGCGCGGCCGCTGCCTCAGCCTCGTCGATCTTGGACAGCGCGAAGCCCACGTGGATGAGCACCCACTCGCCGGGCTGCGGCGGGTCGTCGGCGAGCAGGCCGACATTGATTACCCGCTTGACCCCGCTGACGTCAACCCTGGCCAGGTCGGGCTGATCCGGAAGGAACTCGATCACCTCGCCTGGTATGCCAAGGCACATGCGATCACCTCTTCATGGTGTCGGGGTTGCTGTCCAATCCTGGCGTCACCAGGCCGGTGACGATCCGCACTGCCTCATCCACCGCGGCGGCGACCGGCGCGCTCAGCCCGATCCCCTCCTCCAGGGTGGCGGGCTCACAGCCCACCACAAGCACCCGCCCGGCGTCGGCGCCGAGCGTCCCGGCCAGGCTGAGCACCAGGTCCGGTTGCATGCCATGCGCATTGAACAAGCTCATCTGGGCCAGCAGGCCGGGGCCGTCGCTGGCTGGGGTGCCCGTGCTGCCGCCGATCCCAGTGGCCTCACCGGCCTCACTGGCCTCAGCGGTCCCACCGGCTCCAGCGGTCGCTGTGGCGCCGGTGGCCAGCTCCGGCTCGATGACGTAGACCGTCCCCGGCTCGCCGCCGCGCTGCGCCGTGTCCACCAGGATCGTGGTGTCGAATCCCTCGGCAAGGTCGTAGGCAAGGTGCAGCCCGGCGATGCCGTAGTCGGTGACGCGCACTCCCTCGGGCAGTTCCTGGCGGTCCAGCCGCCGGGCCACCTCGACCCCGAAACCGTCGTCGCTGAGGAAGATGTTGCCCAGGCAGGCGACGAGTGTCCGGTCGGCCATGTCAGGACCTGCTGTCGCCGAGCGCCATGAGGGTGAGTTCCCACAGCGTGTGATAGACGGTGGTCTGCGCCTCCTGGATCCGGTGCACCGAGGCGGACGGTGCGACGAAGAGGTAGTCCAGGCTGTCCAGTTCGGCCATCTTGCCGCCGTCATAGCCGGCGATGCCCACGGTCAGCATGCCCCGCCGGGCCGCCTCGTCGAGTGCCCGCAACAGGTTCTCCGAATTGCCGCTGGTGGAGAGCCCGACTGCGATGTCCTGCGGGCGGCCGAACGCGGCGACCTGCCGGGCGAACATCACCTCGACCCCGACGTCGTTGCACAGCGCGGTGACCACCGCCGTGTCGTTGGCCAGGCAGAACGCGGGCAGCGGCGGCTCTCCCGCGCCGGGATTCAGGAACAGCGTGGCCAGTTCCTGCGCGTCGGTCGCACTGCCGCCGTTGCCGAAGGCCAGCAGCCGGCCGCCGGCCGAGAACCGGCCGGCCATCTGCCGGGCGCAGGAGGCCAGCCGCCCGGAGTCCCGCTCGCGGATCACCCGGCGCAGCTCGATGATCTCGCGCGCCTTGGCCACCGTTGACTCGCGCACCTCTGCCAGCACCGCGTCCAGGTCGGCTTCCTTGCCCGCGTACAGGAACGGGTAGAGCGACTCCATCGCCGCCGCGCTCTCCTGGCTGCGGCCCCCCGTGCTGCGACCCGGTGTCACCGGAGTCATCTCCCCACCACCGCGATGGCCTCGCCAGCGTGCACCAGGATCGTGTCGCCCACTTCCGCGGTCACCAGGGCGACGCTGACTTCTTCCTCCCCGGCACCAGTGTCCACCACCGCCAGGTCATCCGGAAGCAGGCGCGCTATGGTCACCGCGACGGCAGTGTCCGAGCACGTCACGCAGACCTCGTCGGTACATTCGCCGGCCTGCGGCGAGGGCCATTCAGCGGCTTGCGGCGGGATGCGCTCGGCGGGCCGGGGGCCGGGGTGTTCCAGTGCCCCGGGCGGCCCGCGGCCGGCGTCGGAGGTCATGACACCACCGCCGGCCCCAGTACGCCTGGCTGCTCGAAGAACACGTGCACCAGTTCCCACAGCACGTGGTAGGCGGTCACGTGCACTTCCTTGACGATGCGGGGATCGAACGCCGTGGTGGCGAGGACGTGGTCCACCGCCGGGCTGGCGCCGATGGCGCCCCCGCCGGCACCGACCAGCCCTATCGTCAGCATCCCCAGCTCATGTGCGGCGATGAGCCCGTTGCGGACGCTCTCGGAGTTGCCGTCGGGGCAGATGCCCAGCGCGATGTCGGACGGGGCCGCGAGGTAGCGGATCTGGTGGGCGAAGATCGCGCCCATGCCGTCGCGCTCGGCGATGCCGGTCACCGTCGCGGCGTCCGCGGTGAGTGAGATGGCCGGCAGCGCGCGCTTGCCGACGATCACCGGGTGCACGAACTCCACGGCCACGTGCAGCGCGTCAGTGCTCGATGCCCCGGTGCCGAAGACGACCAGCTTGCCCCCCCGGTGGAAACGGACCGCCATGTCGTGACAGGCCGCCGCCACCATGCCCGCATGCTCGGCAAACTCACCGAGCGGCGCCGCCCTGCGGTCGAACAGCCTGGCGACTTCGTCGTCTCCCATGGGTGCCGGCGGCGCTGTGGTCATTACCCGGGGTCACTTCCTCCAGGGCTAGGTCCTCAGGTCGTTCCTTCCGCGGAGTTCATTCCCCGTCGTCTCCCGGCGCAGGCACCGTGGCCTGCACCTCGATGTCCACCGCGTCACGTACCTTCAGCGCCCCGAAGAACGCCGTATACGGCTTCATCCCGTAGGCCGACTGCACGACCGTCCCCGTCCCACGGTACCTGCCGGGCTCGGACTGGGTCACCTGCAGCCGGAACGGCCGGGACACCCCCCGGATGGAAAGGTTCCCCTCGATGACCCCGCTGTCACCAGTCAGCTCGAACCGGGTCGAGGTGAATACCGCCTCGGGGTGCTGGTCGCTGGCCAGCAACCGCCGCGCGGTGGTCGCGATCTCCCGCCGGTCGCGGTCGGTCAGCGGCTTCAGGCCGCCGGTTCCCTCCCGGACGGCGAGCGCGCCGATATCGATGCGGGCCTCGAGTGCCGTGGGCATCTTGTCGTCGTCCACGGTTAGCTCACCGGACCACCGGGGCAGGTCAACGACCAGATCATGGCCGGCGGTAGCCGCCAGGCCATCACGGAAGGTGTGCAAGACGATTCGGCCGCTCTCGGTACCCAGCCGATAGCGTCCCGTAGGAACAGCCATGGGAGCACCGTAGGACACTTATGGGGGGACGTCCAGTAGATGCGACAAGACAGTCCTGACCGGATGACTAGACGAGGTGGGGCGCTTAAGGGAACGGAAGGTCGCCGAAGAGTTCCTGGATACGCCGCAGATCGCGGAGGCGGGGCTCGGTCTCGCCGCCAACCCAGCGACCGACAGTCTTGACCGATACGCCAAGCTGCCGCGCGGCGGCTTCCTGGGTGAGTCCTTCCCGGCGCAGCGCGGTGGACATCCAGTCGGCAAAGGTGTCCGGGCGGCTGGATGTCGCCGCCTTGGTGAGGGTCGTGGGCCGCGCCGCGACTGTCCCGTCCCGGCCGCTCAGCCCCGCGACCTCCGCTGGCGACTGGTTGGAGTGCAGCACGTCGACCTCGACATGCTCGGGGAAGATCCGGAACGAGACCTGGATGGCCCCGGTCGGCCCGGCGGCGTCCAGCAGTGCGCGGAACACGGTCTCCTGGACCTCACGGTTGCCCTGCTCGGTCAGCGGCGATTCCGCCAGGCAGCGCCGGACGAACTCGCGGATCTCCGGGATCCACGATGGCCGGGCAGGGAAGGTCTGGGACAGCACCACCACGGGGACGACCTCGATCGTTCCATCGCCATGCCCGTTGCCCAGTTCAGGCACAGGTGTCTCCCTCAGCACTCCCCGGTCTCAGCCGGACCCGCCTGAGCACAGCGTACGCGGCCAGGCCGGATTTTGGAGCTGCGCGCACAGGTCTGGAGTGGCTTGGTGGCCAGGAAAGTACCCAGCCAGGCTACTTGCGACTCCAGCACTGTCCAGCAGGATGGACATTTGTGTCTGGCAACCTGCCGCTACTGCCTTGATACGCATGGTCGAGGGGTTTAGCATGACGGCACCTGCGCATGATGCAGGCAAGGCCACGTGATGAACCATTCTCCAAGCGCCGGGGCGCTCATCATGGTTCGGGCCGTCCGGGGGTCAGGGTGGACCGCCGGACGGCCGGTTCCCGCTGGGACCCCCTGCCAGGTCCGGCCGTCACGGGCCACTCATGTCCGGGCCGCCCGTCGGCCGGCCGGACATATCGGGGCGCATGCGGCCGCCCGGGCCGCATCCGCCGGTTCCGCATTCCCCGCTTCCTTCCCTCTTCCCTGCGGCAGGCGCCCATGCCGCACACATTCGCGCCGCATATCTCCGTGCCGCATGCCTGCGCGCGGCCGCTGCCCGCCCGGTGAAAGTCCGGGCAGCGGATACCCGTTGCGTAAAGGTTCGTGCGGCAGCTGCCCGTTGCGCCGAGGTCCGGGTGGCTGATGCCCGCCGCGTGCAGGTTCGTGCGGCAACTGCCCGTTGCGTCCGCGTTCCGGCGTTCGTCATATACCCACCATCCCGCCGACACCCGTAGCGAGGAGGTGGCCTAGGAATGGCCACTGCCAGCCAGACCAACGACACACCGGCCCCACCCGGCGCCGAGCCCCTGGTCCACATCCTCTGGATGAACGGGGGACTCGGCTGCGACGGGGATTCGGTGGCGCTCACCGCGGCCACCCAGCCGAGCATCGAGGAAATCGTGCTGGGGGCGCTTCCGGGACTGCCCAAGGTGGCAGTGCACTGGCCGCTGATCGACTTCGAGTGCGGCCCCGAGCAGGGCGCGGACAATTTCATCGAGTGGTGGCACAAGGCGGACCGCGGCGAGCTGGATCCGTTCGTGCTCGTTGTCGAGGGCTCGATTCCCAATGAGGCCATCAAGCCCGAGGGGTACTGGTGCGGGTTCGGCAACAACCCGGCGACCGGCCAGCCGATGACCACCAGCGAGTGGCTGGACCGGCTCGCGCCCAAGGCGACCGCGATCCTGGCGGCGGGCACCTGCGCCACCTACGGCGGAATCCACGCGATGGCCGGCAACCCCACCGGGGCGATGGGCGTGCCCGACTACCTTGGCTGGGACTGGCGGTCCAAGGCCGGCCTGCCGATCGTCTGCGTGCCCGGCTGCCCGACCCACCCGGACAACCTCTCGGAGACCATTCTCTACCTGCTCTACCAGGTCGCCGGGCAGGCCCCGATGATCCCGCTGGACGAGGCGCTGCGGCCGACCTGGCTGTTCGGCGCGACCGTGCACGAGGGATGCGACCGGGCCGGCTACTACGAGCAGGGGGAGTTCGCCGTTGACTACGGCTCGCCCAAGTGCCTGGTTAAGCTGGGCTGCTGGGGCCCCGTGGTGAAGTGCAACGTGCCGAAGCGCGGCTGGATCAACGGGGTTGGCGGCTGCCCCAACGTGGGCGGGATCTGCATCGCCTGCACGATGCCCGGTTTCCCGGACAAGTTCATGCCGTTCATGGACGAGCCGCCCGGCTCCAAGGTGTCCGCGACCGCGAGCACCCTCTACGGCACGGTGATCCGCACCCTCCGCGGCTTCACGGCCAGGACGGCCGACGAGGAGCCCAAGTGGCGGAAACGAGGCAATGACCTGCTCACCGGCTATCAGAAGCCCTGGTGACCGCGGGTAACTGGTGACATCGACCAGCGCCAGCCCGCGGGCAGCGGCGCCCGACAGCAGCGAGAGGGATGAGCGATGACTACTGCCGCGGATACCGGCATTGTCGAGATGAACTGGGATCCCATTACGCGGATCGTGGGCAGCCTGGGCATCTACACGAAGATCGACTTCAAGCAGAAGAAGGTCGTCGAGTGCTACAGCACCTCGTCGATCTTCCGTGGCTACAGCATTTTCATGAAGGGCAAGGACCCGCGCGACGCGCACTTCATCACCAGCCGGATCTGCGGCATCTGCGGTGACAACCACGCGACGTGCTCGGTCTACAACCAGAACATGGCCTACGGGGTGCGGCCGCCGCACCTCGCCGAGTGGATCATCAACCTGGGCGAGTCCGCCGAGTACATGTTCGACCACAACATCTTCCAGGAGAACCTGGTCGGGGTGGACTTCTGCGAGAAGATGGTCGCCGAGACCAACCCGGGCGTGCTCGAGCTGGCGAACCGCACCGAGGCGCCGCACGCGGGCGACCACGGCTACAAGTACATCGGCGACATCATGCGCTCGCTGAACCCGCTGGAAGGTGAGTTCTACCGGGAGGCGCTCCAGGTCAGCCGGTCCACCCGGGAGATGTTCTGCCTCATGGAGGGGCGCCACGTGCACCCCTCCACGCTCTACCCGGGCGGGGTGGGCACCACCCCCACGGTGCAGTTGTTCACCGATTACCTCACCCGGCTGATGCGCTACGTGGAATTCATGAAGCGCGTCGTGCCGATGCATGACGACCTGTTCGACTTCTTCTACGAGGCGATGCCCGGGTATGAGGAGGTCGGCCGCCGCCGCGCCGACATGGTGTGCTGGGGCAGCCTGAACGACCCGGAGCACTGCGACTTCCGCTACGACCACATGACCGACTGGGGCCGGAAGATGTTCGTGTCCCCCGGCGTCATCCGGGACGGCCAGCTGCTCACCAACGACCTGGTGGACATCAACCTCGGCATCCGCATCCTGCTCGGCAGCTCGTACTACGAGGACTGGGAAGACCAGGAGATGTTCGTGACCCGCGACCCGCTGGGCAACCCGGTGGATCGCAGGCACCCGTGGAACCAGCACACGATCCCGCGGCCGGCCAAGCGTGACTTCGACGGCAAGTACAGCTGGGTCATGTCGCCGCGGTGGTTCGACGGGACCAACTACCTGGCCGCGGACACCGGTGGCGGCCCGATCGCCAGGCTGTGGGCCACCGCCCAGGGCGGGCTGGTCGACTTCGGGTACGTCAAGTCCACCGGCAGCAGCGTGCTGATCAACCTGCCCCGCACGATCTCCAGGCCCGAGGTCACCTTCGAGTGGAAGATCCCGGTGGACAAGGAGGGCAGGCCGCTGTCCAACGCCATCGAGCGGGACCGGGCGCGGACCTACTTCCAGGCCTACGCCGCGGCCTGTGCGCTGCACTTCATGGAGAAGGCCCTCGCCGAGGTGCGGGCCGGGCACACGAAGACGTGGGAGCCGTTCGATGTCCCGGACGAGGCCAACAGCTGCGGGTTCACCGAGGCAGTGCGCGGCGTGCTGTCCCATCACATGGTGATCCGCGACGGGAAGATCGCGAACTACCACCCGTACCCGCCCACCCCGTGGAACGCGAGCGTGCGGGACAGCTACGGCACCCCGGGTCCCTATGAGGACGCGGTGCAGAACACGCCCATCTTCGAGGAGAACTCCCCGGAGAACTTCAAGGGCATCGACATCATGCGGGCGGTCCGCAGCTTCGACCCCTGCCTGCCCTGCGGGGTGCACATGTACCTCGGCAACGGGAAGGTGCTGGAGAAGGTGCACTCGCCGATGGCGGCAACGCTGGCTACGTGAGTCTGGGCGACGTGGGCGGCCGGTCCCGGCAACGGGCCGGCCGGCCCGCGCGACGCAGACAGGACCGGTCCCCGGCAGCAGCATCCAGGCGAAGCCGCGGCTAACGGAAAGGCGAGGCGGATGGCCGACGCGCGGCAGGTCGGGGCACGGGTGGAGGAACTGCTCGGCGTCCTGCAATCCGAGGGCGGGGAGGCGACGGCCCGGGCGGCCGAGGAACTGGTCCGGCTGCTGCTCGGCCTCTACGGCGATGGACTCAGCCACATCATGGCCGCGCTCCGCGCGGAGGGCGCGGCGGGCGCGGCCATCATCGACAAGCTGCTGGCGGACCCTCTGGTGGAAAGCCTGCTCCTGCTGCACGACCTGCACCCGCTGGACGTTGATGCCCGGATCCAGCGGGCTCTGGACCAGGTGCGTCCCTACCTCGGCTCGCACGCGGGCGGGGTGCAGTACCTGGGGGTGACCGACGAGGGGGTGGCGCGGCTGCGGCTGGAGGGAAGCTGTGATGGCTGCCCGTCTTCCACGGTGACAGTGCAGCTGGCCCTCAAGGGCGCGGTCGAGGACGCGGCCCCGGAGGTCACCGAGGTCGTGGTGGAAGGCGTCACCGGGCCGCCCGGCCCGGCGCAGTTGCTGCAGATCGGCAGCCGCCCGCCAGCGGAGCCGGACGCCGGGGCGGGCGCCGTGGCGTGGGTCACCCTCCCGGACATCGGGCCGCCCAGCAGCAAGCCGGTCACTGCCCTGGTCGGCGGGACGCCGGTGCTCATCTGCGCGGTTCGCGGCACCCTGTACGCGTACCGGGACGCCTGCGCGTCCTGCGGATGCTCGCTGGGCGACGGGACGCTGAGCGTGGCGGAACTGAGCTGCGCGGGTTGCGGAGCCCGGTACGACGTGCGGTCCGCGGGCCGGAGCCTGGTCGACGCGGCGGCGCACCTCGATCCGCTTCCGCTGCTGTCCGACAGCCAGGGTGTGCGGGTCGCGATCGGGTCGCCGCAGGAGGCGATCCGGTCGTGAGCCGGCCGTCAGGACTGCGCAGGTTCGTCGGGCCGCCCGGCCAGCCCGGCCAGCCGGCGTCGGTCCAGTCTCCGGTGGCCCGGCCGCAGCCGGGCCAGCTGGGATCGCCTGGCCAGCCCGGTCCGGCCCAGTCGCAGCCGGCCCGGCCGGATCAGGCACCCGGCCCTGGCGAGCGGCCGGCGCCCGGGGAACGCTGCGAGTTCTGCGCCACGGGGGTCGGGCCCACGCACAGTCACATCGCGGACCTGGAGCAATCCAGCCTCATGTGCGCCTGCCGGGCCTGCTACCTGCTCTTCACCCAGCCCTCCGCCGGGCGCGGCCGGTACCGTAGCGTGCCAGACCGCTATCTGCATGATTCGTCCCGTCCCCTGTCCGTGGCCGAGTGGGACGAGTTGCAGATCCCGGTCGGCCTGGCCTTCTTCCTCTACCGCTCGCAGCGCGGTGAGCTGGAGGGCTTCTACCCGAGCCCGGCCGGCGCCACCCAGTGCACCCTTGACCTGCCGGCCTGGGCGAGGCTGGCCGCCGCGCACCCGTTGCTGGCTAGTGCCGAGCATGACGTCGAGGCGGTGCTGATCTGCCGCGCCGAGTCCGGAGTGGACTGCTTCATCGTGCCCATCGACGCCTGCTACGAGCTCGCCGGGCGGATGCGGATGCTCTGGCGCGGCTTCGACGGCGGCGCCGAGGCCCGGGCAAGCATCGAGGATTTCCTGGCCGGGGTGCGGCGGCGGGCCAAGGACGTCGCGCAGGGCGCCAGGCATGGCTGAACTCGTTTTCGACTGCGTCGGCGCCCATGTGGAGCGTTATGCGGCCGTGCCTTCCTTCGCCCTGTCCCTGCGCATCAGCGAGACGTCCGGGCAGCGCGTGGACGCGATCGCGCTGCGCTCGCAGATCCGGATCGAACCGTTCCGCCGCACCTATTCCGATGCCGAGGTGGAACGGCTGAACGACCTGTTCGGCGAGAAGCACCGGTGGTCCGACACGCTCAAGCCGCTGCAGTTCACCATGATCTCCACCATGGTGCCGGGCTTCACCGGCAGCGTCGAGGTCGAACTGCCGGTGCCGTTCACCTATGACCTGCAGATCGCCTCGACCCGGTACTTCAGCTCGCTGGACGATGGCGAGATCCCGCTGTTGCTGCTGTTCAGCGGGACCATCTTCGGCAGCGCGGACGGGCGGCTCCGGGTGCAGCAGGTGCCGTGGAGCAAGGAGACCACCTTCCGGCTCCCGGTGAGGCTGTGGCGGGAGGCCGTCGACGCGCACTTCCCGGACACCGCCTGGATCACCCTGAGCCGCCAGACGCTGGATGAGCTGATCCGCTTCAAGTCCCGCAACGCGCTGCCCACCTGGGACGCGACCGTGACCGCGTTGCTTGCCCAGGCCGGGCGGGAGGAGCCATGAGGGTGGGGTGGGTGGGACCATGAGGGTGGGGTGGGTGGGACCATGAAACAAGCCCCGGATCAGATCGACCCGGCCCACACCGAGCACGCGCGGCGGGTGGCGGACGCGATCCTCTTCGAGGGATACCTGCTCTACCCCTACCGGGCCACCGCGCAGAAGAACCAGGAGCGCTTCCAGTTCGGCGTGCTCATGCCGCCCGCCTACCGGAGCGTGGACGAGCATGAACCGTCAGCCACCCGGACCGAGTGCGTCCTGGAGTGCGCCGCTGACGCGCGGATCACGGTATTGACCCGGTTCCTCCAGCTACAGCGCCGGGCCGTGCAAACTGGCTCGCCCGGCGCCGGTTTCCGCCCGGTCGACTCGCTGCGGGTGGGAGACACCGAGCACATCCCATGGGACGAAGCAGCCGAACGCGAGCAGGAGGTCACTGCCCCGCTCAGCCAGTTGCTGTCCGGGGGGGCGGAGCTTTCCTTCACTGTGCCCGGGGGCATGGAGGAGGAAGACCTGGCGACAGCCGGCGGACAGGTTGCTGGCCGGCTCATCCGGCGCCGGGAAGCCTTGCGCGGCGTCATCCGGCTCGGCGCGGAGCGGCTGCCCGGGCCCTACGGCGCGCTGCGCCTGCGGGTGGCGCTGGAGAACCACACCGAGCCGGGCGGCCCGCTGGCCAGGCGCGCGGACGGCCTGCCGTTCGCCCTGATCGCGGCGCATTCACTCATCGCCGTCCCCAGTGGCCGCTTCCTGTCCATGACCTCGCCACCGGAGTGGGCAGCGGCCGAGGTCGGCGGCTGCGTGAACACCGGCACCTGGCCGGTGCTGGCGGGACCCGAGGGCTGCACCGAGTTGATGCTGTCCTCGCCGGTCATCCTGTATGACCATCCGGAGATCGCCGCGGAGAGCGCCGGGCAGCTCTTCGACTCCACCGAGATCGACGAGATCCTCACCCTCCGCACGCTTACCCTGACCGATGCGGAGAAGCGTGCGGCCCGCTCGACCGATCCCCGGGCAGCGGAACTGATGGACCGGCTCGACCATCTGCCGCCCGAGATGCTTGAGCGGATGCACGGCGCCATCCGGTACCTCAGGCCGGCCAGTGGCGCCACGGCCCGGCCCGGCAACGTCCCGCCCGGCGGTATCCCGGAGGCCGGTAGCGTCCCGCAGATCGGCGGAATCCCGCAGCCCGGTGGTGTTCCCGGGGATGTCCCGGGGCTGGGCGGCCTGGCAGGTGGCGGGCTGCCGGGGGACCCGGCCACCGCGGGGCAGGCGCCCTGGTGGGACCCGGGCGCGGACCGCTCGGTGTCCCCGGAGACCGACCACATCGTTATCGGGGGTGTCCGGGTCACCCGGGGCAGCCGGGTACGAATGTGCCCGGGCACCCGCCGCGCCGACGCGCAGGACCTCTTCCTCTCCGGACGGACGGCGCTGGTCGAGGCTGTGCTCTTCGATGTGGACGGCAACGCCCACCTGGCGCTGATCCCAGACGACGATCCGGCTGCTGAGCTGCAGCGCAGCCACGGCAGGTTCCTGTACTTCGCCCCCGATGAGGTCGAGCCCATCGGGGCCGCCAGCTAGCACGTCACGCACCATCCACCAGAGGAGGACTCGATGATTGGCAGGCTCATCAAGGCAGGGGTGGTCGCCGTCCTGCTCGCGGTGATCATCCAGTCACTTCCGGACATCAAGCGCTATCTCGAACTGCGCGAGATGTAGCGCAAGCCCGGCACGGGCTGGCTCGTCCACCGGACAAGCTGGCTCATCCCATCGGACAAGGCAGGCAGGACTATGGAAACGATCATCGGGTTCATTGCCGGCTACCTGACCGGCGTCAGCGAGGGGCGTGGCGGCCTGGACCGGGCACGCAAGTCCCTGGAAGCGATCAGGACCTCGCCCGAGTTGCGTCGCATTCTGTCGGAAGCGGTGACGGTCGCGCAGGGGGCCGTCGGCCGTGTCTCCAAAGGCGGGCTGAGCGCCGCCCTCGGCGGGGTCAGTGAGGTGATCGGCACCAAGGCGGCGGCTCCCCGCGACCGCCGGGCAGCCTGAGCAGCAGCTAGCAGCCTGAGCAGCAGCTAGCAGCCCGGGTAGCAGCTAGCAGCCCGAGCAGCAGCGCCGCGACCGCAACCGGGGTCTGTTCAGCGCCTTCCTCACCCCGCTCGTCGTGATCCTCATTGACCTGCTGAACCGGGCTGGCTGGGCACTTGCCGGGGAACGGCTGATCGACACGCTGCCGGGGTGCGCCATCGTCCTCCTGGTCGGCTACGCTCCGTGGCCGTCGAGCTGGCACGCTCACCTGCCGGAGCAGTTCGCGGCGGCTCTCGATAGTGTTGCCCGTTACACGGAGCAAGCGCTCGCCGGTGCCCCTGGCCGGCCGGGGCTTCGCCGCCAGACCTATCGAGCCCTCTCCGACCTTCGCACGGAGTTTCAGCGGACCATGGCAGAGCCCCCCTCGGTGAGCAGGCGGGCCGCCAGGTTGCGGCCCGCCGTGATCGCCCTCGAACACGTCACGGGCACGGTGACCGCGGCCGCGGTGCGCGGCGACCGCGCCGCCTAGGACCCGGCCGTGGCAAAAGACTGGCGCGCGGGCGCCCGGGACGGGCTGGTCGTCCTGCTCACCATGACGACCGGCGGGGCGGACGCTGCCTGCTTCATGCACCTGGGCCACGTCTTCTGCAGCGTGGTGACCGGGACGATGGTGTTGCTGGGCGTCGCCGCGGGCACCCACGACCCGGCGCTGGCCGCGGGCTGCGGGGTGGCGCTGGCCAGCTACACGGTGGGGGTGGCCGTGGGGGCGCCGCTCGCGGCCCGCCGGGGGGGCCGCTGGCTGGACGGCTGGCCGGCCGGCCGGGCACGCGAGGACACCGAACATCACGAGATCTGGCCATCGTGGCTCACCGTCACGCTCGCCGTGGAGTTCTGCGTGCTGGCGGCCTTCTCCGCGGGCTGGGAACTGGCCGGCGGACACCCGGTGGGAGCGGGTCAGCGGATGCTGCTGGCCACCCTCGGCATCGCCATGGGCATCCAGGGCGCCACCGTCCGCCAGCTGGGCCGGATATCCACCACCTACCTGACCGGCACGCTCACCGGGGTCATCGCAACGCTCGTCACCCGGCAGATCCCCGAAGGCCTGAACCGCAGCCTGGGCATCTTCGGCGCGCTGGTGGCAGGCGCGGTCGCCTCGGCCGTGGTCACGACCTACCTCCCGGCGCTGCTCCCGGTGGTGATCCTCGCGCCGCTGGCCCTGGTCGTGTGGTTCGCTTCGGCCCGGTTCGGTCCCCGGCCGGGCGGCGCCGGGCGCGGGCGTAGCTCAGCATGAGGGTGAGGCCGAGAGCGCCGGCCTGCGGCAGGGTGATCAACGCGGGAAGCTGGTAACGCCAGCTGAACTGGATGAAGAGCAGGCGGGGCACCCCGCGGCGGAGCAGGAGGGCGTACAGCGCCACGGCCATGCCAGCCCGAGCAGGTGCTGGACGGCGGCGACGGTATCGGTGTTGCCGACGAGGAAGACCGCCTTGAGCAGGACCCGGTAGCCGACGGGGTCGCTGCCAGCAGACCGGTACAGGTACTTGACCGTGTCGATGTAGAACAGGGAGGCCTAGCCGGCGGACGCGCGGTCTTTGCGCTGGGGCCCGCGGGCTCCCTCCCCTGGCACGGATGTCGGCTGGCCAACCCCGGCGGCGATCTGCTGTCCCGCGGGCTGCCGACGTCGAGCCGCGAAATACCCGGTAACCACCGTAATGCCTAGCGCCCCCGCTGCGGGCAGAGTGACCAGCGCGGGAAGCTGGTATCGCCAGCTGAATTCGAACAGGTCGGACGCGAGCAGCACCGCGGCGGCGCTGAGGAAGGTGAGCAGGCAGGCCATGGCGGTGGCGCGCTGCGCGGAGCTGGCCCCCCGGCGCGCCGCGCCGAGACTGCCGGCCAGCCCCGCCAAAACCATGAACAGCAACAACGGCCCCGGGGTGTAGCCGCCGTCCAGCTGATAGGCACGCAGGAAGCGGGCCAGCCCGGCCGACGTCGCTGGCTCGCCCCCGGTGAACCGCTGCCCGGTCGCGATCACCTTCTGCTTGCCTGCCGGGGTGAGGCGGACGAACCGGAGCCGGTCGCCCTGCACGGTGATGTAGGGCGGGTAGAGCGGGTAGGCCCGCTGGAACTGCCACCGGCTGATCGGCGTGTCGCCATGGTCCTGGACCCGCTGAATGGCGAACAGCTTGATCGCGTCCTTGGCCACCGCGACGCCGACCCGCAGCGGCTGCTGGAGGAAGACGCGGCGGCTGAAGTCGGAGTCCGCCGAGTAGTGGCGCATGTTCCGCGGGAGCACGACGTGCCTGATCGGCGAGGCTGTGGAGTGGTCGAGCCAGTCCGGGCCACGGGCCTGCTCGCTGCGGGACGGGCACAGCGAGCGCTCGTAAGAGGGCAGCGTGAGCGTGCTGCAGTCGGCGGCCGCCGCTGCCCGGCCGTAGATCGAGTTCGCCGCGTAGGGCGCGAGCGCGAAGTGCTTGATGGCCACGTAGTTGCGGAAGCTGATGACCAGGATCGGCAGCGCGAAGGCGATGCAGAGCGCGACCGCCCTGATGAGCTTCGGCCGCCAGCCGGGGACTGCGATCAGGACGTAGCCGATGGCCGGCAGGATGAAGATCTCGCCGACCTGGCGGACGGTCGCCGACGCGCCGAGGGCGAGCCCGGCGCCAACCACCATCCAGGCCCTGGGCCGGGGCTGCCAGAGCAGGATGACCAGCCCCGCGACGATCAGGGCCTCGAACGCGGTGTCGGGCATGATCGACTGCTCGATCTGCAGCTGATAGCCGTCCAGCAGGACCGGTGCGGTGGCCAGCGCGGCCAGCCACCGGGGCACGCCGCGGCGGCGCAGGATCAGGTAGAGGGCCACCGCCATGCACAGTCCGAGGATGTGCTGGACTGCCGCCACCATCGGCAGCGTGCCGACGCTGAGGAACACCTTCAGTGCCAGCTGGTAGCCGGGCGGGTCGTTCCCGGCATACGCCCCGAACAAGTACTTGATGGAGTCGATGTAGAGCAGGGCGGGGCGGTAGGCGATCTGGGTCGCTGCCCGCAGCACCAGGCCCGCGGTCAGCAGGACGGCGAGCAGCCAGTGCCGCCGCAGCGCTGAGCCGAGCCCTCCCGGTGACATGATCGCCGCGCTGAACGGGCGCGGGCTAGCCGCGGCGCCGGATACCCCGCCAGGAACAGCCGACATGCGCCCCCCGAAGCTCTCAGTGATCATATAGAAACTATTCGTAACTGTAGCCAGTAGCCTAGCGTTCGCCCCTCCCCGCCAAGCGCACCCTCGGCTCGCCAGCCGGCCGGCGGCTGTCAGCCCTGCCTCCCAGCATCTCCCCATGCCAGGGACAGCCGCGCACCGGGGGAAGCATCACCGCGTAGCGTACGGCGTCGGGCGCTGTGCCCGTGCGCCACGGGGCGGGCGCTCAATAGGCTGGAACCCGTGATCCCAGATCCCCCCGCACGGACCGCGCTCGTCCGCAGGGCACGACGCATCAACCGGGAACTCGGCCTGCTCTACCCTGACGCGCACTGCGAGCTCAACTTCACCTCGCCGCTCGAGTTGCTGATCGCGACGATCCTGTCCGCGCAATGCACTGACAAGCGGGTCAACCTGGTGACCCCGGTGCTCTTCGCCCGCTACCGCACGGCCGCCGACTATGCCGCGGCCGACCGCGACGAACTGGAGAAGATCATCCAGTCCACCGGCTTCTTCCGGGCCAAGACCACCAGCATCCTTGGCCTGGGACAGGCCCTGTGCGACCGGTTCGGCGGCCAGGTGCCGGGGACGCTGGCGGAACTCGTCACGTTGCCCGGCGTGGGACGCAAGACAGCGAATGTGGTGCTGGGCAACGCGTTCGGGGTCCCCGGCATCACGGTGGACACGCACTTCACCAGGCTCTCGCGGCGCTTCAGCTGGACCACCCAGACCGATCCAGACAAGATCGAGAAGGAGGTTGGCGCGCTCATCCCGCGTGCCGAGTGGACCGCACTGTCGCACCGGCTGATCTGGCATGGCAGGAGGGTCTGCCAAGCTCGCAAGCCGGCCTGCGGGGCATGCGCCATCGCCCGGCTCTGCCCTTCGTTCGGTGAAGGCCCGACGGACGAGAAGACCGCGCGCGCACTGGTGAAGGCGGGCCCCTTCTCATGAGCAGCGCCGATCCGGTGCCAGCCGAGCCAGTACCGCAGGGCGCGGACGGCCCCCCCGGGTGGCTGCGGGACCTGGCCGCCGCGGCCCGCGGCAGCACTGTCCCGCCAGTGCTGCGGCCGCCGCCGGGCGGTGGGCGCCCCTCGGCGGTGCTGGTGCTGTTCGGGGTGGGCGCGGAAGGCCCTGACCTGCTGCTCGTGCAGCGCGGCCCGGGGCTGCGGCGTCATTCGGGGCAGCCCGCGTTCCCCGGCGGCGCGATCGACGAAGCCGATGGCGGCCCGGTCCCGGCGGCGCTCAGGGAGGCCGCCGAGGAGGCGGGCGTCGACGCGTCAGGCGTGCAGGTGCTCGCTGTCTTGCCGGAGCTGTTCATCGCCCGGAGCGGCTTCGCCGTCACCCCGGTGCTCGCCTGGTGGCGCAGGCCGGTTCCGGTTGCCGCCGCGGACCCGCCGGAGGTGACCGCGGTGGCCAGGGTGCCGCTCGCCGAACTCGCGGACCCGGATCGCCGGCTCACTATCCGGCATCCTTCCGGGGTGACCGGGCCCGCCTTCCGGGTGCGCGGCATGCTGGTGTGGGGATTCACCGCGGCCCTGGTAGACCGGCTGCTCACGCTGGGTGGGTGGGAGCGCCCGTGGAATCGCGGCCAGGTGGAGGAACTCCCGCCAGAGGCCCTGTCCGCGGGGAGTTAACGGGGCCGAAAGACCCTGGCCGTCGTGGTTCAACGGGGCCGAAAGGCCCCGGCCGTCGTGGTTCATGGCGCACAGCGAACCAACCATCGGGCCGTTCGCTATACGGTGGGCTGGTGTCGGGTGACTTGCTTGACCTGATCTTGGTTGCGCTGGCGGCGGCATTTGCTGTGGCCGGCTACCGCCAGGGTTTCATCGTCGGAATCCTGAGCTTCGCTGGGTTCCTCGGCGGAGCCGCGCTGGGCGCGTCGTTCGCGCCCAGGCTCGCCCGTTCGCTGGTCCAGGGATCCTCCGAGCAGGCGCTCGTGGCGATCGTGGCCGTGTTCGTCGCAGCGATGGTCGGCCAGTTGCTCGCCTCGGCGATCGGGGCAGCGGTGCGCTCCCGGGTGAACTGGCGCCCGGCGACGTTGGTGGACTCGGTGGCCGGCGCGGCGGTGAGCGTGCTGTCCGTCCTGCTCATCGCCTGGCTGATCGGGTCGGCGGTGGTCAACGCGCCGTTTGCGGTGGTGAGCACGCAGGTGAACCGGTCCGCGGTGCTGCACGCGGTGGATGGAGTCATGCCATCGGCTGCCAGGACGATGTTCTCCGACTTCCGCAGCCTGCTGGCGAGCGGCCCGTACGTGCAGGTCTTCGGCGCGCTGGGTGCGGAGCCCACGCTGACGGTGGCACCGCCCGATCCCGCGGTCCTGGCATCGGCGGGGCTGGCGCGCTCACGGAACAGCATCGTGAAGGTGATGGGTGTCGCCCCGAGTTGCTCGCGCCGGATCGAGGGATCGGGATTCGTGATCTCTCCCCTGCACATCCTCACCAACGCGCACGTGGTCGCTGGCGTCACCATGAACCAGACGGTGACCACCAGGCTGGGTGCCCGGTTCGCCGCCCGGGTGGTGTTCTTTGACCCGGAGCGCGACATCGCGGTGCTCTACGTGCCGGGCCTGACCGCACGGACGCTGAACTTCGCCGGGCCGGCGAACCTGGGCGACAACGCGATCGTCGCCGGGTACCCGCTGGACCACTCCTTCACTGTCGTGCCCGCGCGGGTCGGCGACGATCAGCTCGCCCAGGCACCGGACATCTACCAGTCACGGGAAGTGACCCGGCAGATCTACTCGATACGGGCGAACGTTGAGCCGGGCAACTCCGGCGGCCCCCTGCTGGCGCCGGACGGCAAGGTCGACGGGGTGGTGTTCGCCGCCGCCGTTGGCGTCAAGGACACCGGATACGCGCTGACGGCGTCCGAGGTGCAGCCGGACGTGCATGCGGCTGCGGCAGCGACGGCGGCGGTGTCTACCCAGAGCTGTGACTAACCGCGGGTCAGCCTGATCCGCAGGTCGGCTCCGGCCACGTCGGCCACGGCATCCGCTGCTATCCGGTCAGCCAGTTCGGTGCAGGCCAGGGCGATGCCACCGGCGTCGATGCCGTGCGGCGCGCGGCCGGAGTATTCGCTGATCCGTTGCGTCCCGCGGCGCAGCAGCGCGACGGCGCCGCGGCTGTTGCCGCGCTGGGCGTGGGTGAGGCCCACCGCCACCTGGGCCAGCCCGCGCCATAGGTCGCGTTCCTGCTGCGGGGCCTGCTTCCAGGACGCCTCGAGAACCTCGTGGGCGTGAAAGGGCCGGCCCGTGTCCAGCAGTTGCTGGGCCAGCGCCAGCGCGTCGGCCGGGGGGAGGGACAGGTCATCAGGAACACGCTCCGCCCCTGGCGCGCCGCGGGGCAGTGGGCGCCCGAGGGCGTCCCGCGGCCTGGCGTTGCGGGGCCGGCCAGCGTCATCCCGGTCGCGGCCAGCGTGCTCAGGATCCCGGCTGGCGGGATGCAGGTCCCGGTCGGCGGGGTCCCGCTCCCGGTCGGCGGGGCTGAGGTCCCGGTCAGCCTCGGCGTCGCCCGGGGGGGCATCCGGCGTCATCGCTCGGGTTCTGGATCCGCCAGCCATCCGCAGAGTTCCCTGTCGAACCGTTCCGGCTGTTCCTCGTGCGGGAAATGACCGGCCCCGTCAAGCAGCCGCCACCGGTAAGGACCGTCCACATGCCGGCCAGAACCGCGCGCCGTGGCGGGCAGCACGCAGGTGTCGAGCGCGCCGTGCAGGTGCAGGGTCGGCGCCTGGATGGGCGCGCGCAACCGCTGGGCGTAACGCAACCCATCCGGCCGGAGCCGGGAGCGGAGAAACCAGCGGTGGTATTCCAGCGCCGAATGCGCCACCGATGGGATGCACATAGCGGTCCGGTAGCGGCGCTCGGTCTCCGGGTCCGGCCAGCCCGGGCCCGACCAGGAGCGGAGCATCTGCCCGACCCGCTGGGCGTGGTCCCGGACAAGGTTGTGCTCCGGATATATGGGCACCTGGAAGCCGAGCGCATATCCGCTGCGGCGGCCCTGGCCCAGCGGATCCGTCAGCACCGCGGACCGCATCCGCAGCGGGTGCGCCACCGAGATGACCGCCAGCCGGCGCACCACCTTGGGGTAATAGGCGGCCATGGTCCAGGCCACCAGCCCGCCCCAGTCGTGCCCGACCACCACGGCGTTGGCCTCGCCGAGGGAACGCACCAGCCCGGCGGCATCCGAGGCGGCGGTGACCAGGTCATACCCCCGCGGCGGCTTGTCGCTCCCGCCGTAGCCGCGCAGGTCCGCGGCCACCGCGCGGAATCCCGCGCTGGCCAGCGCGGTCAGCTGCTCACGCCATGTCCACCAGAACTCCGGGAAGCCGTGCAGCAGCAGGACCAGCGGGCCGTCACCGCTCTCGGCGATGTGGAAACGGGTGCCGTTGGCGCTGACCGCCCGGTGCGACCACGGGCCATCAACGTAAACGGCCGACTCCCCGCGAAGGGTCATGGGTCAGCCTGCCTCGATGGCCGGCGACGCGGGGGGCTCCTCATCCCGCTTGAGCAGCGCCAGGTCCTCATGCACGGACTCCCGTGTCTTCCGCAGGCCGCTGACCCCGCGAACCTTGATGAACACGATGAGGCTTGCTATGACGGCGAGCACCGCGCATACGCCAGCCACTATCAGGAATGCTGCCCACGGCCAGATGCCCAGCGTGATCAGGCCGTAGGCAAAAGCGAAACAGAGCAGCACCAGGATGAGGCAGGCGGTGAAGGCGACGATGCCGAGCAGTGCGACCGCCAGGCCCAGGCGGCGGGCGTCCGCGCGGAGTTCCAGCTTCGCCAGGTCGATTTCACACTTGATCAACTGGGTGACGTCCCGGATGGCCTGGGCGACGAGGTCCCCGATTGACGGCTCGCTAGTATTGCCCAGCGACTGTGGTGCTGCGGATCTGGCCATCACATGCACTCCCCTCGCGCGCAATCCTGCCGTCCGGTGTTTCGCGCCCGCGATTCGCCTGCGCACGGGGCCGCAGGCAGGTCAGTCCAGGCATGACGCGCCAGGAATTGCCCCTTATCCCGGGAACACCAGTTCCTCGGCAAGCGATCCTACGGGATTACCAGGCGACCGCTTCGCGCGACCATCCTGCTCTTTCTCCGGCAGCACCCGAATGGCCTCGTGGGAGACGGTTTCCCCGGCAAGTGCGCAGCCGCCCGCAGGTGCCGGAAAGTGAACGGCGCCGTCGCCGGGGCGCCTGGCTAGCCTGGCACGGCAACCGGGCTACCAAGCGTGCACCTCGTCATACCGGGCGGGTCGCGGTCCCACCTGCGTCGCGCTGGACGCGGTCTGGGGCCGCGTGCCCGCCTCGGCCGCCTTCCGCGGCTGCAGGTCGCGTGGGTACCCGGCCGCCGTGCCAGGACGTGTGTGTCCTAGACACCTTTGTACGGCGGATCCGCTGGTGAGGAAAGCCCCGGGCGTGATCAATTCGTGATCTCGATCGGTCCCCCCTGTCGTATTCCTGAGGAGTCCCTTACTGCCCGGACGTTACCGGCCCCGGCAGCGGCGGGCCGCAGTCGTCAGCGGTGCCGCCGGTCCCGGATCCGCCGGCCCGGGCGCCTGGTGGGATACCCCCCGATCCGGCCTCGCCTGGCCCGGTGCTGGCCATCCCGGTGCTGGCTGCCTGGTTACCGGCCGTCCCGGCACCGGCCGTCCCGGCACCGGCCGTCCCGGCACCGGCCGTCCTGGCGGCGGCTGTCCCGGTGTCAGCTGTCCCGGTGTCGGCTGTCATGGCGGCGGGCGTCCTCGCACCGGGCAGTCCGCTGAAGGCGAGGACCGGCCACCCGCGCTGCTGCGCGAGCCTGCGCAGGGCGCGGTCGGGGTTCACCGCGTGCGGATGACCGACCGCCTCCAGCATCGGCAGGTCGGTCATCGAATCGCTGTAGGCGTAACAGTCAGCGAGACAGTAACCGCGTTCCGCCGCAAGCTCCCGGACCCGCTCAGCTTTCGCCTCCCCGTACGCATAGAACTCCATCTGCCCGGTGTAACAACCCTCCGCGATCTCCATCCGGGTGGCGATCACCAAGGCCGCCCCCAGCAGGGTGCCGATCGGGCCCACCATCTCCTGCCCGGAGGTGCTCACGATGATCACGTCCTCACCGGCATCGCGATGCCGGTCAAGGAGCGCCCGTGCCTCGTCGTAGATGTAGGGCAGGATCAGCTCGTCGAGGTGATGTGTAACGATTTCGCGCACCCGCTCCGCGGGCCAGCCGCGGCACATCTGGCCGACGTGCTCCCGGATCCGCTCCATCCGGTCGTGGCTGGCGCCACGACGGGTGAAAAGCAGTTGCGCGACCGCCCCGCGGACCGCGTCACCCCGGCTGATCAGGCCATTCCGGTAAAACGAAGGTCCGTAAGCGAGGGTGCTGGACTTCGCGATGATCGTCTTATCCAGGTCAAAGAACGCGGCAACCTGCCCGCTCCCGCCAGCGACGGATCTAGTCACAGCACCGCAGCCTATGACCCAGAGCCTGCAATCGATGGCATCTCGGCGTGACCGATTGGTAACTTGGCCTAGATGCACGTAGGCTTTGCTGAGTGACGGGCCCGGCTCTGCCCCCCCGGAGCCGGACCGTTTGGCGACCCCCGCTCTCCCCCCCCGGCGGGGGTCGCCCCCTTGATCCCTGGTGCTCGCATCCCTTGCCTGCTCTCTGCCTACTTTTCGAGTATCTCGCCGGTCCGGTCGCTGCCTTCGGCGCTACCCGGGGACGTCGGCAAGCGCTCCGGTGAGTCCTCCGGCGGGTGCTCCGGTGAGTCCTCCGGCGGGTGCTCCCGTGAGTCCTCCGGCGGGTGCTCCCGTGAGCCCTCCGGCGGGTGCTCCGGTGAGTACTCCAGCAAGGACTCCAGCAAGATGACCGCGCCCGGCTTGGAAAGCGGTTCATTGCCATTTCCGCATTTGGGCGACTGGATGCAAGACGGGCATCCCGCCTGGCACTCGCAGCTGCGGATCGCGTCCACAGTTGCACACAGCCAGTCGCGCGCCGCCTGATAACCGCGTTCGGCGAAGCCGGCCCCGCCGTCATGCCTAGCGGTGACCTGGCGCGCGGAGGTGGCGTACCCCGGGTCGGCGGCGCGCACCAGAGCCACCCCGTCGGCCAGGTCAAGGCGGTCCACCAGGTACATCTCCCCCTGATGCGGGTAGACCGCCCCGGTATGCACGAGCAGGTGCGATGAGGGCTCGTCCACTGTGCCCACCAGGCGGCCGGTCGGCAGTTCCACGATCTTGACCGGGCGGTTCCCGGTGCCGCGCAGCCCGGCCCGGGACGGCCTGCCCCGCCGGGTCCAGTACAGGCCGTCGCCAGGTAGAGGGCGGTGCCCCCGTCCAGGACCGCGGTCAGCGCGGGCAGCAGGTAGCCGAGCGACTTGCCGGAGGCGGTGCCGGTCGAGATGATCACATGGCGGCCCGCCCGCGCATGCTCGGCCATCGTGGCCTGGTGCGCCCATGGCGCCGGCACGCCGAGCCGGGAAAACCCGTCGGTGACACCGGCGGGCACCCAGCCGGGCCAGGCCGCCCGCTGCCCCTCCCGGGCCGGGATGTACTCTACGTGGATCAGCCGTCCGGACTGCGCTCCATGGCGCAGCACGCGGTCGGCGGGGGAGGGGGCCGCGAGGCCGGCAGGCCGACTCCGCCCGGCGGGATGCGAAGCAGCCGGGCCTGGTTCCTGGGGATCGATTCCCTCAGGACCGGGTGGGACGGGGGCTCGCCGGGAGCGAGCGGAGTGAGCGGAGTCATCGGCTCCCAGTGTGACATCTGCACCCGAGGTGCCTTGAAGCGTGAACTCGTGTAGACATGACCTCAGAGCGTGGTTGAATGCGCACCGGGACCTGCTGCCCTCCCGGAGGGCGGGGCTGCCCATCGGGTCGCCCGATCAGACGAAGCCCCGAAAGACTAGGGCTGTATGGCGCTGGAGGATTTGTGGATCTGAAGCTTGGCCACCACACCAGGGATGGGATCGAGGTCGTCGATGTTGAGGGCGAGATCGACGTCTACACCGCGCCACGGCTGCGCGAGCTGCTCATCGAACTGGTGAACAACGGTCACTACCAGCTCGTAGTAAACATGGAGAAGGTCGAGTTCCTCGACTCGACGGGCCTGGGAGTCCTGGTCGGCGGGCTCAAGCGGGTCCGGGCACACGACGGGTCGCTGGACCTGGTGTGCACCCAGGAGCGCATACTCAAGATCTTCCGGATCACCGGGCTCACCAAGGTCTTCGGCATCCACGACACCGTGGACGAGGCCATCACGGCCAGGAAATCGGAGAAGTAGCGGCTGCTCGCATCCCGGTCCGGCACATGGCTACTGTCGAAATGAGCTTCACGCCGCTGCCCGTGCATGTCCGCACGGCGCGGCTGGTCGCAACCGCGGTTGCCCGGCGGAGCGGCGTCGAGGAGGCACTCCTCGACGAAGTCCGCCTCGCGGTGGGTGAGGCATGCTCCCGCGCGGTCGAGGCACATCAGGCGCAGTGCCCTGGTGAGCCGGTCCGCGTGGCGCTCACCGGGACCAACGGGCGTTTCGAGGTAGTCGTCACCGATGCGGCCGTGCCGGCGGAGGATGGCGAAGGCGGCGCTGTCACGGAGGCCGCCGGCTGGTCCCCGGTCGGCAACGGTGTCGCGAACGGCGACAGTTCCCCGTCCGGCCCAGGATCTCTCCCCGCGCAGGGACTCGGCCTCGCCGTGATCGCAGGCCTGGCGGATGATGTCCAGTTCTCGCGCACCCCTGCCGGGCTCAGCATCCGGATGAGCTGGCCTTCCGGCGGCAACGCCGGCTGAGGAGCGGGCCGCGCCCGGGTTCCCATGGATGTGCGGGCATATTGGGCTACTGGCACCCTAATGTGATTACCTGTGCGGGTGAAGCGCTACGCACCCGCCGGACGTGACCTCCGCTTCGCGTCCGGCGGCCGACGTGCGTAGACTCCCCGCACTGCTTTTTGGCACCGTGCCTGTCCTGAGCGCCGATAGCTGGTCGCCCCGTGCTGGTTGATCCAGTGCTGGTTCATCAGTGGCCGCGAAAGGCCAAAGCCGCGCGTGGAAGGCTGCGTGCCACTGTCTAGGAGGACAGATGTCTGGGCTTAACCTCGCCGCAGGAAGTGGGGCGGTCGGTGTAAGCGGCTCCAACTTGACCTGGGTAGTCGTTGTCGCCGTCGTCGCGCTCCTTGCGCTCGCCGTGGCCGCCGTGCTGGTGCGTGAAGTGCTCGCCGCCAGCCAGGGCACCGAGCGGATGCAGGAGATCGCGCATGCGGTCCAGGAAGGCGCCGCCGCTTATCTCCGGCGCCAGTTCCGCACCTTGGGTGTTTTCGTTGTTGTCATTTTCTTCGTGCTCTTGCTGTTGCCTGCTGACGGATCCTCCGTCCGCTGGGGCCGCAGCCTGTTCTTCCTGGTCGGGGCGCTGTTCTCGGGGCTGACCGGGTTCACCGGAATGTCCCTGGCGGTGCGCGGGAACGTGCGGGTGGCGGCCGCCGCGCGAGCTGGCCTGGACGGTGAGCGGCCCGCGATGCGGATCGCGTTCCGCACCGGCGGCGTGGCCGGCATGTTCACCGTCGGCCTGGGCCTGTTCGGTGCCGCGCTGGTGGTGATCCTGTACCGGGAGAACGCGCCCAACGTGCTGGAGGGCTTCGGCTTCGGCGCCGCGCTGCTGGCCATGTTCATGCGGGTCGGCGGCGGTATCTTCACCAAGGCCGCGGACGTGGGCGCCGACCTGGTCGGCAAGGTCGAGAAGGGGATCCCGGAGGACGACCCGCGGAACGCGGCCACCATCGCCGACAACGTCGGTGACAACGTGGGTGACTGCGCCGGGATGGCCGCCGACCTGTTCGAGTCCTACGCGGTGATGCTGGTCGCCTCACTCATCCTGGGCAAGGCGGCGTTCGGTAATGAGGGCCTCGTCTTCCCGCTGATCGTCCCGATGATCGGCGTGATCACCGCGGTGGCCGGCATCTTCGTGGTCGCGCCGCGCAAGGGCGACCGCAGCGGGATGACCGCCATCAACCGCGGCTTCTTCATCTCGGCGATCATCTCCCTGGTGCTCGTCATCGGCGCCTCCTTCCTCTACCTGCCGGCCAAGTTCAGCGGGCTCAAGGGGGTCACTGACACCTCGATCCTGACCCACGGCGGGAGCCCCCGGCTGCTGGCCATCGGCGCGGTCTTCGTGGGCCTCGTGCTGGCCAGCGCCATCCAGTTGCTGACCGGGTACTTCACCGAGACCAACCGCAAGCCGGTCAGGGAGATCGGGGAGAGCTCACTCACCGGCGCGGCCACCGTGATCCTGTCCGGTATCTCGGTCGGCCTGGAGTCGGCTGTGTACTCGGCGCTGCTCATCGGCGGGGCGGTCTACGTGGCCTTCCTGCTCGGCACGGGTAACGCGACCATCGCCCTGTTCGCGGTCGCGCTGGCCGGCACCGGCCTGCTGACGACTGTGGGTGTCATCGTGTCCATGGACACGTTCGGCCCGGTCTCGGACAACGCGCAGGGCATCGCCGAGATGTCCGGTGACGTGACGGGCGACGGCGCGCAGGTGCTCACCCGGCTGGACGCGGTGGGCAACACCACCAAGGCCATCACCAAGGGCATCGCGATCGCGACCGCGGTGCTGGCCGCGACCGCGCTGTTCGGCTCGTTCCGCACCACAGTGGTGGGCGCGCTCGGCAAGGCCGGGAGCACCTTCAGCCTGTCGGTGGACCGGCCGAACGTGCTCGTCGGCATCATCATCGGCGCCTCCGTGGTGTTCTTCTTCTCCGGTCTCCTGATCATGGCGGTGGGCCGGGCGGCCGGCCAGGTCGTTTATGAGGTGCGCGAGCAGTTCCGCAATCACCCGGGGATCATGGACTACACCGAGAAGCCTGAGTACGGCCGCGTGGTGGACATCTGCACCAAGGACTCACTGCGTGAGCTGGCCACCCCGGGACTGATGGCGGTGCTCACCCCGATCGCGGTCGGCTTCGCGTTCGGCTACGCGCCGCTCGGCTCCTACCTGGCCGGGGCGATTGCCGCCGGTGCGCTGATGGCGGTGTTCCTGGCCAACTCCGGCGGTGCCTGGGACAACGCCAAGAAGCTCGTCGAGGACGGCAACTACGGCGGCAAGGGCTCCGAGGCGCACGAGGCGACCATCATCGGTGACACCGTCGGCGACCCGTTCAAGGACACCGCGGGCCCGGCCATCAACCCGCTGATCAAGGTGATGAACCTGGTCTCGCTGCTGATCGCGACCAGCGTGGTCAAGTACAGCCACAACCCCGGGCTGCGCACTGGCGTGGCGCTCGTCGCGATCGCCATCGTTGTGACGGCCATCGTGATCTCCAAGCGGCGGTCCACCAGCGTGGCCGGGGGCGGCCCGGCGGCTCCGGCGGTGCCGGCCGGCCCGGACAGTGCCCAGGGGCTCCCTGCGCCCGCGAGTGCGGGCGGCCCGGCCACTGGCGCTGGAACCGATGGTGAAACACCGGGGCAGGCCACGACCGCGAACAAGGCGGGCTGAGCCTCCCCGCGCAGCACATGTGATCCCCCGGCCACCAGGCGGTGGCCGGGGGATCACCCTTTCCGGCACCCGACGCTGCCAACGGTCCGTGATCAATCGCTTGATCACGACACGCCGAGGGCGCCAGCGGGCGCGCGGGCGGGGCGGGCGGGTGGGTGAAGAGGGCTGCGATACTCAGGGCATGGGCACCGTGCGCACCCTGCTGGTGTTGCGGCACAGCAAGTCGGCCTACCCGGAGGGGGCGGCTGACGTCGACCGCCCGCTGGCGCCCCGCGGCCTGCGGGACGCCGCCGCGGCCGGCAACTGGCTGCGGGACCAGGGCCTTATCCCTGACCTGGTGCTCTGCTCCGTCGCGGAGCGCACCCGGCAGACCTGGGACCTGGTCAGTGACCAGCTGGGCTGGACGGGCGCCGACGGCGAGGTGGTGCGCTACGACCCGCGGCTCTACAACGCTGACGTCACGGGCCTGACCACGATCGTCCGGGAGACGCCCGCTGAGGTGAAGAGCCTGGCCCTGGTGGGGCACAACCCCGCGTCCGGGGAGCTGGCGCTCACGCTGACCAGCGAACGCGAGCTGCGCTTCCCTACCTCCGCGATCGCCGTCATCGAGTTCAGCCACGGCTGGGCGCAGGTGAGTCCCGGTTCCGGCACGCTGGCGGGCTACTGGACCCCGAAAGGCGGCTCAGCGGTCGGGCGGGGCTGACTGGCCGGCTCCGCGGCCGCCTTCGCGCACTGTCCCGGGGTCGCCTTCATCCGCTGCCTCGACATCGTCGCGGGAAACCCCGAGCAGGTAGAGGACCGTGTCCAGGTACGGGACGCTGACTGAGGCGTCCGCCGCGTCCCGGACCACCTGCCTGGCGTTGAACGCGACACCGAGTCCGGCTGCCGCGATCATGTCCAGGTCGTTCGCGCCGTCGCCCACGGCCACCGCCTGGCTGATCGGGACGCCGGCCTGCGCCGCGAAGCGGCGCAGCGCTTCAGCCTTGCCGGCCCGGTCGACGACCGGGCCGACCAGGTGCCCGGTGAGCTTGCCGTCGGCGATCTCCAGCGTGTTGGCCGCGGCGTAGTCGATGCCGAGTTCCGCGGCCAGCGGATCGGTGATCTGGCTGAAGCCGCCGCTGACGATCCCGCACCGGTAGCCGAGCCGGTGCAGGGTGCGGATCAGGGTGCGCGCCCCGGGTGCGAGCCGCAGTTCGCTTCTCACCTCGTCGAGCACGGATTCGCTCAGCCCGGCGAGCATGCTGACCCGCTCCCGGATCGACGTGGCGAAGTCGAGGTCGCCGCGCATCGTGGCATCGGTGATCTTGGCCATCTGCTCAGCGCAGCCGGCGTGGGCCGCGAGCAGGTCGATCACCTCGGCCGCGATCAGCGTGGAGTCGACGTCCATCACCACCAGGCGCATGGCCCGCCGGTGCAGCCCGCCCCGCTGCACCGCCACGTCCACGCCCTGCTGCGCGGCCTCGTGCGCCAGCGCGACCCGCAGCGATCCGGGATCGGCGCCGGACACGTCGAACTCGATGCAGGTCACCGGCCGGTGCGCGAGCCTGTCGATGCGGTCGATGTTCGCGCCGCTCGCCGCGATCCGGCCCGCGATGGCCGCGACCGCCGCTGGCGCGAGCGGGCTGCCCAGCACGGTCACATGCAGCCGGCCGCGCCGCCGGGCCGGCTCCCCGGAACCCATCGTGATCTCGGCGTCCATGCCGAGGTCGGCGGCGACGCCGCGGATGGCCCGGTGGATCGCGGTCAGGTCCGGATCACGGCCGCAGCCGAGCAGCGTGCCGAGCACCAGCCGGCCCCGGATCACCACCTGCTCGATGTCCAGCACACTCAGCTCGTGCCCGGCGAGGGCGGAGAACAGACGGGAGGTCACCCCGGGCCGGTCCCGGCCGGTCAGGGTAACCAGGAGGGTGCTCTGCGCGCTGTCCATCGGTGCTCAACGGTACCGGGCCGGAGTGGCCGGCGCGGACGGGTGGGCTGGCCGGTCCGCCATGACGTAAGTTCGGTCTGACAAGGAGCGTTATTCACAACCGGCTAGTGAGCGCAGGCCCGGATGACCTGCGCGAGCGGTCGTTGCAGGCCGGGACGACGGCAGTTGTGGCGGATGATGTGAATAACGCGACTTTGCCTGAGACATAGGGTGCTGCTGGAGGGAGCTGGATGTCCGACGAGGTGGTGCGGCTGCGCGGTGTCGGCGTCCGGCGCGGCGGGTCGATGCTGCTGCGCGACGTCGACTGGACGGTCCACGACGACGAGCGATGGGTCGTGATCGGCCCCAACGGGGCCGGGAAGACCACCCTGCTCCAGGTGGCGGGGTGCCAGTTGTTCCCGTCCGAGGGAACGGCCGAGATCCTCGGCGACCGGCTGGGCGAGACGGACGTCTTCGAGCTCCGGCCGCGCATCGGGCTGGCCAGCGCCGCCGTCGCGGACCGGGTGCCGCCGGCCGAGAAGGTGATCGACCTGGTGCTCACTGCCTCCTACGCGATAGTCGGCCGGTGGAAGGAGGACTACGAGTCCTCCGACGTCACGCGGGCTGTCGAGTTGCTCGACGCGCTTGGCTGCGCGCACCTGATCAGGCGCCGGTTCACCACGCTGTCGGAGGGGGAGCGCAAACGGGTGCAGATCGCCCGTGCCCTGATGCCCGACCCCGAGTTGCTGCTCCTCGATGAGCCCGCGGCAGGGCTGGACCTCGGCGGCCGTGAGGACCTGCTCAGGCGGATCGCCATGCTGGCCCGTGATCCGCTGGCGCCCACGATGGCGATGGTCACCCACCATGTCGAGGAAGTGCCGGAGGACTTCACCCACGTGATGCTGCTGCGCCGGGGAACCGTGCTGGCGGCCGGCCCGGTCCCGGAGGTGCTGACCGAGCCGAACCTGTCCAAGTGCTTCGGCCTCCCGCTGGTCATCGAGCGCCACGGCGCCCGGTGGGCGGCGCGGGCGGCCCAGTAAACCCCGGGTAGCAGCCCGGCGCAGGCGGAGTCACCGGGTGGCGTACCGGGTAGAACGCTGGCATGCGCGCCCAGCGGGCCACGCCGTGAGGGGGGACCGGGTCGAGATCGTGATCGACGCCGGGGGTACCGCCCGCACGTACGAGGTCACCGCGACCCGCGCCGGGCGCCGGGTCGAGGTGGTCACCGGCCGGGGTGTCGTGCAGGTCATGGAGGTCACCAGGGGCGGCACCGTGGTCCGGACCGCACGGTTCATGGCCAGCCGGGTGCTCGCCCTGGTTGAGCACCCGACCCCCCGCCACAGCGGAACCGATGGCGGCCGACGCGCCGGGCCCGGCGGCGACCACGGTACCGGGGCTGGCGGCGACCACGGCACCGGGGCTGGCGGCTTACCCCCGGACCGGGCAGTTCGTGGGCGCTAAGTGCTATGGCGGCAGCACTTAGTGTCCACGAACTCCGGGGTCGGAGGCCTGCGGCGGCGGTTCTGCTACGTTCGGGGTTCCGGTGATCTTTGTCCGCGAGGGAGCCGCCATGCCCGGGAGGCCGCTGACCGTCCTGTTCATGCCGGAGAGCGCGTACGGGCCGACCAACAACTGCATCGGCATCGGGGATGTGCTGCGCCGCCGTGGCCACCGGGTGGTGTTCGCGGCTGAGGCATCGTGGAAAGGCCGCCTGGAGCCGCTCGGCTTCGAGGAGGATCTCGTCGCCCTGTCCGCCCCGGCCAGTGGCGGGCAGGGTGAGCAGGGTGAGCAGGGCGGGCAGGCCGGGCAGGACGCCGGGCGGTTCTGGAAGGACTTCATCGCGAGCACCGCCCCGGAGTTCCGCAAGCCCACGATCGAGCAACTGGAGACCTGGATCAAGCCGGTCTGGGCGGAACTGATCAGCGGCGCGCGGTACTGCCAGGAGCAACTTGCCGCGATCGTCGCGCGGACCCGCCCGGACGTGATCGTCGAGGACAACGTGATCTGCTTCCCGGCGCTGGTGACCGCCGGCGTGCCCTTCGTCAGGATCGTCTCGTGCAATCCGCTGGAGATCGCCGACCCGGACCTGCCGCCGGCCTTCTCCGGATACCCGGCCGCCGACCGCGCGCGGTGGCCGGAGTTCCGTGCCGAGTACGACCGGGTGCACCGGCCGATGTGGGCGGAGTTCAGCGCGTGGGTCACCGGGCAGGGCGCGCGGCCACTGCCCGACCTGGAGTTCATCGCCGCCGGGGACGTCAACCTGTACGTGTACCCGGAGCTCGCCGACTACCCGCGCTCGCGGCCGCTCGGCCCTGGCTGGCAGCGGCTGGATTCCTCGGTCCGGGAGACCGACGAGGCGTTCTCGCTGCCCGCTGGCCTGGACGGTGACGGAGCGCTGATCTATTTCTCGCTCGGCTCGCTCGGCTCAGCGGACGTGGCCCTGATGCGCCGGGTGATCGGCTGCCTGGCGCAGACCCCGCACCGGTACGTCGTGTCCATGGGGCCGCTGCACGCCGAGCTGGAACTGGCCCCCAACATGCACGGCGCGGAGTTCCTGCCGCAGGCGTCGGTCATCCCGCACTGCGACCTGGTGATCACCCACGGCGGCAACAACACCACCACCGAGTGCCTGCACTTCGGCAAGCCGATGATCGTGCTGCCGCTGTTCTGGGACCAGCATGACAACGCGCAGCGGGCCGATGAACTCGGGCTCGGCGTGCGCCTGGACACCTACGGGTTCACCGACGCCCAGCTGCGCGGGGCGCTGGCGAGGCTGCTGGGCGATGGCGCGTTGCGGAAAAGGCTGGCGGGTGCCGCCACCCAGATCCAGCGGCGGCAGGGGCTGCGCCGGGCAGCGGACGCCATCGAGCGCGCCGCCATGGGCCGCCGCTGACGGTGCGGCAGTTGGCCGTAGCTGGTGCGGGGGGCTGGGCGCCGCGCCCGGGCTCACCGGGCGGGCGCGAGGAAGCCCTGGTCGACCGCGGACTGGACGAGTTCCCTGGCGTGGCGGCCGAGTGCGGGCGACCCGTCCTCGATGAGGGCCACCCTGGCCAGGACCTGGTCGGCGGTCACGCCGTGCGCCTGCCAGGTGCCGCCGCCCAGGTGGTAGTTGGCCAGCATCGGCTGGAGCTGACGCCATGGGCTCCATTTGATCAGCCGGCCGCTGCCCCCGTCGCATCAGGTTCCCCAGCCCTGGCGGAGAATCGTGGCCGGGTAACGGATCGGCGGCCGGCTCGCCGTGCCCCCGCCGGGGGGGGCGCGGGACAGGCATGCGATCATGTTCGTGGGGGACCCAACGATGATACGGGGGACCGGCTCATCAAGCTCGCCCTGGCCGGGCGCCTGCCTGGCCAGGGCGAGCCCTCCCCGGCGGGGCTTTCGGTGGCCATATTCGCAGAGGCGAGTCGATCGTTATCTTGAAATGTTCGTTTCTAGGGGCGTAGTCTCAGACCATGACCGACGCCGACAGGCTCCGCGCCGCGGGGCTTCGGGTGACGTCCGCCCGGCTGGCCATCCTCGAGGCGGTGCGCGCCGGGAACCATCCAGGAACCGACGAGATAGCACGGGCCGCCCGGGACCGGGTGGGCCACGTCACGGTCCAGGCCGTGTATGAGGCGCTGAACGCGCTGACCGGCGCGGGGCTCGTGCGCAGGATCGAGCCGGCCGGCAGTGCCGCACGGTACGAATCCCGGGTCGGCGACAACCATCACCACATCGTGTGCCGCGGCTGCGGCAGTGTCGTGGACGTTGACTGCGTGATCGGGCACGCCCCGTGCCTGGAACCGGCGGCCAGCGCCGGCTTCATCATCGACGAGGCGGAAGTCACGTTCTGGGGACTATGCGCTGGCTGCCAGGCGCCGGGGGCGCGGCCAGGCCCGCGGCGGGCAGCCGCTAACTCTGCAAACCACCCGACCAGCAAGGAGGACCAAGGATGACTGACCGGCCAGTGACCACCACCGATGCTGGCATGCCGGCGCCGAGCGACGAGTTTTCCCAGTCAGCCGGGACGAACGGCCCGCTGCTGCTGCTCGGCCAGCCCCGCGCGCTGTGGGAGAACGTGCTGACGGACACCGACCGGGAGCACCTGGTCACCAACATCGTCGCCCACATCAGGGGCGGGGTGAGCGCCGAAACGTTGTCCCGGGTCATCGAGTACTGGGCCAGTGTGCACCCGGACCTCGGTGCGGGCATTTCCAAGCAGGTAAACGGCGGCTGATCAACAGCTGCCCCAGCCGCGGCGCCCCTGGTTCCCCTCCCCCCTGGGGCCGGGGGCGCCGTGCTGCCCGTACCGGGACCACGGTCACCGGCTGGCCGCTGCCTTCACCACCGGGCCGCCCGATGTGATGGTGTGCGCGGAGGGCGGGATACTCGAGCTGTGAGCCCCGCCGCGCCCGCCGCCGACGCCATCGTGGTCGGCTCCGGGCCGAACGGGCTGGCCGCGGCGATCACGCTGGCCCGGGCCGGCCTCGGGGTCCACCTCATCGAGGGCGCCGAAACCCCGGGCGGTGGCTGCCGGACCGGAGAACTGACCCTGCCGGGGTTCCGGCACGACCTGTGCTCGGCCGTCCACCCGCTCGCCGCCTCGTCCCCGTTCTTCCGGAGCGTCGACCTGGCGGCGCGCGGCGTCACGTTGTGCACCCCCAAGGTGGCGTTCGCCCACCCGCTGGACGGCGGGCGGGCCGCGGCGGTCGCGGGCTCGGTGGAGGAGACGGCTGGCGGCCTCGGTCCCGATGGCCGCGCCTACCGGCGGCTGCTCGCCCCGCTGGTCCGTGACATGGGCCTGACCCTGCCGGAAATCCTCGCGCCGATCCGGTCCGTGCCCAGGCACCCGCTGGCGATGGCCCGGTTCGGCGTGGCGGGCCTGCTGCCAGCCGCCATGCTGGCCCGCCGGTTCCGCACCGAGGAGGCCCGCGCGCTGCTGGCCGGCGTGGCCGCGCACTCGATGCTCCCGCTCTCCGCGCCGGTCACCAGCGCATTCGGCCTGCTGCTGATGATGGCCGCCCACTCGGTGGGCTGGCCGGTGGTGGCGGGCGGCAGCGCCGGGATCACCAGCGCGCTGGTGGCCGAGCTGACCGCGCTGGGCGGCCGGGTGGAAACCGGCCGCTGGGTCGCGTCGCTGGACAGCCTGCCGCGCGCCCGGGTGGTGCTGCTCGACGTCACGCCCCGCCAGCTGATCGCGCTCGCCGGCCCCCGGCTGCCGTCCCGGTACCGCAGTGCGCTGCAGGGCTTCCGCTACGGTCCCGGCGTCTGCAAGGTGGACTGGGCGCTCAGCGGGCCGGTGCCCTGGGCGGCCCCGGCCTGCCGCGAGGCAGGCACCGTGCATCTCGGCGGCACGCTCGCTGAGGTGGCGCGGAGCGAAGCGGAGGTGAACGCCGGCCGCCTGCCGGAGCGCCCGTACTGCATCGTGGCGCAGCCCGGAGTGGTGGACCCGACGCGCGCCCCCGAGGGGTCGCACACGCTGTGGGCGTACTGCCATGTGCCATCCGGCTCCCCGGTGGACGCCGCCGGCCTGATCGAGGCGCAGATCGAGCGCTTCGCGCCGGGCTTCCGCGAGCTGATCCTGGCCAGGTCCGTGCGGACCGCGGCCGACATGGAGCGGCACAACCCGAACTACGTTGGCGGCGACATCAACAGCGGGGCGGGCACACTGACCCAGACCGTGCTGCGGCCCGTCCCCCGCTGGAACCCCTACCGGACCGCCATCGCCGGGGTCTACCTGTGCTCCGCGTCCACCCCGCCCGGCGGCGGCGTGCACGGGATGTGCGGCACCGGCGCAGCCCGGGCCGCCCTCGCCGACCTGCGCATCGGGGCTGCCGGCTGGCCGGCGTCCTTGGCGGCCTCGCGGAGCCGGGTGAGGTGCCCCCGCAGGACCTCCTCCATCCGGTCGTAGAAGTCGACGATCAGCCGCAACTCGTCATCGCTGTACCGGGCGGCCATCTGCCGCCAGTCGCGCATCATCGGCAGGAAGACCGAGGCGACGTCGCGCATGGCGCGACGGACCCGGTGGCGGTAGCGGACGCGGTGGCCAGCGCGGATGCGGTGCTGTCCGCGCTCGGCCCGCGCGGCGCGAAGGCGCCGGGGCTGCGCGGGGCTGGGAAGGGGCGCGGGGCGGGGGCAGCGTTGCGTCAGGTCGCGGCGTCGGCGATGGCGGCGTCCACCTCGGTGCGGCGCGCGGCGAGTTCGGCGGCGTACTTCTCCCGGTCCACCTGCTCCGCGATCTCCTCGTCGTCGCGCATCAGCGCGTCCAGGTCGGTCTTCGCGGCGTCGAGGACGCCCAGGTCGGCGAACGCGTGCCGGACCTTCGGGCCCCACAGCCCGATGTCCTTCACGCAGGGCACGATCCGGCTGAACAGCAGCGTGCGGAACGCCTGCTGGACGGGCGAGTGCTCGGTGAACTCCAGGCACTCCGCCACGTCGTAGCCCATCCGCTCCCACACTTCCTGCGCGCGGAACCTATTGCGCATCAGGTAGCAGCCCTCGATCAGGAATTCCTCGCGATCCGTCCGCTCGGCCGTGGTGAGCCCCGCGTAGTAGTCGCGCAGCGCGAGGCGGCCGAACGCCACGTGCCGGGCCTCGTCCTGCATCACGTACGCGAGCAACTGCTTGACCAGGGGGTTCGTTGCCATGTCCCGGTGCACGCCGAACGCGGCCAGGGCCAGCCCTTCGATGAGCACCTGCATGCCGAGGTAGGGCAGGTCCCAGCGGGCATCGGTGAGCGCGTCGGCCAGCAGCTTCGCCAGGTCGGGGTTGACCGGGTAGTAGAGGCCGACCTTCTCCCGCATGAACCGCGAGTACAGCTCCACATGCCTGGCCTCGTCCATGGTCTGGGTGGCGGCGTAGAACTTCGAGTCCATGTCCGGGACTGACTCGACGATCCTGGCCGCCACCGTCAGCGCGCCCTGCTCGCCGTGCAGGAACTGGCTGAACAGCCAGGCGGACAGGTGGTGGCTGAGGACGTCACGCTCCTTGGCGTTCAGGACGTCCCACTGCCGTGATCCGTAGATCGGGGAGAACTCGTCCGAGATCCCCATGACGTTGCACGGATCCACCGGCAGGTCCCAGTCGATCCGCTTCGCGGCGTCCCACTGCTTGTCCTTGCCACGCTGGTACAGGTCGAGGAGCCGGCCCCGGCCGCCGTCGTACTCCCAGCTGAACTTGGTGGTCCCGGCTGCGGGCACGTCCCAGGTGCCGGGCTCGACGGGGGTGGCGTAATGGTCGTAGGTGCTCACGGCAGGCCCCTTATGTGATGTTGAGCACATATTACTGGGTAGTACGTCAATGCTCCATGGCCTGGCCGAGCCGGGTTGGGCGCGAGTCCCGCGCCCAACCCGGCTCCAGGTGCCTTGCTCCGAATAGCCCATGAACCGTTCGGGTACCGAGGGCTCGTGGTCGGCATGGCCCGACGGCTCGGGCTGGAACGTGGAGTGGGTGACGTCGAAGTGGCCGCGGACGCATTCCTGCAGCCTCACGGAGAGTCTTTCCCGTCCGCCGGGCCAGAGGTACCCGGGAAGAGCAACTCGTAGGCAGGGTTGATCATGATCGGGCCGTCCTCGCGCAGCCCCACCGGACCGCGGAAGCGCACCCGCGCCCCGCAGATGAGACCGGGGATGTGTGACCTCCCGTAGAACAGGGCGGTCAGGTCGCCAGTGGAGTCCGCGATCTCGATGGCGAGCACGGAATTCCGTTCCACCGGGCGGATCTCGACGGCGCGCACCCGGCCCTCCACGGTGGCGCGGCCGGGCTTGCCCAGCGATCCGATCGGGTTCACGCCGGCCGGCGGGGCCGGCCTCTCATAGCTCGCGCGATCCTTGGCCGGCAGCCCCGCGTCGCTGGGCGGCTGCCCTGCGCCGCGTCCGGTCCGGCGGCCGCGGAGCAGGCTGCGCAGCCCGGTCGGCGGCGGCGCGGCGATCACCGGCGGCAACTCCGCGGCCTGGCCCCCCGCCGTGGCGGCGGGTTCCCCTGTCACGGCAGCGCCCGGACCACCACCTGCGGCGAGAGGGCCGGGACCAGCACCCGCCGCGCGGGGGTGCATGGGCGTGACCCCGGCCGTGCCAGCCTTGGCCGGGACAGGCTGTCCGCCGCCGGGCCCGGCGGCGGATGCCCGCTCTGCCTGGGCGACCTGGCGGGCGTGCAGTACCTCCAGCCTGCTCCGCACGTCGAACGGGACGATGGTCGCGGCGGAGTGCGGGATCTGGCTCACCACAGCGGCGATCTTGTCGGCGGTGCGGTCGTGCAGCAGCCTGCCGAGCAGCGGGGAGTAACTGCGCCGGGGCAGCACGACGGTGACGTGGGTGCCGGGCTGCGCTGCCTCGGCGCTGACCAGTTCGGCAGCCGCCCTGGACAGCCTGCGGTCCGGGCAGTCGATGAAGTCGAGCACGACATCCATGCCCGCCCGCGTCCACTCCTCGCGGAGCGCGTCCGCCTGGGCGGAGTCGATGACGAAATGGACCGCGCGCAACGTCGTGGGGCGAAGGCTCCGCGCGTAGCGCAGGGCTGCGATTGTGGCCAGGTCGAAGCTGTCCACGAAGACGAACACGGTCCGCCGCGGGTAGTTGGCTGCGGTGGGCGGCTTGGGCCGGTCGCTGATCCGCTCCAGCACCTGCGCCTCCAGCCGGTACTCCCGGTTGAGCCGGATGAGGGCGGGCACGCCGATCGCGAAGAGGATCACCACCAGCCAGGCGCCCTCGGTGAACTTGACCAGCACGAAGATCAGCACGACGACCAGCGACGTCACGCCAGCGGAGAAGTTGATCACCAGCTTGCGCCGCCAGTGCGCCTCCCTGTGCGTGTGGTGGTACCTGGCCATGCCGAACCCGGCCATGGTGAAGGCGGTGAACACGCCGATCGCGTAGAACGGCACCAGGCTGTTCACATTCGCCCCGGCGCCGGCCAGCAGGGCACACGACAGCACCGCGAGCACGATGATCCCGTTGGAGAACACCAGCCGGTGGCCGCGCTTGGTCAGCCAGCGTGGCAGGAACGCGTCCTCGGCCACGAAGTTGGCCAGGAACGGGAAGCCGTTGAAGCTGGTGTTCCCCCCGGTGTAGAGGATCAGCGCCGTCGCCGCCTGGACGAGGATGAACAGGGCGGTGCCCACCGGCGTGTGCCCGAAGACCAGCCTGGCCTCCTGGGCGATGACCGTCGGCACACCGTCGTTGTAGGGCCTCGCGTGCGTCGCGTGGGCCAGCCAGGAAACGCCCGCGACGAGGGAGCCGAGGATGAGACCCTCGGTCACCAGGACACGACGGGCGTTGATGCCCTCTGGTGGCCGGAACGCGCTCACCGCGTTCGACACCGCCTCGATGCCGGTCAGCGAGGAACCGCCGTTGCCGAACGCCCGCAGCAGCACGAAGACCATGCCGAAGGCGATCAGCCCGCTGTGACTGGGTGTCGCGGTGACCACCCCGTGCCCCGGGTGGTAGATCGGCAGCGCGCCGAACGCCTCCCGGATCAGCCCGGTGACGATCATGAGGATGATGACGCCGGAGAACAGGTAGGTGGGCACCGCGAACGACCGGCCTGCCTCGCGGATACCGCGCAGGTTGCCGTAGCACATCAGGATCACGATGCAGATCGAGATGATCGTGATGAGTTGCGGGTTGTCGAGCGCCGGGATGGCCGACGCGACCGCCGCCGTGCCCGCGGCCACCTGCACCGCCACCGTGACCACGTAGTCGATGAGCAGCGCGACCGCGGCGATCTGGGCCACCCGCGGCCCGAAGTTGTCCCGCGCCACGACATAGGACCCGCCGGCCCGGGTGTACACCGTGACGACTTCCCGGTAGGACAGGACCACCAGGGCCATCACGAACAGGACGACGCCGGTGAGCGGCAGGATCAGGGTGAACGCGGCGACCCCGAGACCGCCCTTGAGCAGTTCGATCAGGATTTCCTCGGTGCCGTAGGCGGAGGAGGAGATCCCGTCCGGGGCCAGCACGCCCAGCGCGAGCACCTTGGACAGCCGCTGCTCGCCGAGTTCCTCGTTGACCATGGGCGGGCCGAGCAGGCGACGTTTCAGCGAGTACCCGTAACCCTCCGGCAGGTCACCGCCCCTGCCGAGGAAGCCCACTGCTTTGCGCATTGCCAACTGCTGTGCCCTTCGCTCGCCTGACCTGGCCTTCATACCACCGCGGCGCTAGCGCCCTGACCAACGGGGCATCCGGCTGATACCCGCCCGGGACGCCGCATAGCCGAGCCTTAACGCAGCCTTAGCGGGGGCTCTCAGCCGATGCCGAAGAAGCCCAGTACCGTGAAGCCCAGCAGCGTCAGGCTCATCGCCGAGATGGCGACCACGCAGACGGTGGCCGCCACCCGGAAGGCCGGCCCGTTCGCCGCCTTGCCGAGCACGCTGCGCCGGTTGGTGAGGATGAGGATGTAGGCCAGGATGACCGGCGTGACAATGCCCTGCAGCACCTGGGTGCCGATCAGCAGGGTGATCAGGTTGATCGGGGTGAGCGCCAGTGCCGCGCCGATGAGGATCTGCACGGTGAACAGGCCGAGGAAGAGCCGCGCCTCGGTGAACCGGCGGGAGATCGAGCGCTCCACGCCGACCGCCTCGCTGATCGCGTAGGCGCTGGACAGCGGGACGACCGCCCCGGCCAGCGCGGACGCCCCGATCAGGCCGAACGCGAAGAGAAGTTCGGCGGCCGGGCCGGCGACCGGCCGGAGGGCCAGCGCCGCTTCGTTGGCGGAGGTGAGCGGGCCACGCCCGCCGATCGCCGCGGCGGTGGCGATGATGATGGTGACCGAGATGATGCAGGCGAAGAGCGCCCCGGAGATCGCGTCGATCCGGGCGCGCGGGTAGTCGGCCACATCGGAGCCCTTGTCCACCACGCCGGCCGCCGCGTACAGCTGCATGTACGGGCTGACCGTCGTGCCGATCAGCGCCACGCCGAGGAGCAGGAAGCTCTTGGTGTACAGGAAGTTCGGGATCACCAGGTTGGTGCCCACCGCGACCCAGTCCGGATGCCCGAGCACGGCGGCGATGGGGTAGGCGAGGAAGGCCAGCGACAGGATGAGGAAGATCCGTTCCGCGTACCGGTAGGAGCCGAAGAGCACGAGCGCCCAGATGGCGACCGCCGCGATCGGGATGATCACATACCGGCTGACGCCCAGCAGTTCGAAGGCCGCGCCGATCCCGGCGAACTCCGACACCACCAGGCCGGTGTTCGCCAGCAGCACGCAGGCCAGCGCCACCCCGGTCAGCCGCAGGCTGAACTGCTCCCTGATCAGCGCGGCCAGGCCCTTGCCGGTGTGCGTGCCCAGCCGGACCGCCATCTCCTGCACGAGGACGAGCGCGAAGGTGACCAGCACCATGAAGAACAGGGTCCGGTAGACGAACTGGGACCCGGCGGACGCATAGGTGGCGATCCCGGCGGCGTCGTTGCCCGCGTTGGCCGCGACCACCCCAGGCCCGGCGATGGCCAGGATCGCCCAGATCCGGCCCCTCCGGGACCGGATCAGCCGGACCCCGCCGGCCCGGATGCGGGTCAGCGAGGTCAGCCCGCCGCGAGCCCGGGGCGGGGGTGGGGTGAGATCCGCCGCCGGGTCGTCTTCGCGGGTGCTCACTGCAGGAGCCTCGGGAAGTGCAGCCGGCCGTGCCCGGGCACCAGGGCGTCGAGCACGTCATCGGCCAGGATCCGGCCCAGCGGCCGGTTGTCATCGTCCACCACCAGCAGTGACGAGCGCCGCGACTCCACCAGCTCAGTGGCGACCGTGTCCAGGTCGGCGTCGGGATGCAGGGTCACCGGCGGATCATCCGGGTCGATCAGGTCCCCGAGGCGCCTGGCCGGGTCGCTCACCAGCAGGTCGAAGGCGGAAATGTCGCCGATGAGCCGGCCCGCCTCATCGAGCACCGCGACCGAGTCGATCTCGGTCTGGTGCCCGGCCTGCTCGGCCAGCCGCCGGCTGACCTCCGCCACCGTCTCGCCGGGAACCGCGCGGGCGAGCACGCTGGTCATGATCCCGCCAGCCTCGTCACCCGGATAGCCGAGCAGCCTGACCAGCTCGCGCTGCACCTGCTGGGGCATCTGGCTGAGCAGGGCGGCCTGTTCCTCGGTGCTCAGGTCACGCAGCGCGTCCACCGCCTCGTCAGGTTCCATCCGCGCGACCAGTTCGGCCGCCTGCGCGGGCTCCACCTCACGCAGCAGCGCGGTCAGCTCCTGCGGCTCCATCTCCTCCAGCGCGTCCGCTGCGAGGTCGTTGCCCAGGCTGGCGAGCAGCTCCCGGCGCCCTGGCCGGCCGAGCCCCTCCAGCACGTCGGCCAGTTCGGCCGGGCGCAGCCGGCGCAGCGCGGCATGCGGGGTGCGCAACCGCACGGCGGCGGGCGTCTCAGCGGTATCGGCCCCGAACGACTCGATGGCCGCCCAGTCGATGACCCGGTCCGGGGTGGGATGCCAGCGGAACCGCCGGGGGCCCAGCCTGCGCAGCAGCGTCTGCAGGCTGACGTCCACGCCGACCAGGTGGATCTGCTCGCCGACCTGGGCCAGGTACAGGTCAGCGGCCCTGATCACCTGGACCTCGTCGGTGTCCACGAGCTGATGGTCGAGGATGTCCCTGGCCAGCAGCACCTCACCCGCGCGCCGGGCGAACTCGCGCAGATCCACCCGGGCGGTCCGCAGGGTGACCGAGCGGCGGTGCAGGCGGTCGATGGCCGACGCGTCGAGGAATGCGCGGCGGCGGCCCACCCGGACCACGATCCCGGTGATCAGCGGGTAGGTCCCGCCACCGTGCACCTGGGCGAGCAGGTCGACCACGTGGCCGACCTCGTCGCCCGCCTGGTTGAGCACCGGGCGGCTGATCAGCCCGGCCAGTGACACGATGTCCTGCCTGAGCTGGCGCGACGCTATGGTGCGCTCGGAGGGCTGGGTCAGCCTGCGGGTCAGCGACGCGTGATTGCGCTGCCGCTGGCGGGCTGGATCCCGGTGGCTGCCGAAGAACCGATCGGGCACAGTGCCTCCTGGGCCCGTCGGCTCGGCCCGCTGCTAGGGCGTCTGCCCAGGGCCGCGGTGGCCGGCGAGCGGTGGGTGGATTGGGGACAGGCGGCACCCGGCGACCGGCCCCCTGTCGTGGGCCGTGGTCGCCGGGGTGGTACTGGAAGGGTCACCCAGCACGGCCGCCACCTCCTCGCTCCGGTGTCTGCTCAGGCTATTGGCTGCCTCCGGCGAGACTACCCCGGACGGGACCGCTACCCGGAATTCCGGCACGCATGCGGGGCTTCGGTTCACCACAGAGCCGCTGCGTATTCACCAGGGGGGTGTCCAGCTCGGCGGAGGATGAAAGCCTGCCTGGCGGGGATGAAACCCGGCCGCGAAGTTGTTCCCAGGGACCGGGCGACGCTACAGTTAGCTACCGAGTCTGAGCCGCCCGGTATGCGCGTGCCACGCGTCAGTTACCCGCAGGCGGCGCCGAACGGAGGAGGTGAGGATCATGCCAGACCGAAGTACCAGCAGCAGTTCAAGTGATCCTCACCCATCCGCGCAGACCTCGCAGCGCTGACCGCGACCTCAGCAGGCAGCCGCATGGCCTGGGCCTGGCCCCGGGCCGCCGCAGCAGGATGCCCCGGGCTGGTGCCGCCCGGATGGCACCCGGCCTGGCTGCCTGAGTTCCTGCGGATTTCGTTGGATATCAGGTTTTCGCGCCCTTCCTGGAGCACGTCGGACGTGCGCTGGGCGCGGTGACCCGCTGTCTCGGCCGGCGATGCCGGGCTTGCGCCCGTTCCCCTCGCGAGGGGAGATCGGGAGGCCTGACATGGCTCGTTTCCTCGTTTCCGGCGCCCCCTGGGCGCGCCTGGCCGCCGCGGCCAGGCTTCCGCAGCGTGCCGCGGTAGCCGAACTGGCTGCCACCGGTACCGCCGTGCGGGACTCCGCGCACCTGGGCGACATCCGGGGCGCGTTCGGCACGGTGCGCGCTGACACGCTCGACCGGCCCGCGACCTGGGGGCGGCGGTTGCGCTACCTGCTCGCCATCATGGGCCCCGGGCTGATCGTGATGGTCGGTGACAACGACGCCGGCGGCATGTCCACCTACGCCCAGGCCGGGCAGGACTACGGCACCCGGCTGCTCTGGGTGCTGGCCCTGCTCATCCCCGTGCTGGTGGTGAACCAGGAGATGGTGGTCCGGCTCGGCGCGGTGACCGGGGTGGGCCACGCCCGGCTGATCCACGAGCGGTTCGGCAGGTTCTGGGCCGCGTTCTCGGTTGGCGACCTGGTCCTGGTGAACGGGCTCACCATCGTCACCGAGTTCATCGGGATCGCGCTGGCCGGCAGCTACTTCGGGGTGCCGCGCTGGCTGAGCGTCGCCGGGGCAGCCCTGGTGCTCGTCGCCTTCACGGTGACCGGCAGTTTCCGCCGCTGGGAGCGCTGGATGTACGCGCTGATCGCGGCCAACGTGGTGATGATCCCGCTGGTGCTGGTCTCGCATGTGCAGGCGGTGCCCGTCGCGCGCGGGTTCCTGCTGCCCGGGCTGCCCGGCGGCCTGAACGCCGGCGTGCTGCTGCTCATCATCGCGATCGTGGGCACCACCGTCGCGCCCTGGCAGCTGTTCTTCCAGCAGTCCAACGTGGTGGACAAGCGCATCACGCCGCGCTGGATCGGCTACGAGCGGGCGGACACCGTGATCGGCTCGTTCGTGGTGGTGATCGGCGCTGCCGTGCTCATCTCGGTGACCGCGTTCGGCTTCGCCGGCTCCGCCCTGCACGGGCACTTCACCGACGCCGGGGCGACCGCTGCCGGGCTCGGCCGGGTCCTGGGCCAGCACGCCGGCGGGATGTTCGCGTTGCTGCTGCTCGACGCGTCGCTGCTCGGCGCGGCCGCGGTCACCCTGGCCACCTCCTACGCGCTCGGCGACATCGCCGGCGCGAAGCACTCGCTGCACCGGTCGATCAAGGACGCGCCGCTCTTCTACGGTGCGTATGCGTTCTTCCTGGCTGCCGCGGGCACCGTGGTGCTGATTCCGGGCGCGCCGTTGGGGCTGATCACTGAGGGAGTGCAGGCGCTGGCGGGCGTCCTGCTGCCGTCGGCCACGGTGTTCCTGGTACTGCTCTGCAACGACCGGGCGGTCCTCGGCCCCTGGGTGAACAAGGCCTGGCTCAACGCGATCGCCGGGGTGATCATTGGCGTCCTGGTGCTGCTGTCCCTCGTGCTTACCGCCGCGACCTTGTTCCCCGGGCTGTCCGGCGGGCAGCTCGCCGCCTTGCTGGGTGGCGGCGTGGGGGTCGGGTTGCTGGCCGCCGTTGGCTGGGCGGTGGCGCGGTGGCTCGCGGGCCGTCGGCTGCCCGGTGACCCCGAGGCCGAGCTGGACACCGGGGTGGTGCTGGCCGCGGAGCGGATGACCTGGCGGATGCCGCCGCTGGCGGAACTGCCCCGGCCAGCCTGGTCGCCCGGGCGCAAGCTGGGGATGATCACGCTGCGGCTGTACCTGGTGATCGCGGTCTCGTTGGTGATCGTCAAGATCATCCAGCTTTCCCTGGCCCACTGACCCCCCGCATCGCTGATCCGCTGGCCCAGGCCCGCCCCCCGGCCTGCTGGCCCCCTGCCCAAGGCCTCGCCCCGGGCACAGCCCCGGGCCTGTCCCCGGCCCCCGGCCCCGGCCCCCGGCCCCGGCCCCCGGCCCCGGCCCCGGCCCCCGGCCCCGGCCCCCGGCCCCGGCCCCGGCCCCGGCCCCCGGCCCCAGCCCCCGGCCCCAGCCCCCGGCCCCAGCCCCCGGGGCGGCCGCCGGGAGGGTGCCGGCTAGCTCGCGATGTGCTGGTCGAGGAGTGCGGTGATCTCGGTGGGCGAATAACCCAGGCTGGTCAGCACCGCCTCGGTGTCGCGTCCCGGCCTGGGCGGCGGGTCGGGGGTGGCGCTGGGCGTCCGGCTGAACCGGGGCGCGGGCGCGGGCTGGACCACTCCGCCGACGTCGATGAACGTGCCGCGGGCCGCGTTGTGCGGGTGACCAGGCGCGTCGGCCATGCTGAGCACGGGCGCCACGCAGGCGTCGGAGCCATCGAAGACCGCCGCCCACTCGGCCTGGGTGCGCTCGGCGAACACCCTGGTGAACTGCGCGCGCAGGGCGGGCCAGCCGGACCGGTCATACTGGCTGGGCAGCCCGGCGGTATCCAGGCCAAGGCGGATCAGGAGTTCGGCGTAGAACTTCGGCTCCAGGGCACCGACCGCGACGAACTTGCCGTCCGCGGTCTGGTAGGTGTCGTAGAAGGGGGCGCCGCCGTCAAGCACGTTGCTGCCCCGCTCGTCCCGCCACCCTCCCGCCGCCCGCAAGCCATGGATGAACGCGGCCAGCAGGGCTGCCCCGTCCACCATCGCGGCGTCCACGACCTGCCCGCGGCCGGAGCGCTCGCGCTCCAGCAGGGCCGCGAGCACGCCCACGGCGAGCAGCATCCCGCCGCCACCGAAGTCGCCGAGCAGGTTCAGCGGCGGGACCGGGCGCTCGCCCGCACGCCCGATCGGCTCCAGGCTCCCGGACACCGCGATGTAGTCGATGTCGTGGCCCGCGGCGCCGGCCAGCGGCCCTTCCTGCCCCCAGCCGGTCATCCTGGCGTACACCAGGCCCGGATTGTGTTCCAGGCAGGTGTCCGGGCCGAAGCCGAGCCGCTCCGCGACCCCGGGACGGAACCCCTCCACCAGCACGTCGGCGTCACCTATGAGGCGGAGCAGCACCGCGACGCCGCCGGGGTCCTTGAGGTTGAGCCGGATCGAGCGGCGGCCGCGGGCCAGCGGGTCGTTGGACTGCACCACCGGGTGGCCGGCTTTCCCCAGCCGGTCCACCCGCAGGACGTCCGCGCCGAGATCGGACAAGACCATGCAGCCGAAGGGCGCTGGCGCCAGGCTCTCGAGCTCGATGACGCGCACGCCCTGTAGTGGTCCCATCAGCAGTCCTCCCGTGCCCGCCTGCCGGAAGCATAGTGGTGGTCAGGCGGTGTCCCGGCGGCGGTGCACGCGCTCGGGCCGCAGGGCGCGACTACCCGGCCAACGGCACCATCTTCGACCGCCTGGACGCCCGCGGGGCAACCCCGGACGGCAGCGTATCCTCGCTGCATGCGCGGTTACACGCAGGACAAGGACGCCTATCTGAAGCGCTTGCGCCGGATCGAGGGCCAGGTGCGTGGCTTGCAGCGCATGGTCGAAGAGGACGTCTACTGCATCGACGTGCTCACCCAGGTCTCCGCGGTGACCCGTGCCCTGCAAGCGGTAGCCCTGGGGCTGCTGGAGGAGCACCTGGGCCATTGCGTCGCGGAGGCAGTCCGGGCGGGCGGCGATGAGGGGCGTGAATCGGTACGCGAGGCGGCTGAGGCGATCTCCCGCCTGGTCAAATCCTGATCGTCCGGGTAAGCGGCGAGGGGAGTCCCCGGTGCGGCTCCGGGTGATCCGCGGCCGGATGTGATCAGTCTCCTTCGACGCGGGCACAGCCGTGCTCCGGATCCGCGAGCCGGGCGAAGGCCCGCAGGTTAGCCAGGCTTTCGCCGCGCTTGACCCGCCACGCCCATTCCTTGCGGATCGACGAGGCGAAGCCGAGTGCGAGCGCCGGATCGAAGTTCTCGTCCGAGTAGGTCAGCACGCAGCCGAGTATCCGGTCGATTTCCTCGGTGGACACAGCGCTGAGCGGGAGCCGCCCCACCAGGTACACGTCCCCCGCCGGGTCGAGGGCGAAGTGAACCCCGTACATCCGGCCGCTGCGTTCCAGCAGGAAGCGGTAGAACCGGGCGTGATCCTCATCCGGCTGACGGCAGAAGAACGCTTCCACGTGCAGGCTGTGCGTGCCGGCGATCAGCCAGGTCATCGTGGCCAGCTTGTGCTGGCCCTCCAGCCGGACCAGATAACTGCCCGGCTGCGGGCTCTCCCAGCTGAGCCCGAGGTCCGCCAGGGCCACTTCGATGACCGCCGCCGCCCTTTCCTGGGGCGGTGCGGAAGTTCCCTTTCCGCGTGGCTGCGCTGTGTCTTCCACGTGCGACCGCGCTGTGCCGGGGGCTGCCTCAGTCATGGTTCATCATCCTGCCAGCAGGGGCGGAGTGGGCAGCGGGACGGGGGACCGGGTGCGCAGCGCGACCGGGGGCTATTCGCTCACGATGGCAGTGCGCGGGTGAACCGCTCCGGAGCCGGCACGCTGGTCATGGCGCCCGCATAGACGCTGAGCAGCCGGTCGACAGTGCGCGACCAGCCGAACCGGGAGGCGTGCGCGACGCCGCCCCGGGAAAGCGCCGCACGCCGGCCCGGCGTGTCAATCAGCTCCCGCAGCGCGCGGGCGTAGCTGGCCGGATTGTGATCGTTCACCAGCACGCCGGACTCACCATGCTTGACGGCGGTCCGCAGTCCGCCAACGGCGGCGGCGATCACTGGCGTGCCACACGCCTGCGCCTCGACGGCCACCAGCCCGAACGACTCCGAGTAGGAGGGCACCATCACCACGGTCGCCGCCCGGTACCAGTCAGCGAGCTCGGGCTGCGGGCACGGCGGCTCCAGCCGCACCAGGTGGCCGATCCCGAGGGTGCGGGCCAGTTCGGCCAGCCCGTCCGGGTCTGCTCGTCCGGCCCCGCTCGGGCCGCCGACGAACACGAGGGTGAGCGACCTGGCCAGTGCCGGGTCATCACGGACCAGTTGTGCCGCGGCATGCAGCATCACATCGGGGGCCTTGAGTGGCTGCACGCGGCCGGCGAACACCACGACGGTCCCGGCGGCGGGCAGGCCGAGCCTGCGCCGGGCCGCGCCTTCCGCCCCGGGCCGGAACACGGAAAGATCAACCCCGGGGTTGATGGTCCAGATCTTCGCCGGGTCCGCCCCGTACAGGCCGACGAGTTGGAGCGCTTCCTCGTCCGTGTTGGCGACCAGCCGGTCCGCCGTGGACACGACCTCCGTCTCGCCGCGCAGCCTCATCTCCGGCTCGGCGGCGTCCCCCCGGGCGAGCGCCGCGTTCTTCACCCTGCCGAGGGTGTGCATGGACTGCACGAGCGGGACTCCCCAGCGCTGCCTCGCCACGCTTCCGACCTGCCCGGAGAGCCAGTAATGCGCGTGCACCAGGTCATAGCGGCCGGGCGCGTGGGCTGCCTCGGCGCGGAGCACCTCGAAGGTGAAGTGGCACAGCTGAGCCGGCAGATCCGCCTTGTCCAGTTCCTCGAACGGCCCGGCGGGAACATGCCGGACCAGCACCCCGGGCACGAGTTCAGCAAGGGGCGGGGCGTGCCGCGAAACAGCCCGGGTGAAGATCTCCACCTCGACTCCGCGGCTGGCGAGGCGCTTGGCGACCTCGACGACATAGACGTTCAGGCCCCCGGCGTCTCCGGTGCCTGGCTGTTCGAGCGGCGAGGTATGGACACTGATGGTCGCGATCCGCCTGGGGGAGCGTCGCGGCACGGGCATGCACCTCCGACTGATCAACCACCTCATCGCACAAGGTGTTCCCGGGCGGGGACGGGCGTTCGCCGGCCAGGCCCGGGGGTGCCGTGCGGCCGGGCCCGGGGGTGCCGTGCGGCCGGGACCTCTGCCGGGCGGGACGTGTCCGGCTGCCCGGCACGCCGGGCAGCCGGAGCCCGTTAAGCTCAGCATCATGGCGACGATGGTGCTGCTGCGGCACGGGGAAAGCGCATGGAACGCGGAAGGCCTCTTCACCGGGTGGGTGGATGTGGGGCTGTCGGAGCGAGGCGCCGGCGAGGCGGCGAGCGGCGGGAGGCTGCTTCGCGAGTCGGGCCTGCTGCCGGACCTCGTGCACACGTCGGTGCTGACCCGCGCCATCCAGACCGCGAATCTCGCGCTTGAGGCGGCCGGCCTGCTCTGGTTGCCGGTGCGCAGGTCATGGCGGCTGAACGAGCGCCACTACGGGGCGCTCCAGGGGAAGAACAAGGCACAGACACGCCAGGAGTTCGGCGACGAGCAGTTCATGCTCTGGCGGCGCTCCTACGACGTGCCCCCGCCACCGCTCGCTGACGACGACCCGTACTCCCCGGTGAGTGATCCGCGCTACGCGCTGCTGCCGCCGGAACTCATGCCGCGCACCGAGTGCCTCAAGGACGTGCTGAACCGCCTGATGCCGTACTGGCACGACGCCATCGTGCCCGATCTGGCCGCGGACAAGACCGTGCTCATCGTGGCGCACGGCAACTCACTCCGGGCTCTCGTCAAGCACCTCGACGGGATCTCCGACGAGGAGATCGCCGGGCTGAACATCCCGACCGGGATACCGCTGGTCTACGAGATCAGCGCTGACTTCCGGCCGAAGGTGCCCGGCGGCCGGTACCTCGACCCGCAGGCCGCGGCGGCCGCGGCCGAGGCGGTCGCGAACCAGGGGCGCTGACCCGGGCCGGCCGGTTCGGGATGGCTCGGTGGGCTATGCCCAGGGCGCTGGCTTACGGCGGCTGGAATCCGGCGTGACGAAGCGCTGGCCGCTGTGTGAACAGATGGGGAACAGGGCCGCTGCCGGGCAGCGGCCTGCGGCGGCCCGCGCTGCTCCCGCATACCATGCGAAGTGTGTGCGTGCAGGTGGCGGTGATCACGGCCGCATGGGTCACTGAGTTCTCTGGCCTCGCGACAGGAGCCCCCGCAGCGTGAAGATCCGGAAGGCGGCCAGGATTCACCCGGTCAAGGACGTCCCGGCGGAGCGACGTCCGCCCTCCCGGCTGCCGGCCGGCATCGCGGCCGTCCTCTCGGTGCTCTCCTCGTCGGCCGTGGTCATCGACAGCGAGGACCGCGTGCTGCGGGCCAGCGCGGCGGCCCGGTCGTTCGGGTTGGTGAAGGGCGACCGGCTGATGGTCGGCGAATTGCTGGCCCTGGCCCGCCAGGTGCGCCGGGACGGCGAGATCCGTGAGGGCGAGATCGAGGTCTCCGGCACCAAGTTCGGCGGCAGGACCACCAGTTTCGCGGTGCGCGTGGCGCCGCTCGGCTCCGCCGTGGGCGGGGGCGGCCTGGTGCTGCTGCTGGCCGAGGACCAGACCGAGAGCCGCCGGGTGGAGGAAGTCCGGCGGGATTTCGTGGCCAACGTCAGCCACGAGCTCAAGACCCCGGTGGGCGCGCTGGCACTGCTCGCCGAGACGGTGGAGGACGCCGCGGACGATCCGGAGGCGGTGCGCCGGTTCGCGGGCCGGATGCGGCAGGAGGCGTCCCGGCTGACCAAGCTGGCCCAGGACCTGATCACGTTGTCGCGGATCCAGGCCGCGGAGCCCATCCCCGATCCCATCCCCGTCGACCTGTCCATCGTGGTCGCCGAGGCGCTGGACAGGTGCCGGATGAAGGCCAACGCGCACGGGATCGAGCTCGCTGCCGCGGGAGACGCCGGCCTGGTCGTCATGGGTGACGAGGACCTGCTGGTCAACGCGCTGCGCAACCTGCTCGAGAACGCGGTGGCCTACAGCCCCGAGAAGACCAGGGTGGTGGTCACCACCACCCTGGTGGCCGAGGACGCCGCCGAGATCAGCGTCGCCGATCAGGGAATCGGCATCCCGCAGCGCGACCTGGAGCGGATCTTCGAGCGGTTCTACCGGGTCGATCCAGCGCGTTCCCGCGCCACCGGCGGCACAGGGCTCGGCCTGGCCATCGTCAAGCACGTGACCGCGGCGCACGGCGGCAAGGTCACCGTCTGGAGCAAGGTGGGCGAGGGATCGACGTTCACTGTGCGGTTGCCGATCGCGAATCGGCTACGCGCTGTGGCCGGGAGCGCCCTGCCACCCGCAGCATCATCTGCCAGGGAGGCCGTGAAGTGACCCGTGTGCTCGTTGTGGAAGACGAGGAATCGTTCAGCGACGCTCTCTCCTACATGCTCCGCAAGGAAGGCTTCGAGGTAGCGGTGTGCCCCACGGGCCCGGACGCGATCGAGATCTTCGACCGGGACGGGGCTGACCTCGTGCTGCTCGACCTCATGCTGCCCGGGCTGCCCGGCAGCGAGGTGTGCCGGACGCTGCGGGAGCGGTCGAACGTGCCGGTGATCATGCTGACCGCCAAGGACAGCGAAATCGACAAGGTGGTCGGCCTCGAGCTGGGCGCCGACGACTACGTGACCAAGCCGTTCTCCTCGCGCGAGCTTGTCGCCCGGATGCGGGCGGTGCTCCGGCGGCGGGGCGAGCCCGAGGACGCCGCGGTCTCCACGCACGAGTCAGGCCCGGTGCGGATGGACGTGGACCGGCACGTGGTGACCGTGCGGGGCACCCAGGTCCAGCTACCGCTCAAGGAGTTCGAGCTGCTCGAGGTGCTGTTGCGCAACACCGGACGGGTGCTGACCCGGATGCAGCTGATCGACCGGGTCTGGGGCGCTGACTACGTCGGCGACACGAAGACCCTCGACGTGCACATCAAGCGGCTGCGCGCCAAGGTCGAGATAGACCCGGGGAACCCGCGGCACATCATCACCGTCCGCGGGCTGGGCTACAAGTTCGAGCCGGGCAGCTGAAGGTTCGAGCCGGGCAGTTGAAGGCCCGTCAGGGCGTCGCGGTGGCTGTCGCGCTCGCCGTGGGCGAAGCGCTCGGGGAAGGCGTGGCGGTGGCGCCTGGCTTGGCCCGGCGCGCCCGCTTGCCCGCCGCGGCGGGACTCGGCGAGTGAGTCGCCGGAGCCGGGGAGTAGGTGGCGTAGTACTGCGCCCTGGCCATCACCGGAACGTACAAGCGCACACTGCCCGCGTTCTGGAACTTCAGCACCATCCGGATATACGTGCCGCCCGTCAGGCTGTGCATGATGTTGTCCAGGATCACCTTGGGTGCCGGGCCGGTCAGCAGCGCGCCCTGGTTCTGCTGCAGTGTGACGCCGCCCCTGGGCAGCGTGACCGAGGTGGCCGTGCCCGGCGCGGAGATGCTGACGAGGCGGTCCTGCGCGCCCGTGTTGACCAGCGCCAGGAACACGCCCGCGGAGCTTCCCGCAGGCAGTGAGCTGTTCAGCGGGCCGCCGAGCACGAACACGTTGCGGATCGCGAGATCGCCGCCCCGAGTGGCGATCGTGGCCGACGCCCCGTTCGTGGGCGGGTGCCAGGACAGCACCGGCGCGTTGGACCCCGCCTCGCATCCGGCGATAGCCGGGATCAGCGCCGCCGCTGCGATGGCACACGCGGCCCGGAGCCCGTTGCGGCTCATGATGGAGCGTGGTGCGGCGGGACGCGGCGCAACGGCGGGCCGCGGCGCCGCAGAGAAGCGCTGCGCGGCGGGGCTACGGCCATGGAGAAGCATCACATGCTCTCCTCGGATTCGTGGAAGGTGCACCTTGGGACGCGGGACAGCGTATCGGCAGTGGCCGCAGCGCCAGCCGCCGGCCCAGGGTGTGTCGCGGGCGGCGGCGTACGCTCCGCTTCCGTCCATGCCGTGCCCGGTCAGGCGGCTCGCTGCCCCGCCGTGTTGGCGGCGAGCACCGTGTCGCCCGGGCGGTCCAGGCCCTGCGGGCTGATGCCGGCGAGCGCCCGCAGGCTGCTCTCCAGGTGTGCCGTCGGCCCCAGGTTCTTCATGATGTTGCTGACCGAGCCATCCGCGAACACCAGCACCGCGGTCAGCCCGGTGGGCCGGTAGGTGCCAGCGAGCGTGCCGCGGGCATCGCTCACGACGTGGACCGTGCTTGCCTTGCTCCGCCTGGCCAGGGCCGTGGCCTGGCTGAGCGCGTTCCCGGCGGCCACGAAATACAGCACGACGTTCGCGGCGGTCGCCTGCGTGATCAGTTGCCGCGCCGCCGCCGCGCAGTGGCAGCCGACCGGGACCAGGGCGAGTACCGAGGAGCGGAGGTTGCGCAACTGGACCGGCTTGCCGTCGGCGACGACGCTGCCGGCCGGCAGCAGCCCGCCGACCTTGCCCACGGCGGGCGTGACCCGCCGCGGCGCGCTGGTTGACTGGGCGGCAGGGGGCGGGACGCGCCTGGCGGTGAACATGGTGAGCAGCGTCCCGGCCAGCAGGGTGAGCGCCAGGCAACTGGCGAGCAGAGGCAGGATCATCCCCTCCCGGGTGAGCGGGCCGCCGAGCCGCCGTGCCAGCCGGAGCCTGCGCTGGGCACGGAGTTCACGGTGATATGCCTGCACCTCACGATCGAGTTCCCTGGCGTCGTCAGGGATCTCGATGTCGACCGGGGGCAGGCCATAGTCGTCCCGCTCCGGGTCCCCACCTCTGTTCACGAGCATCTTCTCCGGGGTGCGCTGCCTCGTTGTTCTCCAGTATGTGCCCGTGGCCCCCTTCTAGGCACGGTCCGGCGGCCACCGGATTCACCCGCGGTTATCCGCGCCGCCGCGCGGGGGTCTCCCCGGCGGTGCCGGAGGGCGGCGGATGGCAGTCCCCGGTGGCCGGCCGGTCGGCGGGGCGGGTGCCGAGATGTCCCCGGGGGGCGGGTTGCTGGCGGTTGGCGGGGCGGGTTCCGAGGGGTCCCGCGCGGCGGCTTCCGGGGGCTCCGCGGGGCGGCTTCCGGGGGGCTGGCCGGGGGCGGTTCCAGCGGGGCAGAAGGTACCGCCCGAAGGCGCTCAGAAGGCCATGAGGCGGTCACTGAACCGAAATCAGCTGGAACCCAGAAAATCCCCTGGATGGTCTCCAGAGGCTCGGTGACCGCCGCGACACACCCCAGCAGCTGCTTTCTAAGCCTTGAAAAGGCCCATTGACCTGCACGTTTATCGTCAACGTCAGGTAGGGCGCCCCGTTGGTCGTGCTAACATTGCCTTAGCGGAAGGGGTATGTGCCACATGACTTTTAAGGTCGGCGACACGGTCGTCTACCCCCACCATGGGGCTGCTCGGATCGAGGAGATCGAGACCCGTTCGATGAAGGGCCAGGATAAGACGTACCTGGTCCTCAAGGTCGACAAGGGTGACTTGACAGTACGCGTTCCCGCGGACAATGCCGAGCTGGTGGGCGTCCGGGACGTTGTTGGGCAGGAAGGGCTGGAGAGGGTGTTCGAGGTACTTCGTGCCCCGCACACCGAGGAACCGACCAACTGGTCACGGCGCTACAAGGCCAACCTTGAGAAGCTCGCCTCTGGCGATGTGAACAAGGTGGCCGAGGTTGTCCGTGATCTGTGGCGCAGGGACCGGGAACGCGGCCTGTCCGCGGGCGAGAAGCGCATGCTGGCCAAGGCGCGCCAGATTCTGGTGAGCGAGCTGGCGCTCGCTGAGAAGACCAACGAGGACAAGGCAGAGGCGCTGCTCGACGAGATCCTCGCCTCCTGATACCAGTCTCGGCGCGCGCGTGGCGGGTCAGCTGCCCCGGATAGGGGTCGGTACAGACGTGCACCCCTTCGGGCGTGGCCGTCCGCTCCACCTGGCTGGCCTGCTCTGGCCTGGTGAAGAGGGCCTGGTCGGCCACTCGGACGGGGACGTGGCGGCGCACGCGGCCTGTGATGCGCTGCTGTCCGCCGCTGGGCTGGGTGATCTCGGTGCCAACTTCGGCACTGCCGAGCCGGAGTGGGCGGGCGCGCCGGGAACGGCTCTCCTGCGGGCGACGGCTGCCCTGGTCGCCGGAGCAGGGTTCGTCCTGGGGAATGTCGCCATCCAGGTCATCGGGGAGCGGCCCCGGCTGGCGGGGCGCCGCCAGGAGGCGGAGAAGGTCCTTTCCGAGGCACTCGGTGGCATCCCGGTCAGCCTGTCAGGCACCTCAACGGATGGTCTGGGACTGACTGGCCGAGGAGAAGGACTCGCCGCGGTGGCGACGGCACTCGTGTTCGCCGAGACCGTTCGCGGATAGTCGCCGGTAGTCAGCAACGCGCGCCAGTCACGGACGCGCCGCCGGGCAGGGCCGCGCCGGCTCAGCTCGCGGGGTAGAGGCGCTCCGGTCGTGCGCGGCATCGTGGCTCCTCCGGCAGATCCGACTACGCCCCAACCACCAGGATAGCCAGCGCTGCCCGGGCCGTCACGAGTCGGACTCCGGCTCCTCTTCGGGAGGCGTTGGCGTGCTCCGCAGGCGATCGAAGTGGGGTGAGGGAGCCGGCACCGGTGCCCGCATGGGCTGGTGCGGCACATGGATGGTCCCGCTGCCGCCAGGCGCGGGAGGATGCTCTTCTGCTGCTGGCTGCTCGCCGGTGGGCGGTGGCTGTTCGCTTGTCGTCGGCTGTTCGCTGGTGGGTGGCTGCTCGCCGGTGGGCGGCGCATCGGCAGGCGCTTCCGTGGCGGGTTGCTCCACGGCCCCTTGCTCCGCTGGGGGTGCCCCGTCGGTGGGGCGCTGTGCGGTTGCCTGCCTGTCGGCTGGTTGCTCCGCCGCGGGCTCTTCATCGGCGGATACTACTGCGGCGGCTTGCTCGTCCGCGGCGTGGTTTTCGGTGGGCTGCTCCCCGGCTGGGGGTTCGCTGCCGGGCACCGCTGCTGATGGCTGCTCGCCGGAAGGCCGCTCGCTGGTGGACTGCTCTGTGGCGGGCGCGTCCGCGGGTGCCGGCGGCGTCTGCTGATCCGCGGCACCGGCCGGACCCTCCGGCGCGGACTGCGTCGCGGTGGGCGGCTGCGCGGCGGTGGAGGGTGGAGTGGCGGGGATCGAGGGCGAGACAGCCGTGTCCGCGGCCCGGCTCGGCACAACGGTGGCGGTTTCGGCCCGGATGGTCGGCGGCGGAGCGCTTTCCCTGGCGGGGGAGGTGTGCGGCGCCGTGCGGACCTGTCCCCCGGCGGCGGGCCGGGTCACGGTTACTCCGGGTCCCTGCGCAACCTGTCCCTTGGTCCCGGCCGGAGGTCCGGCCTGGCTGGCGGCGACGCGGGCCGCGTCCTGGCTGGCGAGTGCCGCGCGGGTGTGCCGGAACTGCCGCAGCATCGACAACAGCAGGCTGAACGCCAGCAGCAGGAGAACCCACGGGATGACCGCCACGGTGGCGGCGGACGGCCGGCGGGGGAGTTGAGTGCCTGTCGCTTGCACCGCGTCCGCGGCAGCCACGCCGATCAGCAGAAGAAGCGTGATCAGCCAGGAGTAGCCGCGTCTCCACCAGCCAGCCCCGCGCAGCGACAACACGGCGGCGCAGGCAACGACCAGCATGGCGTCGAGAATCAGCGGGAACAGCCGGGCCAGGCTGGCGGAGACGCCCGCGGCCAGCGCGATCTGATGAATCCCCCCGTAGGAGAGCACGAACGCGGCCGCGGCCAGCAGGATCACCCCGGCGATCGCGGCGATGAGCGCGATCAGCCGGAGCCTGGCATAGGGGTCGGGGCTCCGGGACCCGTTCGCGGGGGGGCTGTTGTCCATCGGGGGTGCTTCGTCCTTCCTGCGGCGATGCTATGTGAATCCCGTCCGCTTACAAGGGGGCCGGGAAGCGGCGCACGCTCAGCGCCCGGAACCGCCGGAGGGCGGCCGAAGGCGCCTGCGGGCGAGAGGGGGTGCCAGAAAGCGAGCGGCCTCCGGGCCGCATGCCCGCCCGCGTGATCTCTAACGTCAAGGGAGACGATATTCCGTATGGCCCCCTGACTGGGGAAATTCGCTGCAAGCGCAGGTAGACGGCGTGTTGCCAATCAGCGAGACCGGGGAAAATCGCCGGTTCGAAGCGTCACCGCCGATCAGGCGCGGCAGTGCCGTCGACGTGAGCCTGCGGAGAGTCGGCCGCCCGCACGGCATGTGCCGGTCAGAGCGGGCGGTACATGATGTGCAGCCCGACGTATCCCTGCACCGGGTGGCAGAAGCCTGCCGGCACTGTCGCCAGCACCTCGAAGCCGAGGGAGCGCCACAGCGCGACGGCCCCGGTGTTGGTCTGCACGACCGCGTTGAACTGCATTGCCAGGAACCCGGCCGCCCGGGAGCGGTCAAGGATGTGCTCAGCCAGTGCGCGCCCAACGCCTCGCCTGCCGTGCTCCGGGCTGACCATGAAGCCGGCGTTGGCGATGTGCGCACCTCCTCCGCCGTGATTGGGATGCATCTCAGCGGTGCCCATGATGGTGCCGTCGCCGTCGGTGGCGACCACCGTCGCCCCCGGCGGCTGATGGCACCACATCGCCCGGGCCTGCTCCGCCGTGGTGTCGCGATCCCAGCAGAAGGTGTCGCCAGCAGCCACGATGCCGCCCATGAAAGCCCAGATCGAGGGCCAGTCCTCGGTGTTGGCGTCCCTGATCAGCATGCGTCAAGCATGCTGGGTGCGGGCCGCCGGGCGCGAGCCGGTATCTGTCGGCGGCCAGCGCGGGTGCGGCGAAACGCGCGGTCAGGCCGGGCAGCCTGCCAGATCCCGTAGCCTTGCTGCGTGACGCTCCGCCTCTACGACACTGCCGCGCGCACGGTGCGCGACTTCTCCCCGGTGACGCCCGGGAAGGCGTCGCTCTACCTGTGTGGTGCCACCGTGCAGGCGCCGCCGCATATCGGTCACATCAGGTCGGGCGTGGTTTTCGACCTCCTCACCCGCTGGTTGCGGGCGAGCGGGTACCAGGTCACGTTCTGCCGGAACGTCACCGACATCGACGACAAGATCCTGCGCGTGGCCGCTGCCGAGGGTGTGCCCTGGTGGCTGGTGGCACAGCGCAACGAGCGGGCGTTCAGCCGCGCGTATGCGGCGCTCGGCTGCGTGCCGCCGGATGTCGAGCCCCGGGCGACCGGGCACGTGCCCGAGATGATCACCCTGATGCGGCGGCTCATCGAGCGGGACCACGCCTACCCGGCGGACGGCGACGTCTACTTCGACGTGCGTTCCTACCCGGAGTATGGCGCGCTCTCCGGCCAGCGCCTGGAGCACATGCGGGCCGCCGACGACACCGAGCCCAACGAAGCCAAACGCGACCCGCGCGACTTCGCGCTCTGGAAGAGCGCGAAGCCAGGGGAGCCCGCCTGGGATACGCCGTGGGGCCCGGGCAGGCCGGGCTGGCATCTGGAGTGCTCAGCCATGGCCACCAAGTACCTGGGCGCCACCTTTGACATCCATGGCGGCGGCCTCGACCTGATCTTCCCGCACCACGAGAACGAGATCGCCCAGTCACGAGCGGCCGGTGATGGGTTCGCCCGGTACTGGCTGCACAACGGGCTGGTCGGCGTGGCCGGGGAGAAGATGAGCAAGTCGCTCGGAAACACCCTCCTGGTGGACGCCATGGTGACCCGGGTCCGGCCGGTGGAGTTGCGCTACTACCTGGGCCAGGCGCACTACCGGTCGGGCATCGAGTACTCGGCGGAGGCGCTGGACGAGGCCGTGGCCGCCTACCGCCGGATCGAGAACTTCGTGACCCGTGCGGCAGAGGTGGCGGCCGACGCGACGACCGAGGTGAGGGATCGGCCAGCGGCGCGACCCGCCGGGGTCGGCGCGCTGCCGACCGCGTTCGTCGCCGCGCTCGACGATGATCTCGCGATGCCGCAGGCCCTCGCCGTCGTGCACGACACGGTGCGGGCCGGGAACAACGCGCTCGCCGCTGGCGACATCGGCCAGGCGGCGGAGCGGCTGGCCGACCTGCGGGCCATGCTCGGCGTGCTCGGTTTCGACCCGCTGGCTGAGCCGTGGGCCTCGGCAGGACCCAGCGACGACCTGCACGCGGTGGTCAGCGCGCTGGTCGGCATGGCGCTGAGCCAGCGGCAGGCCGCCCGCGAACGCAAGGACTACGCGGCTGCCGATGCCATCAGGGACGGGCTGCATGCGGCCGGGATCCTCATCGAGGACACCCCGCAGGGGCCGCGATGGGAGCTGAAGCGGTGACCGGAAACGAGGCCGGCGGGTCGGCCCGGTCCGGGCGCGGCGGGCGGACGAAGTCCGGCAAGCCACGTCCCGGCACCGGCGGGTACGGCAAGCGGCGGCTGGAGGGGAAGGGGCCGACGCCGCCAGCCCATCTGCGGCCTGGCCACCCGGCGCAGCGCCGTGCCGCGGCCCAGGCGGCCCGGTCACAGCGTGGCGGCCAGCAATCCGACAGGGCCGGGCGGGCAGGCGGGCGTTCCGTTGACGGGACGGGGCCGGGCCTGGGCTCCCGGGATCAGGGCTATCCGGACGCTGCTCCCTGGGCTGGGGCCCCCCGGGCTGGGGCTTCCCGGGCTGGGGCTTCCCGGGCGGGGTCTCCCGGGACTGGTGCTTCGAGGGAGCGCGCCCGGGGCGCGGGGGATGCCGCCGAGGTGGTCGCCGGGCGCAACCCGGTGCTGGAATCGCTGCGCGCCCGCGTTCCCGCGACCGCCCTCTACGCCGGACCGCGGCTGGACTCCGACCCCAGGGTGACCGAGCTCATCCGGCTCGCCGCCGACGCGGGAATCCCGATGATCGAGGCGGGGCGGCCGGAACTCGACCGGCTCACCGGCGGCGCGGTGCACCAGGGCGTCGCGCTGAAGATCCGCCCCTATGACTACGCCCATCCCGATGACCTGATCGAACGCGCCCGCGCCATGGGCGAACCGCCGCTGATCGTCGCTCTGGACGCGGTGACGGACCCGCGGAACCTGGGTGCGATCGTCCGCTCCGTAGCGGCGTTCGGCGGCCATGGCGTGCTCGTTCCGGCACGGCGCTCCGCGCATGTGAGCGCGGGGGCGTGGAAGGCGTCGGCGGGTGCGCTCGCCCGGGTGCCTGTCGCCTGGGCGCCCAACCTTGCCCGGGCCCTCACGTCGTACCAGGAAGCCGGCCTGTTCGTCGCCGGGCTCGACGCGCAGGGCGAGACCGCCGTCGGTGAGCTTGAGGTGGCCGACCAGCCCCTCGTCCTCGTCGTCGGGTCGGAGGGACGCGGGCTGTCCAGGCTCGTCGCGCAGCGCTGCGACGTTCTGGTGCGGATTCCCATCGCCGCGCAGACCGAGTCGCTCAACGCCGGAGTCGCGGCCGGCATCGCCCTGCACGAGGTAGCCACCCGCCGCTCCGCCTAGCCCCGGGCAGCCCCACCGCTGGGCTTGCGCGCCATCCCCGCCGCTTCCTTTCACGTGTTCCGTCCGCCAATAAGGGCGTTTTGTCTGGTTCAGGCGAACCAGATGCGTATCAGAACGGTGCTGTGGCGGGCGGGCGTGGGTGGGCGTGGACGGGGGCGAGCATAGGGTCGCACTGGGGACGGCGGAAGCGAGGTGGGCGTGGACCGGTTGCGGATCGGGACGCTGGGGGCCGCCCGGATCACTCCGGGTGCGCTGATCAAGCCAGCCCGGAATGTGCCCGAGGTGACGGTCACCGCCGTGGCCGCCCGTGACCCGGAGCGCGCGCGCCGGTTCGCGGACAAGCACCGGATCCGCATGGTGCACCGCTCCTACGAGGCGCTGATCGCCGACCCGGCCGTCGACGCCATCTACAACCCGCTGCCGAACTCGCTGCACGCGCTGTGGACGCTGCGGGCCATCGAGGCGGGCAAGCACGTGCTGTGCGAGAAGCCGTTTACCTCGAATGCCGCCGAGGCTGCCGAGGTAGCCGCCGCGGCCAAAGAGTCCGGGCTGGTCGTCATGGAGGCCTTTCACTACCGCTACCACCCGCTCGCCCGCCGGATGCAGGACATCGTGACCGGCCCGGCGCCGGACGCCGCCGGTGAGATCGGGCCGCTCCGCTACCTGGAGGCCTCGCTGTGCTTCCCGCTGCCCCGGTTCTCTGATAACCGCTACTCCTACGAACTGGCGGGCGGGGCCACCATGGACGCCGGCTCTTACGCGATCAACTGGCTGCGCCTGCTCGGGCCCGGCGAGCCCGAGGTCGTGGAGGCGAGAGCGAAGTTGCACGGCCCGAATGTGGACCGGGCGATGTCCGCCTCGTTCCGGTTCCCGGGCGGCGTCCTCGGCCGGATGACCGCGTCCCTGTGGTCCGCGCAGGTGCTCCGGCTGGATGCCAAGGTTGTCGGTGACCGGGGGGTCATGCGGGTGCTGAACTACGTCTCGCCTCACCTGTACAACCGGCTTACGGTGACCGCGGACGGTTACACCCGCCGTGAGCGGGTGAGCGGCGAGTCCACTTTCACCTACCAGTTGCGTGCCTTCGCGGCGGCGGTGCTGCACGGTGATCCCGTGCTCACCACTCCCGAGGACGCCGTCGCCAACATGACCGTGATCGACTCGGTGTACCGGGCAGCAGGCCTCCCGCTACGCGGCACCGCCTGATCGGGACCCCGCGCCCGTGAACCTCTGTGACCCGGGGGACATCTGGGGCTGCCGGGACCAGCGGGGCCCGCAAAGCATGCAGGCGGTCGCTTGCGCGCTCGCAAAGCATGCAGGTGGCCGCGCGGTTACTGGCGGTATGCCCACGCAGCGCGCTATCGTTCGCTATGTGAACACCACTGGCAGCAGATCCGCCGACCCGGCCAGGGCCGGATCGGCCAAGGCAAGCGGGGCCAGGACCAGCGCAGCCAAGGCCAGCGTGGCCAGAGCCGGGGGCGCCGGGGGCGCTGCCGGCGACGCCGCCACCGGGGCGGAACCGGGCGCCCCGGGCCCGGGCGGCCGCAGGACGGACTTCGTCCAGTCCCTGGACCGCGGCCTGGCGGTGATCCGCTGCTTCTCCTCCGAGCGGCCGTCACTGACCCTCTCGGAGGTCGCCGAGCGCACCGGGCTCACCCGGGCCGCGGCCCGCCGTTTCCTGCTGACCTTGCAGGAACTTGGCTACGTGGGGAGTTCCGGCCGGCAGTTCTCGCTCCGGCCGCGGGTCCTCGCGCTCGGCTATGCCTACCTGTCGTCGTTCAGCGTGGCCCAGATCGCCCAGCCGCACCTGGAGGATCTCGCCGAGGAACTGCACGAGTCGTGCTCGGTGAGCGTGCTCGACGGTGACGACATCGTGTACGTGGCGCGCGCCTCGGCCAACCGGATCATGACCATCGCGCTGACCGTGGGCACCAGGCTGCCGCCCTACCCGACCTCGATGGGCAGGGTCTTGCTGGCCAGCCTTCCCGAGGAAGAACTGGACGCCCACCTGAGCCGCACCAACCTGCGCAAGCTGACCGAGCACACGGTCTACGACCCCGTGGGACTCCGGCAGATCCTGGCCGGGGTCCGTACCCGGGGCTGGGCAGCGGTGGACCAGGAACTCGAGGCGGGCGTGCGGTCCGTCGCGGTGCCGATCCGGGACAGTTCAGGCCGGGTCGTGGCGGCCATCAACGCCAGCGCGCACGCGGCCAGGGTGCCCATGCGCACCCTGGAGAAGCAGTTCCTGCCCCGGTTGCTGGACGCCGCGCGGCAGATCGACGCGGAACTCGCCACCCGGATGGCGGTGGGCGCCCGGGTGGTCCGCTGAGGGTATGCGGTCTGCGACCACTGGTTCTCCTCCGTGACCACCGAGACGATGCCGAACCGGGCGTTCACCTGCTCGGCGACCAGCCAGGGGCACATGGACGACAAGACGCACACGTTCACCTCGCCATCCATCTTCGGCCTGCTGGATTCGCACGGGCTGGGCTGGGCGATCTACGGTTACGAAGCGCAGCCACTTTCCAGGGCGGCCTTCACCGATATCAACGCAGCAGCGGTCAGTTCCCGCCAGTTCCCGGCGGGGGTCTCGCCAGCGCCCGCGACAGCCGGTCCCGCGCCGGTCACCGATGCGGCGCTCACCAGCTACATTCGCGCGCACGCCTAGCCCTGACGCGCGTCCATGAATGGCGCGCACGCGGCGACCATGGTGGCATGGACCCCGGACGGCGCGCAGTCTCACGCCCCGGTAGGGTCGCGGGTATCTGCTTAACGTTGGGAGAACACATGCGGCTCACCAAGCTGGTGCACGCCTGCGTCAGGCTGGAAAAGGACGGGGTCACGCTGGTCATCGACCCGTCCGCATGGAGCATGCCGAGGGCACTGGAGGGCGCCAGCGCCGTCCTGGTGACGCACGAGCACTTCGACCACCTCGACGCTGACGGAGTGCGTGACGCGCTCAGCGCGGACCCTGCCCTGCAGTTGTGGACGAACGCCTCGGTCGCCGCCCAGTTCGCCGAATTCGGCGACCGGGTGCATTCGGTCGGCCACGGCGACACGTTCACGGTGGACGGGTTCGACGTGCACGTCTACGGGAGCAAGCACGCGGTGGTGCACCGGGACATCCCAGTGATCGAGAACACCGGGTTCATGATCGACGGGACCGTCTTCCATCCCGGTGACGCGTTGACCGTGCCGGAGGACCCGGTGCAGACCCTGCTGCTGCCGGCCAGCGGGCCATGGCTGAAGACAGGCGAGATGATCGACTACGCGCGTGAGGTGGCCCCGGAGCGCGGCTACGCCATCCACGAGGCGCTGTACGGCGACATCGGGCTCATGGTGCTGGGGAACTTCCTGAAGATGTGCGCGAAGGACGAGGACACCTTCACCCGGGTCGACCCGGGCACCACCGTCGACGTCTGAGCCCCGCCAGGCGCTCAGCCTGCGCTCGCCGGTGAGCGCAGGCCGCTGGCCAATGGCTCTCCCGGCCCGGGCGAACCGGTCAGCCAGTCGCGTCCCTCGCGGTAGAGCAACTCCACCGCCGGCCCGCGCAGTCCGGGCAGCCGCGGCGCGATCCGGTAGCCGAGTTGTGCCTGCACGTAGGCCAGGTGCCGGTACCCGGCCGGGAAGCTGTCCAGGATCTGCTGGTCGAGCGTGAGCCGGGCGGCCGGGTCCACCGGGTCGAGGCGGTCCTTCTCGTAGATCGGCTGCCGCCGCACGATCCGCCAGCTACCCGCCCGCTTCTCCAGGAAGTCGTAGAAGCGGCCGGTGCAGGTTGACGCTGTGGCCGGTGACGGCCGGCAGCATGGCGAAGCGGCTGCCCAGCCCGGCCTGGTCCGCGGGTGCCCAGTGGTTCAGCTGAGCGCCGTTGTTCGCATTGTTCGCGGCCAGCCCGTCCGCCGCCGGCGCCGGCGCGCTGCTGCCAGCCTGGGTCCAGGCGATGTCGGCCCACACCACGCGGCCCCGGTGATCTCCGCACACTCCGGCACCCATGGACAGCCCGCGGACCACCAGGAGCCCGCGGCCATGCTCGCCCGTCGGGTTGCCGATCACCCGGGGCTCGCCGGGACCGCCGCCATCCTCGACCGCTACCCGGACCACCGGCCCGTGCCAGCTGATCTGCACGGCGAACCAGCCGCCCCGGCCGCTACCGGTATGCCGCAGCGCGTTCGCGCCCAGTTCAGTCGCCACACTGGCCAGATCGTCCCGGGCCGGGCACTCCGGCAGCAGGCTGGCCAGCCACCGTCGCAGCGCGCCAAGCTGGCGCTCCTCGCCCGGGAAGGCACGCCGCCAGCACATCTGGGCCACCAGCGCGGCTGGACCCGCTAACGGGTTCGTCAGAGGGCCCCCGCTGGTGGCCTGCATCTGTCCTCCTTGGCGGCGCCCAGTGACTGTACTGGAATTGATATCTCGCAGCCCGCAGGCCCGATCTTCCCGTCAATCCGTACAGTCCAGGAAATGAGAACATTCCAAGTATGGATCTGTGCGCAGCGCGCCGCAAGGCTTTCGCTCTCATGCGTGACCAGCGCCCCGGGCGCGCCGGCCGGGTGACGCCTCGCTAGTCGTCGGGCAGCTCGGTGGCTGCCTTGGTGAGCAGGTCGAGGCTCTCGGCCGGTGACAGGGTGGCGTCGCGGAGGCGGGCGTAGAGCTTCTCGTAGGGCGCCACCTCGGCGGGCTCGGTGAGCACCAGGTCGGAGGTGACGGTGTCGATCGCCACCACGGCCGGGTCGCCGGGGTCGGGGTAGGTGTAGATGGAGAACGTGCACCTGGGCACGGTGTAGCCGGCCACGCGGGCATCGGCGGGCAGCACCCGCAGGGTGATCGTCCGGGCCCCGTTCACGGTCGTGGCCAGGTGGTACAACTGCTTCTTCACCACGTCCGGCGGTGCGGCCAGGCGGCGGATCGCGACCTCGTCGATGATCACCTCATAGGTCGGCGCGCCTGGCCGGCGCAGCATCCGCTGCCGGCCCGCGTTGCCGTCCAGCACGCCGGCGCCGGTGAAGTTCAGCGGCCCCAGCGTGCCCTCCGCGTCTGACCGGGCCTTGACGAAGTCGGGAATCTGCAGCAGCCCCGGCAGGAACGTCTGCTGGTACTCCCGGATGGCCACCGCGCCCGCTTCCAGGTTCGCGTAGAGTGCCTGGCGCTCACCCATCCCCCGGGTGGATTCCCACCAGCCCCGCTCGCCGGCCTCGCGGGCGATAGTCATGATCTTCAGCCACTCGTCCCCGTCCACGCTCAGCGCGTCCAGGATCTTCATCACGTCGGCCTGATCGGCCACGTGCCCGTTCTCCAGCCGGGAGATCTGCGCCCGCGATCCCCCGGCGCGCCGGGCAAGCTGCTCGTGGGTCAGTCCCGCCTGGGTGCGCAGCACCCGCAGTTCGGCCGCCAGCCGCAGCCGGCGCACGTAGGGACTAATCATCCACGAACTCCTGACGGCATATTGCACGGCTTGGAGCACTGTTCGTAGACCAAAAACATCCTAAGTATGGAGCCGTTTCTCAATCACTTTCAAGAACCTGACACCGTTAAGTAGCGTCGCGCCCACGGCACTTGTCCCGGGCGGCCCGGCCTGCGGGTGGCCCTGCCCCGGCCTGCGGGTGGCCCTGCCCCGGCCTGCGCGGGCCTCCGCGGGGCCCGCGCAGGCCCCCCTCACCGGGGCTCAGGACTTGCGCCCGACCGCGCACCACGCGGGCATCGGGCGGTCCGGCTTGACGTTCTCGGCACCAGGATCTGGCCGCCAGTCGGGCAACTGGACCACGCCGGGCTCGACCAGGTTCAGGCCGTCGAAGAATCGCGCGACCTCACCCCGGGTGCGCAGGATGACGGATTCGCTCATCTGCTGATTGAGCCGGTCGAACGTTTCCGTCAATTCGTCGCCGCTCACGTCTCTGGCGAGGTGGGTGATCGCCAGGTAACTGCCTGGCGCCAGGGCTTGCACCAGTGTGTGCAGGACGTCCTGGGGGCTATCACCGTCGGCGAAGAAGTGCAGGACGCCGAACAGCATGATCGCGGCAGGCTTGCCGAAGTCGAGCGTCTCCCCGGCCTTCTGCAGCAGCAGGACCGGATCGCGCAGGTCGCCGTAGATGTAATCGGTGGCGCCTTCGGCGGTGCCGGCCAGCAACTGGTGGGCGTGAGCGAGCACGATCGGGTCGTTGTCCACGTACACGATCCGCGTCGCGGGGTCGATCCGCTGGGCCACTTCGTGGACGTTGTTCTGCTTGGGGATGCCGGTGCCGATGTCCAGGAACTGGCGGATGCCCGGCTCGCCGCAGAGGTAGCGGACCACGCGGCCCAGCACCGCGCGGTGCGCACGGACGTCGGCACGTACCCCGTCCAGGCCGCCCGGCCAGGCGGCGTACGCCCGCTGCGCCGCCTTCCGGTCGACGGCGAAGTTCGCCTTGCCTCCTAAGAGGTAGTCGTACACCCGGGCGACGTGCGCCGTGCTGGTGTCGATCTCCGGCCACGGCTCCCGCTCGGGCCCGGAGGATGTCTCGCTGTCCGCCACCGTGCGCCTCCCGATACCGGGTGATCTTCTCTGGATGCTGGACGGTTCGTAACTACCGATCGTACCGATTATCAAGCGGTTCGAGGCGGAGCGGCAAGGCCGGGTGGCAGGCGTTCGGCAAGCCCCTGCTGGCAACCGCGGTTATTCGTGATACGCGATGCCGGGCACACGCGTATCGTGAACATGCAAGAATCCGTACAGTACGCGGTATCGCGTATAGGTGGTTTGTGGATGATTGGGCATCACGTGCGTTGCCTCCGGACTGAGGCCGATCGGGCAGACCAGACGAACGTGACCGCCCCGCCACCAGCACACAGCCTCACATGTTCACCAAGGCAGCGACCTGGCTGCCCGATGAAATAAGGGGGAACCCCGCTATGAGCACCGAGTACACCGGCTGGCGCAAATCCGCGCACAGCAACAGCAGCGCCAACTGCGTTGAGGTGGGGACCGCGGACCGGATGGTCGGCGTCCGCGACTCCAAGCAGCACGGGCGCGGCCCGATCCTGGAATTCAGCACGGCCCAGTGGGCGGCGTTCGTCGCCGGGGTCAAGAAGGGCGAGTTCGACTGCGGCCCGGCGCCGCGGTAAGCGGCGCCTCACCAGACCGGGCCCCGGTAGCCCCAACTGCATGGATGTGACGCTCATGTAGTCCCAACTACGTGAGCGTCACATCAATGCAGTTGACTTCGTCCTGAGGGTGTGGCTTCTGGGGCCAGTGTGCCTGGTGAGGCTAGGTGTGGGCCGCCGCGGCGCACTGGTCGGCCATGTGGGTGCACTGCGGCGGGCAGCGCATCGGCGGGCTGAACGATCTCGAGTGGGCCGGCGGGCTGGTGTGGGCCAACGTCGCGCCGCGGCCCTACCTGGCCGGGATCGACCCGGACAGTGGCGAGGTGGTGGCCATCGTCGATGCGCGGGCGGCCGGGGAGCATCACGGGGGCGATCCGCGGGCGTTCCTCAATGGCGTCACAGCCCTTCCCGGTCCGGGGGAGTTCCTGCTCACCGGGAAGGGCTGGCGGTTCCTCTACCACGTCCGGCTGGTCGAGGGCCGCAGCCGGAAGGGCCGGAAAGGCTGCTGGCCGGGTAGCGCATGACCAGGGCCTGATGCGGCAGCAGCCGGTCACGATCATGCCGATAGCCAACGGGCCGGGTGGCGGGTCAGCCGAGCGAGGGGATCAGGGCCTCGATAAGGTGCGGCCCCGGTTCGGCGAGCGCGCGGCGCAACTGCCCCGCGAACTCCTCCGCGGTGCGGGCGCGGGTGGCGGGCACTCCCATCCCGGTCGCCAGCGCGGTGAAGTCGAGATCGGGCCGGGACAGGTCGAGCAGGCTGCGGGCTGCCGCTCCGGCGGCTTGCGCGCCGACCCGCTGCAGTTCCATGCCGAGGATCGCGTAGGAGCGGTTGCTGAAGATGACCGTGGTGATGTCCAGTTGCTCCCGCGCGTGGGTCCACAGGGCGGAGATCGTGTACATGGCGCTGCCGTCCGATTCGAGCGCGAGGACGCTGCGGTCCGGGCAGGCGATCGCGGCACCCGTGGCCACCGGCAGCCCCTGGCCGATCGCGCCGCCGGTGAGGGTGAGCCAGTCATGCGGGGGAGCGCCGGCGGTGGCGGCGGGAAGCCACAGGCCGGAGGTGTTGGCCTCGTCGGACACGATCGCCCCGTCCGGCAGCAGCGCGCCGATGACAGCCGCCGCGGTCTCCGCTGTCAGGTCACCGGCGGGCAGTGCCGGCCGCTCCGGCTGCTGCGCCAGTGGCGCGGCGTCCGGCGCGGTCAGGCTGGCCAGCGCGGCCAGCGCCCCGGTCACATCGTCGCCGGCCCCGGCGAGCGTGTGCACCTGGCAGCCGTCCGGCACCAGTGAGCTCGGCTGCCCGGGGTAGGCGAAGAAGGAGACCGGCGCCCGCGCGCCCGCCAGGATCAGGTGCCGGGTGCCCGCGAGCTGCGGGGCGGCGAACTCGGCCAGGTACGCCAGCCGGTCCACCGGCGGCAGCCCCGCGCCGCGCTCAAGCCGGGCCGGGAACGTCTCGCACAGCAGGCGGGCGCCGGTGCCGCGGGCGATCTGGCTGGCCGCCGCCAGCCCCGGCCGCCGCAGCGCGGCGCCGCCGAGCAGGATGAGGCACGGCTCGCCGCTGCGCAGCGCCGCAGCGGCCGGCTCGAGGGCCGGCCCGGCAACGGCGGCCGGCCGCCGGATAGCCGGCGGGGGCGCGGGCTCACCGCCCTCGGACCAGGACACGTCGGCGGGCAGGATCAGCGTGGCCACGCCCGCCGGCGGGCCCATCGCCGCAGCCACCGCGTCCGCGGCGTCCGCGCCCGCATCGGCGCTGCGCGCCGCCCGGCGGATCCAGCCGGACACCGGCCGCGCCAGGGACTCGATGTCGGATTCCAGCGGCGCGTCGAACCGCTTGTGGTAGGTCGCGTGGTCACCGACGATATTGAGCAGCGGACTGCCGGCCCGCCGCGCGTTGTGCAGGTTGGCCAGTCCGTTGGCCAGGCCCGGCCCCAGGTGCAGCAGGGTGGCGGCGGGCCGGCTCGCCATCCGGCCGTAGCCGTCCGCCGCGCCGGTCGCCGCGCCCTCGAACAGGCAGAGCACCCCGCGCATCCGCGGCACGGCGTCCAGGGCGGCGACGAAGTGCATCTCCGAGGTGCCCGGGTTGCTGAAACAGACATCCACCCCGCAGTCAGCCAGCGTGCGGATCAGGGCCTGCGCACCGTTCACTCGTTCCTCCCTGGGGTTCGCCTGAGGCTGATGCGGGATGATAGCCGGGCAGACACAAGGAGGTGTCACCATGCCCGCAGTGGCGGCCGGGTTCGAGGTGGTCCCGCTGGAGAAGCCGGACGATGTGAACGTCATCGTGGGCCAGGCGCACTTCATCAAGACGGTGGAAGACCTGCACGAGGCGCTGGCCGGGGTGAGTTCGCGGCTGCGGTTCGGCATCGCCTTCTGTGAGGCCTCGGCTGCCCGGCTCATCCGCCGGTCGGGGAACGACGCCGAGCTGACCAGCCTCGCCGTGCGGAACGCCCAGGCTGTCGGAGCCGGTCATTCATTCGTGATCATGTTGCGGGAGGGATTCCCGGTCAATGTCATGAACCCGGTCAAGGCTGTCCCGGAGGTCTGCACGGTATTCTGCGCCACCGCGAACCCGGTCGAGATCATCGTTGCTGTCACCGGCAGCGGCCGCGGCATCGCGGGGGTCATCGACGGGTCGCCCCCGGCGGGCGTCGAGACCGACGACGACGCGGCTGCCCGGCACCGGCTGCTGCGGGACATCGGCTACAAGCTTTGACCTGCGTCACTGCGGGGCAAGGACCGGTCCCGGAGAGGACCAGGGACCGGTCCTTGCCCTGGCCCCCGCGGCCTTGGCGATCACGGTGCCGGGGAAGCTGGAGAACCTGGCCGGCCCGGCGTAACCCCGGATCCCCATCCGTCGCGACGGTCAGCAAACCTTCAGGAAAGCATAGGCGGGCGCGAAGAGTCCCTTGAGGTTGTCTCCAGGTAGCAGGCCGACACACCGCCACCGTGGTCCTCGGCACCGGCCCGGCCACCTGACGAGGCCATCGCCAGGTCCAGCAGCGGCCCAGCAGTGGCCGGCCCAGCACGACTTTTCACGGCTTCGGTACCCGCAAACCCGCCCAAACCGGGCGGGGATCGGTACCGGAGCCGTGAAAAGTGCGTCCCCGCGGCCGGAGACGGCCAGGGCGATCTGCTGGCCGGGGTGATCCGATCAGTACGATCTGCGGGAGGTCCGCAGAGGAGGCCGGATGACCGGGCTCGTGCGTTATGAGGTCAGCGACCAGGTGGCGACCGTCACCCTGGACTCGCCGCACAACCGCAACGCGCTGTCCCGCCAGTTGGTGACGGAGTTGTCCGCGCGGCTCGCCGAGGCGGGCGGCGACCAGGCCGTGCGGGCCGTCGTGCTCAGCCACACCGGGCGGGTGTTCTGCGCGGGCGCCGACCTCACCGAGGCCGCAGGCCTGCCGATGACCGGCGCCACGGCAGCGATCGTGGCGCTGATCACCGCCATCGTGGAGCTGCCCAAGCCGGTCATCGTCCGGGTCACCGGTCACGTCCGGGCCGGCGGCATGGGCCTCGTGGGCGCCTGCGACCTGGCTGTCGCCACCGAGACGGCGTCGTTCGCGTTCACCGAGGCGCGGATCGGGCTGACCCCGGCGATCATCTCGCTGACCACGCTTGACCTGATGACGCCGCGGGCGGCGGCCCGCTACTACCTCACCGGCGAGACGTTCGGCGCCGAGGCCGCGGCCAGCGCCGGGCTGATCACCGTCGCCACCAGTAACGCCGACCTCGGCCAGGTGCTCGGCGGCCTGCTCACCCAGGTCCGGGAGACCTCCCCGCAGGGAGCGGCGCAGACCAAGCAGTTGCTGACCAGCGGCCGGCGGCAGCGCCTGGCCGAGCGGTCCGAGGCCATGGCCGAGTTGTCCGCGCGGCTGTTCGCCACCGAGGAGGCGCAGGAAGGCATCCACGCGTTCCTGGAGCGGCGGCCGCCCGCCTGGCTGCAGTCGTAGGTTCCGCCCCAGCCTGCCACGCACGCCGCTCGCGCGCCTGTCCCGCTCAGCGTGCTGGTCCGCCGGGTGCGCGGTCCGCTCAGCGCGCCGGTCCGCTCAGCGCCGGCGGCGGCCTGTGACGCCTCCCGATCCCTGGCAAACTGCGGCGGGTGAATTTCCAGATGTCTGGGAGCTGGCCGGATTTCGTTGACCTGCGCAGCCCAGCGCACGCATCCTCGACTGCACGACCTAGTCAGCCGCGTGAGCGGCTCGTGTGCAGGGACGGTGTGCGATGACTGACGGCATGGAGGCAGTGCGCCGGCCGCCTCGTGCCCCGGCGCCTCGTGCCCCGGCGCCTCGTGGTTCGATGCCTCGTGGTTCGATGCCCCGTGGTTCGATGCCCCGTGGTTCGATGCAGCAGAGGCGGAGCAGGAAGCGATGGGCGGTGGCAGCCGGCATCGCCGGCTGCTGGGCGCTGCTGATCATGATGACCGGATCGCTCGTCGTCGGGACGGCGCTGCTGCTGCTCCTCGCGGCGATCGGTGGCATTTGCCTGGTGGCGCTGCGGGCCTTGGGCGTCACCAGGGATCATCCGTGGGTGCAGCGGCTGGCCACCAGGCCGTGGCGCGACGGGCAGCAGGTGCTCCAGTTGGCCCTGCGCCACCTGCCCGAGGTCTTCGTGGTGACCCCGAGCGGCGCGCTGCTCGCGCCCAATTCCATCGAGCTGCGGCTGAACCCGCGTGACTTCGGCTCGTTGAGCGGGCGAATGGACATCAGCCTGGTCGGCGCGAGTGCTGCCGAGGTGTACGAGGAGCAGGTCGCCGCGAACGGTGCCCGCTTCGCCGGCTACGGCCCGGTGCATGTGGGCGTGCTCAGTGACCCGGCGGTCCTGGCGGGCCGTTACCAGCTGAGGCAGGGACGGCCGCTTGGCGCCGCCCCGGAGCCCGGGTTCCAGCCCGCACAGCAGCCCGGGTTCCAGCCGGCGCCGCAGGCCGCGCAGCAGCCAGAGTTCCAGCCGGTGCCGCAGCCCGCGTTCCACCCCGCCCCTCAGGTTTCTCCGGGCGCGCCACCGGAGCCGCAGGCGGCGCACCCCGGTCCGCAGCCGGACCTGCATCTGGTGGCGGCCGGCCCGGGTGGCGGCTGGCCCTTCGCGCACGACGGGAGCACCTGTGCCGCGCCGGTTTCACCGCCAGCCGCTGGCCGGGGCCTGCTGACGGTTGCCGAGCCGGTCCACAGCGCCATCCCGCTGCTGCGGCTGGTCACTGGCGACTGCGTGGCGGAAACCCGGACATCAGGCGCCCGCGCGGGGCGCGGGGCAGTGGAGCTCACCCTGCCCGAAGTTCTCACCGTGTCCAGGGAGCATGCCAGATTCACATACGCTGACGGTCAGTGGTGGATAGCCAACCTGGGCAAGAACGGGCTGGCCTTGAACGGCATCTCTCTGGTGGGGGAGCATGCGCTACACGACGGCGATTCGATCCGCTGGGGCAGCAGCCAGGACGCGCCGGTGTCCCGGGTCGAGATCGGCTGACGCGCCGCCCTCCGGACGGAGGGGAAGCCATCCCTGATGCGCGTCCCGGCGTGGCGGCGGACCAGCTTTTCATCTGGTCATCCGGGCAGAACAAGTGGCTGAGCTGTCCACCCGACGAGATCACCTGGCTGGACCGCAGCGTGCTCAGCGGCAACGCCGACCTCACCTTGCACCGGGCGCCGCGCTGCGCGGGCCTGCGCTACGTCCACCACCGGTGGGAGTTGTTCAGCCGCGACCCGACCTACCAGGTGTACCTGGCGCCGCACGCCCGCGGGGCACCGCTGGACGCCCGGGCCGTGCAGCAGGCGGCGCGGCGGATGCTGCCGTTGGCCCCGGCGCAGCACTACGAGACGTTGCCGGTGGTCCTGGAGGGCGGGACGTGGCTGGTCAGTGTCGGCAACTGGGTGCTCCCGCTGCGGCTCGACCTGGCAGCGCCGCACGGCGCCGAGCCGCCCCGCCCCCGCGGGCATGAACAGCCCGCCACCCAGGAGAAGCGGGTCCGGCCGAGCGGGACGCTGGCCAAGCGGGGCAGCCCGCCCCGGCAGGACGCGGTGCCCCGGGTCCGCGCCTACTTCGAGCGCAACGCGACTGCGCGGATGGCGACAGCCTACCACTACCAGGAGTACATCCTCGGCCAGCCGGCCCCGCAGCCGGTGCCGATGATGGATGTCGTCATCGCCCTGGACCTGAGCGGCGAAGGCACGATTTCCGATTACAAGAAGCTGCTGCAGGGTTTCATCTGGGAGGAACGAGGACACCAGCGCGAGCTTGCCGAGTTCCTGCTCGCCAACGGCCTGCTGACACACGCGGACCTCGAGCTGGCCGCGGTGGCTGCCGCGGCCAACGAGGCCAGCGGCAAGAGCGAGATGGCACGGAAGCGGCTGCAGTACCGGCCCAGGAAGTAGCTCAGCCGGCCTGCTCACCCACCAGGCTGGCAGGGACCAGGACGGTCCGGGACCGCAGGTACTCGCCGAGCCCCTTGGCCTGCGCGTCGGGCCGCGTGGTCGCCGCCACGCCAGGGGCGAGCAGGCCGACGACGACGAAGTTCAGCGCGTTCAGGTTCGGCAACTCGTAGCGGCGGATCTCCAGGTCCGCGGCCTCGGTGAGCAACTCACGGAACCGGCCGGTGCTCAGTTCCGCCCGCAGCCACGCGTACTCCCGGGCGGTCCGGGTCCACAGGCCCACGTTGGCGTTGCCGCCCTTGTCGCCGGACCGCGCCCCGCACAGCCGGCCGAGTGGGACCCGCACCAGTTCCCCGGCCAGGCCAGCGCCCGGTCCGGCTTCCCCGGCCAGGCCAGCGCCCGGTCCCGGCGCGGGCTCCGCCGGGACCGGGCGTGCCGGGACACTGGCTGATGGCGGCACCGGGCCGCCCGCGCCGCCGCTGTGCGGGATGACCCGCGTGCTGCCATCCGGCAGGTGGACCGTGTGGGTGACGGCCGAGGCGGGCACCAGGGCAGGCCAGTACACGCCGAACGCGCTCGCCCCGGTGGGCGGGGACGTCGTGTGGAACCCCGCGTACCCGGCGAGTGCCAGTTCCACGGTCGCGTTGGAGAAAAACCGGCCGACCTTGCGCTCGTCGGCATCCTTGACGGTGACCCGCAGGTGGGCGGTGGCCTCCTCGTTGGACGGCGCGTCCGGATGGTCGTAGCGCAGCAACCGGACGTCGGCCTCGTCGACCGTCCCGGTCCCGCCCAGCAGGCCGAACAGCAACTGCTCGGCGTGCGCGGCCTTGGCCTCGATGTCCAGGCCGGTGATCACCATCGTCATCGTGTTGCGGTAGCCGCCGAGCATGTTGACCGCGACCTTGAGCTCCTCCGGCGGCGGGCTGCCCCGCGTCCCGGACAACGACACCCGGTCCGGGCCGTCGGCCGCCACGCTGATCGTGTCGAAGTGCGCGACCACGTCCGGATTCAGGTAGCCGGGCTCGCCGATCTCGTACAGCAGCTGGGCGGTCACCGTCCCGGTGGAGACCAGCCCGCCGGTCCCCTGGTGCTTGGTGATGACCGCACTGCCGTCCGCGGCCACCTCGGCGATCGGGAATCCCGGGTAGCGCCGGTCGGTGATCTCCTCCAGGAAGCTGTAGTTGCCGCCGGTGGCCTGCGGGCCGCACTCGATGACGTGCCCCGCCGCGACCGCGCCGGCCAGCCGGTCCCAGTCGCCGCGGCCCCAGCCGTGCCACCACGCGGCCGGGCCGGTGACCAGGCTCGCGTCGGTGACCCGCGGGCAGACCACCAGGTCGGCGCCTGCCTCCAGCGCGGCGGTGATGCCCCAGCCGCCCAGGTAGGCGTTCGCGGTCACCACCGGCAGGCCGGCCCTGGCGAGCGGCACCCCGGTATCGGTGTTCACCAGCTCATGCCCGGCCGCCTGGAGCGCCGGGATCTGCCCCGCGAGGTCATCGCCGCTGATCCAGGCGATCCGGGGACTCAGGCCGAGCCGCTGCGCCAGCGTGTGAAGGTCGGCGGCGAGCCCGGCCGGGTTGAGGCCGCCGGCGTTCGCGACGACCCGGACGCCGCGGTCCAGGCAGGAGCCCAGCACCTCCTCCATCTGGCGCAGGAAGGTGCTGGCGTAGCCGCGGCGCGGGTCCTTCTGCCGTGCCTTCCACAGGATGAGCATGGTCAGCTCGGCGAGATAGTCCCCGGTCAGCACGTCGATGGGCCCGCCGTCCAGCATCTCGCGGGCAGCGGCCAGCCGGTCGCCGTAGAACCCCGAGCAGTTGGCGATGCGCACCGGCCGCCGGCCCGTCATCGGTGTCATCCCCGGTCAGCCGAACTGGCCCGGCCGCCGGCCCACACCAGGCGGGCCGGCGAACGCCTGCGCGATCGCCATCCACGCCACCGCGCCCGGCCCGGACACGACCAGGGACGTGTCGCCGAGGTGCCTGCGCTGCGTGACGACCAGGCAGAAGTCAAGCGCGGGCCCGGCGACCCGGTCAGCCGAGTCCTCCGCGCCCCAGGTCCAGGTGCCACCCCCCGGGGCGGCAAGCTCGACCCGCACCGGGATCGACCAGCCGTCCGCCGGGGTCGGTTGCTGCCAGCCCGGCTCATCCAGCCTGGCGACCAGGTCACGCAGCGCGGCGGACTCGGCCGCGGCGTCCCCGGCGAGTGCCTTCATATCGGCCGGCATGGCTGCCTCCCGTTCCGGACTGGACGGCTCACGGGCCGACGACCGCGAGCACCTGGCCGGCGGCGACCTGCTCGCCGGCACCGGCCTGCAGGCCGGTGAGGATGCCGTCGGCCGGGGCGGTGATGGTGTGCTCCATCTTCATCGCCTCCAGCACGATGAGCGGCTGCCCGGCGCTGACCGGCGCGCCGGCTTCGGCCAGCACGCGGACGACCGTCCCGGGCATGGGGGCGCGCAGCGAGCCGGTGTCGGCGACCGCGTCCGGGTCGGCGAACCGCGGCACCTCGGTGAGCGCCGCGCTGGACCCGGGACCGTCCACGTACGCGACGGTCCGCGGCCCTGACCGTACCTGATGCACATGGTAGACGCGCCGCAACTGGTCCACGGTGAGGTCCACGGCGTCCGGCGTGGCGGTGGCCCGGACGGACGAGCCGAGCGGCTCGCCGTTCACCGTGACCTCCAGATCGCCGCCAGGCCAGGCCCCGCCGCGCGCGTCGCTGCCGCGCGAGTCCCCGCCGCGCGCGTCGCTGCCGCGCCACCGGTAGGCAACGTCCCACCGCTCGTCACCGGAGGTGTAGCTGACCTGCTGCGGGGCGGACGGGACATTGCGCCACCCGGCGGGCAGCGAGCGCAGCACAGGCGCGGCCGCCCGGTGCCCGGCCTGCCGGGCGAGCGCCGCCGCGACCGCGAGCGCCCCGGTGCCGGGCTGTCCGGCGCCGGCCAGCCCAGCCCTGGTCAGCAGCACGGGATCGTGCCGGGACAGGTACCCCGTGTCCGTGTGCCCGGCGGCGAACTCCGGCTCGGCCAGGATCCCGGTCAGCAGGTCCCGGTTCGTCGTCACCCCATGCACCTGGGCGCGGCTCAGCGCCCGGGACAGCCGGCGGAGGGCCTCCGGCCTGGTCCGCCCGTGCGCGATCACCTTGGCCAGCATGGCGTCGTAGTGCGGCCCGACGACCGAGCCGCCGGTGTACCCCGCGTCGATGCGGACGCCCTCGCCCGCCGGGATGGCGAACCGGTGCAGCGTGCCGGTGGCGGGCAGGAACCCGGCTGGCACGTCCTCGGCGTACAGCCGCGCCTCGATGGCGTGCCCGTGCAGCCGCGCGCCGACCGCCTCAGCGGGCAGCGGCTCGCCCTCGGCGATCCGCAGCTGCAGTTCCACCAGGTCGAGCCCGGTGACCAGCTCGGTGACCGGGTGCTCGACCTGCAGCCGGGTGTTCACCTCTAGGAACCAGAAGCTGCCCGAGCCGTCGAGCACGAACTCGACGGTGCCGGCGTTGACATACCCGATGGCCTTGGCCGCGGTCACCGCCGCCGCGCCCAGCTCGGCACGCAACTGCTCGCCGACGGCCGGGGACGGCGCCTCCTCGATGATCTTCTGGTACCTGCGCTGGATCGAGCACTCGCGCTCGAACAGGTGCGTGACGCCGCCGTGGCTGTCCCCGAGGATCTGCACCTCGACGTGCCGCGGGTCCTCGATGAACCGCTCCAGGAACACAGTGCCGTCGCCGAACGCCGCGGCGGCCTCGCGCCGGGCCCCGGCCACCGCGTCCGCGAGCCCGGCAGCGGACCGGGCCAGCCGCATGCCGCGGCCGCCACCGCCGTGGGCGGCCTTGACCAGCAACGGGAACCCGATCCGCTCAGCCGCCGCGGCCAGGTCATGGTCGCTGGCGAGGCCGGCGTCCGCAGTGTCGGCCGCCCCGGGGACGACGACCCCGGGCAGCACCGGCACCCCCGCCGAGGCCATCAGCGCCTTGGCGGCCGGCTTGGCGCCCATCGCCTCGATCGCATCCGGACCCGGGCCGACGAACACCAGCCCGGCCCGCCCGCAGTCGCGGGCGAAGGCGGCGTTCTCGGACAGGAAACCGTAGCCGGGGTGCACCGCGTCCGCGCCGGTGACCTGGGCCGCCGCAATGATCAGGTCGCCGCGCAGGTAGGTGTCGCGGGGGGCGGCGCCCGGCAGCCGGACCGCCTCGTCGGCGAGCGACACGAACGGGGCGCCCGCGTCCGGGTCGGCGAACACCGCGACCGTCGAGATCCCCATGGCGTGCGCGGTGCGCATCACCCGGGCGGCGCTCTCCCCCCGGTTGGCGATGAGCAGCTTGCGGATCGGCATGCCGGTCACATCCGGAAGACGCCGAAGCCGCGGCGCCCCTCGACCGGGCCGGAGTGGACCGCCGACAGTGCCATGCCCAGCACGGTCCGGGTGTCCCGCGGGTCGATGATGCCGTCGTCGTACAGCCGCCCGGACACCGCGAACGCGTGCGATTCCGCCTCGATCTGCGCCTCGATCGCCTGCGTCCGGGCCTGGTCGGCGGCCTCGTCGAAGGGCCGGCCGCTCGCCTCCGCCGACGCGCGGCCGACGATCGACAGCACGCCGGCGAGCTGGGCGGCGCCCATCACCGCCAGCTTGGCGCCCGGCCAGGCGAACATCAGCCGGGGATCGTAGGCGCGGCCGGACATCCCGTAGTTCCCGGCGCCGAACGACGAGGCCATGTTGACGGTCAGGTGCGGGACCGCGCTGTTGGTCACCGCGTTGATCATCTTGGCCCCGTCCTTGATGATGCCGCCCTGCTCGTAACTGGTACCCACCATGTAGCCGGTGGTGTTCTGCAGGAACACCAGCGGGGTGTCGGTCTGGTTGGCGAGCAGGATGAACTCGGTCGCTTTCCTGGACTCCTCGCTGAACAGCACCCCCCGGTGGTTGGCCAGCACGCCCACCGGGTAGCCGTGCACCCGGGCCCAGCCGGTGACCAGGGACGTCCCGTACAGCGGCTTGTACTCGTCGAAGTCCGAGCCGTCCACGGTCCGGGCGAGCACCTCGCGGGGGTCGAACGGGACCTTCACGTCCGCTGGCACGATGCCCAGGATCTCGTCCGGGTCGTAGCCCGGGCCCGCGGGATCCGGGTCCGGCGGCGGCCCGAGCTTGCGCCAGTTGATCCTGGCCAGGATGTCGCGGCCGATCCGGATCGCGTCCGGCTCATCGGTGGCGAAGTAGTCGGACAGCCCGGAGACCCGCGAGTGCATCAGCGCGCCGCCCAGGTCCTCGTCGTCGGCCTCCTCCCCGGTGGCCATCTTCACCAGCGGCGGGCCGCCGAGGAAGACCTTGGCCTGCTGGTCCACCAGCACCGCGTAGTCGCACATGCCCGGCACGTACGCGCCGCCCGCGGTGGAGTTGCCGAAGACCAGCGCGACCGTCGGGATGCCCAGCGCGGACAGCGCGGTCAGCTCGTGGAAGACCCGGCCCGCGGGCACGAACAGGTCCGCCTGGGTGGGCAGGTCCGCGCCGCCGGATTCCACCAGGTTGACCACTGGCAGCCGGTTGAGCCGCGCGATCTCCAGCGCCCGCAGGCTTTTCCGCAACGAGTAAGGGTTCATCGCCCCGCCCCGCACGGTGGGGTCGTGCGCGATGATCACGCATTCGACGCCCGAGACCACCCCGATGCCGGTGACCAGGCTGGCGCCGACGGCGAACTGCGTGCCCCACGCGGCCAGCGTGGACAGCTCCAGGAACGGGCTGTCCGGATCGAGCAGCAACTCCAGCCGCTCCCTGGCGAGCAGCCGGCCCCGGTCGTGGTGCCGCTGCCGGTACCGCTCACCGCCGCCGGCGATCGCGGCGGCGGTCTGCTCGGTCAGCTGATCGAGCAGCGCGAGCTGGGCGGCGCGGTTCGCGTGGTAGGCGTCGCCTGTGGTGTCGAGCGCGGAACGGAGCACCGGCATGCGTCAGCCGCCGTAGTGCGACGTGTGGGTGCCGGAGGTGTAGAGGTAGCTGATCGCGTCGCGGTCATCGACGAAGCACTCCGGCTCAGCCGTTCCCGAAGCGTGGCTTCCCGGCACTCCGTCGGCCCCACTAATCACACCAGTCACATCTGCCCCGTTGGCCCCACTAGCCCCGGTCGTCGCGGCGAGGTCGGCGAGCTTGCCGGGCCGCGCGGCGGCGGACCGGGTCAGCGAGTCGCCCACGTTGATGCGCTGGATGAGGTTGCGCGCGAGGTCCACGGTGCCTCCTTGGCAGTTCTTTATCCGGCCCACCCACCCACCCTGCGGCCCACCCACCCACCCTGCGGCCCACCCACCCATCGGCCGGGTCTCAGTAGGACCGGGGCAGTCCCAGGCTGTGCTGGGCGACGTAGTTCAGGATCATCTCGCGGTTCACCGGCGCGACGCGGAGCAGCCGCGCCAAGCCCCAGTACGGCATGAGGCCGTACTCGGTGGCGAAGCCGTTGCCGCCGTGCGTCTGCATCGCCGCGTCCGCGGCGGCGATCGCGGCTTCCGCCGCCGCGTACTTGGCCATGTTGGCGGACTCGCCGGCCGGCTCGCCGTGGTCGTGCTGCCAGCAGGCCCGCCGGGTCATCAGCGCGGCCAGCTCGGTGTCGATCTTCGCCCTGGCCAGCGGGTGGGCCACACCCTGGTGGGTGCCGATCGGGGCCTGCCACACCTGGCGCTCGTTGGCGTAGCGGGCGGCGGCTGCGAGCACGTGCCTGGCGATGCCCACGCACGCCGCGGCGCCGGTGATCCGCTCCGGGTTCAGCCCGTGGAAGACCTGCCGGAAGCCCTGGCCCTCCGCGCCGACCAGCGCCTCCGGGCCAACCCGGACATCGTCGAAGTGCAGCGTGAACTGCTTCTCGGGCAGCATCAAATCGACCGGCAGCGGACGGGCGCCCAGGCCGGGCGCGTCCGTCGGGACGAGGAACAGCGACAGCCGGGCGTCGCCGCGTTCGCCCTGCGCGGCGGGTGGTACGGTCCCGGTGCGGGCGACGACCAGCACGGCCGCGGCCTCATCCACCCCGGAGATGTAGTACTTGGTGCCCCGCAGCACCCAGCCGTCGCCGTCCCTGGTGGCGGTCGTGGACAGCCGGTGCGTGTTCGACCCGGCGTCGGGCTCGGTGATCGCGAAGACGACCTTCGTGGTGCCGGCCGCCAGGCCGGGCAGCCACGTCTTGCGCTGCTCGTCCGTGCCGAACTCGGAGATGACCGCAGCCGAGATGGCCGCCGAGACGACGATCAGCAGCAACGGCGTGCCCTGCGCGCCGAGTTCCTCGCAGACCAGGGCGAGTTCGGTGAGGCCACCGCCACCGCCGCCGTACTCGGCGGGGATGTTCACCCCAATGAATCCAGCTTCACCAAGCTTCGACCAGAGCTCATCGCAAGGCGTCCCGGCAGCGGCGTGGCTGGTGTAGTACCGCGGGCCAAAACCGCTGGCTATCGCGGCAACAGCAGCCCGCAGGTCGCGATGCTCGGCAGTCTCAGCAAAATCCACGCCTGCTCCATTGAAGTGATCGCAGATTCACTAGGACTTTAGCTGGCCGGATGCCAGACTGGCTAGATGGCCAGCGCGAGATCCCGGCGGCAGCGCGACCCCGAGCGGCGGGCCAGGATCCTCGACGCCGCGGCCGGCCTCGCCGCGCGGCGCGGGTTCCACACGGTCTCCCTGGCCGACATCGGCGCGGAGGCCGGCATCGTCGGCTCCGGGGTCTACCGCCACTTCGGCAGCAAGACCTCGATCCTGGTCGCCATGCTGGACCAGGTCATGAACCGGCTGATGACGCGCGCGGCGCGGATCATCGCGGAGTCGGCTGATGATCACCAGTGCCTGTCGGATCTGGTTCGCGACCACATCCAGGTCGCGCTGACCGACCGGACGGCGCTCATGGTCTACCACCGGGAATCCCACACGCTGCCCGAGGAGGACCGCCGCCGGCTGCGCCGCCAGCAGCGCCTCTACATAGAGGAATGGGTGCACCTGCTCGCGCCGTTGCGGCCGGAACTCGCCGACGGGGAGTTGCGGCTGGCTGTGCACGCGGCGATCGGTTCGATCCAGTCCACGCTGTTCTTCCGCAGCGGGCTCGCCGCCGACCGGCTGGCTGAGTTGCTGGACGCGATGGCGCACGGCTGCCTGGGCATCGAGCCCGCACCGCGCCGGAACGCCGGGCTTTCGATCGTGGCGTCCTCGTAGCCCGGGGCGGTCCGATACATGCGGTCAGCCGGTAAACCACCCAGGGAGATAGGCCGTCAACGTGATGCAGGCCGTGTGCGGGGCTGTACCGGGTTGGGCGTCTTTGATCTGGATTAGTAGATCTTCCGGATGCGCAGGCAAAGCCTTGCCCCGCAATTCCGTCCGCGTGATGATGCACTTGTCCGTTATCGGCAGTGCCGAAGACGGTGGGGGGGGACGGATGTTTGCAGCGGCTGTGGTTGGGTGGCTTGTCGCACTGTTGGGCGATCGCGCGCTCAAAGGGATCACCAGGGGCGTGCTTGGCCCACCGGAGCAGCGAGCATTAGCGGAGGCGCTCAGCCTCGCGTTCGGCGTGGCCTTCGAGGATGTTCCGGAGCCTTCCCGGGAGACGTTCGCCGAAGCCTTGCACGAGCGATTCGCGGGGCCGCCTGCCGTGGTTCTCGATGGGCGCACCAGGGTCAGGACCGGGCTCATCCGCGCTATCCAGGCGCAGATCGCCCCGCTGGCTGATCCGGGCATCACCCCGGCCGGAGGGTCGTTCTTCGATGCGATCGGGGTAGACGCGGCGCAGGTCCGCGACGAACTGGCCGACGTGATCATCCGGTCCATCGAGCAGGTGGGCGCCACCGCGCCAGCGCTGACGCCGCTGATCAACCAGCTGAATGCCGACGCCATCCTGGAGCGGGTCGATGCGGTGCTCGACCAACTGGGCGCCCGGCCGGTGCTGCGTGGCGCCGCGGCCGGCGCCGCGGCATCCAGGGCCGACGTCCGGCGCTGGCGAACGGCGCAGGAAGACCGTTCCGCCGAGGTCATCGACCAGCTGACCGAAGCATTTCTGGCAGTTCCTGCGGTCTCGGTCGCTGATTCCAGGCAGGCGGTCGTTGAAATGCTGCCGGGCCGTCTCAGGAACGCCATCCCGCACAGCCGGTTCCCGCGTATTCAGGTACTGGAAATGATCCGCGCGTCCTGGAATCACGAGGGTGGCCTCCGGGCACTGGTGCGGGCGGTCCGCCTGGTCGAGGGTGACTCGCTGGCCATGGACAAGCTGGATTCCCTGATCCTGGGCCTCGCTGACCCGGATGGCGGCAGCGCCCTGCCGGGCCAGATCGGCGGGCCCGCATGACGATGCCCGAGGAGGAGGCGAGAGATCTGCTGTCCGGGCTGCTCTGGGACATCCCGATCATGCAGTCCGACGACAGCCGGAAATTCGTGCTCGAGGAGATGCGGCGGCGGGGCGTTGACCTCGGCCCGAGCACCGCGGCCCACGGCAGGCTGCATTGCGCTGAGATCATCAGTACCGCACTCGGGAGGCGCGGCGCGCTCCGCCGCCTGGCCGAATTCATTGACAAGAATGATGACTCCGCCCTGGGCTTCCTGGAAAAGGTAGAAGAGCTGCTACCGACCGATCTGCTGAGCCTCGCGGAGCGAAGGCAGCTCATAGCTGAGCTCGGCCCGTATGTTGCGCAGCAGGATTTGATCACCTATTACCGGGACGCCACCGCTGACGGCGCGCCGCGGCAGTTCGCCGATCTGGGCGACCTCGTGCGCGAACTGGAACAGGTCATGACCGATGAGCCAGGAACCCCGCTGGTACTGCTGACCGAGTCGATTGCCGAACGCGCCCAGCACAGGCGCGCCCGCAAGGCTGGCCGCCGCTGGTCCGACGTGCTGGCGCAGCGAATCGATGCGGAGGCAGCGGGAGGACCGGCCGCAGGTGCGCAGCAGCGGTATCTCGCCGAGCGCCGCACAATGAAAGCCAAGCCGCTCTCCAGCGAGCCGGGCCGGGCGGCGCTGGTGCTGCGGCTCGAGCCGTCGGGCCCCCGCCCCGATCACTATCTCTTCACCGCGTGGCTGTACCTGGGCGATTCATTTATCGACACCATGTATGGCAGCGATGATCCCATGGTGCTTGACCATGTGCGGCTCGCCCTCATTGAGGTGCTTGAGCGGGCATTTATCCGGGCGGGTCAACCTGACCGGAAAGTGCGGCAGATGGATCTTGAATTTGCCGTGCCCCGTAAGTTGCTCTGCTATCGCTTCGAGCAGTGGACCCTCAGCGAGGCTGCTTACATGGTGCTGGCTGACCAGTTCGTGGTCGTGGTGCGTGACCTCATGCGTCAGCGTGGTGTGCGGCGCTATATGGGCTGGGAGAGCAAATGGGAGCACCTGGCCCAGAATGGCCACGCGTCACCTGCCAAGATCTACCGGTGGATTAGCTGTGCGGACGGGCCTTGTGCTCCCGGTCAGCTACTAAGGAGAACGTAAGTTTCTGGAGGTTCTGAAAAATCCGTGCTAAGATACATGTATGGCACGGAAAGGGCGGCGGTCCACAAACGAAGAGCGCGTTAATGCTATCATGCTGCTAAGCCAAGG